>Ga0213838_1000137_pt1 | contig 104041 bp, 90 predicted proteins | sample SWPATP13_FD_160577 | JGI IMG/M metagenome (GOLD analysis project Ga0213838, IMG submission 160577) | Coastal seawater microbial communities from Marineland, Florida, United States - SWPA TP1 #3 | ecosystem: Environmental > Aquatic > Marine > Coastal | place: USA: Florida | collected 2016-08-06 | reverse complement strand
TCGTTTCCGCTCGACTTGCATGTGTTAAGCCTGCCGCCAGCGTTCAATCTGAGCCATGATCAAACTCTTCAATTAAAATCGTTTGTGAGCTCTCGCTCGACTCAATGAATCTGTACATATAAAACTTGTTAGTTTTGTATGAACCTTCACTGAGTGGTTTTACGTCCCTTCCGTTAAGGAAAGTGGACTATGTAAAATCAACCACATCGTGAGTGCCCACACAAATTGCATGATAACGAATTGTTAAAGAACGACGTGCATGGATGCACTAACGTCGAACATGCTCACGGATGAACGTATTTGTTCGACGGCTTAGGTTAATCGCATTCGCCAACCTAATCGTTTAGCGCCTCAGGCCTTGCCCGAAGCAGGATGCGCATTGTACGCCTCCCTGTTTTGATGTCAACCTTTTTCTTAAAAATTTTTAAATCATTTTTTAAGGTTTGGTTCGACCTTTATTGAGACATTCATCTCGCTAAACTGTTCAAAACATCCTTCTTAGGTCTCCCTGAGAAGTGGATGCGCATTTTAGACACTTTTAATTGAAGGTCAAGCAATAAAATCGATTAATTCTTTATTTTAGTTCAAATGCTCAAAAAGTGCACAGTTTTAACAAAATATTAATCAATAAATATCATGGCAGCCTTTAAATCTGCTACTCGATGCGCCTTTACGCTACCGTCATCATTATATTGGCTTGCCACCAAAATACGGTTGTGAATGCCTGCCGCCTCTGCCGCCTGCATATCTGAGACCTTGTCACCAATAAAAATACTTTGTTTTAAGTTTATGCCATGCTTTTCTTGTGCCTGTAAAATCATACCAGGGTGTGGCTTGCGGCATTGGCACTCTTGTTTGTATTCATTATTACCTTTAGTTGGATGATGCGGGCAGTGGAAGACATCGCTAATAAAAACACCTTCTTTTTTAAACTCTTGCTTCATCCAATGAGTTAAGTCTTCAAAATCGGCAATCTGGTAGTAGCCGCGAGCAATTCCCGCCTGGTTGGTAATGACGATAATTTCATAGCCTTTATTTGCTGCTAATCGGCATAAGTCAAAAATATCAGGTACGAATTCAAAATCCTCTTTTCGATACACATAGCCATGATCCAGGTTAATAATACCGTCACGATCAAGAAACAAAGCTTTCGTCATTTAACCATCCATCAAATTACATAAGTCAGAGCAAAAAAATAAAGACGAGCCGGGCTCGCCTTTTACTTCTATTACGCCAATAGCATAATACTTACATACATAGACCGCCATCGATTTCGACGACACGGCCAGTGAAGAATTCATTTTCAAAGATATATTTGGCCGTATGGGCGATTTCATCCGCCTCACCTAAACGTCCAACAGGTTTCATTTTTTCCAGGCGTTCACGCATTTCCGGCTTCATGGCATCTGTCATGGCGGTGCGGATAACCCCAGGGGCAATAGCACCAACACGTATGCCATGGCGGCCTAATTCACGTGCCCAGGTTACTGTCATGGCAACAACCCCGGCTTTTGAAGCCGCATAGTTGGTTTGTCCCATATTACCGCCACGGGCAATAGAGGACATATTGATGATCACTCCCTTACGGCCCGACTCTATCATATGGACCGCAGCTTCTCGGCCACATAAGAAAACGCCGGTCAAGTTAACATCGATAACCGACTGGAATTGATCAAGTGACATTTTCTTGGTGACTTGTCCGTCTTTTGCTTTCACAAACATACCGTCTCTTAATATACCGGCATTATTGATCAAGCCATCAAAACCATTAAAATCCTGATTAATTTGGGCAAAAGTTGCTTCGACCTCGGCCTCGTCGGTGACATTGGCTAGATAATATTTTGCCTGAGAACCGGCTTGCTCGATAAGTGCAACAGACTCCTTAAGCAGGTCTTCATTTAAGTCAACCAAGGCCAATTTTGCGCCGGCTTCCGCCAGGCTTAGTGCCATTGCACGACCCAGACCTTGCCCGCCGCCAGTGATAACAATAACCTTATCGGTTAAATTCATAATATTTCCTCATTTTTGACCAGCATAGCAGCTATGGTCTCTTTATTTTATTTAGTGTTCATTAGCCACTAAAATCTCGAATCTAGAACCCTAGAGATTTTAGCGGATGCTCTTCAATGGTAAAGACAGGTTTAAAAAACCAGTCAATAACCTCTGGCTCTATATCTTCAATCTCCAGGTTTTTCCATTTTGGCTTCTTATCTTTATCTACCAGTAACGCCCTGACGCCCTCAGCAAACTCTCCATATTGTGCCGCCCTTAACGATAAGTTCAGTTCCAGGCGAAAACAGTCTGCCAGACACAAGTCTTTCCCCTGTTGCAACTGCCTAAACACCAGTGCGGCACTCAAAGGGCTCCCCGAGGTTAAAGATTGTTTTGCCCTTAACAGCCATTCGCAATCGCTCGGCAGGGACTTAATGGCCTTAACAATATCAGTCGGATCTTCATGGGCCATCAGGTCATTTAGCAGCTGACCATGCTGTCGAATTTTGGACTCGGGCATCTTGAAATTTGAATGCAGTTCAAATTCATGTAGCAATGTAGCTAACTTTTCATGATTCAGAGCAATAGTATCGCCCCAGCCCACTGACAACAGGGCATCAAATAAATTAACCTGATGCTCGTCCCGAATAAAATAATTACCTAACTCCAGATACTTGGCATCTGCGGCATTTAGCTGTGCCCCGGTTAGCCCCAAAAACAGTCCTAGTTTCTCGGGCATATGGCTTAAGAACCAGGTCGCGCCAACATCCGGGTAAAGGCCAATGGCGATCTCAGGCATGGCCATGCGAGTTGACTCGGTGACGACACGATGGCTGGCCCCGACCATCAGGCCCAGGCCTCCCCCCATCACAATACCACTGCCCCAAACCATCACGGGTTTGTTGAGGGTATGAATGAGGTAATCCAGTTGATATTCCTGGGTAAAAAAAGCCTGAACATTATCTGAATACTGGCCCGGGTTTTCTACCATTTCACCGTATAGGTTAACTATATCGCCGCCAGCACAGAAAGCCTTATCGCCAGCCCCTTGTAAAATGACAATCGCGATATCCGGATTTGCCTGCCAAGACTCGAGTTGCGGTATCAGTAACTCTATCATGGGCAAACCAAGTGCGTTTAGCTTATTGGGCGCATTTAGGGTAGCCAGCCCTATTTTTTTGCCATTTAGGCAAGCCATTTCTTCAAATATTACCGGAGCATTCATCACAAGAAATTAGAAAATTCGTAGCAAACAAATCGCAAGTATTTAGACCGTGTCAGACGTCAGATTATGACACGGTTTAACCTATTTAGTCATCCAGTTCTGGTGCAATCGCTACAACCGTTCTTCCGGTCACCTTACCCTCAACATAATCAACAAAGGCCCCCGGAAGCTCATCAAATTTGATGGTGCGAGGTGCGATCAGCTCCAGCTTTGACGGTTTTAAGTCTGTTGCCAGCCTTTTCCAGGCCTGGGCCCGCACCGACAAGGGCATTTCCACCGAATTAATTCCCAACAGGCTGACACCGCGCAGAATAAATGGCATAACCGTTGATTCAAGCTTATAGCCGCCAGCAAGACCAATAGAGGCGATATTACCCCAAGGCACCATGACACGGGTCAACCAGTTTAAGGTGTCACCGCCGACATTATCCACGGCCCCGCCATATTGTGCCTTCTCCAAGGGTTTAGTCCCCATAACAATATCATGACGGTTGATCAGCTCGGCTGCCCCTAACTCTTTTAAATAGGCTTCCTGCTCGGACTTACCGGTAAAGGCATGCACCTCATAGCCTATATTTGACAGCATATTAATGGCAAAGCTGCCGACGCCGCCTGTGGCACCGGTAACAATTATGGGGCCACGCTCTGGGAGCTGACCATTATCTTCCATCCTTTGCACGGCAATTGCTGCGGTATAACCTGCCGTGCCCAAAGCCATCACGTCCCACAGGCTCATGCCTTCGGGGAGTGGCACGATTGACTCCCCCCTTACACGAGCAAATTCACTATAGCCGCCATCATAAAGCTCAGACAATTGGGCACCGCACACCAGTACCTTGTCGCCAGAATTAAAGCGCTCGTCCTCAGAGCTAACCACTACCCCCGAGAGATCTATGCCACCGACCAAGGGGTAGGTGCGCAAAATCTTACCTTTGCCTGTCGCAGCCAGTGCATCCTTGTAATTAATATCGGAATAAGCCACCTGGACAACTACCTCACCCGCGGTTAAATCATCCAAGGAGATGGACTCAAAACCACTGGAAATTTTGTTATCTGTATTGTGAATACGAAACGCTTTAAAACTCTCTGGCACACTTGTCATTCTCTGACCCCAATTATTCGTTATTGCTTTTAGCGGATTGACGCTAACTCATTAGCAGTCGTTAACATTCACCTGAGCTTAAAGAAGATAGGTTAAATCCGCCATTCGACTTTAGTGACTATTAATCCCTGATAAACAAAGACTCGGGCATGGCCATTAGGCTTTCACTTCCTGCACATAAGCTCTGGATATGACCGTCAATTCGTGGCAAAACACGCGCCATATAAAACTCGGCCAGTATAAGTTTGGCCTGATAAAAATCATCTGCCGTTTCCTCCAGTTTTACCAGGGCTTTTTCCGCCATCATGGCCCACATATAGGCATAGCTGACATAACCGAAAACCGTCTGATAATCTACAGCCGCGGCCCCTATGGCATTTTTATCCTGGTTTTGCATCTCCAGTACCATGTCCGTGGTAATGGTAAGCTTGGCCAGGGCAGCCTCTAACGGTTCAATCAATGCGATCATTTGCTCACTTTCTCGGTGACGCTCGATAAAGTCACTAATTTCCTTATGATACAGGGCAAAAAATTCCCCCTTGTTGGCCGCAACTTTTCGGCCCAACAGATCAAGAGACTGAATGCCATTGGTGCCTTCATATATCTGGGCAATGCGTACATCACGCACTAGCTGTTCCTGCTCCCATTCACGAATATAACCATGGCCCCCCAGCAGCATTTGCCCATGACTACAGCTTTCAAATGCCATATCGGTAAGAAACGCTTTGGCTACAGGCGTTAACAGTGCCACCATCTGGTTGGCTCTTTGTTTTTGCTCGGCACAGTCCGAGAATTTGGCGATATCCAGCTGCTTGGCAACATAAGCAGAAAAGCACCGACCTGCTTCGGTTAATGAGCGCATGGTCAACAGCATACGACGAACATCCGGGTGTACCAGGATAGAATCCGCCTTCTGGTCGGGTGATTGAGCACCCGTCGCAGCCCGCCCCTGTACCCTTTCCTTGGCATATTCTGCCGCTATCTGATAGGAAGTTTCCGCCGCACCAACGCCCTGGATGCCCATGCCCAACCTTTCATAGTTCATCATGGTAAACATATAATTCAGGCCCTTGTTTGGCTCCCCAACCAAATAGCCGGTGGCGCCATCAAAGTTCATTACCGCCGTTGCCGAGCCCTTGATACCCATTTTATGCTCGATAGAGCCACAGAAGACGGTATTTCGCTCGCCCAGACTGCCATCTGGGTTAATCAAAAACTTAGGCACAACAAACATGGAAATACCGCGAGGGCCTTCCGGCGCTCCGGGGATCTTGGCCAGGACCAGATGAATGATATTTTCGGTTAAATCCTGCTCTCCACCAGTAATAAAAATCTTGGTGCCTGAAATTCGATAGTTGCCGTCTTCAGTCGCTTCCGCTTTCGAGGTCATAATCCCCAAGTCGCTGCCGGCATGGGGTTCGGTCAAGCACATGGTACCCGCCCACTGGCCCGAGTACATGTTTTCCAGATAAACTTGCTTTAGTTCATCACTGGCATGAGCAGACAGCGCTAGCGTAGCACCGGCAGTCAGCATGGGATATAAGGCAAAGGATATTGAAGCCGACTGGGTCATTTCCTCAAACAATGACTGCAACAACTTCGGCATACCCATGCCACCATATTCGGGATCGCCACTGAGTGCGCCCCAGCCGCCTTCACAATAGGTCTGATAGGCGCCGGCAAAGCCATCCGGCGTCGTGACCTCGCCTTCATGCCAGTTCGCTCCCTGTTCATCGGCATTACGGTTAAGCGGTGCTATAACTTCTGAGGTAATTTTTGCCCCTTCTTCGAGAATGGCATCCGCCGTCTCTTTGTCGATGGTATCGCAAAGTGCAGGCATTTGAGACCAGACTTTTTCGGCTTCAAAGACATCATGCAGCAAAAACTGCATGTCTTTAAGTGGTGCTTTATAATTACTCATGACAGGTACTCCTTACATGTTGCGGCGGTACTGTCCGCCCACTTCAAACAAGGAATTCACCACTTGGCCAAGCGAACAGACCTTACAGGCATCCATCATATGTTCGAAGATATTTTCCTGGCGTATTGCCGCCAATTGCAGGCGTTTTAATTCATCTTTTACCTGGGCTTCATTGGCCTGATGCAGGCTAGCCAGCATGTCGATTTGATAGTTCTTTTCTTCTTCTGTGGCGCGAATAACCTCAGACGGGATCACGGTTGGTGAACCTTTCGAGCTCAGGAAGGTATTTACCCCTATGATAGGATACTCTCCGGTATGTTTGAGGTTTTCATAATAGAGGCTTTCTTCCTGGATCTTGCTGCGCTGGTACATGGTTTCCATCGCCCCCAGCACGCCACCACGCTCGGTAATGCGGTCAAACTCGGTCAATACCGCCTCTTCTACCAGGTCAGTCAGCTCTTCAATGATAAAGGAGCCCTGAATTGGATTTTCATTTTTCGCCAGCCCCAGCTCACGGTTGATGATCAGCTGGATGGCCATGGCGCGGCGAACACTGTCTTCGGTTGGCGTGGTGATCGCTTCATCATAGGCATTGGTGTGCAGCGAGTTACAGTTATCATAAATCGCATAGAGCGCCTGCAAGGTGGTACGTATATCGTTAAAATCAATTTCCTGAGCGTGCAAGGAACGACCTGAGGTTTGAATATGATATTTCAGCATTTGTGCCCTGGCGTTGGCACTATATTTATTCTTCATCGCCTTGGACCAGATACGACGCGCAACCCGGCCGATCACCGCATACTCGGGATCTATACCGTTTGAGAAGAAAAACGACAGGTTTGGACCAAATTCATTGATATCCATGCCGCGGCTCAAATAGTACTCAACAAAAGTAAAACCGTTGGCCAGGGTCAGTGCCAATTGTGTGATAGGGTTCGCCCCTGCTTCGGCGATATGGTAGCCGGAAATGGATACCGAGTAGAAGTTACGTACCCCCTTGTCGATAAAATACTCCTGGACATCCCCCATCAGTCTTAAAGCAAACTCGGTGGAGAATATGCAGGTGTTTTGTGCCTGATCTTCCTTAAGGATATCCGCCTGTACTGTGCCGCGTACCAGGGTCAGGGTTTTCGCCTTGATTTGCTGGTATACGTCAGCAGGCAAAACCTGATCGCCCGTTACCCCTAATAACATCAGGCCCAGGCCATCATTTCCCTCTGGCAAATCCCCCTGGTAACGTGGACGCTCACAGCCCTTATCCTGATAAATTTTGACGATTTTTGCTTCGACTTCCTGCTCAAGACCATTTTCCGTGATGTAACGCTCACATTGCTGATCTATGGCAGCATTAAGGAAAAATCCCAACAGGATAGGGGCCGGACCATTAATGGTCATGGAAACGGATGTGGCAGGATGCGCCAGATCAAAGCCGGAATAGAGCTTCTTGGCATCATCCAGACAACAGATAGAGACCCCGGCATTGCCGATTTTCCCGTAAATGTCCGGTCTCAGATGCGGATCATTACCATACAGGGTGACCGAGTCAAACGCCGTGGATAAACGCTTGGCCGGCATACCTTTGGACACATAGTGGAAGCGGCGATTGGTACGTTCCGGGCCACCTTCACCGGCAAACATGCGGGTTGGATCTTCCCCTTCACGCTTGAACGGGAACAGACCAGCGGTATAAGGGAATTCACCCGGAACATTTTCCTGCAAAGACCATTTTAAGATATCCCCCCAGCCCTGGTATTTCGGCAGGCATACTTTTGGAATATCCAGTTGTGACAAGGACTTGGTATGAGTCTCAATCGATAGTTCCTTATTACGGACCTGAAACTTAAACAGCGGATTTTTATATTTTTCGACCTTTTCCGCCCATTGCTCGATGATCAGCCTGTTTTTTGGATCCAGATCCAGCTCGACCTGTTTATAAAGAGTTTCAAGATTTTCAGCCAACAGTTTCCCGCTTTCTTCACCGCTTTCCAGTGCCGTATCAATTGCCTGGCGAATACCATAGAGCTTTTGGGCCACTTTGGCCTGGGCATTTACCCATTCATCGTAAGAGCGATTGTTTTCTGAGATTTCAGACAGGTAGCGAGTACGCTTGCCTGGAATAACACTGGCCTTGTCTTCCTGGGTGCCTTCTATGGTCAAGGCTTCCGCCACTATCTTGTCGGATTTGGCATTAAGCTGGCTGATAACAGTGTTATAGAGCTCTGTCATGCCGCGATCATTAAACTGTGACGCTATGGTACCGTATACGGGCACCTGATCATCACCCGCTTCAAACAGGCCACGGTTGCGTTTATATTGTTTTTTAACATCACGTAACGCATCCTGAGCACCACGCTTGTCAAACTTGTTTACCGCGATAATGTCGGCAAAATCCAGCATATCGATTTTTTCCAGCTGGGTCGCCGCGCCGTACTCTGGCGTCATCACATAAAGGGAAACATCTGAATGCTCTTCGATTTCGGTGTCCGACTGACCTATACCCGAAGTTTCCAGAATGATAAGATCAAAATCTGCCGCCTTAAGCACATCGAGCGAATCGTTAACATAAACCGAGAGTGCCAGGTTTGACTGACGGGTCGCCAATGAACGCATATAAACGCGCTCATTGTTAACGGCATTCATGCGAATTCTGTCACCCAGCAAGGCGCCACCGGTTTTACGCTTGGATGGGTCAACCGAAACAATGGCAATCTTGCTGTCTTCGGTCGCCATCAGAAAACGACGGATCAGCTCGTCCACTAACGAAGACTTACCGGCACCGCCCGTCCCCGTGATGCCCAGGACAGGTGTGGTACTGGCAGAGGCGATTTTACGAATTTTTTCCAGTTCGGCCTTGTTTTCTTCCGGCGCATTTTCTGCTGCAGAAATAAGGCGGGCAATGGCCTGCTTATCGTTTTTCTTTAAATTGGCAACATCATCTTTTTTAATATCCAGCCCGGTTTTAAAGTCACAACGCTCCAGCATGTCGTCAATCATGCCCTGTAAGCCAAGCTCACGGCCGTCGTCGGGTGAATAGATGCGGGTAATACCGTAATCCTGCAACATCTTGATTTCTTCCGGCAGAATAACGCCACCGCCGCCGCCAACAATGCGGATGTGTTCACAACCACGTTCTTTTAGCAGATCATACATATACTTGAAATATTCGTTATGACCGCCCTGATAGGATGTCATGGCGATGGCGTTGGCATCTTCCTGAATGGCCGTGTTAACCACCTCCTCAACACTTCGGTCATGGCCTAAATGAATCACCTCGGCACCACTGGACTGTAAAATACGGCGCATGATATTAATGGCGGCATCATGACCATCAAACAGCGAAGCCGCCGTGACAATGCGTATTTTGTTCTTTAACGGGTATCTTTCGGAATTCATTTCAATCTCTCTTGCTGAATCGTAAAAAACGATATTTGTCGATTGTGCTAACAACTATTGACCAGGATTGCCGTAATTTCTAACTTTTATCCGTAATATAGGTACTTTAGAGCGCGTTGACCTTTGCGGTATATTTTTGCAGCTATTTGTTTGGTGTTTATACAAGGCAGTGCTTATGAGGTGTAGTTATTCTACTCAAATAAGCGATAACGTAGTAGAAATACCAAACAAATGCTGCCCAAAGGGTTCAACTAAACACATTCTGCTCTTTGTTGCTTGTCGTTTACTTAGAATAACTAAGCTTCATTCCAAGCGCCTTGAGCAGAATGTGTTTAGAATGAACAAAATTTATACCGCAAAGGTCAACACTCTCTAGTGTCAACTTGCTGTAGCCTTGTTTATTGCCATGAATTAAAACACAAAGAAAAAGGGCTTAACATTGATTTTATTGTTATATTGATGGACTATATTGCTATTCTCTCGTAGGTAAAGCCAAAACCAGTATGGATAATTTATCCTCTATCACAACCGATAAGGTTGCCAATGATATCAGGTTGTTAATTCCCATTTTTTTACTGAATAAGCTTAAGGTACACCCGCTCACCAAAGGCCTGTACCCTGTGTCATTGGGACAGTCACGAAAAGACAACCAATACCAGCTCAGGCAGGAACAAAACCCCTACCACTTCCTGTTTTACTGCCAATCAGGGCAGGCAAGTTTGGAATATAAAGGCAGAACCAGATCTGTTAAACGTGGCGATCTTGTGCTGATTTCTCCCAGGCAGGGGGTTCATTACCAGGCTAAAGAAGATAGCGGCCATGGTGTTTACTGGCTGCATTTTACCGGCGCTCTGGCGGATGATTTTGCCGAACGCCTGCTGATGAAAATGGACGATGGCCTGGCTCAGGTTGGCATACTGAATAATATTATTGCCGATTTTGACAACCTGCTGGATTTAGGCCGCCGGGGCTATACCGCCACCAATGTGATTCATGCGGTACATGTGCTGCAGCAGGCATTAAGCTTTCTCGCCCTTCAGCTCAGGCTTACCGCCTTTAACAATAGCTCAAGTTTTGATCTCGAAGCGGTGGAAAAACTGATGCGCAGCAATCTGCATCAGGATCTTAACCTTGACACGCTGGCTCACTATAGTCAGCTATCCAAGTTTCATTTTGCCAAGAAGTTTAAGGAGCTGACGGACAGTTCCCCTATTCAGCACTTTATCAATATGAAGATACAACAGGCCTGCTTCAGACTGGATAACAGCCAGGACACCGTCAAGCAAATCGCCGAGGAGCTGGGTTATGGCGATCCTTATTATTTTTCGCGCTTGTTTAAGAAAACCGTTGGCATGTCACCCAAGCAGTACCGTGACTCGGGCCATAAATAAAGTAATTGGAAACTAAATTGGTGTTAAGCCCTGCTCGGCGGCGATAAGGTTGAGCACCTTTTGCAACTTAACCTGAATATAGCCCATTAACAGCTTGTTGTTTTGTATCAGCAGGGCCAGCTCAGAATCGGTAATGGCAATATAACAGTCAATTATATTTGCCGCTTTATCCTGGAAGCAGACGACATCATCGGCAAAGTCCATACGCTGTCCGGAATGTGGCGGCTCAATTTGCCTCGCAAAACCTGAGGGTGTTTCCAGGCGCAAGCATATGGATAAGACATTGTCTTCATCGCCATACCAGGCAGCGGTGAGTGTCTGAAAGTTAAATTGCGCTTCCAGCCTGTTAACCACGGGAGCAATACGGGGAAATTGCCCGATAAGTTCTGTGCTTGAGCGGATAACAAGCGGCAGGGTTTCAGTCATATTTTTGTTGTTATTGATAGCAGGTGTAACCAATGTATCGGTTTTGCGTGATTTATCAAGGCTTCAATACAGATAAAAAGGCAATGTTTCCAGAATATATTAGAATTACAGGTAGGGAGCATAAGTATGCTTTGGGCATGACAAACAGACGCTTAGAGAGACACTTGTTGTATTAAGCGCCTGTTAAGACGAGCTCAACCAAGATCAAAATTTGCTGTTTTCTTTTGGCACAAAAGAGATAAATTGAGAGAGGTGAAAATGCAAAAGTTAGTCCCCCTTTGTTACCTTGTTGTAATGATGGTTTCCTACGCCCCGATTCCCACGGCACATGCGGCAAATGTTGCTCAAAGCCTGTGTGAATATGTCGCGGCAGACGATAAGAAACGTATGCGCTCCTTCCTGAAAACCAATAAGCTGAAAATTCGCAGTGTTTTCCAAGGAATCCAGTGTAATGGCATGAACCTGTTAGAGTTTGCTGCCGATAATGGTTCTGTTAAAACAGGCGCTATGATGATAAGTAAATTACCCAAGAAAATTGTCAAAGCAAACCTTGGCGTTTTTGCAGCGGGCTCTGAGCTGGAAGCCGCAGCCAATAAGCGAGTAGGTAAATAACCTCAGCTTCGCATAAGCAATGCGTTTCTAGCAGCTATTTTTACTAACTTCTGCGTTATTTTGACGTGAAATAGCCTGCTATTCCTACTCCAAAATGCCTTGAATTCAGATAAAAATACCAAGCTAGAAATAAAAAACAATTCTAAATCATTGTTTTAAATTAATATAACACTATTTCTTATACAAACCTGAGGTTAAATAAAATTATAATTATGCTTCAATAGCTTTTATAAAGAATAGGCTTTAGCAAGATGCCAAAAACGTGCTCACCTGCTGTTTCGGCGTTTTTGACAGCTTTTGGATCAAAGTAAATGGCACTTCACTCAAGCCAGATTGTATCGATATATCCTCAAGCATGGCGAGCCAGAGTTTGGCTGTCATTTGGGCATCGAACAATGCTCTGTGAAAATTGCCGCTAGCCAGAATATCCTTAAACTGCACTAAGGTGCCCAGTTTATGGTTGGGTGCCTGCTGATAGAGTCGCCTGGCCAGCAATAGCGAACAGGCAAATTCGCCTCGGTATTGACATGAAATCCTGTTTAGTTCGGCATCCAAAAAGCGCTTGTCGAAAGAGGCATTGTGAGCGACCAGGTTATCATCCCCCAAGAAGTCGGCAAAACGTTTCATCACCTGGTCACAAGGGGCCGCCCCACTAAGCATTTCATTGGTGATCCCGGTATAGTTGGCAATAAAATCACTGATACCAAAGCCAGGGTTCATCAGCTCTTGAAATTGTTCGGTCACCTTTCCGTTTTCTATCCTGACAGCACCTATTTCTATGGCCCTGTCACCGTTGTCGGGCGAGAGGCCAGTTGTTTCAAAATCAAGAATAACGAGTGAATCCGCATTTGGTTGCATTTTATCTCTTTTTTCATCTTTGCAAGGGAGGCAGATTATTGACTGTCGCGGACACAATTGCAAACCTGCCAACTATGAAGTAAAGCCAATACTTACTTTGCTGTCACTATTATTTGGGATTAGCACCAGCCAAAACCCGTTAATCAGTACCAGGAGCCGACAGCAAGTGTCGGCAATAAACGAGGATCATTTTTTCATAGCGAATGCAATGGGCAAGCCATACCCACAAGGTTAGTGATACGACGTAGGCCCAAGTATAATCAAAAAACAGCCCACACAGCGCGAGAAAATAAATCAGGGCCCGGTTAATATTGAGTAGCAACAATTGCTGCTTATTGTTTGTCATCATGGCGACCTCATACGGCACTATAAATTAGAAGCCTTGTATTTATTCATACAAGTAAGATGCCAATACTCAAGCCTCTTACTTGGAACTCAATCGGACCCTGCTCCCATAATTGCCTCTGCCGACAGTTAAATATTGCAACAGTTTTAATATTTCCCTACGGTGGGAGTCTGATATATTGATAATAATCCGGCCTAATATTTAAGTTGCGGAAGACGGCAGAAATTTGGTACTAAGCTAGACGCCTAGCGCACGGCAATCAGAATCTTAAGGAATATAAATGAAATATGTTCGTTTGGGCTCAAGCCCCCTTGAAGTCTCCAACATCTGCCTTGGCAGTATGACCTGGGGCGTGCAAAACAATCAGGCCGATGCCAATGCTCAACTGGATTATGCCCAATATCAGGGAATTAACTTTATTGATACCGCCGAGATGTATGCCATTCCGCCCAGCCAAGACACCTATGGTAAAACCGAGACCATTATCGGAAACTGGCTGGCGGCTAACCCATCCCGTCGCCAGGAAATTGTACTTGCGACCAAGGTCGCAGGCCCGGGTTTTTCCTATATCCGCGGCGGCAGCAAGGTCAGTGGCGAAACCCTGATTCAGGCAGTCAATGATTCCTTAAAAAGGCTGCAAACCGACTATATAGACCTGTACCAGCTACATTGGCCCAATCGCACCTCGCCACACTTTGGTAACCAATGGCCAGGTAACATCGAATACACGCAAGTCAATGCCACGGAGCAAACGGAACAAATGCTGGATATTTTGCAGGGGCTGGCAACTTGCGTGCAAGCGGGGAAAATTCGATACTGCGGCTTATCAGATGAAACTCCCTGGGGCATTAACCAGTATTTAAGGTTAAGCGAGCAGCATAACCTGCCACGCATGGTCTCCATTCAAAATGAATTTAGCCTGCTACATAGCAAAGACTGGCCCTATTTGATCGAAAACTGTATTCATCAGGATATCGCCTACCTGCCCTGGTCCCCTCTGGCAACCGGCCTTTTGACGGGTAAGTACCTAAACGGAGCCCGCCCCAAAGGAAGCCGCTGGACCTTTATGCAAAGACATGGCCTGTTCAGGGATACCGAACTGGTTCATCAAGCCGTGGGCGAGTATGTCGCCTTAGCCAAGAGGCACAAGATTTCCCCGGCAAAACTCGCCCTGGCCTGGTGTGCCCAGGTTAACGGAGTCACCTCTACCATTATTGGCGCAACCACTATGGCTCAGCTGGAGGAAAATATTGATGCCTTTATCGAGCCATTGAATGAAGAGCTGTTGGAAGATACCAAAAGCATACTTAAGAAATATCCTATGCCCTTTTAATCGTCAGTGGAAATAATGGATGCCCGGGCAATAAAACCTGTATCTATTCCGAACCAGAAGCTGTTGCTTGGTGCATCAAAATACATATGACGAATATTACCGCCATTGACAATTTTGCTTGAATGGACAAATGTCTTAAGCTTGGTATCAAAGCCAACCAAGTGATTAGGGTAAACACCTGTCTCCGCTATCCATATTCTGCCATCACTGTCTAATGCCGTGCCGTATGGCAAGCTTTGCATGCCGCTGGGCATTTTCCATTCGCTAAAGGCCTTTGATTTAGGGTCATACCGACCAAGATAGCCTCCTGCATAGTCGACATACCAGATGCTGTTGTCTTCTGTAATTTCCAATCGTCTCGGCCTGGCCTCTATTCTAGGTATTTCAATTTCCGTCATTTCCAACCCCTTTGGAGCTAGCATGGCCAGCTTATTGGTGCCTAAAAGTACAGCCCAAGGCTGGCCCGTACCGGATATCTTGATGCCATAAGGGCGAGATCTGGGAGAGCTGGCGGTTACATGCCTGACCATGCCAGTATCGGTATTTAAATGACCAATAGCATTACTATGCTGAGCGGTAAACCAGATATTGCCTTTTTGATCAAATACCAGAGTATGAGGGTCACTAATTTCCTCGGGCATGGCAAAGCGAGTGATTTGGCCCGAATCAGGGTTAAGCTTACCGATATGGCCGTTGCGATTGCCCGCATACCAGACATCGCCCTTGCCATCGACAATCAGGTTATGGGGGTGTGAGCCTTTTGGTACTTCAAAATATTTAAAATGATTTAGCTCAGGCTCAAAGCTGGCAATGTAGTTACCTGCCTGACCACAAAACCAGACTTTGCCATTGGCATCTACAAAAGGGTCCCTTGGCCGTCCACCCTTTTCTACCCGCCACTCCTTAATATCAAGCGAAACTCCCGGTATTGTTTCTGATGGCTGAGCAAATCCTGCATTTACCGCCAGGCTAACCACCAGCAGTATAAGAATTGAGCGCATATCTCCCCCCGGCTAAATAGTCGGCAAATATTTTCTTGTAAAAAATATAGGAAGCATATGATGCCCAGTCAATTACACCTATAAACCAGCACTTGGTTTCAGGCATAAAAAAAGCCGCAAAGGCGGCTTTTTCATCAAACTTATTACTGTTACAGCATTTCAACGGCAATGGCCGTTGCTTCACCACCACCAATACATAAAGAGGCAAGCCCCTTGGTTAAACCACGGTTTTTAAGGGCATGGATCAGGGTGACCATGATGCGGGCACCACTGGCCCCTAACGGGTGACCAAGCGCACAGGCGCCGCCGTTAACATTGACCTTTTCAACATCCAGTTCCAGCTCTTTAATGGCCAGCATGGTCACCATGGCAAAGGCTTCATTGATTTCAAACAAATCAACATCAGCCGTGGTCCAGTTAGCCTTTTCCAGTACTTTCTTCATGGCTCCTACAGGCGCCACGGTAAACTCGGCCGGCTTTTGCGCATGGGTTGCATGGGCAATGATCTTACATAGAGGCGTTAAGCCCCTTGCCTGTGCTTCGGATTGTTTCATTAGTACCAGGGCTGCGGCACCATCGGAAATAGAGCTAGAGTTTGCGGCGGTAATGGTACCGTCCTTTTTAAACGCCGGGCGCAATGAAGGAATCTTGTCAGGACGTGCATTGCCTGGCTGCTCATCTGTGTTAAACACTACTTCACCACGGCGTGTTTTAATGGTGACAGGAGCAACTTCGTTATTGAATGCACCCGACTCGATCGCTGCAGTAGCACGGGATAATGAACGAATGGCATACTCGTCCATTTCTTCACGGGTAAAACCTGACTCATCTGCCGTTTCCTGGGCAAAACAGCCCATGGAGATGCCGTCATACGCATTTTCCAAACCATCCAACATCATGTGATCAAGTACCTGGCCATGACCCATACGCATACCTGCACGTGCCTTTGGCATAATATAGGGAGCATTGGTCATACTTTCCATACCGCCAGCGATGGCGACATCAATAGAGCCGGCAATAATGGCGTCATGCGCCTGCATGGCGGCTTTCATACCTGAGCCACAAACCTTATTGATTGTGGTACAGACGGTAGAAAGGTCCAGTTCTGCTTCAAGTGCTGCCTGACGAGCCGGTGCCTGTTTAAGACCCGCCGGCAACACGCAGCCCATAATCACTTCGTCCACCTGGTCATTGGCCAAGTTGGCACCATCGAGCGCCGCGCGAATCGCTGTCGCCCCTAAAGAAGGCGCCGTAACATTGGATAATCCGCCCATAAAGCCCCCCATAGGGGTTCTAGCAGCAGAAACAATAACAATAGGATCAGAAGCAGACATGTGACATTCTCCCGGAAAATGTGAATTAGATAAATTTATAACAGATTAACCTAGTTTGACGTTTACGCCAACGTAAACTTTAGTAGTAATTCAATATTACCGATATCAGGTTCAGTTATGACTGCAGAAAGTCTAGTCAATAATCGGCAATATATCTGCTTGCCTGCAATGAAATTTTTATCCGCTAACTTGCAACTTTGTCAGCTGTCCATTACAACTTATTGATACTATCTACAAAACATACTTTACGTTAACGTAAACTTCCCTTATAGTAAGAAAACAGTACAAATAGTCAGGTTAATAATGAAAGCAAGTAAATCAGTAACCTATTCGATTGGCAATCTGGCCAAAGAATTCGATATTACCACCCGCAGCATACGCTTCTATGAAGATCAGGGGCTAATATCTCCAGTACGAAAAGGCCAAACGCGCATTTACAATCAAAGAGACAGGGTCAGGCTCAAGCTCATTCTACGAGGAAAAAGGCTTGGCTTTTCTTTAGCTGAAACCGGCCGGTTATTTGAACTCTATGATGCCGATCGCACCAGTGCCACCCAGCTTGAAACCATGATGGTACTGATAGCGCAAAAAAAAGCAGATTTAAACCAGCAGCTTGACGATATTAAGGTCATGCTGATGGAGTTAACCAACCTGGAAAAGAGCTGTCAGGAAACCCTGGCAGCGGTTGAACAACCAAATAAAGATTAATTGTCTACAACTAAAATTTTAAGGATTAACCATGATTTCACGTTTTTCATCATTGAACTTTAACTTAGGCGAAACCGTAGACATGATCCGCGATCAGGTGAACGCTTTTGCTCGCGACGAAATTGCTCCCCGTGCCGAACAAATTGATATAGATAACGAGTTCCCCATGGATCTGTGGCGCAAGTTTGGCGACATGGGCCTGTTAGGCATGACGGTTGATGAGCAGTATGGCGGCTCAGGCCTGGGCTATCTAGAGCATATGGTGGCCATGCAGGAAATTTCACGTGCGTCTGCCTCTGTTGGCTTAAGCTATGGCGCCATGTCTAACCTGTGTTTAAACCAGCTAAACAAGAATGGGACACACGAGCAAAAATTAAAGTACCTGCCAAAGCTTTGTACCGGTGAACATATAGGAGCCTTGGCCATGTCAGAGCCCAATGCCGGTTCAGACGTTGTTAGCATGAAACTTAAGGCCGAGAAAAAGGGTGACAAGTATATCCTTAACGGCAACAAGATGTGGATCACTAACGGTCCGGATGCCCATGTCTATGTGATTTACGCGAAAACGGATGTTAATGCCGGCTCGAAAGGCATTACTGCCTTTATTGTCGAGCGTGACTACCCAGGCTTTAGCCGTCATCAGAAGCTGGATAAGCTGGGCATGCGTGGTTCAAACACTTGTGAACTGGTGTTCCAGGACTGTGAAGTGCCAGCCGAAAATATCCTGGGTGAAGAAGGCAAAGGGGTGCGTGTGCTTATGTCTGGCCTGGACTATGAACGCCTGGTATTAACCGGTGGTCCTCTTGGCATCATGGATGCGTGTATGGATCTGGTGGTGCCCTACATTCACGACAGAAAGCAATTTAGCCAATCCATTGGTGAATTCCAGTTGGTACAGGGCAAAATTGCCGATATGTATACCCAAATGAATGCGGCAAAATCCTATGCCTATATGTGTGCCATGGCAGCCGACCGAGGTGAAACCACACGTAAAGATGCCGCTGGTGTTATTCTTTACGCCGCCGAGCTGGCCACTAAGATGGCACTTGATGCCATTCAATTACTTGGCGGCAACGGCTATATCAATGAATTCCCGGCGGGTCGCTTTTTACGAGATGCCAAGCTTTATGAAATAGGCGCCGGCACCTCTGAAATTCGCCGCATGCTGATCGGCCGTGAACTATTTAGCGAGTCTAAATAACCAGCTTTTCAAACAACAACAGCCGCCCGTTAACGGCGGCTGACTTTTCCACAAGAATATCAAGGTTGCTTGCCTCACGGCTAAGAAACCTGAACAAAGGTAGATAAAAGTGGCTAAAATTGTTTCCAAAATCAATACCCGCAGCGCCGAATACATAGAAAACGCTGCCCATATGCAGCAGCAAGTTGACGACTTACGCAACAAGCTGGAAGAAATCAAGCTCGGCGGCGGTGAAAAGAGCCGGGAGCGTCATTTATCCCGTGGCAAACTGCTGCCAAGAGATCGCGTCAACGCCCTGCTCGATGCAGGTTCTCCGTTTCTGGAATTTTCCCAATTGGCGGCCAATGAGGTCTATAAAGACAATGTTCCCGCCGCTGGCATCATCACTGGCATTGGCCGTGTTGGCGGCCAGGAATGCGTGATTGTTGCCAATGATGCAACGGTTAAAGGCGGCACCTATTACCCGCTGACGGTTAAGAAGCACCTGCGCGCGCAAACCATAGCACAGGAAAATAATCTGCCCTGTATCTATCTGGTCGACTCGGGCGGTGCCAACCTGCCGAACCAGGATGATGTTTTCCCGGACAAGGAGCATTTTGGCCGTATCTTCTTTAACCAGGCCAATATGTCGGCACAGAATATCCCTCAGATTGCAGTAGTCATGGGGTCCTGTACCGCAGGCGGCGCCTATGTCCCGGCCATGGCCGATGAGTCTATTATCGTCAAGGAACAAGGCACAATCTTCCTTGCCGGTCCACCACTGGTAAAAGCCGCGACGGGAGAAGTGGTCAGTGCCGAAGATTTAGGTGGTGCCGATGTTCATTGCCGCACCTCAGGGGTTGCCGATCACTATGCGCAAAACGATCATCATGCCCTGCAGTTGGCGCAAAACGCCATTAAAAACCTTAACCGGGTCAAGCCGGTACAGATGGATATTCAGGAAGTCTGTGAACCCGCCTACGCAAGTTCTGAAATTTATGGGGTTATCCCAAAAGACGCTCGCCAGCCGTACGATGTCCGCGAGGTAATAGCCCGCATCGTTGATGGCAGTGATTTTGACGAATTCAAGGCACTCTATGGCACAACCCTGGTATGTGGCTTTGCCCGCATTTTTGGCTACCCTGTGGGTATTGTCGCCAATAACGGTATTCTGTTTGGCGAGTCGGCACAAAAAGGCGCTCACTTTATCGAGCTCTGTGCACAAAGAAAGATACCTTTGGTGTTTTTGCAGAATATTACCGGCTTTATGGTGGGACAGCAATATGAAGCGGGCGGCATAGCCAAACACGGCGCCAAGATGGTGACCGCGGTAGCTACGGCACAGGTGCCCAAATTTACCGTATTAATTGGCGGCAGTTTTGGTGCAGGTAATTATGGCATGTGTGGCCGCGCCTATGATCCCAGGTTCCTGTTTATGTGGCCCAATGCCAGGATCTCGGTAATGGGCGGCGAACAGGCCGCCGGTGTGTTGGCCCAGGTTAAGCGGGACCAAAAAGCCAAGCAGGGTGAGAACTGGAGCGAAGAAGAAGAGACCGGCTTCAAACAGCCCATCATTGACAGCTACGAGCACCAGGGACACCCCTACTATGCTTCGGCACGATTATGGGACGACGGCGTTATCGACCCGGCGGAAACTCGCCAGGTGTTGGGACTTGCCATATCGGCATCACTCAATAAGCCTATCGAGGACACCAAGTTCGGTGTCTTTAGAATGTAGGGGAATATCATGTCAGATTTACAAAATGATGCGCTGGTTTTACTTGATGTAGACGCTCGTGGTGTTGCCACAGTCACACTGAATAACCCGAACAAACATAATGCCTTTGATGATAATATCATCAGGGAATTAACCAATGCCTTTAATGGCATTGCCGAGCGCCACGATATTCATGTTGTGGTCCTGGCTTCTACCGGCAAGAGTTTTTCTGCCGGTGCCGATCTTGGCTGGATGAAGCGCATGGCTTCATACTCCTACGAGGATAACCTTAAGGATGCCAACGCCCTGGCCATTATGCTTAAAGCACTGAACTTTATGCCTCAACCCACCATAGCCAAGATCCAGGGAGCAGCCTTTGGTGGTGCCGTTGGCCTGGCCAGCTGCTGTGATATCGTCATCGCTGCCACTAGGGCCAGCTTTTGCCTCAGTGAAGTCAAGCTGGGCTTGATACCTGCGACAATAAGCCCCTATGTGGTCAATGCCATGGGCCTTAAGGCCTGCCGCCGCTATTTTCAAACCGCCGAACGCTTTTTTGCCGACAAGGCAATGCACTTGGGCTTGGTAGATGAAGTGGTAGAGCCGGAGCAGCTGGACGCCGAAGTCGAGAAAATGGTTGAAACCCTGTTGGCCAATGGTCCTACTGCCGTTCGCCATGCCAAAGAGCTGGCCTTTGACGTTGCCTATCAGGACATAGATGATGATTTGTTAAGAGATACCAGTGAACGCATAGCGTCAATCCGCGTATCAAGCGAGGGCCAAGAAGGTTTGTCAGCGTTTTTTGAAAAACGCGCGCCAAAGTGGCAACAGCCAAATAAGAATAAAGGACAGTCATAATGTTTACCAAAATACTGATCGCCAACCGCGGTGAAATTGCCTGCCGAGTCATAAAAACGGCCCGTAAAATGGGCATTTTAACTGTTGCCGTTTACTCGGATGCGGACGCTGATTCTTTACACGTTAATATGGCGGATGAGGCCGTATATTTGGGGCCTTCCCCCTCACGTGAAAGCTACCTGCTGGGCGATAAGGTTATCGCGGCAGCAAAACGCACCGGCGCTCAGGCAATTCATCCCGGCTATGGCTTTCTCTCGGAAAATGCCGACTTTTGCCGACAGTGTGCCAAGGAAAACATCGTCTTTATCGGCCCGCCGGTTGGCGCCATCGAAGCCATGGGCTCAAAGTCTGCCGCTAAAAATATTATGGAAAAGGCGCAAGTACCTTTGGTACCTGGCTACCATGGTGACGATCAATCGGCAGAAATTTTGAAAAAGGCTGCCGACGATATGGGCTACCCTGTATTGCTAAAAGCCACTGCCGGCGGTGGCGGTAAAGGCATGCGCCAGGTATGGAGCGAAGCCGAATTCGAAGAAGGCCTGGCCGCAGCAAAACGTGAGGCAAAGTCTTCCTTTGGCGACGATACCATGCTGGTGGAAAAGTACCTGACACAGCCTCGTCATGTTGAGATCCAGGTGTTCTGTGACAACCATGACAATGCCGTGTACCTGTTTGAGCGTGACTGTTCGGTGCAGCGTCGTCACCAGAAAGTAATAGAAGAAGCCCCGGCTCCGGGCATGAGTGAAGAGCTACGCGCCAAAATGGGTGAGTCCGCCATACAGTCGGCCAAGGCCATTGGCTACCAGGGTGCGGGCACGGTTGAGTTTCTATTGGATGTCGACGGCTCCTACTATTTTATGGAAATGAATACCCGTCTGCAGGTGGAGCACCCGGTAACTGAGCTGATCAGTGGTCAGGACTTAGTGGAATGGCAACTAAGAGTGGCCGCAGGTGAAACTCTGCCCAAGCAGCAAGATGAACTCGTTATTAACGGCCATGCGTTTGAAGCTCGCATCTATGCCGAGGATGCCAGCAACGACTTTTTACCGGCTACGGGTAAACTGGAATTTTTGCAGGCCCCTGCCGAGAGTGAGTTTGTTCGGGTGGACACGGGTGTACGCCAGGGGGATGAAGTCAGCGTATTTTATGATCCCATGATTGCCAAGCTGATTGTCTGGGATGAAAACAGGGAAAAAGCTCTGCAAAGGTTATCCAAGGCCTTGGCCGAATACCGCATCAATGGTGTCACCACCAATATTGATTTCTTGTATAACCTGGCCACTTGCCCGCCCTTTGTTGAGGCGGACCTGGACACAGGATTTATCGACAAACATCAGGCGGCTATTTTTCACGAAAATGAGCAGGCCCTGGCCGATGAACTGCCTATGGCGGCCCTGTATCTGGTACTGTCCCTGGCACAAGAAGCGAAAGTGAAAGCGGCGAAAACCAATGACCCCTACTCTCCCTGGAATGCTACCAGTGCCTGGCGCTTGAATGAGGCCCATATTCACAACCTGACCCTGGCCCACAATGATATCGAATATGATGTCGTGGTTGAGCAAAAGCGTCAGGGCTCAGGCAGCTATTATCTAATATCTGTCGATGGCAGGACCTTGGACTGTCAGGGCAGCATCAAGGGCGATGTGCTTAACGTCAGTATTGACGGTTATCGCAGTCATGCCACTATAGTGCGTAATGACAACCAAATCAGCCTGTTCCGTCAAAACGGTGTCTTTAACTTCACTCATATTTTACCCGACTGTGGCGATGGCAGCGACAGCGAAGGCGACAGTAACTTCGCCGCCCCCATGAATGGCACCATGGTCAGCGTGCTGGTTACCGCCGGAGAAAGCGTTGAAAAAGATCAGCCGCTGATGATCATGGAAGCAATGAAGATGGAACATACCATCAGAGCACCTGCAAACGGTGTCGTTAATGCCATCTTCTTTGCTGCCGGTGAAATGGTAGATGGCGGCGCCGAGTTACTGGCATTTACGCCGGAGGAATCATAATGACTCAGACACTGCCAACCCAGGTTAAAATTGTTGAAGTGGGTCCAAGGGATGGCCTGCAAAATGAGAAAACTCCCATTAGTGCCCAAGATAAGATTGCGTTAATCGATCTGCTTAGTGATGCAGGTCTTGGTTATATCGAGAGTGGCAGTTTTGTTTCTCCCAAATGGGTGCCGCAAATGGCTACCTCTACCGATGTATTTAATGGCATCAAACGTAAAGAAGGCGTTACCTATGCCGCTCTGACGCCAAATATGAAGGGTTTTGACGCTGCCATGGCGGTAAATGCCAGCGAGGTCGCCATTTTTGGCGCCGCATCGGAAGCCTTCAGCCAAAAGAACATCAATTGCTCCATAGATGAGAGCCTGGCCCGTTTTGAGCCGATAATGGCGGCGGCAAAACAGGCCAATGTTCCGGTACGCGGCTATGTGTCTTGCGTGGTCGGTTGCCCATATGATGGCCGTATAGCGCCGGAAAAAGTGGCGGACGTTTCTGAAAAGCTGTTTAACATGGGCTGTTATGAGATTTCCCTGGGTGACACCATAGGAGTGGGCACCGCGGCCAGTGTACAGGAAATGATACAGGCGGTTAGCCAGCGTATACCTGTAGAAAAGCTTGCCGTTCACTTCCATGACACCTATGGCCAGGCGTTAACCAACATTTACACGGCATTGCAATCCGGCATTAGGGTGGTCGATAGTGCCATTGCCGGATTGGGTGGCTGTCCGTATGCTAAAGGCGCATCGGGCAACGTAGCAACCGAAGATGTGGTTTATTTGCTCAAGGGTTTAGGTATTGAAACCGGTATAGATTTCGACAAGCTGTTGCGAGCAGGTTGGTTTATCAGCGAAAAAGTGGGCAAAGCGCCAGTATCAAAAGTTTCAAATGCATACCTAGCAAAGCAGTAAGCTAGGAAACAACAAGTATTATAGGAGTAGAAAATGGCAGGTTTTGACAAAGTAGTGTCGAGCTATGAAGAAGCCATGGCAGGTCTGGAAGATAATATGACCGTTATTGCTGGTGGCTTTGGTTTATGTGGCATCCCGGAAAACCTTATCGCAGAAATCAAGCGAAAAGGCACTAAAGGCTTAACAGTGGTATCCAATAACTGTGGCATCGATGATTTTGGTTTAGGCATATTGCTGCCCGATCGCCAAATCAAGAAAATCATTGCCTCATATGTGGGTGAAAATGCCGAATTTGAGCGCCAAATGATGAATGGCGAGCTGGAGGTAGAACTAACGCCGCAAGGCACGCTGGCAGAAAAAATGCGTGCTGGCGGTGCAGGAATTCCTGCCTTCTATACAGCCACTGGCTATGGTACACCCGTTGCTGAAGGTAAGGAAGAAAGAGAATTTAATGGCCGCCACTATATTCTTGAGCCTTCTATTACCGGAGATTTTGCCATAGTCAAGGCCTGGAAAGCCGATCGCTACGGCAACCTGGTGTTTAGGAAAACCGCTCGTAACTTCAATCCCATGGCGGCAACTGCCGGTAAGATTACCGTGGTTGAAGTGGAAGAGATCGTTGAGCCCGGTGAGCTGGATCCGGATCAAATCCACACCCCTGGCATTTATGTGAACCGCCTGATCCAAGGTTCATTTGAAAAACGTATCGAACAACGCACAGTGCGTTCAGCTTAAGGAGGATAACATGGCTTTATCACGTGAACAAATCGCACAACGCGTTGCACAAGAATTACAGGACGGTTATTACGTTAACCTGGGGATTGGGATCCCTACCCTGGTCGCCAACTATGTACCGGAAGGTATGGAAGTTATGCTGCAATCGGAAAATGGCCTGCTGGGCATGGGACAGTTTCCAACCGAAGAGGAAATTGATGCCGATCTTATCAATGCCGGTAAACAAACGGTAACCATGGCAACGGGGGCATCAATATTCGACTCGGCCGAATCCTTTGCCATGATCCGGGGCGGGCATGTAGATCTTACCGTACTCGGCGCCTTTGAAGTGGATGTCAACGGCAATATCGCTTCCTATATGATCCCGGGAAAACTGATCAAGGGCATGGGTGGTGCCATGGACTTGGTTGCAGGTGCGGAAAACATCATAGTCACCATGACACATGCATCAAAGCACGGCGTATCCAAGCTATTAACCCAGTGTAGTTTACCCTTGACCGGCAAAGGCTGTATCAAGAAGGTACTTACCGACCTGGCTTTTATTGAAATCAAAGACGGCAAATTTCATTTATTGGAAAGAGCGCCTGGCGTTTCCGTTGAAGAAATTATCAAGCTCACCGAAGGCGAATTGGTCGTGCCTGGCGACGTGCCGGAAATGCAGTTTTAAACTTTTAAGCAACTTTGCATAGATTTAACAAAAAGCTAACAAATCAAGGGGCAACAGCCCCTTTTTTTATTGCCTTAACCAGAGCAAAAGTGTAGTTATTCAAAGTTAGAATACAAAGGTATTTAGTTGTATTTTATAGAAAAAAATAAGCAAAATAGTCCCGTAGACAAACATTTTTACAATATGGTTGCATTTTTATTCAGATTTGGTAATACTGAAAGTGACAAAGAAAAGGCAAAGCACGCGAAAACGTGTGACGCAAAACCACCGGTCTAAGGGTTTTCTTTTTATAAGTTAGCCTATGACAGCGGAGTTACCGTGTTAAATTAGGTACATCCCGTGGTTTTTTCTTTTATTAACTCAAATTATTTAAAAGGTTATTAAAATGAAAAAATTATTACTAGTTTCTACTATTACTGCTTTAACAATGACGTCTGTTGTAACGACTCCTCAGGCACAAGCTGCTAACATCGCTCAAAGTGTATGTGAGTATGTGGCTGCCGACGACAAGAAACGCATGCGTTCTTTTTTAAAGACGAATAAATTAAAAATTCGTAGTATCTTTGGTGGTATTCAGTGCAATGGTAAAAACCTGTTGGAGTTTGCAGCTACAAAGGGTTCAGTAAAAACTGGCTCTTTGATGATCAGTAAATTGCCCAAGAAAGTTGTTTCAGCTAACTTGGCTCTTCTGCAAACCGGATCACCCTTATTAGAGGCTGCCAACAAACGCGTTAGCAGTTAAATTTATTTTCGAGTAGGCGTTGTTTGTTTATACAAGTTAAATGTTTTACTAGTTAATAATTCTATGTCATTTTAAAAAGGCCAGCATTTGCTGGTCTTTTTTTTGCAGGAAATCGTGGCATAACTGGCCTAGTACATCAATGATGTTATGGAGCTACCGGCTTTTACTAGCCCCATGGCAAAAAACTGATTACACTAAAATTAACAAGAAAAATACCTTGGCTGTTATGGTAAAAAAAAGAACCTATAAAGGAAATAGAAATGCGCTTGTGCTAACTGGAGGTGGAGCACGTGCAGCCTATCAGGTGGGTGTTCTAACTGCCATTACTAAATTTGTTCCCAGAAATCACGGTATCCCGTTTCCCATTCTCAGCGGTACCTCGGCGGGCGCCATTAACGCTACCGCCCTGGCCTGTTACGCCTCCTGCTTTCACCTTGGCGTTAAAAAGCTGGAATGGATGTGGAAGAACCTGAAAACCAATAAGATTTATCACAGTGATCCGTTCAGGGTTTTTAATCATATCAGCAAAGGCATCATAGGATCATTCCAAGCAGACTATGCCAACAAAACCGCCCGCAGTTTGTTAAACAACGCGCCTTTGCGAGATCTGCTGAATATGGTGGTTGATTTTAAGCGAATTGATGCCAACATCCTGAACGGTTATCTGTCCTCCGTTGCGGTCACGGCTTCCAGTTATACCAGTGGTGACTCGATAAGTTTTTATCAGTCAGAGCAAAGTATTTCTCCCTGGTTTCGGGCAAAACGCCACGGAGAGCCCAGTCAGATCAACAGCGAACACCTGATGGCATCGGCCGCCATACCTATGGTATTTCCGTCGATAAAGATACGAAATGAGCACTTTGGTGATGGCTCGGTTCACCAGATATCCCCCCTTAGCCCGGCCATCCATATGGGCGGGAAAAGGCTTTTCATTATCGGGGTTGAGCAGCCGAAAGAGCCCCTGCACGCCATGGAAAATAACCCCCACCCGCCAACGACGGCCACCATAGCCGGTCACTTGTTGGACACCATTTTCACCGACACCATGCAAAGTGATATTGAGCGTATGCAACGCATCAACAATACCCTGTCATTAATCCCCAAGGAGGACAGACAAAAACGTGATGACCTGCAAAAAATAGACAGTTTATTGATCAATCCAAGCCATGACTTTAATGCCATCGCCCTGAATTATTTTAGCGAACTGCCGCTTTCAATCCGGCTATTGCTGCGCACGGTCGGCATTACCAGTGAATCGGAGTCCAGTATTGTCAGCTACCTTCTGTTCGAGCAGGAATACTGCAAACAACTGATAAAGCTCGGCTTTGAAGATGCCATGGAAAAAGAAACTCAGGTAAGAGAGTTTCTCTCGCTATAGGCCTTCCTGAATAAACCTTTCCGTGCGCTCTACCCTTCTGGGCTTACCCCGGACGATCAGTGTGTCCTGAGCTTGTAATATGGTATTTTCATCGGGATCTTCTGATTCGATATCCTTCCTTCTTAACGCCACCACCACAACCCGGCGGCTCTCAAGGTTGAGTGAACGGATAGAATGGCCAACCGCATAACAGTTATCGTCGAGCAAAATGGCATGGGCAAATTCGATGCGATCCATGGCATCCGGGCTCATATCCGTATGCTCCCCCTGGAAAAAGCCATGCAAATGGCTGTAGTGATTTTTACGCTCCTTCTGCACCCGGCGGAAGATCCGCGAAAAAGGCACACCGGACAGGGACAAGACTTGCGAAACCAGCATCAGGCTGCCCTCAAGCGTCTCGGGAACCACCTGGTTGGCACCTACCTTTTGCAACTGCTCCAGCTGATCATCATTGCGGGTCCTTACCAGAATGGGCACATCGGCCGACATGGAGCGCACCTTTTGAATGGCATCTATCGACTGCTTGTCTTCACCAAAGGCAATAACCACAAGTTTAGCCTGATTCAGTCGTGCCGCATTGAGTAGCTCGGCCTGGCGGGAGGAGCCAAAGAGTACATTCTCCCCGGCATCCCTGGCCTCACTGACCCGTAGTGGATCGATATCTATGGCAACAAAATCAATTTTTTCCTGTTTCAGGAACCGGCTTACGGTTTGTCCGACACGGCCAAAGCCACAGATAATGACGTGTTCGCTAAGTTCACGATTTTTTTCCGGTAGCTCCTGCAGAGACTCAGTATCTGCCGGCTTTTCCTTAGTCAGTAAAATTGACCAGTTACGGGCATGGTTGATCATGTAAGGCGTCACCGCCATGCTTAATATGCCCGAGCCCAACAGAATAGAGGTGACATCGAGCGGCAACAAATTGACCTGGTTGGCCAGCGCAATCAACACAAAGCCAAACTCCCCCATTTGAGCCAGCATAAAACCGGAGGCCCAGGCATCTTTTTTCGCAACACCTGCCCGTTCGGCAAGTGTTTTCACTACGATCAACTTAACCAGCATAAAGGACAGCATCACGCTAAGAATGGTAAAAGGTGAGGAAACCAGCAGGCTCAGGTCCAGCTTCATGCCGACCGTCACAAAAAACAGGCCAAGCAGAATATCCCGGTACGGCCTGATATCCGCTTCAAGCTGGTGTTTATACTGGCTTTCCCCCAGCATCATCCCCGCCAAAAACGCCCCTAATGCCATGGATAAGCCGAACCATTGGGTCAAGGCCGCGGCAATCAAGGTGACGGCCAAGGTAGTTAAAACAAAAAGTTCATCCGTCCTGACCTGGGCAACCAGGTTAAACAGCCTGGGCAGCAACCACTTGCCGGAAAACAGCAGCAAGGCAACAACAAAGACTCCTTTAAATAAAGCAAAGACCAGGGCCAAGACCATGGATGATTCGGTATCCAAAGCCAGCATGGGAATAATAATCAAAAGCGGCACAACCGCAACGTCTTGAAACAGCAAGACGGCAACGGACAGCTGCCCTGATTTTCGCTTCATTGCGCCGGTCTCACTGAGCTGGCGTATGACAATGGCGGTTGAAGACAGCGCCAAGATGCCGCCGATAACAAAAGAGGCACTAAAACTCTGACCAAACAGCATGGCGACCAGCATAAACAGCGCCATGGAAATGATCACCTGCAGGCTGCCAACGGCAACCACCAGGTGACGCATGGCCACCAGCTTAGGCAATGAAAACTCCAGCCCTAAGGTAAACAGTAAAAAGACAATACCCAATTCGGCAAAATGCTCATAATCAACCTGTTCGTGGGCAAAAGCCAAACCATGCTCTCCCACCAGCATGCCCGCAACCAAGTACGCCAGGATGGCAGGAAGTTTCAGTCGACGAAAAATCCATACCATTAATACTGCACTTGATAAAATTGCCAGAACTTCAAGATATCCGGTCACAATGATTCCTTCTTAATATCCTAGTTTTGCCAGGCGGCAAAATATTGCCGTCAAATTAATGACTTTAGCCGCCAATTCATCTGGTTACATTTTTACACATTATATTTCAACGTGTTACTAACAATAACCATCAATAACAGACTAGGCATAACAATTGCTTAATACTAATAGCGTAACTTGAGTTATAGGGTGCCTAATTAATGCAGACATTAAATTCCATCGATCACCATTTTTCTGAATTCAATGCTTTCAGAGTATTTGACTCTGTGGCATTGGAAAGCAATAAGCGAGGGTTGGCGCTACTGGAACAGCTGCAAATCACCCTAGATATTGAAAAATTACTGAATATATTCGCGATGGAAGCAGCCAAATATATCGACTTTTCAGGTCTTTACTTTAAATATGGTAGCATAAGAAAAACCGTTCGCGGTAGTCGCCAGGGTAAAAAGGAACGTCAGTTTGATTTAAAAATCAATAATGAGTTTATTGGGGTACTAACCTACGCCATCAATACGCCTATCAGCATGAGCAATTTTAAAATCCTAAATGAGTTGCACCAGTACCTGCTTTATCCGTTACGCAATGCGATTTCCTACAGCGAAGCCATGCAGTTGGCCAGGCAAGATGCCCTAACCGGCCTCGGCAATCGACGTTATTTTGATGAACAGCTAAAGCGCGCCATGCATAGCGCCAACCGCCAGCATACCAGGGTAGGCCTGATTGTATGTGATCTGAATAAATTTAAGGCCATCAACGACACTCATGGCCACAAGGTGGGGGATGATATCCTGATCCACTTTGCCAACGCCTTGTGCGCTTCCATTCGTGACTCGGACAGCGTATTTCGCTTTGGCGGTGATGAATTTGCCATTCTAGTGGAAAATGCCAGTGACAACTCGCTTGACATCATAGACGCCAGACTGCAACAGGCCATTATGAATGACGCCCTGTTGGCCAAGTACCAGGTGACCAGTGCACTAGGGGCCTGTTTTATGAACAGGGCCGATGATGAACACAGTTTCTTCGAGCGGGCAGATCAGGCCCTGTATCGTCAAAAAATGAATATGCCAAGAACGCTGAGCCTGGTATAAGCTAAGTCCGCAAGTTTTTCAATGCAGCACCACGCTCCTGTGGTGTTGCCCCAACCAATAAGCGGCAAAACCTTACCGCGTCGGCAAAACGCTCTTTACTCATAATAGATACCACCTGTTTAAAAAAGGCAGCATGCAGATAGTAGGCTTTAGCATAGTGGCTGATGGCATCATCGATAGAGGGGTAGCAGATGCCATCAAAGGTAAAGGCTTCCTTTTCGAACGCCACCTCAAGTTCAATACCATTTAGGACAAGAGGCCAGCCGATATGATTGACACGGCCCTTGGCCACTTCAAACATAAACCAGGCACTTTTTTGAAAGCCGGCGAAGTTGCCGCCTTCAAACTGGCTTTCTGCCAGCTCCTGCTTCGTCCAGTTTATGCCTATGGCCAGGTCTTTTTGATATTTATTAATCAAGGCCCGCTTAACCTCTATGCTCACCTGCCAGATGGAATCCGCTTTTACCGCCAATGCCAACTGTTGGCACTCGGAGCAGCTTGGCAGGGTCAAGCTTGGATGCGGGCAGTCAAGTACCAAATGTCCTTGGTGCGGAAAGCCAAAGCTGTTCCCTGCCGGTTCTCCGCAGAACCAGCATTGATGGCGCTTTTCAAAAGGAACTTCAATGTAATTTTCAAAAAAGCTCATAAAGACACTAAAAGCTCAACCTGCCTTGTTACTTACGCTTTTTGGCTTTAACCTTTTTACTCGCTCGAACACCCTTACCCTTAGGCTTGGCTTTTTTACCATCACTCTGCTGTTTTTTCCTGGCTATGGCCAGGTTTTTCTCTCTTGTTGCCTGATAGCGATTCTTTTTGCTCGGCTTGCTTTCCTGCTCCCGGTATTGGGCCGGTATTGGCCTGTCCATCTCATAACCGGGTGCAACGATGCGCTCAAAGCGACGTCCGATCAATTGCTCGATATTCTGTAGAAATCTTTCGTCTTTTGGACTGACCAGGGAGATCGCCGTGCCTGTCTTGCCTGCCCTGCCGGTACGGCCAATGCGGTGAACATAGTCTTCTGCCAAAAAGGGCAAATGAAAGTTAACCACATAGGGCAAGTCGGCAATATCCAGGCCGCGAGCAGCCACATCTGTGGCGACCAGGACGCGAACACTGCCATCAACAAATTGTTCCAGCGCCTTATTACGGGCGCCCTGAGACTTTTCACCGTGACACAAGGCCGCCTTAATGCCGTCGAGTTTCAGCTCCCTGGCAAGTTCATTGGCGCTTTCTCTCGTGCCGGCAAATACCAACACCTGCTGCCAGTTATTGACGCCTATGATTTCCGACAATAATTCGCGCTTGCGCTCTTCCGCCACCCAGTATACCGATTGTTTTACCTTACCTGATGTTGCATTCTGCTTGGCCACTTCTATGGTTCTAGGGTTAACAAGTATCTGTTTGGCCAGGGATTTCACCTTGTTGGAGAAGGTCGCGGAAAACATCAAGGTTTGATGCTGTTGCTGCATCGCCCGCAACAATTGTTCGATATCGGCTAAAAAGCCCATATCCAGCATGCGATCCGCTTCATCAAGCACCAGGAACTTAACATGGGACAAGTCGACATTTCTTAAATTCAAATGTTCCAGCAAGCGGCCGGGTGTGGCCACCAGGATATCGACTCCCTGTTTCAGTAACTTGGTCTGGGCCGGCATATTAACACCACCATAGATGACCCCGGAAGTTAGCGGGAGAAACTGACCATAGGTATTAATATTCTCGGCAACTTGCAGTGCCAACTCCCGGGTCGGAGTGAGTACCAGGGCTTTAACCGTAGTGCACTCCTGTGAATCAGACGTTTTAGTCTTCTTTTTTGCCAAAGCATCCAGTATCGGCAAGGTAAAGGCGGCTGTTTTTCCGGTTCCGGTCTGGGCGCTGGCAAGCAAATCAGTGCCGGAGCGGATGGCCGGAATAGCCTGTTGCTGTATGGGCGTTAAATTCTTATAGCCGCAGGCCTTAACCGCTTTTAACAAACCCGCAGATAAACCAATCGCATCAACACTCATTACACCACCAAAATAGAATCAAATCTCAGAAAGCCGGCATTATAGCAGCTTTCTGTTTTGGCTATAGCTTTTAATCGGACGAATGCGTCCAACACTAGCGACTATCGCCAGATCCCCCGAGTTAAGCCCAGTTCTTTTTCCTCTGCTTCGTCAACCTTATAGGCAGGAACCTGGTTCAGTTTGAGTTTTTGATGATAATCTCGAGTAATGGCCACCACCACCTTACCGAGGAGAAAAAGTGCTGTCACATTGACCATAGTCATTAAGCCGGTCGCCAGGGTGGTACATAAGGCCTGAAAAGGAGAAATACCGCGCGCCGACGATTTCCGGCTAGATTTTAAAATGGAAAACATGTGGGAGAAATGGCGAAGCTGGATAAACTTTAACTGCCAGCTAAACCACAGGCCACAGGCCACAGGCCGTTAGTAAGTATACGAGTATGCTTCCCCATAAATAGCCATTAATGGTACCGACCCAAGATTCAATCAAAATTTTTCCGGTAAGTATTATGTTGACTATTGAGTAAACAGGCTGAATTTCAGTGTTTGATTTTTTTGCTGTTACCGATAGTAATACCAATGGAATTAAAGAATTGCTCATTCAGCGAGAGTTAAAAGGCTTAGAAGCAAGGCATTGATTGCCGAGAATGGTTATTCAGGACAATTGCTCCTGCATTGTCTAATTACCTACATCCATGTAGGGCCCTTGTCAAAATCAAAACGTAAGCATATGAGCCTTTTAAACTCGCCCTCTGGGAGCTCGTCAGGAAAGTGATAACTTCACAAATTTCTTTGATGGAGAATGACTACACCGGCATCAATTTGCTTTGTTCTAACTTCCCTGACGTAGCTCTGAAGTGACTAATTCTTTATTTCCATTGGTATAACAAGCCGCCCAGAGATTGGATATTAAAAATGAAAAAAACCTTGGTAAATCACAAGCCTAAATTTACCAAGGTCTGGGGAATATCCCATAAGGTTTAACAATTTGTCTGCTATCCCCAGTTGCTCATATGATTATGTTTGGCAGTCAGGGGTAAATGCTTGGGACGCAAGTAATCCCGGTAGAGATAACGATATAGATACCTGGCCTTGTTTTTTAACGGTGGAGCTTCGGCCTCAATTTCTCCTGCCTTGCCCGCCTCGGGTAAACGTAATGAGACCAGCCACTGGCTAAACTCCTGCTGGTGCTGCTCCGCCATTTGTTCCAGCAGTTTCTGGTAGCCGTCGAAATAATCGGTTTTTAAAAAATGCGCCAGTTGGCGGCCCTTATCAGGGTAATGGCTAAAGATGAAACGCATTGCCAGGTAGCTCCAGCTATAGACGCGTTCACTGCTATCCTGGTAGGTGGTCGCAAAGATATCAGCTAAGCCCAGCCACTCGCTCATTGCTTTTTTACCCAGCATTTTTATCACCTTGGTGTTGGTCTCTGCCTTGGATATATATTCCGCCAGCCCCTCGCTCCACCACACCAGATGGCTGGGAAAATGGCCGAAGCCACTGTATTTGACAAAACGACCATCCAGATAATGAACATATTCATGATTCAGGTTCCAGACAGCGAAACCCGGCTGTTGCCAAAAGGCCTGAAACGAATAAAAGGTTGCCTGATTATCCGGCGCGCTCGGTTTGCCTTCGATATACATGCCACCGTTGTTGGTGTTGATATTAAAGGTCAGCTGGCCATGCCGGTTATACTCGCTGTAATTATCAAAGATCACCACGCGTAATGACTGGTTAAAATCGTTGGCCACGGGCTGGTGCCGAGAGGCCAGGGTGCTATGGAAAAAGCTTTCTTGATTTATCAGCTTTTCACAGGACTGTGCCAGTTGTTGTTCAGACATGCCACGGGCACGAATAAACAGGGTATCGGAACAAATATGCTTAATGGGCAGGACCTCATCCAGGCTGCTGACATGACAGAGCCCGTTAAACTCCTCATCACAATTATCCTGTGCCCGGAAGGAGTTGACCAGATACACCTGACTGAACAGCTTCCTGGCTTGCTGCTTGGTTAAGTCACCAGTTGCGAACAAGATATCCTTCACCTGTTTATCCAGCTCAGTTTGTCCATCTTCAGGCAACAAAACATGTAAATTGGCCAAGGCCCACAAGCCGTGCACCAATCGCCAGTCATTTTGTTTCAGCTGCCTGGTGTATTGAACGAGTGCGTCAAGGATAGCCTTTTCCCCTACTAGCGCCTGCTTAATACCATCTTTTCTACGTGCTTCATAAGCTAAAAATCCGACACTACGAAACAGCTCTAACAAGGTATAATCAGCTTGCAATTGTGCCTCACGTGAACTTTGTTCAGTGGCTTCAATGCTTGAACTCGGCAAGGTAAAATTTTGCAATAAGGTGCTCAGTAATAAGCTATGTTTGACCAATTCAGGTGTTAGTTCATCAAGGTAGTAATATCTGTAAAGGCTAACCAGCAAATGCTCTTGTACTCTTAACGCCTGTGGGGATTTTCCGAGCGCCCCTGGCATTTTACTCACCTTAGACAGTACGGCATCAAAGGCCCCCCATTGTCCATCGGTGAGCTTTTCCCTGTCACCAAAGTAGCTATAGGTCCGCAAATAATAAAGCAGATCATCCAGTCGCTTAGACTCGATATTTCCGTTGCTGGCAAGCTCGTCGATTTCAGTCAGGACAGCATCAAACAGCCCTGCCCTGTTATGATCAAAACATTCATCCCAGCCCTGCTCACTCGCCGCTAAGATTGCATCAGTGGAGACTTGGCGGACTTGCCTAATACAGTTCTGTTCTTTATCTGCTTGCCCGGTATTAACCAGCCCCCGGCCTTGTTCCGTTTCTTGTTTAACGCTACAGGCAGTTAAGGCCAGAGATAAAGCCGCAGTCAGAGCGGCAAGCCTAGGTGTGGTAGCGCTGCTTGTTATTATTTTATTCAATCCCACCAGGGGTCACTCCATTCATACAAGATAATTACATATTGTATACATTATGTAATTAGAAAAACAAGTGGGAATTTGGCTGGCAAGATAAGGAGAAAAGTTTGAGAAGAGTGAAACTGAGCAGAGATCAAAAAAGCCAGCTTAATGCTGGCTTTTAGAAATAACCTTTGAATTACAGTGCTTTAAAGATTTGCTCTACCGACTCCTTGGCGTCACCAAACAGCATCTGAGTATTATCTTTAAAGAATAAGGGGTTTTGCACTCCGGCATAACCGGTATTCATTGAGCGTTTAAAGACTACCACATTCTTGGCATGCCACACTTCCAGTACCGGCATGCCCGCAATCGGACTGTTAGGATCTTCTTCCGCCGCCGGATTCACCGTGTCATTGGCGCCAATCACCAGCACGACATCGGTATCGGAAAAGTCATCATTGATCTCTTCCATGCCTAACACTATGTCATAAGGGACCTTGGCTTCTGCCAGCAGTACGTTCATATGGCCCGGCAATCGCCCGGCAACAGGATGAATACCAAACCTGACTTCCACCCCCTTGTCTTTTAATGCCTGAGTCATTTCATAGACTGGGTATTGAGCCTGCGCCACCGCCATGCCATATCCAGGGGTGATAATCACTGACTTGGCACCGCGTAGCATATCGGCAACGGCTTCGGCGTTAACTTCAATATGCTCGCCATAGTCTGTATCTGTATCCACCACCACATCAGTACCGAAACCGCCGGCAATAACGCTGATAAAGGAGCGATTCATGGCCTTACACATGATGTAGGACAAGATGGCACCGGACGAGCCCACCAGGGCACCGGTGACGATCAAGAGATCGTTGCTCAACATAAAACCTGCCGCCGCTGCAGCCCAGCCGGAATAGGAGTTAAGCATGGATACCACAACCGGCATATCCGCACCGCCTATGGAAGCGACCAGATGCCAGCCGAAAACAAAGGCGATCAGCGTCATGATGATCAGGGCACTGTTGGAGCCACCGGCTTCGACAAACACCACCATCAGCACGAAAGAGACCACACCGGCCAACAGGTTCATCTTATGGCGATGAGGTAGCATCAAAGCCGCGGAATTGATAATGCCGCGCAGCTTGCCAAAGGCGACCACTGAGCCGGTAAAAGTGACGGCCCCAATAAAGACCCCCAGGAAGACTTCCACCAAATGGATGTTAACCGCCATTTGCTGGGCATCGGTAAAGGTAAGATGAGCGCCATGTTCCATCTCGAAAAAGCTGTTATAGCCCACCAATACCGCAGCCAAGCCGACAAAACTATGCAGTATCGCCACCAGCTCCGGCATTTCCGTCATTTCAACCTTTTTCGCCAGCTTCAAGCCGATAAAGGAGCCTATCGCCATGGCAACCAGGATCACCAGCACATTGGATACCCTGTCATCGGCTATGGTGGCAACAAGTGCAATCGCCATCCCGACAATGCCATACCAGTTACCGGTTTCGGCCGTTTCCTGCTTGCTTAAGCCCGCGAGACTGAAAATAAACAATAAAGCTGCAACGATATAAGCAGCGCTGATCAAGCCTTGAGAAAATTCCATCATTGCGCTCCTTATTTCCTGAACATTTTCAACATGCGTTTAGTGACGAAAAAGCCACCAACAATATTAATGGTGGCTATCAGCACGGCAATTCCTGCCAGTACCTGCACCAGAAGATTATCCTCCCCGACCTGTAGCAGCGCGCCCACCACGATAATACCCGAGATGGCATTGGTAACACTCATTAGCGGGGTATGCAGGGCATGAGTGACATTCCACACCACGTGATAACCTATGACACAGGCCAGCACGAACACGGTAAAATGAGAAAGAAAATCTGCCGGTGCAACACTGGCTATCCAGGCAAACAAACCGGCGCCAACCGCCATTGTCACATACTTCTTCGTCTGGCTGGCAGGCTCTTCTTCGACTATTTCGGCCTTAGGTTCTGGCTTCGGTGCAGCCGGTTTCGCCGGCGCGGCACTCACCTGAATGGGTGGTGGCGGGAAGGTAATTTCACCCTCTTTTACCACTGTCATATTACGAATGACCTGATCGTCAAAATCTATATTCAAGTTGCCGTCTTTGTCCTTGCAAAGCAGCTTGGTCAGGCTGACCAGGTTATTGGCATAAAGTTGTGATGACTGGTTTGGCAGTCGGGAAACCAGGTCGGTATAGCCAATGATCTTGACCCCTTCGACATTGGCAATCTTGCCCGCCACCGTTAACTCACAGTTACCGCCGCCGGCGGCTGCCAGATCGACAATCACACTGCCCGTTTTCATGGATTTGACCATGTCTTCGGTAATCAGCTTAGGTGCGGGTTTCCCCGGGATCATGGCCGTGGTAATAATAATATCGACATCTTTTGCCTGCTCGGCAAACAATGCCATTTCGGCATCGATAAAGGCCTGACTCATTTCCTTGGCATAGCCGTCACCAGAGCCGGTATCTTCCGGCTCTTCATAATCAAGCTCGAGAAACTCCGCCCCCATACTTTCGATTTGCTCTTTCACCTCGGGACGAGTATCAAAGGCACGCACTATCGCCCCCAGACTGCTGGCGGTACCTATGGCGGCAAGGCCGGCGACACCTGCACCTATGATCATCACCTTGGCGGGCGGCATCTTACCGGCTGCGGTAATTTGGCCGGTAAGAAAACGGCCAAAATGATGGGTGGCTTCAATCACGGCACGATAGCCTGCGATGTTCGCCATGGAACTCAATGCATCCATGGATTGGGAACGTGTCATCCTAGGCACCATTTCCATGGCAAGCGTTGTAATAGACTTAGCCTTTAACGCCTCAAGCAATTCCGGACTCTGGGCCGGGGCAATAAAACTGACCAGGTAGGCCCCATCTTTCATCAACTCAACTTCTTCCAGGGTCGGCGGGTTAACCTTGTAGATGATATCCGACTGCCAACACTTTGCCTTGGTAACAATTTCAGCGTCTTTTTCGCTGAATTCTCCGTCTGTAATACTTGCCTTGGTTCCTGCTCCCTTTTGCACCTGAACGGTGAAGCCGAGCTTGATAAGCGCACTAACCGAAGTTGGAGAGCCGGCTACCCGGTTCTCACCCTTGAGTGATTCCTTGGGAATTCCAATGATCATAAGCCACCTTTTATCGCGAATAAAATTACGGATAAGGTATTGAAGCTAATACCTTGTTTTTATAGTTATCTTTTAAAGATTATTGCTTAAAATTTTTCTTATTCGCTTAATGTTCTATCACTTTTTGAACTAATTTTATACACCTAATCCATGATCATTGAATATTTTTAATATTTAGCTGTTTAATGTCATAGAAAATGACAAGGCTGTGGATAGATGGTTATGATAAATAAGCCAATTTATGCCATCGAAGAGATTTCAAGTCATTATGATTTACCAATTAGAAGGTTTCGCCCCCCAAATAGCCGGCAACTGCTTTATTGCCCCCAATGCCACCATTATTGGCGATGCCAAGATAGCGGAACATGCCAGCATCTGGTTTAATGTTGTGATCCGCGCCGATCTGGCAGAAGTTAGCATAGGCAAAAACTGCCTGGTGGGGGGCCAATGCCCTAGAGGCTGTTTATCTTTCGCGGTTAATTTTTGTTCGAGATAAAAGCGTTTTAGTCGCGGCGAGCAGTGTGTAGCCTAGTCATTCTAAGTAAATACTGCTCAACAAAGAATAAAACGCTTTTAGCCGAACCTTTCAGGCAGCGTTTGTTGGCTATTTCTACGGCGTTATCACCTTTTTATGTAGAGCAACTAGATTACAAAGGCTCTGCCTTGTATAAATTGCCAACAAACGGCTGCAAAAACAACCTCGAAAGATAAACAGCCTCTAGTCACCGAAAATATGGAAGTGCCGGACGGTCATCTGGTCCTGGGGTCGCCCGCCCGGGTGGTCAAGCCGCTGGATGAGCATACCCAGACCAAGTTTATTGCCTCGGCCGAGCACTATGTCGCCAACGGTCAAAGGTACCTAAAAGAACTTAAAGAGGTTGTTGCCTGATTACTGGCTGACACATTTCGCCCGTGCACTCTTTCGCGCCTTGCTGGACACGGACCAGGTTTCAAAAAATGCCGCGCTGACCACCAGGGCGCCGCCAAGGAGCACCATAAGGCCCGGCCTTTCCATCAAAATGGCAAAGGCGAGAATGCTGCCATATAGGGGTTGTAAACAGGAGATAAGGCCGGCAGTGGTGGCGGATAGGTGTCTCAGGCTTGAAGCAAACAAGGAGTGTGGCAATGCGGTAAAGACTATGCCGACCAGGAGGATTAACCACCAGTCATGTGTTGCCACCTGCATGGGTGGCACCTCTACAAAATAGCACAGCATCAAACTGGCGACTATGGTCTGGTACAACATGGTCTGCGGGCCTGAGTAATGGGAAAAGTGTTTTTTATGCAAGATATTGCGCAGGGAAAATATCGCGGCAGAAAACACGCCCGTAATGATGCCCTGGGTGACCTGGTTACCCAAGCTCGCTTCCGGCACCAGCAGATATATACCGACGATAACCACTATGGCACTGATGATATCTTTTAGCTTGGGCCTGCTTTTATCAAATAGGGGTTCGAGAAAGACGGTGATCACCGGATAGGTAAAAAACGCAATAATACCAACGGTAATGCCCGCCAGCTGCATACCGGCGAAATAGGTCACCCAATGAATGCCCATCAACGCCCCCAGCAAGAGTGCTGTTTTGTAATCCATGGCATTATTCAGCCGACATTGCTGCTTTTGCACTAACAAGAGACAAAACAAACAGAGGCCGGCAACCGCGGTCCGGTACACCGTGATATCCAGGGCGGGCAAGGCAATTAACTTGGCAAACAAGGCGGTGCCGCCAAATAACAGTACGGCACTGTGTAAATAGAGTAAACTTTGCTGGTGGCTTTTCATTAATACTTCTCTAGGGTTCTGCAAAGCATGGTCAGACTAGGCAATGATTGTCTTAGTCAAGATCATCTAGTGGCCAGGTGACGATATAGTCCTCAAAGTCTTCCAGCTCGACATCATCATCCTTTACTACCTTGCCACGTACCGACATCCCGGCCTTATGCATGGCGGACTTTTTTCCTTTATGCAATAAGGGATGCCAGGATGGCAAACCTCTGCCTTCCTTTATCCGCCTATAGGTACAGCTTGGTGGCATAAAAAAGACATCATCCAAATTATCCTGGGTAAGCTGGACACAATCAGGCACCAGGGTCGTCCTTTTCTGATACTGAGTACACTGGCAGCTTTTATCATTTAACAGGTAACAAACAATATTGGAATATACCATGTGTTCACCCGCTTTGAGGTGATCCGTCGGCTGCAGTTCCATATCTTCATCGGTATCATCGTCGATAAACTTATGCAAGCAGCACTTGGCACACCCGTCACAAAGTGACTCCCACTCTTGACGCGTCATCTCAGTTAACGACTTGGTTTGCCAAAAAGGCTCCACCGCCTGTTTTACTGCTTTAGCCATAAACTAGTATTCACTCAAAGGTTACTTAACCGGCGGAAACTTAATGCGATCCGAAAGGTGCCCGACCGAGCTGACGAAATAATAAGACAGATTCCAATGCATCAGGCTCTTATAGTTATTATACGCCAGATAGACCCTTCCCTTTTCATCATCGGGGAAAATTAAGGCTGCCTTGATATCCACTTTCGGCAAATCAGTGCCATCCATGCGTCTTATGCCCAGCTCTTGCCATTGTGCCAAAGACTTTTCCCTGTTTGCCCAGGCCTTGAGCCAGTTCTTGCGGCTGCCGGTTTTTTTCGGGATCGCAAGTGAGGTATCAAAATCGGCCGGTAACTTGACCTGTCGGCCCCAGGTCAATTCATCACTCCAGCCTTCTTTTTTCAGGTAATTGGCCATGGAGGCAAAAACATCCGCCTGGTTGGCCCAGATATCCTTCCTACCATCGCCATCGCCATCCACCGCATAACTGATAAAGGAAGTGGGCATGAACTGGTTTTGCCCCATGGCCCCGGCCCAGGAGCCCTTCATGTTCTCGACCTTGATATGGCCTTCATCCAAAATGGTCAGCGCCGCCCATAACTGCTTTTTAAAAAAAGCTTCCCGGCGCCCTTCATAGGCTAAAGTGGACAGGGCCGATATGACATTATAGTTGCCCATGATGCGGCCAAAGTTGGTCTCTAGCCCCCATAGTGCAACGATAAACCTGGGCTGAACACCGTATTTTTCGCCCACATCCGTCAATAGGCCCTTGTGTTTTTTGTACATTTCTCGCGCCCGTTTCACCTTCCAGTCGGGCACTCGCTTGGGCAGGTAGGTATCCAGAGTTTCAACAAACTCGGGCTGGTTACGATCAGCCTTGACCGCCCTTTGATGAAAGGTGACATTGGCAAAGCTGTTTTCTATCAGCTGTTCGGAAAAGCCACGTTCAAGAGCTTCCGATTTTATCTGGGCGATATATTGTTCAAAAGTTGGTTTTTCTGCTTTAGCCGCCTTGACCTGTGCCTCCTGGGCCAGGGCGAGACTGTTGAGGCCAAAAACACTGGCACCGGCCAGGGCCAAGAGGCTGAATATTTGTCGAGCACGCTTTAGTGAATTCATAAACTACAAGTCTCCCTCACCTTTTTTGGCCTTGATCTCTGCCTTATGCTGGTCCAGCAGGTTTTCCTGAGGCGGAGGCAGTTGCAGGTAAAATCCCTGCTCATCCAGGTTTTGCTTCACTTTTTCTATATCCGCAAACGCCAGTTTTGCTTTTGTGGCGAGGTTGACCATGGTCACCAAGGCAGGCGTGCCAAAGGTGGCCATCAGGGCTTCTGGCACTTGGGAAAAATCATCGCGTTGTTTAATAAAAAGGTAGGTTTGTTCTTTTTTGGGGCTTTTATAAACCGCACACAGCATAATGGAGACCTATGTTTGTTAGAAGGAAGATACTGAACAATCAATATAACACGGGGCTAAACAGGGATTCACCTAATTTTGTCGAGAAAAGTCCGCCAATTAACTTGTAACGGGATGAAAAAAGTTATGCTGGCTTATCATTTAAAGTCATTGTCAGCAAATTCCTGTAACCTGCTGCCAAAGAGTTCCAGTCGCCAGCCGGTCAGAATATCTACGCCATTGGTCAGGGAGCTCGTTTGATTGATGTTAAAATAGGCGCTTAAAAACTGATTAATCTGTTTTTTAGACGCCAGGTTTTCAGCACCTAACCCCGTCTCGTCTGCGATATCACTGATAAAGTTTTTCACCTTCTTAAAAATTTGCTTATAGCCTGGGTATTCATCCAGACGCTTTATTTTTTCAGGAAAATCTTCGGCCTTAACCGCATTGGCCTGTTTTAATACCGCCAGCATGGCTTTGCCCTTATGGCGTACATCCAGCAGCTCCACCCCTTCAAGGCTAGCCATGGCCCCGACACTCTTGGGGTTTCGCTGCGCCAGTGCAAACAGGGTATTGTCCTTCGCGATAAAGCCTAAGGGCAAATCCCGTTTTTGTGCCTGTTGAAAACGCCAAATTGCCAAATGCTTTAGCAAGTTCAGTTGTACCGGGCTCAAGCGCCAGCTCATTTTTACATTAAGGTACAACTGGTTTTCATCTACCGGGGAATACTTTCGCTCGATCAATAGCTGGGTTTCCTGCTTGGCCGCATCCAGCCAACCGGCCCTGGTAATGTCTTCAAGAATTCTGGGGTAGATTTCGAACAGGTATTCGACATCGGCCGCCGCATAATTAAGCTGACTTTCCGTCAATGGACGCTTGGTCCAGTCGGTTCGAGACTCGGACTTATCCAGCTCTATGCCTGTATAGTGCTTTACCATGGCGGCATAGCCCATGGACAGGCCATGACCGAGAAATGACATCATGATTTGACTGTCGATAAGATTCTCTGGTTTGCAATTGGCACAATTAAGAAAAACTTCCAGGTCTTCAGAGCAGGCGTGTAAAACCTTAGTGATGTTTTTATTGGTCAATAATTGCCAGAACGGCGATAAATCCTCAACGATAACGGGATCTATCAGCGCCAGTTGCTTGCCATCGCTCACCTGAAGCAAGCCAAGCTTAGGATAAAGGGTGCGGGTACGGACAAACTCGGTATCTATCGCCAACAGCTCAGCCTGGGCGTACTCCTGGCATATTGCCAGTAAAGCGGGCTGATCTTGAACATAGTGTATTGGGATATCAATTTTCTGCACGGGTTTACCTATAAACTGACTGCTGAATTAACACAGTTATACGACTGCTTGGATTATTTGGAACCAAAAAACATCCAGCCTATCCTAAACAGACAGGCGAGTAAATCGGATAATAAACTTAGCTACGACGCCTTCTGGTCGCCTTTTGCCTTTGCTGGTGTTTTTTCACCGAACGGCGAATGCGGCGACTCTTGGCATTATCCATGGCCTTCTCGTCAACCCTGACCTTGCTCTGGGTTTCCGGTTTCAGGCCAACCAGCTTGCGGTAATAGTTGACCTCCTTTAAGCCCAATTCTTTCCAGCCCCCCAAGGGCAATTGGCGCTGCATTTCCATGTCGCCATATCTCACCCGGATCAAACGGCTAACCTGAACGTCCTGGCTTTCCCACAAGCGGCGAACTTCCCGGTTGCGCCCTTCCGACAGCACCACATGGAACCAATGGTTGCGCCCTTCTCCGCCATGATAGGTAATTTTTTGAAAACGGGCGGGGCCATCTTCCAGCTTAACGCCTGATCTCAGGCGTTGCAGCATGGCTTCGTCCACTTCACCAAAAACGCGCACCGCATATTCTCGCTCAACTTTTTGCGACGGGTGCATCAAACGATTGGCCAGTTCGCCATCTGTGGTAAAGAGCAGCATGCCCGAGGTGTTGATATCCAACCGGCCCACCGCAATCCAGCGACAACCTTCCAGCGGCGGCAAGCGGTCGAATACCGTCGGTCGACCTTCCGGATCCTTGCGGGTACACATCTCGCCTTCCGGCTTGTTGTACATCAGGATACGGCACATTTCCTGCCCCTTGGTGTGAAGGGAAACCGGGTGTCCATCCAGGCGAATTTGCTCATTGCCTTCGACGCGATCTCCCAAAAAGGCTACCTTGCCATTTACCGTCACTCGTCCGGCGCTGATCACCGTCTCCATTTCGCGACGTGATCCCTTACCCGCCCGGGCAAGTACTTTCTGCAATTTCTCAGACATATGTCTATAACTCTCATCCGTCAGTAGCTTCACATAGATTCTACTTAAAACCTATATTACGCTTCTGTCTCAGTTGTAAAAACTCGATAATTACCGCTAGGTTATGACTCACTATGGTTCATTTAACGATAGCTCGGGTAATGGCATTAACTCCGGCAACTGGGCCAAGGAGGACAATGAAAAATAATCCAGAAACTCCTTGGTGGTGGCATACAGGGCCGGCCGCCCAGGAACTTCTTTGTGTCCGACTATTTTAACCCAATTTCTTTCCAAAAGGGTCTTTATTATATAACTACTTACCGCCACACCGCGAATATCTTCGATTTCCCCCCGGGTTATCGGCTGCTTATAGGCGATCAACGCCAGTGTTTCCAACAGGGCCCGTGAATAGCGTGGCGTCCTTTCCTTAAACAATGCAGCCAAGTCCTCGCTGTGTGCCTGAGCGGTTTGAAACCGATAGCCTCGTGCCACCTTAACCAGATGTACGCCACGCTCCTGATAATCAAGCTGCAGGGCTTCGATCGCCAGCTTTATCCGCTTACTGCTGACCTTATAATTCATTAATAAGGTTTGTTTAATATCCTGGATAGACAGGGGGGACTCGGCAACAAAAAATGCTGCTTCCAGCAGAGGCTGTAAATCTTGATCCGATATCAGTTTCATGCTTTTAGCCTAACCTGAATTTGCTCGCTGGCCTGGGTCTGGATACATTCTATCAGGGACTCTTTGATCAATTCCAAAATCGCCAGAAACGTCACTATCACCCCCTGCCGGCCTTCTTCATAGTCAAACAAACTATTAAAGGCAAGGTAAGGCTGCTGCTCTCTAACGGCCTTTAACTTTGATAATATGGCTGTCATGCGTTCCCGTGTTGATAGCACTTCTTTATAAATATGATGATGCTCAAATGCCCGGGTACGTTTCATGACATCACGCATGGCTGCCAGTAAATCGGATAATTCGACTTCAGCCTTGATTTCTCTTGGCTGGAAGTTATCCGTCAGGCAGGCCTGTGCCAGATGAATATCCCGCTCCATTCTTGGCATTTCATCCAGCTGCTCCGCGGCATGTTTGATCACTTCATATTCTTTTAAGCGGCGTATCAGTTCGGCGCGCGGATCCTCGTCCTCTTCTTCCACCATTTGCTTGGGCAAGAGCAGGCGGGACTTGATCTCTGCCAGAATCGCCGCCATCACCAAGTATTCGGCGGCAAGCTCCAGCTTGGCTTCCTTCATCAGCTCAACATATTCCATGTATTGCTCCGTGATAGGGGCAATAGGTAAGTCAAGAATATCGAATTTTTGTTTGCGAATAAGATAGAGCAGTAAATCCAGTGGCCCCTCAAACGTCTCCAGAATGATCTCCAGCGCATCGGGGGGAATAAAGAGGTCCTGCGGCTTCTCCACCACAGCCTGGCCATGGATCATGGCCAGAGGTAAAACCTGCTGAACCATTTCCCCGTGTTCCTGTTTGTGTGAGGGTACAGGCTGGATGTCTTGCTGCATATAAGTATTATCTAAATCAGTGATCTTTATCCGTTACTCGAACGGACCTGGGTCACCTTCGCCCACCCGGATAATCTCGCCATCGCTGTCAGAAAAATCTACCACAGTCGTGGGCTTTTCTCCCAGGTAACCGCCATGAATAATCAGGTCCACCTGATGCTCCAATAAATCCCGGATATGCTCGGGATCATATTCTGCCATCTCTTCACCCGGCATGATCAGGGTTGTCGACATGATGGGCTCTTTTAATTCTTCCAACAGGGCCTGAGCAATATTGTTGTCTGGAATACGCAACCCTATGGTGCGTTTTTTCGGGTTAAGCAAGCGCTTGGGGACTTCCTTGGTTGCCTTGAATATAAAGGTATAGGCACCTGGGGTATTATTCTTTATCAAGCGAAAAGCCGTGTTTTCAACCCTGGCATACTCTGATATTTCGGAAAGATCGCGGCACACCAAGGTAAAATTGTGGCTCTTGTCAATATTTCGGATCTGACAGATCCTGTCCAGCGCCTTTTTATCACCAATATGACAGCCCAGTGCATAGCCTGAGTCCGTTGGATACACGATAACGCCCCCCTGATGTATCATGGCCGCGGCCTGCTTCATTAATCGCCCCTGCGGGTTATCCGGGTGTACATAGAAAAACTGACTCATAAATTCAAACCCTTAACATTATTCTGACCACGGTATTACTCTGACCACAGGGCCCACACGGGCCTGGCCTGTTCCGGCAAAGATAAATTGCGTCCCAGATCACTCCATTTACTCGGATAGTGGAAGTCCGAACCGAGTGATGCATATAAATCATATTCTAAACAATAGTTTAACATAAGTCGGCGCTGTTCGGGGTTCATTTGCGGTAAAACTATTTCCATGGCGTCACCGCCATCCGATTTAAATTGCACGATCAGGCGCCTGAGCCACTTGGCGGTAATATCATAGCGCATCGGATGCGCCAGTACGGCAGTACCGCCCGCGGCATGAATAGTATCTACCGCGTCTTTGATTGAGCACCAGGTAGGCGCAACAAATGCCCGCTTCCCTTTGCCTATGTATTTATCGAAGGCGGACTGCATGCTGGCCACCTGCCCCTGTTGAAACAGCACCTTGGCAAAATGTGCCCGGGTGATGGAGCCGGTGCCTGCCAGTGCCTTTGCCTCCCGATAAATATTCTCAAAACCACACTTGGCCAGTTTTTCTCCGATCTTAAGGGCCCGGCTCTCTCTTGCCGCCTGCTGGGAGTCTATTAGAGCCATCAGTGTTGAGTGGCTCTTATCAATATTCAAACCGACGATATGAATTTCAAAACCATGCCAGCCGGTAGAAATCTCTATGCCATCAATGAGTTTTATTGGAACATTTTTCTCTTTAATATAATCATTGGCAATATCCAGGCCGGATACCGTATCGTGATCTGTGATGGCCAAGACATCCAGTTGGAAGTTAACCGCCCTGTCTATCAGCTCCTTGGGGGAGAGGCCGCCATCAGAGCAGGAAGTATGGCTGTGCAGGTCAACGCGAAGATTTGAGAAATCATCTGATTCAGGTGTTGACATGACTTTCATTTTAATGTCTTCTATAGGGGTTAATACTTGCTTATGGCAAGTTTACTGTGATGGATAAGATAATGATACAAGCAAAACAAACTATTTCTCTGATTTGGTGGTGGCATAACTCAACATAAGTGGGTTGTGACTTTTTGCTTGTTCGAAAGAACTGTATAAGAAATTTCAAAAAACCCGCTTTAACAGCGGGTTTTTTACTTTTTCGACCTTAAAGATTAGAAATTTTAACTAACGGCACTTTGATTTATTCAAGGTCAACTAAAATCAATTAAGCAGGAACTAAGATGTTAACAACTAAAGTGAAAAGCTGGTTTATATGGTGGCTTTTACCCATTTACGCTGGATGACAACACATTTACCCATTTTAGGAAGTACACCATGATCATTGTATTAAAACCACAGGCGACAGAAGCTGACGCCAACGAAATCCTCAACAAAATAGCCAGCCTTGGCCTCAAGCCCCTCTATATGCCGGGCATAGAAAGAACCGTACTCGGAGCATTGGGAGACGAGCGCGTTCTGAGCCAGTTACACCTCGACAGCTACCCCATGGTAGACAGCATCAAACCTGTGCTAAGCCCCTATAAACTGGTTTCCCGCGAATTACAGGCACACGACTCTATCGTTTCCATTGGTGGCGTCAAAGTCGGCGGCGGCAACTTTACCGTTATTGCCGGCCCCTGTTCGGTGGAAGGCGAAGACCAGCTAATGGGCGTAGCCGAGATGATCAAAGCTCAGGGTGTTCCCTTGCTAAGAGGCGGTGCTTTTAAGCCTCGTACCAGCCCATACAGTTTCCAGGGCTTAGGTATAGAAGGACTAAACTTGCTTAAAGCTGCCAAGGGAAAATATCAATTGCCTGTGGTCTCAGAGATCATAGATCCTGCCGACGCCGATCTTATGTACGATTATATTGATTGCTACCAAATCGGTGCCCGCAATATGCAAAACTTCCGCCTGCTCGAAGCGGTGGGTAAACAGGATAAGGCAGTGCTGTTAAAGCGCGGCATGAGCGCCACCCTGGAAGAGCTGCTTCTGGCGGCCGAGTACATTATTAACGCAGGTAATCCAAACGTGATTTTATGTGAGCGTGGCATCCGCACCTTTGAAACGGCGACCCGAAACACCCTGGATATTAACGCCGTCGCCTATTTAAAAGAAAAGACCCATTTGCCGGTTTTTGTCGACCCTTCCCATGGTACAGGCGTGAAATCATTGATCAATCCGTTATCACGAGCCGCCGTTGCCGTAGGTGCCGACGGTATCATAGTTGAAACCCACTTAAACCCGAAAGAAGCCTTGTCCGATGGCCACCAGGCCCTTACCGCGGAAGACTTCAGCCAGTTAATGGCCGATATCAAACCCTTTGTCGACGCGGCAGGTAAACAATTATGAACAACTCCTTTACTCAGGGATTAAATAAGGAAATAGGTTCCGTCAACACCTTATCCGGCACCGCCCGCTACCAGGCGGACCCGCTCGCCGTTTATCAAAAGCTGTGCGGTGAACGCGAGCACAGCCTGCTGTTAGAGTCGGCGGAAATAGATAAAAAGCACCAGTTAAAAAGCCTGCTGCTCACCGACGCCGCCGTAAAAATAGTCTGCAATGGCAACAGGGTCAGCTTTACGCCGTTATCTTTGAACGGACAGGCCGCAGTTGCCTATGCCAAGTCACAACTCAAAGAAATTGCCAGCCTAGAAGAAACCCATGGTCAGCTAACCGCCAGTTTTTCTCCTATGCCGGTCGATCTCGATGAAAAGTCACGCCTTAAGGCGATAAACCCTTTTCAGGGGCTGAGACTATTTAAAGGCATGGAAAACAAGGATCATCACCCATTTGCCATTTTTCTGGGTGGCGCCTTTGCCTTTGACATGATGTCGATAAGCGAACGACTACCTCAGGTAGCCGATGGCGAAAACACCTGCCCGGACTATGTCTACTATCTTGCCGAAACCCTGGTCATTATCGATCATGAAAAGCGCAGTACCGAAATTGTCGGTAATGTTTTTTCCGGGCCAGAGCAGCAAAAGTGCTACTTTGAAATCAGCCGCAGGCTCTCGGCAATAAAATCTGGCCTGGCGCAGCAAATATCGACACCTGAAACCCGGTTGGACGCCAGTATCACTCCCGCAGAAGTCACAGTCGATATCGACGATGCGGCATTTTGCCAAACCGTTGAGTCGTTAAAGGAGCATGTTCGTGCCGGTGATATCTTTCAGGTTGTGCCTTCTCGCACCTTTAGCCTGCCCTGCCCTGATACCATCAGGGCCTACCAGGCCCTTAAGCAGTCAAACCCCAGTCCCTATATGTTCTACCTGAAGGACAAAGATTTCTGCATTTTTGGCGCATCCCCTGAATCCGCCATTAAGTATCAGGAGTCAAACCGCCAGGTGGAAATCTACCCCATTGCCGGCACCCGTCGCCGGGGCTTTACCCCGGATGGAAAATTTTCACCCGATCTGGACAGCCGGATCGAGCTGGAACTTAGGCAGGATAAGAAAGAGCTGGCCGAGCATATCATGCTGGTCGACCTGGCCCGTAACGATGTCGCCCGTGTCAGCCAGCCGGGCACTCGTCATGTTGCCGACTTGCTTAAGGTAGACAGGTATTCCCATGTTATGCATCTGGTTTCCAGGGTTTGCGGCACTTTATCGGAAGATCTCGATGCCCTGCATGCTTACCAGGCCTGTATGAACATGGGCACCCTATCCGGAGCCCCCAAGGTCAAGGCCACCGAGCTTATTCGACAATTCGAAGGCAAGCGCCGTGGCAGCTACGGCGGCGCTGTTGGATATATCACGGGAGAAGGTGAAATGGATACCTGTATCGTTATCCGCTCTGCCTTTGTCAAAGATGGAATGGCACAAATACAAGCGGGCGCAGGTGTCGTTTATGACTCGGATCCCCAGGCCGAAGCGGACGAAACCAGTCAAAAAGCCCAGGCGGTGATCAATGCCATTCAAACCGCCTCACAGCAAGTGCCGCTTGGACAAGGAAAGCAAAGCAAGCAGGGAGAAAACGCATGAGTACAAATACGAAAATTTTTATGCTGGACAACCTGGACTCATTCACCTACAACCTGGTAGATGAGTTTCATGTGCTTGGCTTTGAACCTGTTGTTTACCGCAATACCTTAAGCGCTGATTTTATCTTGCAGCAAATGCAGGAGTGCGAGCATGAAGTGATTCTTGTGCTGTCTCCCGGGCCTGGCAATCCAAGCAATGCCGGCTGCCTGATGGAGCTTATTGAAAAAGCCGCCGGCCGATTTCCTATCCTTGGTATTTGCCTGGGACATCAGGCGCTTATCCAGCATTATGGCGGCGTTATTGGCCGGGCACCGGAAATTGTCCATGGCAAGGCCTCCAATATTATCCACTCAGCAAGTGGCGCCTTTAGTGATATTGGCAACCCATTGCCCGTGGCACGTTATCATTCTTTAGTCGCAACCGAGATGCCGGAGCAGCTGGAAGTCACGGCCTATTGCGAAAGTGCCGATAATCAGCATTTACCCATGGCCATTGAACATGGCCAAGATGCGGTTTTAGGCTTTCAGTTTCATCCCGAGTCCATTTTAACCACCTATGGCAGTAACCTTTTGGCACAAAGCATAAACCACCTTATCCGCTTGCACAGCCAAAACAAGAACAAGGAGCATTCTTATGACTAAGCTTTTACAACAAGTCGTCGACGGAGATGACCTGACCCAGGCACAAGCAGAGCTTTTCTTTTCGGACATGATCAAAGGGCAAGTTGATCCTGCCCAGCTCGCTGCCATGCTCACCGCGCTCAAGCTTAAGGAAGAAAGCCCGGAAGAAATCGCCGGTGCGGCGGTTGCCATCAGGGCGTCGGCGACTCCATTTCCCGAGCAAACAGCCAATGTCGCAGACTGTGTCGGCACAGGTGGCGATGGCGCCAATACCATTAATATCTCCACCACGGCCGCGATACTTGCCGCCGCCTGTGGCCTGAAAATGGCCAAGCACGGCAACCGCAGCGTTTCTTCCATGTCCGGCTCAGCCGACTTGCTAGAGGCTTTTGGCGTTAATCTGATGATGTCTCCCAAAACCGCCAGCAACTGCCTGGAAAAGGCCAATATCTGTTTCTTGTTCGCCCCTGCCTATCATCCGGGCTTTAAGCATGCGGCCCCGGTGCGCAAGGCCATGGGAATTAGAACCATGTTTAATATCCTGGGTCCCCTGGTTAACCCGGCCAAGCCCGAGATAATGCTGCTCGGTGTTTATACCCCAGATTTATTAACAGTCATTGCCAAGGCGCTACAGCTTACCGGCGTAAAGCGTGCCTGGGTGGTGCACGGCTCGGGGCTGGATGAAATTGCCCTGCACGGTCAAACCCGGTTGATTGAACTTAACAATGGCGAGCTCATTGAAAAGACCATCAGCCCGGCAGATTTTGGCTTGGATAACTACTCGCTGGATGACATCAAGGGCGGCACTCCGCAAGAAAATGCCAATATCATCAAGGCCATTTTATCCGGGCAAGGGCAAGCGGCCCACAATGCCGCTGTCGTTATTAACTGCGCCGCCCTGCTCTATTTACACGGCAAGGCAAATAGCCTAAAGGCCGCAGCGACACAGGCTGCCAATGTGCTGGCATCGGGAGCAGCAATGAAGACACTTGACACCCTGGTCACAGAATCCAACCGCGAGGCACAATAATTAACCATGGCAAATATTCTTGAAAAAATCGTCGCCGACAAGCGTGAAGAAGTGGCGCTACTGAAACAACAACTGCCGCTTGAAACCTTTATTAATGAGCTAGTGCCGACAGAAAAAGACATGTATGCGGCGCTATCAAAGCCACAAGCCGGCTTTATCCTGGAATGTAAGAAGGCTTCACCATCCAAGGGCTTGATACGGCCCGACTTTGATGTCAAGGCCATCTGTCAAACCTATGATAAATATGCCGCCGCCATCTCGGTACTGACCGATGAAAAATATTTCCAGGGCAGATACGACTACCTGAAAACCGTTACGGACACCGTTGCCTGCCCGGTACTGAACAAGGACTTTTTTGTCGATACCTACCAGGTTCATCTGGCCCGTTACTATGGCGCCGATGCCATTTTGCTGATGCTCAGCGTGCTCAGCGATGACAAATACCTTGAACTGGCGGCAGTTGCCGAGCAATATAAGCTGGCGATCCTGACCGAAATTTCCAACGAGGAAGAAAGAGACAGGGCCATTGCCCTTAACGCCAGGCTTATCGGCATCAACAACCGTAACCTGCGGGATCTCTCAACGGATATCGCCCGTACCTTTGACCTGGCGCCGACTTTACCGGATGACCGCATTATTATTTCCGAATCCGGTATTTATACCAATGACCAGGTGCGTGAACTGGCCCCTGCCGTCAACGGTTTTCTGGTCGGCAGTTCATTGATGGCACCGGACAATAACAGGTATTCGGATATAGATCTTGCCTGTCGCAAGCTTATCTTTGGCAATAACAAGGTCTGCGGCTTAACCAGAAGTAACGACGCCGATAAGGCCATTAGCGCCGGGGCCCGTTTTGGCGGTTTGATCTTTGCGGAAAAATCCTCCAGGGCAATCGATAAAGCCAAGGCAAAGGAGATAGTCGCTCAGGCCCCCTTACTGGATTATGTTGGCGTTTTCGTTGATCACAACCAGCAAGAGATTGCCGAACTTGCCCATGTCCTGAACCTTTATGCCGTGCAACTACACGGCCAGGAAGACCAAGAATATATTAATACGCTAAGCGCCAAACTGCCTGCGGATTGCCAGATATGGAAAGCCGTCCCGGTAAGTACGGGCATTAACTCTTTTACCGTTACCGCTCAGCACTATGTACTGGACGGCAAAAATGCCGGCAGCGGCCAGGCCTTTGACTGGCAAGCGCTAACGGATACAGAGCAAGACTTATCGTCCTGCTTTTTAGCCGGCGGACTTAACAGCGACAACCTGGTGCAAGCCATCGAGCAAATGGCGGCACAGGATTTATATGGCCTGGATTTTAACTCTGGCGTCGAGTCCAGCCCTGGCATAAAAGATCAGAAAAAACTCCACCAGGTTTTTACCCAGTTACGTCATTATTAAATTGGAGACAAGCATGTCTACAGATCACACTAAATCCACGAAAGAAAATACCGGGCTCCCTGCCTATTTCGGCGAATTCGGCGGCATGTATGTCGGCGAGCTGCTGGTCCCTGCCCTGGAGCAACTAGAGCAGGCCTTTATTGACTCACAGCAAGATCAGGTTTTTCTCGACGAATTCAATAAGCTGCTAACCAGCTATGCCGGTCGGCCTACACCGTTAACCCTGTGCCGCAATCTAGTGAAAAACCCGCAGGCCAAGATTTACCTGAAAAGGGAAGACCTGCTCCATGGCGGCGCCCATAAAACCAACCAGGTCTTGGGCCAGGCCCTGCTGGCCAAGCGCATGGGCAAGACGGAGATCATCGCAGAAACAGGTGCCGGACAGCACGGTGTCGCCACTGCCATCGCCTGCTCCCTGTTAGGGTTAAAGTGCAAGGTATATATGGGGGCGGTAGATTGTGCCCGCCAGCAGCCCAATGTCTTTCGTATGAAACTAATGGGGGCAGAAGTCATCCCGGTGACGGCCGGTAGTGGCACCTTAAAAGATGCCGTTAATGAAGCTCTGCGTGACTGGTCAGCCAATTATGACAAGGCCCACTATTTACTGGGGACGGCTGCCGGCCCCCACCCTTTCCCCACCATAGTGCGTGAGTTTCAAAAAATGATCGGCGAGGAAGCCAAGGCGCAGCTTCTGGCGGAAGAAGGCAGATTGCCTGACTATGTTATTGCCTGTATCGGTGGCGGCTCCAACGCCATTGGCATGTTCAATGACTTTATCCACGAAGAAGGGGTAAAGCTTATTGGTGTTGAAGCCGGTGGCAAGGGCATAGACACAGATCAACATGGTGCCACCCTGGTAGCCGGCACAAAAGGCATGCTGCACGGCAACTATACCTATATCATGCAGGATAAGCATGGCCAAATTGAAGAGTCCTATTCGGTATCCGCCGGACTTGATTACCCGGCCGTTGGGCCCCAGCATGCCCAGTTAAAAGAGTCAGGCCGGGCACAGTATGCGCCAATCAATGACGATGAGGCATTGGCGGCGTTTCAGGCCCTGGCCAAGAACGAAGGCATCATACCAGCACTGGAGTCTTCTCATGCACTGGCCCAGGCCCTGAAAATGGCAGAAGAGGTAGATAAAGAAACCATTTTCCTGGTCAACCTTTCCGGTCGTGGCGATAAAGATCTTGCCCACGTTCATTCCCTACTTTCCCCTGAAAGCACAAGTGATGGAGAACAAGCCTAATGACTCAGTTAAACCAAACCAGTGGCACTAGATATCAGCAGTTATTCGCCCAGCTGAAAGAAAAAAATGAGGGCGCCTTTATCCCCTTTGTCACCATAGGCGATCCCAACGCAGAGCAATCCTTTGCCATTATCAAGGCCTTAATCGATGCCGGTGCCGACGCCCTTGAGCTGGGTATCCCCTTTTCCGATCCCAGTGCCGATGGTGTCACCATTCAAATGGCTGCCCTGCGCGCCTTAGAGTCTGGCATCAACACTGACACCTGTATCGAAATACTGGCCAAGGTGCGCGACTATGCGCCCGATATTCCCATTGGCCTCTTACTATACGGCAACCTGATCTTTGCCCGTGGTATAGATAACTTTTACCGAGATATGGCAGAGGTTGGGGTTGATTCCGTGCTAATTGCCGACCTGCCCATTCGAGAAAGCCAGCCATTTAGGGAAGCGGCAGAAAAACATGGCATTGCCCCTATCTTTATTACTCCGCCAAATGCCAGTGAACAGACGCTGAAAAATGTTGCCACCATGGGTAAGGGCTATACCTATGTGCTTAGCCGTGCCGGCGTTACCGGTGCAGAAACCCAGGCAGAGATGCCGGGCAATGAGCTAATCGAGTCATTGGCGAACTATCAGGCGCCCCCTTCTGTGCTGGGTTTTGGTATTTCCAAGCCAGAGCAAGTAAGGGACGCGCTGGCCGCTGGTGCAAGCGGCGCCATTAGTGGTTCCGCCGTGGTGAAAATCATCGAAGCAAATCTCGGCGATGATAAAGCCATGATAGCTGCCCTGTCTGATTTTATTCGGGAAATGAAGGCGGCAACCAAGGCCTAAAACGAGAGAATGACCAGGTAGCAGAGCATTCTTGGCTACTTGGTCATATAGACTACCACCACGCCGTGTACAGGCTTTAAGCTTTCATTGCCATAGTAATGGGGCAGATGGCCGTGAAAATAGAGCAGGCTTCCAGCCTCTACGCTAAACTTTTCCCCTTGAATTTCCAGCATGGCGGTGCCTTCGAGGCAAAGAAACAGTTCATGGCTGCCCTCCGGGTGCGGCACCCCCTTGGTCATACAGCCAGGCATCATGCTGACATCGTTGACATGAATATTCGGCGTACTCATCGGGCTGGTACGGGTACTGACAAACTTGCCACTGTCCTGATGGGATACCGGCATGTCCTTGCGCTCCACTACGGTGGCATTAACCGACTGGCGCCTGGTGATCAAATCATCCACAGATACTCCCAACGCCCGTGCCACCTTGATCACCAATGAAATACTGGGGTTGCTGTTGGCATTTTCCATATTGGCCAGGGTCGCCCGAGGGATTTCTGCCATATCCGCCAGTTCACTCTGTGTCAGCTTATGCTGTGCCCTTAGACGTTTTATTCCTTCGTGGATAGGATTACCCATATTTACCTCAATAGTCTTCAGCCAAAGTATTTACTAGATACCTTTACCAAGATATCAACACTGAAGCCAAACAAATTCCAATATAAAAACATTTTTCCAATAATAGAACATTATTTAAGGTTTTCAACTGGACAGGGACCAAATATTAATTAAAATCCCAACATCTTATCATTTTCCAATTTCATTTATTATTTGTCTGGAGAAACAATATGAATGTTGATCAACATATCAAAGTAGCACAATGGCACCTTGAGCAAGCACGTTTACACGCAACTAGCGACCACAGCTGTGGCTGTCCGGTAAACAAGCATGACCAACGCGCTATCGACGCCGTTGAAGCTGGTATGATCGTTGAAGAAAAAGCTTGTACTGTTCCTGAGAAGAAGTAATTTAGACCGCTTCTTGATAAAATCCCGATAGCTTTCTCGCGTCTCGCTGCGCTAAAATCTTCGGGATTTTTTCTTTTACCCACCTCCCCACTTCAATTGCTATATCCTCTTTTTAGCGGTAAAAGGTGCTCAGGACCTGAGTGCTGAAGAAAGTTATTATTCTTATTTCGATTATCAATACCTTAATAACTTCTGCTAGTATTAATTTGGAATTCGAAGAGATCAGCTACACTTGATCATTAACCATTAAAAACAACACTTAAAAAGGGAACATGATGAAAAAACTACTCATTACAGTCATGGCTTTAATTCTGCCAACAAGCCTGGTTCTGGCACACCCAACCCAACTATCGCCCTCACCCAAAGATGCTCAGCTTTATATAATTACGCCGAAAGATGGTGCAACGGTTAAGGAAACCTTTACGGTAAAATTCGGTTTGAAAGGCATGGGGGTGGCACCTGCCGGAGTGGATAAGGCTAAGACCGGACATCATCACCTGATCATTGACGGCGAACTACCGGACTTGGATAAGCCGATGGGCAAAGACGTCATGCATTTTGGCGGCGGCCAAACAGAGAAAACCCTGACCCTGCCCAAGGGAAAACATACTTTGCAATTAATATTGGGTAACCATTTGCATATTCCACACAAACCTGCGGTGATCTCAGAAAAAATCACCATTACCGTAGAGTAACCGTTTAAGAGATTAGTCCTTCAATAGCCTGTATATGCAGGCTATTGATAAATTCTACCCTGGTATTTTATCCAGCCATCCTGGTGCTGTCCCTTGGGATCGGCATGGGTCCAGTGCACCATGCCGCCATACACATTCCACTGGTATTCGCCTAAAAACTCCACTTTATCCCCTTTCTTAAGACCATAGAGCTTAGGAGCAATATCTATATTGTGATTGATCAGCACTTCTTTTCCCGATTTGGTTTTCACGACAAACCTCTGGTGCCGGCTCCCCTTAACATCGTCCGGAAGAATCTTGATCACTATGCCAGAAGCCTTCATTCCAATCGCGATACCAGGTTAATTATGAGCTAAAGCCTAAACCAAATAGTCATCAGCCTGAAGGTCAGAATAACCAGGGCCAACGTCAATATCAGAAAAACCAATGCCAACACCCAGTAACCTAGTCTAGTCAGCCTTACCTTTATCCGTTGAAAAAATGATTTGTCTTTATCAACACAGGGGACAGATTGAAAGGCCGTGATCATAATGGCGAGCAGCAGGCACCAAATAGTCCCTAGTAAACCAGGTAAGGTATAATGGTTAGACTCCACCGAAGGCGTAAAGAGAAATGACAGAACAATGACCAGGGCTAAAACGGCGGCTGTCAGGTAGCTCAGGCAGCGAAAGGGCAGAAGAGCCCTGGACAGGGAAGAAAAGCGTTCCAGTAATTTTTCCAAAATATTCAACTAATACAGCCTGATATACTTTTTACCATAGCAAGCCAATATCCTGCTGTATAGACTATTTGTTAACTGGCAACCTATCATGGGAAACCCACTCATAACTCCCCTTTAGGACTTTGTTCCCCTTAAAAGTTTGATCATGCCAAGGGCTGCTGGCATTGTGAAGCCAGTTTAGTGAATATTGAACATATAAACAGCAACAAATACGCTTCCGCCTGCGGCCGCGGTCAGATAAATGCTTTTGGTTTTCCATGCCATAATCATGGCCACCATGGCCCCCCAGAGATAGGGGCTGGAAGCAGTAATGGCCAGTTGATGATTTTTAGTCAAGATAATGGGCACCCAGATGGCAGTTAGCACTGACGGTGCACTATAACTTAAAAATTTCTGCGCCCTGGCATTGAGGCGGATAGGAAATCCCGGATGAATAAACAAATACCGGGTAGCAAAGGTAATGCAGGCCAATAATAAAATAGTGAGTACCGTCATCTAGACTTCCTTTTCCATGCATTTATCTTGAGCCTTGTCCAAAAATGACAGGCCATAGCCCAGGCTCATACCCACCAGGGCGGCAATTATCAGCTCAAGCTCAACGCTGGCCAAATTCAACAGGGTAGCGCTGGCACCCGCCCCCACCACCGCTGCCAAAATGGACCAGGATTTTATGCTTGGCATCACCAGCGCAATAAAGGTTACCGCAATGGCAAAGTCCAGCCCAATATCGGTCAAGTCTGGCAGGTAAGAGCCTGCCACTATGCCAATAAAGGTCCAGCAATTCCAAGCCAGGTACATGCTAAAGCCGGCCGCCAGCCCGTAATATATCCTCAACGGCGTGGAATAGGACCTTGCATGGCCGGACAGGGCAAAAAGCTCATCGGTCAACACAAAGCCTGTCGCCAGTCTGGATTTAACAGGCAATGCCTTTAACTTATCCCTTAGGGTTAAACCGTACAAAAAATGTCGGGAACTGATCACAAAAATGGTGATCATCAAGGTTAACAAGGAGGCATTTTGGCTGATCAGCTCTATCGCCACCAATTGCGCCGCACCGGCAAAAACCAGTGCCGACATTAACTGCGCCTCCCAAGCACTAAAGCCTTGCTGAACCGCCAAGGATCCCACCAGTATTCCCCAGGGCAGTATTGCCAAGGATAAGGGCAGCATATCCAGTACTCCCTTAACCAAAGCCAGTTGCTTGTCCCGATTCTTTAGTTTCATTCCGGCTCCTTACCCTGCTGAGAATAACAAATAATATCCAGAAAAATCGCCGGCTCACCACTATGATTGGCATAAACATGAGGCTGATCGGCGTTAAACCTGATCGCCTCTCCAGCGGACAGTTCATGCCACACATTATTAAACCAGATACTGAGCTTGCCCCGCTGAACAATAATATGCTCAATCACACCATGGGTATGGGCATTGGCCTGATGCTCATAATTGGCTGCCATGGTTAGTTGGTAAGTTTCCATGGCAACCTCATCCTGATAGGGAAACACCACCTCAAAAAGCATGCCTTCGGCGTCAGGAAAATTGGTTAACTGATTCGAAGAGGCCATGCCTGTATCCAGGGTTTGCGTGATAAAGGAAGAAAAAGACTGCTCCAGGCCGGTGGCGATTTTCCACAGTGTCGATATGGTGGGATTGGACTCTCCCCTTTCTATCTGGCCCAACATGGCTTTGGAAACCCCGGTATGGTTGGCGGTCTTGTCCAGGCTCCAGCCCTTGGCACTGCGTGCCAATTTAAGCCTGTAACCAATAAGCTCATTCAGTTGATCTTTCATTTTTCCCCATCGAACCATTAGTTCAGCAAACATTTGTACGTTATAGCGCACAAAAGTAGCTATTGTCAATGTGCGCTATAGCGCACAAATTAGTGACCATCTCCCCTTAGTTCTAATTTTCGTCCTCTTTATGTAAGGAAACGTAATGATATGCAAAGTTGGGTAAAGTCCCGAGATTGGCGGGAACTAACTAGTTAAAATCCGATTCTACACCGCACTAACAACAGCTTGCATGAGTAGAAAGTCACTGCCTGTCAGCGGCACACTTTCTTGGTAAGTATTTAATAAAAAGTATTATCTGGAGCCAATTATGAGCTACATTCCCGGTATCTCTGCCTTTATTCGCACACCATTGACCCTAACCAGCCTCTGCGTTGCCACCCTAGCCGGTTGTGGTGGTAGCAGTGATGGTGAGAGCGTTGGCTATATTAACCTTTACAACGCTTCGGCAAACGCGCCAGGCATATTTCTGACCCTGGACGAAGATCTGGAAAATGATGACGACGATGAGTTTGAAAATACCTATGCCAGCGTGACCTATGCCGATGCCAGCGGCAACTATGAACTGGATACCAATAACTACTACATCGAGCTGGCCTGGCAGGACGAGGACAGCAGCGACAGGGATGATCTGGAAAAAATATATGAAGATCAAATTGAAATCAGCAAGGACGAAATAAAGTTCGTCGTGGTCGCCGAAGATTTCCAGGCTCCCAAAATACTCACCTATGATATACCTGTGATCGATGACGATGACGATGACGACGATGAATTGTTTAACTTGCGGCTATTAAACATGCATGACTGGTCGGCAGGGGTTGATGTCTATCTGTCAAAATCAGACGAAACCTTTAATGAAGCGGTATTGATAGCAAGCCCGGCCTATACCGAACTCACGGAAAACCAGAAATTCGATCAGGATGACTATATCTTCTACCTGACCTCGGCCGGCAGCGACGAAGTCCTCTACCAGTCGGATGAAATTGCCTACAGCTACTCATCTCAATATGTCATGGTCATCAGGCAAAACCCCGGGGTAGATAAAGCCCCCTTCGTTCTTGACAAGGTATCAAACTCAAATATTGTCGCCTACGAGCCGGACGGTGCCAAGGCCAACTTTCGCGTCTTTAATGGCCTGCAGTCACATGAACTCTTGCCCAACTACCAGGAATCTTTTGACTTGCACCTGGATGGCGTTGATGACTCTCCCGAAATTTCTGCCCTTGGCCTAGGGGAATTCAGCGAGACCATAGTCATGGCTCATGGTGACTATAGTGTTGATCTCACCATCTCCGAAAATGGTGAGTCCATTATTCAAAACCATTTGTTAACCTTAAATGAGAACCAGGAAAAAACCGTCTTTTTCTACCTGCTCGAAGAAGACGTCGACCATGATGGCGACGGCGATGTCGATGAAGACGGCGACGGCATAGTGGACGAGATTGAAATTACCGTAAACTCGCTGGTGGTGAACAATAATATTGGTGAGAGCATTTACGATCACGACATTCAAATCATACACTTTATCGATAACGATGATATCAGCATTGTTAATTTCTATTTCGTCCGCAATGACGAGATGATAGACACCGCCGACAATAAAAGAATCGTTTCCTTTGCCGATCCGGAAACTATCACCTTGTTGAACAACACCTATACCGTCTATGCCGTAGCCACCGTAGACAGTAGTGATCTTATCCTGACCACCACGAAATTAACCTTGACGGAAGAAAGCAAGAACCAGTTTATTCTGCTGGAAGAAGACGCTGACTCGCCAACCGGTTACTCCATGGTAATTGCGGATCAAAAAGAAGAATCGGCAACACCCGAGTAAGCCGCTAAACATCAGCACAACCTCATTGCCTTCCCTAAGGTTTTAATGCAGGGAAGGCCTATTCTTTTTACTCATCAACTCCTTATTTGCCAGGCAACAACATCCTGGCACTTCAGCCACACAGGGTAAGCATTTCTTACAACGGTTAAACTGTCGTCACCGAGAAAACAAAACAGCTAACTGTCCCAGTCTCTAACTCGCTAGTTTAGCCGAGAGAAAACAGGGGATTGCAATAACGCTTCAGCCTGTTATGCTTAAAATTTGCCCTATGGACTATCGCCTATGCCAATGAGAACTATGTCCAATAAAGAGATTTACGTTTCTATTATTGGGGCATTTTTCGCCACTTTATGTGCGTCATTTTTCAGCAACAGCATCCTTGAGGCCGAGGGCATGTCCATGGTTTTGGCTTCCACCGGCGCATCGGCCATGTTGATTTTCGGTATTCCCCACAGCCCTGTCTCCCAGCCCTGGCCCGTAGTTGGCGGCCATATTGTCTCTGCCATTATCGGCATTAGCGCCTACTACCTGATCCCTAACCCTATTCTTGCCAGTTCAACCGCCATAGGAGTCGCCATGCTGGCCATGCATTATACCAGTTGCATGCACCCCCCGGGAGGCGCGACGGCGGTCACGGCCGTTATTGGTGGTACTTCGGTACATGAACTGGGCTACTATTTTGTGATAGTTCCGGTATTTTTTAACTCGATAATCTTGCTTTCCATCGCCATGGCCGCCGCGACCTTCAGGGAAACCAATCCCTTTCTTGTAGAATGATAACCATAAATATCAGTAGATTAGCAGCAGTGATAAAATATCAGACTTGCTTTATTATTTCTTTGTTCTAGTCGCTCAATCATGGCATCTACTATTTTCACTTGAATTTTTTCTGCCATCACCTGGTTAATTTGCCGGACAGCCGAAGGGCTGGTGACATTGATTTCGGTAATAAAACCGTCAATAAAATCAATGCCAACCAGAAACAGCTCCTGCTCTATCAGAAATGGCGCCACCTCTTTTAAAATTATACGTTCACGCATGGAAAGCTTAGCCGGTTGACACTCTGCACCCTGATGGATATTGGCCAGGTAATTGCCTTCTTGCGGGATCCGATTTACCAGGCCAACCACCTCCCCATTGACCAGGTAAACCCGTTTGTCCCCCTGCTTCACCTGAGGCAGGAATTTTTGCGCCTGAACAAATCTTTTTTGGCCATGAGCATCGATTAAACAAGTGTTAAGTTTCCGCCCTAACTCGTCTTCATCAACGCTTATCTTAACCACGCCCCTGCCCGAACAGTCATCCAATGGCTTGATAACTATCTCCTTATGCTGACGTAAAAACGCCAGCAATTGCTCAACATTTTGCGAAACTAGGCTTGGCGGCACGAACATAGGCCATTTAAGCGGTAAGATTTTTTCATTGAAATTCCTTACCGCCTTACTCGGGTTAAATTGAACCACCTTGTCCGAGAGGTGATCCAGTATATAGCCCGTGTGCAAATAATTACCGTCAAATGGCGGGTCCAGCCTGTTGAGCAAGGCATTAAATTCGTTTAAGCACACCTCTCCGGCAGCTTCTTTTACCAAAGGGCTTACGGATTTTACCTTATCAACACGACCGTAAGGCCTGTCCTTATTTAGAAAAATATCCTCCTGTTCCAGCCAGAATACTTGGCAACCACGTTTCAGCAACTCCTCCATGAGCAGCAAGGATGTTTCCGTGGCCAAGTTTAGACTCAGATAAGGATCCATTAAAAACAAGAAAGACATGGGCTTATTCATTGGTATCTTCTCCCGGTTAAAGTTAGATAAGGTATTGGTATAAGTAACCGGCAGCAATGGCGCCAGCCAATGCCAAGCCGATATACCAGACAAATAGGCCGGTTCGTACCAGTGAAAAAACTGCAACCGCGGCCGGTATACTGGTCATGGCGCCCGCCAGCATAAAGCTTAAAGCCGCTCCTGAGTTCATGCCGCTTTCTATAAGCCCCGCAACAACAGGCACGGCAGCAAAGCCATTAAGGTAGGCAGGCACACCGATTAAGGCCGCAAGAATCACGGCAAAAGGAGAATCATTGCCCAGCCAGTTTGCTAAAATTTCACCGGGTAAATAGGCCACCATCAGGCTTTCCAGGATAAAGGCCAGGGTCAGCCACTTGGTTAAAAAAATCACCATGGCTAAGGCTTTTTCTTTAAGCTTTGTCATCCTCGCCGCTTCTTGCCAAATTTTCCATTGGGTTACACCTTGAGACTTGCCAGATGAAGAGCAGCCACAGGAAGTTTGCTGAGCCTTCAAAGCATTTTGAAACAAGCCGGCTTTTTGCAGCATTAGCGTCATGCCCCCTGCCAATAAACCAATGGCCACGGCGCTCAGGATTTTAACCAGGGCAAACTCACCGCCAAGGCCGGCTGCCGTCACGATAAACATAGAAGGTGACATTATGGGTGATGCAATCCAGAATGCCATTACCGCCGACAGAGGCACCCCGGCCACCAGTAATGCCGCCACCAGGGGAATAACGCCGCACGAACAAAATGGCGATATGGCACCAAAGATAGCTGCCAGAGTGATGGCCATTACAACCCGTTTATCAAATGCCTTGGCAACAAGCCTGTCGGCTCCCGCCGCTTCCAGGTAGGCCGCCAGTAATGCCGACAACAAAATAAAAGGCATAATATTGACGATATTGTCCAGGGTGAACACCATTGTCGGCCAGTACTGTTTCGGCAGGCCAATTGCTATTGCAAGCAGGAATAATGCAGAAACAGTCCAGGCAGAGTACAGCTTCTTACCTAAACCCTGGTGACTATTCTTTAGATCTATTTTTATCCCGGCAGGTTCTTCCCCACTAATGCCCTTAATATCAGTTTGACTTTCCATTATTTCCTCTCTCACACAAAATCGACTATTCTAGTTTTATGGATATTTAAACATAAAAAAATAGGTCATTAGCCTGCCGATCTTGGACACATTAGCCTATGCCTCAGAAGCAAACCGTTAAATGTTATGACCGAATAATTATTAGCTTATTATAATTCACAGTAAGCAGTCAACTATATTTCTAGTTTTTTCGAAATTTAAGTTCAGCTAAGAGTATATGATAATCTTAGACATATCTTTATTGGAAACTAACACATTGTCTCTTTAGCTTTAGCTACCGTTTCCCATAATCTGATCTTGATGAACTATACTCATTACACCCTATTCAGCTAAGTGGTGAGAACAATGTCTGATTCAAATAAATGGTCACTTAACATGCACCAAATTGAGTGTTGCAATTGTAGTCATGGTTGTGGCTGTCAATTCGGTGGTTTCCCTGACAGTGATAGTGGAGGCTGTGAAGCCCTTTTAGGGTTTTCAATTATCGATGGTCACTATAACGAAATAGATTTAAGCGAGGTCAAAATGGTGTTTGCCGCCATGTGGCCCAAGGCGATTCACCAAGGCAATGGCAAGGGAGCCCTCTTTATTGACTCAGCCGCATCGCCCGAACAAGTGAATGCCCTGGCCACCATAATGTCTGGCCAAGCGGGGGGCATGCCGGTGGAGGCCATAGCAGGTACCTTTTCTGAATTTGAAGGGCCAGTCATTAAAACAATAAACATGAATACGGACGATAAGCATGCCTCTTTTTCCATCGAAGGCATACTTGAAGTAGAACAGACTCCTTTAATAAACCCTATCACAGGCGAAGAGCAGAATGTGCATATCACTTTTCCTGATGGCGGCTTTATGTGGGATGACGGTAATATAGGCGACTCAAAGGCAATGTCGATTAATTTTGCCGGCATTGATTTTGAACATAAGGGACGCTTTTCTGCCAAGGCCATTGCCAACTGGAGTAACTAGGCAGTGAATGAAAATTGGCCTGGCCATATAGCGGCTAGGCTTATCCCAATAACCCTGCTGCTCCTTACCTTGCTCTGCTGGTATTACCTATTCTTTGGCATGAGCATGAATATGACACCGGCTGCCAAGTGGCAGCCCGTTGATATTCTTATGCTCTTTATCATGTGGAGCATTATGATGGCGGCCATGATGCTACCTGCCGCCGCTCCGGTGATCTTATTGATAGACAAGTTAAACAGGCAAAGGCTGAAGCGAAACTCGCCCTATACCCAAACCCTGTATTTTACGTTTGGCTACCTGTTAGTTTGGGCGTTTTACAGCCTGTTGATCACCCTGGCACAGTGGTGGTTACACTATATGACTTTGCTTTCTCCCATGATGGTCAGCAATAATCTCTTGTTTAGCGCCCTGCTTCTGGTGATTGCCGGGCTTTACCAATGGACAGAGTTAAAACAAAGCTGCCTGCGGCTTTGTCGCTCGCCGATGAGCTTGCTTTCCAGTCACTGGCAAGAGGGTATACAGGGAGCGATAAAATTGGGGTTGATACACGGCCAGTATTGCCTGGGCTGTTGCTGGTGCCTAATGGCCCTGCTCTTCGTTACCGGCGTAATGAATTTAAAATGGATTGCCATCTTAACCCTGGTGGTGGTGATAGAAAAACTGCTGCCCAAAGGCGAGCTTGTCAGTAAGCTACTAGGTATTCTGCTGATATTATTTGGCGTTAAATTACTGATAATGTGATTTAGCATCAAAAACTTCTTAACCATTTGGTCAAATGTTATCATATATAGCATTTTGAACTTAGCACAAACCCGGTTTGCCAAGTTAAACTTAAACGGCATCATAACAACATGGAGAAAAGCATGGCCTCTAGAACATCACTTAACAGTTGGCAAAAGCTTGTGGCGCACGCCACCGAGATGAAACAGCAACATATGAGCGAATTGTTTGCCAAGGACAATGAGCGCTTCAATAAATTCTCCATCAAGCTGCCGCCCTTTCTGCTCGACTATTCCAAAAACCTGATCTGTGATGAAACACTAAAACTCCTGGTCTCCCTGGCACAGGAGTGTGAGGTAGAGTCGTGGCGGGAAAAGATGTTCTCCGGTGAGCGCATCAACAGCACGGAAGACAGGGCGGTGTTACATACCGCGCTGAGAAACCGCAGCCAAAATCCCGTCATACTGGACGGCAAAAATGTCACCGAGGATGTCCAGCGTGCCCTTAACCAGATGAAAGCCTTTAGCGACAAGATACGCCAGGGCTTATGGAAGGGCTATTCGGGCAAGCGCATCACGGATGTGGTGAATATCGGGGTTGGCGGCTCTAACCTGGGGCCGCAAATGGTCACCGAAGCCCTTAAGCAATACAGTGACAACAGTGTCAATGTCCACTATGTCTCCAATGTCGACGGCACCCAGATTGCCAATGTCCTGCGGCCACTGAACCCGGAAAAAGTCCTGTTTATCGTTTCCAGCAAGACTTTTACCACCACGGAAACCATGACCAATGCCAGAACCGCCATGAAGTGGCTAACTTCGGCGTCTTTTGACCCGTCCGCCATCGCCAAGCATTTTGTCGCCGTCTCTTCCAATAAGCAAAACGCCATCGAATTCGGCATAGCAGCAGAAAACATCTTTGATATGTGGGACTGGGTTGGCGGCCGCTTTTCTCTCTGGTCTGCCATCGGCCTGCCCATCGCCATAGATCTCGGCTTTGAACGCTTTATCGAGTTGCTCGAAGGGGCCCATGAAATCGACCGGCACTTTTACAACACGCCCTTGCAGCAAAACGCCCCTGTGATATTGGCCCTGCTCAGTGTCTGGAACTGCACCTTCCTGGGCGCCCAATCCCAGGCGATACTACCCTATGATCAGTCGCTGCATATGCTCTCCGCCTACCTGCAACAGGCGGAAATGGAAAGCAACGGCAAGTCGGTGACCTGGCATGGTGAAGAGATTGACTATCCAACCGTGCCTTCCATCTGGGGCGAGCTCGGTATCAACGGCCAGCATGCCTTTTATCAATACCTGCACCAAAGCAACAACATAGTGCCGGCCGACTTTATCGGCTCGGTGGAAAGCGTTACTCCGGTCCAGGGTCACCATGAAACTCTGATGGCCAATTTCTTTGCCCAAACCCAGGCGCTGATGCAAGGGGTGGACGAAACCCAGGTACGTGCCGACCTGGCCGCCAAGGGGCGCACCCCCGACTACATCGACAAGGTAGCGCCCCATAAGGTCCACAAGGGCAACAGGCCCACCAATACCATCTTAATGAAACGCATCTCGCCCCGCTCGCTGGGCAGCCTTATTGCCCTTTACGAGCATAAGATCTTTGTCCAGGGCATTATTTTGCAGATATGCTCCTTCGACCAATGGGGGGTCGAGTTGGGCAAGGGACTGGCCAATGAGATACAAAAGGAGCTGGAGTCCAATGAGTTGGCTGTTGCCCATGACAGCTCCACTGCCGGCCTGATCAACTTCTATAAAAACTGCTAGCCCGGCTGATTTCAGCAAATACTTAATTAAATGAACCGGTTGCAATCTCAGCTGCAACCGGTTCACTTTTTCCTACAGGAATTCATGGTAAATTTCCTGCGCTAAAACTGTATGGCGATGAATATTTGACCCTATTCTGGCCCGAGATATGCTTAATAATCGTACAGTCAAAATATAGGCAGTACATATTATGGACAAGCTTACTGAAAACATTCAAAACCAAAGCATCTATCAAGAAAACTACAAGCTAGCGGCTGAACTAGCCATCATTCCCGATACCCAAGCCAAACAGGCCAAACAGAGTAAAACCCTTAAGGCCAGTAATTTGATGGACTTACATATCATGAGTGTGGATATGCCGGAAACAGGCGCTCACAACAAGTCTGTGCAGGCATTGCTGATGACACACCTATTCGACGCCGAAGGCAATATTATTCAGGCTCCCGAAATGGTGATCCTGGTGGATCAGGCCAACAAGGTCATAGAGCCCTATTCCCTGACCCGGGCCAAGAAAGCCCTGTCGGTTAAGGAAGAGGAAGAAAGCCTATCGACCGTCATTGCCCGAAAAACACATCAAAATCACTTTTTGAAAAACTGGTTAATGAACCTTAAGGCACTGGATTATAAAGCAAACTAGTATGAGCGTTGCAATTAGAATCAGCCATGTTCTTACCGGCATTTGGCGAGCTCGCTAGCACACTGAGTTATCGCCAAGGCTAAACCGCTTAATTTTGTTATTTCCCAATGCAGATCAATCACATTCACTTCTCTTCACCATTAACTCACCTTGCCATTGAGTCGACCACACTTGAATGCTAAAGTAGCGGCGCAATTTTATTGTGCAGCATTTTCAGGTGCCTTATTTCAATTTGTTTGAACTAGGGATAATCGGGAAATCGGTTTAATTCCGATACGTGCCCAACGCTGTGATGGGGATTAGCGCATCAAAAAACCACTGGCCGCAAGGCTGGGAAGGTGATGCGCTAAGTTGAACCTAAGTCAGAAGACCGGCCTGAAAATTAATAAGTCACTTGGACAAGTGGCTTTAATCTTTATCCATTAAGGGGAATATTGTGGATCAGAAACATCAAACAACAGCCAATACACAAAGCGATCTTTTCTTAACCGACCAAGACAGGCATGGCCTGTACAAAACCATTTTTAACCGCAGGGACGTCAGGGGGCAATTTTTGCCAAACCCGATTCCCGATGAGGTATTAAGTCGCGTGCTATATGCGGCGCATCATGCCCCCTCCGTGGGCTTTATGCAGCCATGGAATTTCATCATAGTTCGCTCTCCCGAGATCAAGGCCAAAATCAAGCAAGACTTTACCTTGGCCCACCAGGAGGCAGAAAAGATGTTTCCGGATGAAAAGCAAAATACCTATAAAGACTTGAAACTTGAAGGCATAGTGGAATCCCCCGTTAATATTTGCATTACCTGTGATCGCGAGCGCACGGGCCCAACGGTAATAGGGCGCACCCATATGAGAGAGATGGACTTGTATAGTTCGGTATGTGCGGTACAAAATTTTTGGCTGGCGGCCAGAAGCGAAGGACTGGGCGTCGGCTGGGTGTCAATTTTACATCACGATGTTTTGCGTAAAACACTCGAATTGCCGAAGAACATTATCCCCATCGCTTACCTTTGCGTCGGTTATGTCAGCCATCTCTATAATAAGCCCGAACTGGAAACGGCCAACTGGCTACCCCGATTACCGCTACAAGACTTGATCACCTTCGATACCTGGAACAATGAAAATCCAGGTGATTCATTGATAAGCCAGGTGGAAAAAGACCGGGACTTTGCGGCTAATTTTATCGGCTAACCAGACTTGTACCACAAGTGGTGCTTTAGAAGTGCCACTTGATTCCGACACAGATCTGATTAGAGCCACCTGCAACATCATTGATCAGCTTTTTGGCGCCGGATCTGTGATGAATTCTCACCATTAACTCCAAGTTGGAGTTTGGCAAGGGCCGAAAACTGGTTTCCATCATCAGGTAAAGCAGTGCTTTTGCCGCCCCCTCATTGGTATGGCTGGCCAGCTCCAATGGCGGCACTCTGGTTGCGTAAGAAGCCCCGATACCAAGTGCAAAGGAAGTTTTCAGATAATGATCCCAGGGGAAGTCTTGCCAGCGGTGTATGGTCAGCGCATTAAATTCCCAGTGCTTTTGTGCCCGATAATGCTTTACCACCTGCCCTTCAAGCTCCCATTGCCTGTCATAGGCTGGCCTAGAGTATACTTTTGCCAGGGCCAGGGCGGCGATATTTGACGGTTCAAACTCAATGGATTTATTGACCAAAATTTCTTCATTGAGGCTATCATCCGTATAACGGCCCAAATAAAGAGACAATATCAGGTCATCGGCCCGGGCAGAAAGGGAGAATAGCCATAATAGGAAAAAGCCACAAAACTTTTGCATAAGGTCATTAATTCACTTGGTTTAAGTTAGGGCGTGTTGACCTTTCGAGTTTAAATTTTGTTCAAGATAAATGCTTTTTGCTCACGGCGCGAGCTATGCAGCATGGTTACTCCATGTAAATAGCGAGTAACAAAGAGCAAAAAGTATTTAATTGAACCCTTTGGGCAGTGTTTGTTTGGTATTTTTACTACGTTTTCGCCTGTTTGAATAGAATAACTATGCTTCTCATGCTCAGCCTTGTATAAATACCAAACAAACGGCTGCAAAAATAAACCTGAAAGATCAACACACCCTAGTTAGTTACCTAAAAGTTTAGACGATAAAATTTTTCTAAGTACAGGATAAACAATACAAATGCCAAAATGTGTACTGCTCCTCCCTTAGGGGACGGCAACCCCATTAGCGACAAGCCATTCGACCAGAATGACGATACTCTGCTAATGCAGGGACAAAATATCGTCCAGTTCTCCCTGGTTATACAGGCTGACAAAGGTTTCTACAACCTTGGGGTCAAACTGGCTGCCGGCACCGTCAAGGATGGCCGCCATGGCTTTATCCGTACTCCAGGCCTCCTTATAGGGGCGCTTACTGACCAGGGCGTCGAAGACATCAACCACGGCCACTATCCGGGTGATCAAAGGCAGTTCCTCACTGGGAATGCCCCTGGGATAGCCTTTGCCATCCCAGCGCTCATGGTGATATAAGGCCACCCCCTGCGCCATCTTGGTATTATCGGAATGACTCAAAATTTGCGCCCCTATTTCCGCATGCTGCTTCATGACTTCAAATTCCTGCTCGGTCAGCCGGCCCGGTTTTTGTAAGATCTTGTCCGGGATGCCTACCTTGCCAACATCGTGCAACATGGCCGCCTGACCATATAACTCGGCCTCAGACTCAGACACTCCCATGGCCAGTGCCACCTTAGTGGTATAGGCGCCCAGGCGGTTAATATGCTTGCCTGTGGTGGAGTCCTTAAATTCGGCAATTTCCGCCAGGGTATCTATTGCCTGGCTGTAAGCGGCCTTTAAGTTTAGGTGTAGGCGCAAGGTTTCCAATGCCGTTGAACACTGGTTGGTAAAGACCTCGATAAGACTCTTATCCGCCGCTGACAATGCATGGGAGGATTCAAGGTAGACAAAACCTACCCTTCTATTGTCGATCACTAAAGGAAAGATCAGCGAGCCCTTGCGTATATTGCTTGCCGGCTCGTTATTGAGTACGGCCCTGGCACAGGCATGGGAAATCGTCTCTATTCTTTCACGACTACAGGAAGATTGAGTAAAGTCTCCCGTCCCCGCTTCCACCTTAACCTCTTCCCCTTGCAGGGTCACCACCATGCCATCGATAGTAGAGATAAGAGCATTTTCATTTAAGTGACACAGGCCGATGATTTGCGACAAGATACCGTCAAAGAACTGGCTCAATGAGGTCTTGCTGATGCGGTATACCTCGGGAGCGGCGTCAATGACTTTTTTAAGACCCGCCCTGTTAAGATCTATCGCCTTGAGTTCTCGGTAGGACTTTATCGCCGATCGCACCGTGGTATAGAGCTTGTCTATGGTCAGCTCGGTTTTATCCTTGTAGTCATCAATATCGTAGTTATCAATAACATAACGCTCCGGCGCCACGCCAGGCTGGCCGGTTCTAATAACAATACGAGTTAATGCCAAACCGATATCATTGCGAATATAGTCTACCAGTTTTAGGCCGGCATCATCCGTTTCCATCACCACATCAACCAGCATTAAGGCAATATCATTATGCTCTGCCATCACCCTTTTTGCGGCTTCTGCCGAGTCAGCTTCCAAAAACTGTATTTTTTTGCCGTCAAACTCGAAGTCTCTTAAATTGAGCTTGGTCAGGGTTCTGACATCTTCTTCGTCGTCAATAACCAGGACCTTCCACCTGTATCTGTCTGAATGGGCGTCGCTATTTTGAGCATCATTTGACGTGCTTTTCTTACGATTGACAATTTTCATTTAGACACTCCTACGGGAAAAACAACTTCAAAGCGTGCGCCCGTTCCCGGGGCACTGACACAACGAATGCGTCCCTTCATATCATTCACCACTATGCTATAGCAAAGGTACATGCCTAGCCCCGAGCCATCGGAACGGCTGGTGGTAAAAAAGGGTTCGAATATTTTATCGACGGTCGCCTGATCCATACCAACGCCGGTATCGGCGTACTCCATGGCTATCATATCGCCTTTCAACCTGATACCTATGTTGATTTCTCCAGCCATGGCGCCATTTTCAAAACCGTGCAAATAACTGTTTAGCACCAGGTTGGTAACCAGCTGATCAAAACGCCCCGGCTGCCCCATGACCTGGATATCGTCCGGACATGCCACCTTAACCGAAATGCCTGTTTTCTTGAGCTTGCTGTTCAGGGTATACAAGACATCCTCGACGGCGTTTTTAACATTGTACTTCCTGCTCTGCTCCGAAGCCTGATCGATGGAGGTACGCTTAAAGCTCCGCACCAGGCGGGCGGCACGATTCAGGTTTGACATCGCCAGTGCCGAAACCTTGGCTATGGTATCTATATTGTCGGTCAGGTCTTTTTCCTCGACCTCTTCCTGCTCTAATAGCTTGTGAAAGCGATCAACCGATTGTTGTGCCTGGCTGATGGCCCCGACGGCAATGCCTATCGGCGTATTCACTTCATGGGCAAAGCCGGCCACCATGCGGCCAAGCGAGGCTATTTTTTCACTTTGCACCAGTTCATAGCGGGTTAGATTCAGTTCGGACTCTTTCTCCCCCAGCCTTTTTTTGCTCTTATGTAACTTGGCCGACAATATAAAGGTCACACCAACGACCAGGACAACAAAAATACCGTAAAAGATCAGGCTGTTTATGGCCGCCGCCTTGTTGGTGCTGGCATGAGCAATCAGATCGGTTGATATTTCATCTTCAATGGCTTTTAGGCCGTTGATCCTTTTCGTACTCGTCTCAAACCAGCTACTGGCATCAATTTTAAAGTTTATCGCTTCGGTAATATGGCTTAAGCGATCCAGTGCCACAATCGCCGGTTCATCATTGATTTTTAACAAATCATCCAGCGCCTGTATCGAGCCTTCCAATGCCTTAAGGTTTTCCACCTGATCGACTATATCTTTGCGATACTGGGCAACTGTGGTCGAAATTGCGCTCTGCTGAAATGCCTGATACTTTTTAACATGATGAGGCAAGGCGGATAAAGAAAAGTTACCAAAATAGACTTCTTGTTGAATGCCCAGAGACAGCGCCTGTTTTAAGGACGACTTATTGGCAACTCCAGAGGTAAGTATGCCGCTGACCACGGCCCTTTCGATACCCGCCCGTTCCTTGCCCTTTAAAAAGTTCATATAGGCATTGCTAATGATACCGACCTGAGCATCCGGGCTTAACCTGGGGATCATGGCAATAAGATCCAGGCACTTGGTGTTTAGCGCCGTATATTGGCTAATGGCATCATCGAGTGAAACAGACAGAGCATTAACGGCTTTTCTCAGGCTTGAGAGTCTATCTAAGGAAGCTTGCACCTTATCCATATGCCGGTTGAATTCTTGGCCAAACTGGCTGCGTTCAAATGAGAGGAAAAATACATTGAGTTGATAGCGTTTGGTATCCGTCTGTTGGCGCTGCTTATTGAGCTGGGCTTGAAAGTTGCCGCCGCGGCTGCCCATAAACAATGCGGTCGCACCGCGCTCTTTTTGGGTTTCATGAACCAGGGCGCTGACCTTGGTTGCCATTAGCGCAAGCTGGCCAACATACTCCATGTCTTGTGCCGACTTGGACTTATCTATGATCCCCATGATGGCAAAGAAGAGTATGCCCAGAATAGGGATCAATAAGAGTAAATACAGTCGGTTGGCAAAATTTAACTGCTTTATAAATTTCATCGCTACCTTAACGTTTGCTTTATTGTTAAATAAAGCTAATTTTTGATTGTTAACTCTTTAGCTAAACTCCCCTACGCCGTAAAAATTCACGCTATTGCCCTTAGGATATTTGGCTGTCGGAAATCACCCTGTCGCGGCCGTTATCTTTGGCATGATACAGCAGGTCGTCAACACGTTTTAGCGTCTGTTCTATGTTTTCATGCGGCTGATACTGAGTCACTCCTATGCTGGCGGTAACCCGGATCAGGTCTCCCGAGTCCAGCATTAATGACTCCGCCCTGATAGTTTTGGCAATCCTCTCCGCAATGTGAATGGCGTGCTCCAGGTTAATGCCCGGCAAGATGGCCACAAACTCTTCGCCACCAAAACGGGCAATAATATCCGAGCGGCTTAGCTCTCGTTTCATAACATTGGCCGCCATCAAGAGCACCTTATCCCCCACCAGGTGGCCATATTCATCGTTAATGCGTTTGAACCTGTCCAAATCAAACATGATGACGGAAAACGACAAGCCATATTGCAGGCAATGTTGTTGCTCCTGCTCCGCCATGCGCATAAGCACGCGACGGTTAATCAGCTTAGTCAGGGGATCAACGGTTGATTCTCGGTATAGCTTCATCAACATCGACAGCTGCGCCGTCTGCAACCAAAGGCTAATACCGCTAAACAGGACAAATAACCACATGGCATTAAACAGTGGCCAGTAACTGTCGGTCACTTGCCCTAATTCAAAACTGGCAAAAGGCACAAACACAATACCGATCAAAATTAGACCGCCATTAATGGTCAGGGGAAAGAGCCCCGACATGGCGATGATCAAATAGGGCATCATGGCAAAGATGGCCGGCACCTCGCCTGCCTGAGCACTGGCGAAACTCAGCATGGTAAAGAGATAAAAGAGGGTTGGCAGTAAAAATGCCAGCCCCATCACGCCGCGCACTAGAGTGACACTCACCTGTTGTTTTAATATATAGGCTAGCAGGAACAAGGAAACGGATAACAGTCCCCTGGCAAGCATCAGGCTCTGCGCCTGCTCCACCGGCAAGGTGACAAAATCGAAAAAGGAGAACATGGGCACGGTAATGGCAAAGAAGATGCACATTAACCAAAGGCGGCCGGTAATATAGTGAGTCCGCGTCAGGGTAAAGTCTTCGGAATGGTATTTGGCTGAGACAATATCGATCAGGGGGTTATTTTCCAGAGAAAAATAAGCACTAAAGTCAGGCTTTTGCGATTTATCGTTTTCCCGTTTGTTGGCTTGTGTTAAACCAGCCGACGCGCGCCCGGCTTCTGAACATTCCATTGGTTCCCCTCAATTTTTAAACCTGTTTGACTTCACTCAAGCAAACTACTGCGTCAAATTGGATGATGAATAGACGCAGAAATTAAATTTAAAAAATAGTAATTGGGTTAAGGCTTCCTTCCATTAATCTAGATCAATAAAGCGGTTGTTTTCACAATCTAGGCACTGGAAAATAACAATAAATTTACATTAGCGCTTTCCAGATAAATCCTATGCTCAGGGTATAGAGATCAAAAAAGGCATGCTGGGCATGCCTTTTAAATAAGCCTGTACCTTTAAGTATTAGTTAATCATAGGTAATAAACTGTAATCTTTACCGTATTCAAGCATTTGCTCGGTAAAATCGGTCGGGTAACTGATAGTCACATCCAGTATTTTGCCCTCCTGGTATACGGCCTCAAGCTTAGGATTGATAAAGCCTGAATAGGGAGCAAGATTAAGCTTTTCATAACGGTTCAATACTTCCCTGTGAAGCTCTTCGTCCACCTTAACCGCGTATTTTTCGATTAATGCCTGACCGGCTGCAAAATCTCCTTCAGATTTGATACGCTGCAACTCTCTAAGCAATTGGCCGAACAGGGTACGGAGCTTTTGATAGTCATTGATAACAAAATAGGTTTTTCCGTCTCGCACCCGTTTTTCGATAACGTTCTCTGCCAGGCCCTTTTCATAGACCCAGCTCGCCACTAACTGGCGATTACGCATATGGGCTTCTTCAATATGCTCGCCCAGCTTTAGACGGCGCAGCTGTAGCATCATGCCATTACGAATATACTGGTCGTAACTGGCCTTACCCACTTCAAGGCTTGGCATTATGCCCATTTCAACCAGTTTTTCATCCATCAGGTAATAAAGGGCAACCAGGTCGGCACGCCCCTCTTCCAGGGCTGACGAATACTGTTTCAGGGTTTCTTTTGGCGTTCCTACTCCCGGGTTGATTTGCCCGGACGCATGACCAACCACTTCGTGCAAGTCGGTATGTAAGTGAGAGCCGAGCGGACCAAATTCCTTGCCGCGTTTAAGCTCGGCCTCATCCCAGGCAAATTCTGCCAAAGAGCCGCCTTTGACATGATCATAGGCCTCAACGATATTGGTCAGGCTTACCGATTTGGAGCCGTGCTCAGCGCGGATCCAGTTGGCATTAGGCAGGTTAATGCCGATAGGCGTTGACGGTGACGCATCTCCCGACTCTATCACTACGGTAATGGCCTTGCCGGTAATGCCCTTCACTGCTTTTTTCTTATGCGCTTCCATCAGCGGCGAATTGTCCTCAAACCACTGCGCCTGCTCGGCTATCGCAGCTATCACCTTGGTGGCCTGATGATCTTTCACCGACACCACAGACTCGAATGCACCGCGATAGGCCAAAGGGTCATCATAAACTTCAATAAAGCCGTTTACGACATCGACATCGGAATTAACATCTTTTACCCAGGCAATGCTGTAATCATCAAAGTCCTTCAGAGCGCCGCTACGGTAATACTTGCTCAACAGGGTTAGTGCCTTGCGCTGCTGCTCATTTTCCGCAACGGCCGCCGCCTTATCCAGCCAGTGGACCACTTCGCTAATGGCCCTGTCATACATGCCGCCGACTTTCCAGACCTGCTCCACCAGCTCGCCGTCCTGCTTAACCAGTTTGGAGTTTAGGCCCCAGGAAACCGGACGCTTGCCATCGACATTTTTCTTGGTCTTATAATAGTCCACCACTTCCTGCTCGGTCACCTCTTCATAATAGTTGACCGCAGACGCCACTACATTGTCTATCCCGGCCGACTGGTCAACCATTTTGCTGGCAATGTCTTTGTCAAAGATGATGGGTTGCAAGAGAGTGATAAGCTGTTCAGCACTTTGCCCGTCAGACAAGGGTAATTGACCTTTATCGGCTACCGCCTTGACATAGCCGGCAAAGGCCTCCCGGCTAAATTCCGGCATGATCTTGCTCGACATATAGTGATGATGAATACCATTGGAGAACCAGACCCGCTTGGTATACTCGGTAAACTTGGCGAAGTCTTCTGTTGTTCTGTCACCCTGATAGCCGTTAACAATGGCTTCAAGGGTATGACGTATGGTCAGGTTGTATTTATAATTTTGATCCCAGATCATATCGCGGCCCGACAGTGCTGCCTTGTAGAGATAGAAGAGTAATTCCTTGGTTTTCAGTGGCAGTTCTTCAAAACCCGGCACCTGATACCTTAATATGCGAAGATCGGCAAACCTTTCCGTTTGCCACTGGAACGCTTCTTTTTGGTCTTCGGTCGCTTCTACCTTTGTCGCGGGTGAAACCTGCTCTTTGGTTACTTGTGTCTCTTTAACTTGCGTTTTTGGTGATGAGGCTTCGGTGCACCCCGCCACTGTTAGCACAATGGCCAGGCTTGCCGCAATTTTGTTTAATTTCATGATATTTTCCACTTGTTATTATTTTATCGTAATTTAAGCGTCTATGTTCGAGACCGAGAGCTATTTAATTTAAAAAGAGTATCAGTTAACCGCCTGTTCACCAAATAGACAGGGATAAAAATACGATAAAAAACCGGGTTGATTGAAAGGAGATAACTTGAAGCCTTGGGACTTAGCATCAAGTTAATTTTGGTCAATAACTTAGCAAGATTACTGACCAAAATTAAGTGACTTAAAATTTTGTTTTAAAAAGGGAAGCTAGTCTTCTTTACCCGGAAAGGTGTATCCGGCCTTGATCAGGGCATCATAGATATTATTCATCGCGATGCTGTTTTCGGTAAGCGAATCTTCCCACTTACAACGCTTGTCAAAACCAAAATCAGCAATATTAAAGTATTGCTCAGGCTTCAAGTCACAGGCATCCAGGCAAGACTTGGTACACGCCAGGCCACAACCGTCAATGGCAAATATGGGTCGGCCGGAATAGGCAATTTCTTTTATGGGAGGCACATTACCAATAACACCTGAGATACAGGACATTTCGGCGATACCATCGCCGTCAAGATTTAAGGCAATATCGTGTGCCATTCTGGCCAGGTTGGAGCAACCCGAGCAGGAATATACAATGGGCTTATTTTTATCAGTCATTTTAAGTCTCACAATTAAGGCAGATTAATAATTTTATTGAATTATGCCAGCGCCGTATTGATTTAAATCAAAAACACTTCTATCAAAAACAAAGACCTTGTTTTTATTGTGGTTTTTATTGGCTAGTTGTTTCAGTAAACCTTATCCAAGCAAGAATTTGCTCAGACAAGGCATTAAATTAATTTCACAAGTTAAATATGAATATTCTCATCGGCAAACTTGATTTCAACCCCTTCAATGTCTGCCTGAGACACCAGTTCCTGGATATAGGCTTGAATAGCCAGGTGTGAAGCCCTGTGTATCAGGTAACCACGAACCTTGTCGCTAACCATGTTGTAATCCAGTGGCTTACCTTCGACCTTGCGGGCAACGTTAACAACGTGAAAACCGTATCTGGACTCAATCGGCTTATCGGCCAAGCCCTCTGGCAATAGCATTAATTGGCGTTCAAATTCAGGCACCGTCTGGCCATTGCTTATCTGCCCCAGTGAACCACCGGTTTCCTTTGACGGACAGGCAGAATGAAACTTGGCAAGATCGGCAAACAGGCTGGCGTCTTCTTTCAACTTTTTAATAATGTCATCCGCATCCGTCTTGGCGTCATCACGCCCCTCAAAGTCATCCTTAGCGGCTGCCAAAAGGATATGGTCCACTTCCATCAAGGGCATGGTAGTAAACTTCTGGCGGTTATTTTCGAAATAGCGCAGGCAGTCTTCCTCATCCGGATCATCGTAGGAAATCTTCTTTTCCAACAGTTCCTGTACCGCCGCTTCTTCATTGTCTCCGGATACGTCCAGCCCCAGTTTTTTCGCCTGCTCCACCAGTAATTGACGAATAACCAGGGTTTGACCGGCCTGTTGTACGACAACATCAAAGCTGGCATTGGGGTGATATTGCAACTCGTTTGCCAAATCTGTTTCTGCAATCTCAATGTCATTAACCTTAATGACCGGCAATGCTTCTTTGGAAGGTGTTGTTGGCGAACTTGTACCACATGAACTCATAATCTTTTCTCTATCTCATCTTTCAATTTGCACCATGCTCCCGGGCTTCTTGAGCGGTAACATGGTGACTGCGCCCATATTCTAGCGCTTAACTCTTGGCTATCTGCCGGTATTGGCCGATGCCGCTTTTCTTCTTAAGAAAACTCGTTGTTAATTACTTAAACTTCCAGTGTACCTAAAGCACGTCTGCTTAAGCTAGCATCAAAAGCCAAGTAATTAAGAACCAGTTAACTCATCCCTTTTCCGGGAAAATAAAGCTCCAAGCCAGTAAAGGACCCCGCGACCATTACTGTATTGCTTGGAGCTTTTCTCTCGTTAACCCCGGCTATTCAAGTGAATAGCTGATTATCTTTGACGAACGATTTGGTAATTCCTGGTAAAATACTTCACAGGTACGCTGAATACGTGTACCAAGCGAGTAAAAGGAATAATCAAAATCATGGTCAAACCAACAAATACGTGCAGCTTGTAAATTAAGCTAACAGACTCGATAGACTGTGCCGCCTGCATGCCCTGGAAGGTCACTATGCTTTGCGCCCAGTTACCCAGCAGTATCATCACAGAACCATCCAGGTGACTCATGGAAGCGAAGATAGTCAACAGGCCCAGTACCAATTGAATCAACAAAAGGAATAACAGCAAGGTGTCAGACGTTCTGGAGTTGGCTCTTACACGCGGGTTGTTCAAACGACGGTTGATCAGCATTAAAAGGCCAATCAAGCAAAGAACGCCGAAGAAGCCACCACTGACCATGGCAAGCAGTTGCTTGTTGGCAGTGGAAATCACATAGTGATAGACAGACTCAGGTGTTAACAAGCCCACGAAGTGACCCAATAGAATAAAGATCACACCAATATGGAACAGGTTGCTTGCCAGACGGAAGCCTTTTTGATCCAACAATTGGCTAGAATCCGCTTTCCAAGAATAAGGTTCACGGTCATATCTCACCCAGCAACCTATGATGCAGATGAATATAGCGATGTAGGGATAAATCCCAAACAATAAAAAATTTAAATTTGACATAGTATTCTCCTTACAATCCCGCAACTTCTGCAGCATCTGCGTCGTGCCACTTGATTGGAACTTGATGAACAGTATTTGGATCCAATGAATTTCGGGAATTTTGCATGCCAGCACTTGGGCATTCGCCGCCTACTGGGTCATCAAAACGAATTTCTTTATCTTCCCACTCTTTATCAATGGCCTCAGGGGTATCGTCTCGCACTTCCTTGCTGACGGCTTCAGCAATTTCTTTGCGATCTACTTCTACACCCGATACCTGGATCAAAGAGTCAAACAAGACCGCATAGTCACACTTACGGTCGATTAGGCGCTCCGACAACATGGTCATGATATGACTGATGTCCCCTAACCACTCCTGAACAAATTCAGGCGATTGTTCGCTTAGGAATTCAAGATAAAGTGGAATGTAATCCGGTAATTGTGATGAATCGACTTCAAAACCGTTTGACTTATAGACATTCATTAAGTCAACCATTGCCTGGCCGCGATCACGGGACTCGCCATGAACGTGCTCAAACAACAATAATGACAGTGCACGGCCGCGATCAAACAACAGATCGTAGCGCTCCTGTGCGTCAAATAAGTCTTTTGAAGTCAGCTGGCGGATAAAATCCACCAACTGCTCACGGTTTTGCAGGCTGAGTTCATCCGACTGATTCACGACATCGACTATCTCGTCAGCCGCGCTAAAAAGCGCAGCTGTTGGATAATCGAGTAAGCGTGATACCACTTTAAGGATAAGCACAGTTACTCTCCTACGTTAACGGTTTTAATCACGTCGCGACGGGTAATCTTCTTACCGCCGAACATATTCACACCACTTTGGCCATCGCTACAGCCGTTGCCGAAGGTGAAACCACAGCCACTCTTCTCGCCGTATGCTTCTGGCACGTTCATTTCACGGTGTCCGCTTGGAATAACATAGCGGTCTTCGTAGTTTGCAATTGCAAGGTAACGATACATTTCGTCAGCTTGTTTCTTGGTCAAACCTGCATCCTGTAGTACTTGCAGATCTTCTTTGCCTTCTACGTTTTCTGCACGCTTGTAGGCACGCATGGCAAGCATACGCTCTAGCGCTCGGATAACAGGCTCTTCATCACCGGCCGTTAACAGGTTAGCCAGGTATTTAACCGGAATACGCAGTGAACGTACATCTGGAATAACACCCGCTTCACCGATAGTATCGATATTGCCTGATTGTGAAGCGCTTTGGATTGGGCTAAGTGCCGGAATATACCAAACCATAGGCAGGGTACGGTACTCAGGGTGAAGTGGCAGCGCCAGTTTCCAGTCCATCGCCATTTTGTAAACCGGTGATTTTTGCGCCGCTTCAATCACAGAGTCGGTAATACCGTCTTTGCGCGCCTGGGCAATAACCGCAGGATCAAACGGGTCAAGGAAGACTTCACATTGCTTCTCGTACAGGTCTTTCTCGTTTGGCGTTGATGCCACTTCCTTGATCTTGTCGGCATCATACAGCAAGACACCAAGATATCGGATACGGCCCACACAGGTTTCAGAACAAACGGTCGGCATGCCAGCTTCGATACGCGGGTAACAGAAAATACATTTTTCTGACTTGCCTGATTTCCAGTTGTAGTAGATTTTCTTGTACGGACAACCGGAAATACACATGCGCCAGCCACGACACTTCTCTTGGTCGATAAGTACGATGCCGTCTTCTTCACGCTTATAGATGGCGCCGGAAGGACAAGAGGCAACACACGCCGGATTCAAACAGTGCTCACAAAGACGCGGCAAATACATCATAAAGGTATTTTCAAATTCGCCGTACATCTCTTTTTGCATGTCGTCGAAGTTTTTATCTTTGCTACGCTTTTCGAATTCGCCACCCAGGATTTCTTCCCAGTTTGGACCCCATTCGATTTTCTCCATACGCTTACCAGAGATCACTGAGCGAGGACGGGCAGTAGGCTGATGCTTAACAACCGGCGCCGTATGCAAGTGCTGATAATCATAGTCAAAAGGTTCGTAGTAATCATCGATTTCCGGCATATTCGGGTTAGCGAAGATGCTGGCCAGTACACGATATTTACCACCGATGCGCGGCTGGATATCCCCATTGGATTTTCTTTCCCAACCACCATTCCATTTGTCTTGGTTCTCCCACTCTTTCGGGTAACCAATACCCGGCTTAGTTTCAACGTTGTTGAACCAAGCGTATTCAACGCCTTCACGTGACGTCCAAACGTTTTTACAAGTAATTGAACAAGTATGGCACCCGATACACTTATCAAGGTTTAGCACCATACCGATTTGAGAACGTATTTTCATGGTTCTACTCCTTAAGCTTCATCTGGATTTGTTGGCAGTGGACGTGGTAATTCGTCAGAGTCTGAACCTTCTAACCAGTCAACCTTATCCATTTTTCTTACCACAACAAATTCGTCACGGTTACAACCTACAGTACCGTAATAGTTGAAGCCCCATGCTTGCTGTGCATAGCCACCAATCATATGGGTGGGTTTCATAATGACACGAGTCACCGAGTTATGGTGACCACCACGGGTACCTGTCATCTCACTGCCAGGAACGTTAACGATACGCTCTTGTGCGTGATACATCATGACCATGCCCTGGTTAACACGTTGCGAAACAACCGCACGACATGAAATGGCACCGTTGGCGTTAAACACTTCAACCCAGTCGTTATCTTCAATGCCGGCTTCTTTGGCATCAACTTCACTCATCCAGATGATTGGACCACCACGTGACAGCGTCAACATGATCAGGTTATCGGAATAAGTACTGTGGATACCCCATTTTTGGTGTGGCGTGATCCAGTTAAGCACGATTTCCTTGTTACCGTTTTGCTTGGTGTCTTTCACCAGGTCAATGGTCTTAGTGTTGACCGGCGGGCGGTAAGACATAAACTGCTCACCAAAGGCCTGCATCCACTTGTGATCTTGATAGAACTGCTGACGACCGGTAATGGTTCTCCACGGCACTAACTCATGGACGTTAGTATAACCCGCAGTATAACTGACGTGCTCATCTTCCAGACCAGACCAAGTTGGTGAAGAAATGATCTTACGCGGCTGTGCCTGTACATCACGGAAACGAATCTTCTCTTCCTGTTTAGGCTTGGCCAGGTGCGTATGGTCACGACCTGTTACCTGACTCAAGGCATCCCAGGCTTTAACGGCAACGTTACCGTTAGTTTCAGGAGCAAGTGTTAGAATAGTTTCTGCAGCATCAATCGCTGATTCAATGATAGGACGACCCTCACTGACACCTTCGTCGGTATTACGGTGGTTCAAGTCACCCAATAATAAGATTTCTTCCGCCGTATCCCAGTTGATACCTTTACCGCCGTTACCCGCTTCATCCAACATAGGGCCAAATGAAGTAAACTTCTTGTAGGTATTTGGATAATCACGCTCAACTACTACCATGTTTGGAGCAGTTAAACCAGGAACCAGGTCACACTCGCCTTTCTTCCAGTCTTTAACATCGAAAGGTTGTGCAAGTTCACCCGGAGTGTCATGTAGCATAGGCACAGTGACTAAGTCTTTTTCAACGCCAAGCGTGCCTTTAGCTACTTCAGAGAAGGCCTTGGCAATCCCCTTGTAGATCTCAAAGTCAGATTTTGCTTCCCAAGCCGGATCAACCGCCGTTGATAACGGATGAATGAAAGGGTGCATATCCGAGGTATTCAAATCATCTTTTTCATACCAACAAGCAGTCGGTAGTATGATGTCTGAGTACATACAAGTAGACGACATACGGAAATCTAGCGTTGTTACCAGATCAAGTTTACCTGTCGCACCTTCATCAACCCACTCTGCTTCCTGTGGCTTGAATGTGTCACGTTTACCTGAGTCATCATTCATAACACCGTGTTTTTCAGCACCTAGAAGGTACTTAAGCATGTATTCATGACCCTTACCTGAAGAACCTAACAGGTTTGAACGCCAGATAAACATGTTACGCGGGAAGTTTTCCGGAGCATCTGGAGCTTCACAGGCAAATTTCAGGTCACCAGACTTAAGCTGCTGAACCGCATAGTCTTTTGGATCCATACCGGCAGCTTCAGCGTCTTTGGTAAGTTGAAGCGGGTTCATGTTTAACTGAGGAGCAGACGGTAACCAACCCATGCGCTCTGCCTTGATATTGTAATCAAGCATATGCTCAGAGAACTGAGACTTGTCGGCCAATGGTGACAATACTTCGTGAATGCTGACCTTCTCATGACGCCACTGTGAAGAGTGGTTGTAGAAGAAAGAGGTACCGTTCATTTGACGTGGTGGCTTGGACCAATCCAGACCAAATGCCAGCGGCTGCCAACCGGTTTGTGGACGAAGTTTTTCTTGTCCAACATAGTGAGACCAGCCACCACCTGACTGACCGACACAACCACACATCATCACCATATTGATCAGGCCACGATAGTTCATGTCCATGTGGTACCAGTGGTTCATTGCCGCACCAACGATGATCATGGCCTTACCATGTGTCTTATCGGCCGTATCAGCAAATTCACGGGCTACCTTGATTACTTTATCACGAGAAACACCGGTGATTTTTTCCTGCCACGCCGGTGTACCAGGTACATCATCGTCATAGCTGGAGGCTACGCCACCACCGCCAAGACCACGGTCAAGACCATAGTTGGCCATCATCAAGTCATATACGGTGGCAACAACCATTTCTTCGCCGGCAGCGTTAGTAATGGTTTTAGTCGGTACATTTCTCACCTGAACATCGTCATGCTCACAAGAAACCCAATGTTTGTTAGTGTCATCCGCCGCAAAGTGAGGGAATGAAACCGGAGAAACATCGCCGCCAATTAACGTTAATTGCAGCTTGGTATCTTTACCGTCTTTACCTTCACGCTCTTCGATGTTCCACTTGCCTTTTTGGCCCCAGCGGTAACCGATAGAACCTTGTGGAGAAACCAACTCGTTTGAGTTTTCGTCGATACCGATAGTTTTCCACTCAGGGTTATTGTCCTGGCCCAGGTTATCAGCTAGGTCCGACGCACGTAGGAAACGAGTAGATTTTAAAGAGGCATCGTCATGCTTTTCCAAGACAACCAACATAGGGAAGTCGGTATATTGACGCACATAGTTGGTAAAATACTCACTTGGCTTATCCAAGTGGAATTCACGCAAGATAACGTGGCCAAATGCCATGCCTAAGGCTGCATCTGAACCCTGTTTAGGGTTTAGCCATTCGTCGGTCAGTTTTGAAACTTCCGCGTAATCCGGCGTGATAGAAACTGTTTTTGCGCCCTTATAGCGTACTTCGGTGAAGAAGTGGGCGTCAGGAGTACGAGTTTGAGGAACGTTTGAACCCCAGGCAATAATATAGTTTGAGTTATACCAGTCAGCTGATTCTGGTACGTCGGTTTGCTCACCCCATACTTGCGGAGACGACGGAGGCAAGTCACAATACCAGTCGTAGAAACTTAGGCAAACACCACCGATAAGCGATAAATAACGTGCACCTGCGGCATAGGAAACCATGGACATCGCAGGGATTGGAGAGAAACCAATTACACGGTCAGGACCGAAATTTTTCGCAGTATATACGTTAGCTGCGGCAATGATTTCATTGACTTCGTCCCAGCTGGAACGAACAAATCCACCTAAACCACGCTTTGATTTATAAGACGTGGCTTTTGCCTTGTCTTCAACAATAGAACCCCAAGCCGCAACCGGATCTTTAGTGGCACGGGCTTCACGCCACAATTTTAATAATGGCTTACGCACCTTAGGGTATTTCAAACGGTTGGCACTGTATAAGTACCAGGAATAACTTGCCCCACGAGGACAGCCACGTGGTTCATGGTTAGGCAAATCAGGGCGTGTACGAGGATAATCTGTTTGCTGCGTTTCCCAGGTAACTAGACCGTTTTTGACGTAAATTTTCCAAGAACAAGAACCTGTACAGTTTACCCCGTGAGTAGAACGTACAATCTTGTCATGCTGCCAGCGCTGGCGATAGCTATCTTCCCATTCGCGACTTTCACTGGTGGTATCACCGTGACCGTCAGCAAACTCGCCAGTTTTCTTTTTTAAGAACTGTAAGCGATCAAGAAATTGACTCATCTTTTTTCTCCGTTGACCTATGACCGCAATATTTGCAGCCACCAAATTAATTCTTTGAATTATTTTTCACACTTTCTGGTGTGAACCTACAAGCATAGTAAATTCTCGTAGGACTGCTTCATTCGAAACAGTAATACCAATTTGATTAATTAATTAACCAACTTGGTATAATAGGTGGCAATAACCTACTGAATTATTTGCCACCTCAAAATCTAAAACCCTATCCGGTTACGGGTTCTTGTACTCTGCACCTGGTCTTAGGTAGTACCACCAGTTGATTACGATACATACCGCATAGAATACTGCGAAACCGTAAAGTGCATTTTCAGGTGTTGTTGCCTTGATTTGCTCACCCAGTACCTTAGGAATAATGAAGGCACCGTAAGCAGCAACCGCTGACGTCCAACCCAGTACAGGACCCGCTTGCTCTTTATCAAATACCATGGAGATAGTACGGAAAGTAGAGCCGTTACCAATACCGGTAGCCGCGAACAAGATTAGGAATAACACTAGGAAAGGTACAAAGTACTCTTCCGGCGTTGCAGAGGCATAAGCCGCTTGCATGTAATAAGCAACACCCACAGCACTTGCAACCATTACGATGGCACAGATTTGTGTAACTTTAGCGCCACCCATCTTATCGGAAATCCAACCACCAACAGGACGAATCAAGGCACCAATAAATGGTCCCATCCAGGCATACATAAGCGCACTTGGGCCGTTAGGGTTAGCCATATCATGGTTCATCACACCATCAACCATGACGTGTTGGAAGCCGAAGATAACTTTGATTGATAGACCGAATGCCGCAGCAAACCCGATGAAAGAACCGAAAGTCATGGTGTAGATTACACTCATAACCCAAGTGTGCTTGTTGTCAAAGATTTTGTATTGACGGTTTAGGTTTTCCTTGATTTGACCAGGAAGTAATTTCAGTAAGAATACGGTTAACGCAATAACGATAGGCACAACAATCCACTTGCTGACGCCAAAGCCTGAACCACCCACTTTTTCAGGAAGTAGCAACCAAAGACCAACGGCCGCGGCAAAGAAACCCACTAGCAACATGCCTGAAACAATAGAGATAGAACCGATAGGACTCGGCAAATCAGGAGTAACGTGAGAGGCTTTAATGTTGTTCATGCCCCACCAGCCAACGATAGCTAGAGGGATCAAGAAGATTAACCAGATATAGCCGGCATTGTGGATCCAGGCTTCAGAACCTGCCGGGATCTTACCAATCAGAGTACCAGAAGTATTAACCAGCTCCATTGACTCACCGCCGAAAAGACCAAAGGTCATGGCAAGTGGTACAAGGATTTGCATGGTAGTAACACCGAAGTTACCCAGGCCGGCATTTAGGCCCAAGGCCAAACCTTGTTGTTTTTTCGGGAAGAAGAAGCTGATATTAGACATCGAAGAAGCGAAGTTACCGCCACCGATACCAGATAAGAAAGCCAGCGCCATAAATACCCACAATGGTGTATTAATGTCTTGCAGAGCAATACCCGCGCCAATGGCTGGTATCATCAACAATGCCGTCGTAAATACGATAGTGTTACGGCCACCGGCCAGTCGAATAAAGAAACTACTCGGTATACGTAAGGTTGCACCGGTCAAACCCGCTACCGCACCTAAGGTAAATAGCTCGGATTTTTCAAATGGAAAACCCAGGTTCAACATTTGTATCGTGATAATGCCCCAGTATAACCATACTGCAAAACCACATAGCAGAGACGGGATAGAGATCCAGAGGTTGCGATTGGCAATCGCCTTACCTTCACTTTCCCAAAACTTGGGATCTTCTACATCCCATTTTTTGATATCAGACATTGTTTACTCCAGCAAACTAATTGTTTTTAAACTAATGCCCCCGAAACGTGGAGACATCGAAACTTTTACGCCTATTTATTTGCTATGCTCGATGATTGTCAGCTCATCCAACATGACTAATTCGAAAATTCCAGGTTAAAATAGCGACCTTGAGCTAAACAATAGTTGATCCAGATCAACGCCAATGTTGAGAACAAATTGCCTAAAACAAAAACTACCACCAAAGTGGTAGTTGATATAAAAATATAATCAATTGTTTTTATTAAATAATTTTAAAGGCACACTTTTTATGTGGCCATAAAACGGAAAAATTAACTATTTGGTAGTAGTCGAACAATATTGTTCATTAAACATACTCGATTGAGACTTGATGAAAATAAAATGAAAAAAGTTCTGAAAATAAAATCCCGCCTAAAACCCGCGATTGTATCCCCCAGTACTTCCCTGGTGGCACGCGCCGGGCAAATCATGGCCATCATTATTACCCTGGCACTCTTTAGCATGATTTCTTCCATGCTGGTCACCGAAAGCCTGGGCGGGGATGCGGAGCAAATTAACCGGGCCGGTGCCCTGCGTATGCAGGCGATGAGAATATCCAGGGCCTACCTTATCGACAGCAGTGTCGACAACAAAATAATCTTTACCGAGGTTAATACTTTTGAAGAAAAGATCACTCACCTGTTTACCGGTGGCCTGGTCAGCGTGAAGGACAACCCCAAAATCAATGCCCAATACCAGGAAATTATTAAACTCTGGCAAAAGATAAAGCACCCGGGCCGTTCCATGCCCATTACCATCTTTGATGAATTTGTAGCGGCAATAGATAAACTGGTTACCCTGTTGCAACAGGAGTCCGAGAAAAAACTTAGTCTACTCAGGCTTATCCAGGGCATAAGTTTGCTGTCCGTGCTGGCGGTCGCCTCTATTGTATTGATCAAGCTTAACCGCTCGATCATCATACCGTTAAAACAGTTAGTGAATGTTGCCGAGGAGGCGGGTAAGGGAAATTTTGATGTTAAGGTAGAACATCAGGCCGAAAACGAGCTGGGAGTGCTGGCCCATACCATTAACCAGATGTCGAAGCAGCTCAAATCTACCTACCAGGACTTTGAAGACAGAGTAGATGAAAAAACCCAGGAGCTGACCCGCAGTAATCACTCTCTGGAAGTACTGTATCGTGCCGCCCGTAACCTGACCAATTTCGAATATCATCAAATCGACCAACAGATCATCTTTGAGCTGGAACAGGTACTGGGCTATGGCAAGATCACGGTTGAGGTGAATGAGCACAAGCCAGAAAGCCATATTATTGCCTTGATCCCCACACGCAACGGCAACGACAATATTTGCCTAACACCTGAACATTTCCCCCTAGAAAAGCAGGGCAAGTTATTTGGCTACCTGATCTGGCATATACCAAAAAATGACACGGCCCATGCCTGGCAAAAGCAAATCCTCCAGGCCATGGCAGATATTATTGCCACCGCCATCGAACTGGATCACAGGAAGAACACGGAAAACCGCCTGTTAATCATTGAAGAGCGTGCGGTTATTGCCAGGGAATTGCATGACTCCCTGGCCCAGTCACTGTCTTATTTAAAGGTACAAATGAGCCTGTTAACCCGTAAGATGCAAAAAGAAGTGTCCAAGGAACAGGTCAGCGAAACCATAGAAGATATCAAGCACGGGCTGAACAACGCCTACCAGCAATTGCGTGAGCTCTTGACCACTTTCCGCTTAAAGCTGGAAGACCCTTCCATCGAAAACGCCCTGCAGGGAACCGTGACCGAATTTGCCGAAAAGTGCCAACACCCCATTGAGCTTAACTATAAAATCCCGCAAAATTACCTGTCAGCCAACCAGGAAATTCACGTGCTGCAAATTGTTCGTGAAGCCTTGTCGAATGTTCAGCGCCACGCCGATGCGAATAACGCTGGGGTCAGCGTGATTAAAATAGACAACAAGGTAAAAGTGGAAATATGGGATGATGGCAAAGGATTATTGAAAGATCAGCAGCAGGCCGGCCACTTCGGCCTGGGGATCATGGAAGAGCGGGCAAAATCTTTGAACACCCTGATTCAGCTGGAAGAAAGAAAACCACAGGGTACCCGTATCCTATTTGAATTTGTCCAATAACAACAGAAATATAACAGAGTCATTTTTCCAAATGGCAAGAATATAAACAGGAAAATAATTACAGCATGAGTAAGGCAAAAATACTATTGGTTGATGATCACCCCATGTTGCGCAAGGGGGTTGCTCAACTTATTTCTCTGGAAGATAACCTGGAAGTGGTTGCCGAAGCCAATTCCGGTGATGAAGCCATTACTCTGGCGGTTAAACATAACCCGGACTTGATCCTGCTCGATTTGAATATGAAGGGGTTGAGTGGCATAGATACCCTGAGCGCCCTTAAACGTACCGGCATTAAAAGCAAGGTGGTTATTTTTAGTGTTTCTGACAGTGAAACCGATGTCTTGCAGGCATTAAAGTTTGAAACCGACGGTTATCTGCTGAAAGATTCTGAGCCGGAAGAGCTGATTGAAAAAATCAACCAGGCCATTCAGGGGGAGCTGGTGATCAGCAATCCGCTGGCCCAGATACTGGCCCGTTCACTGCGCCCGGCCACCAAGAAAAGTTCTCCCCTGGAAAACCTGACCCAGAGAGAATTTGAAATACTGAAACTTATTGCCGGCGGCAAAAGTAATAAGGATATCGCCAACAAGCTGGGCATAACCGAGGCAACGGTAAAGGTACACGTTAAAAACCTGCTGAAAAAACTGGAGCTGAAAAGCCGGGTAGAAGCCGCCGTCTGGGCCGTTGAACATAATATCAGCCATTAGCCCTTCCTGATAGCTGGGCTAGAGACCAAAAATAATAACAAAAACTGATGATGATAAATGACATTATTGCCGGGCCAATTTTAAGGCGCACGACAGCAGAAGACCTGGTGCTCTGGTGGGTCAGCCCCGGAGAATGCGAAGGCAACTTCTCTTGCTACCAGAACGATAAAGAAATTTTAACCCTGAACCTGGCTTCTGACCAGGTAAAGCATTTTCGCTGTGGCCAGCATGCGGTTATTCACCTGCTACATATTAAAGGTCACCAACTTCCCGTAGATACAGTACTGGAATATGATGTTAAAATTCAAAAAGGCCAGGAAACCAGGCGCCTGGTTGATATTAGCCCCGGCATTGTCTATCCCGGCCATAGCAGACCCAATTTCGTTATTCCAACCCAAGTAAACAACTTGCTGCATGGCTCCTGCCGCAACCCTCACCACTTTAGTGACGACTGCATGTTACAGGGGGATAAAAAACTTGGAGAAAATATTGGCTGCCCGCAAAAACGCCCAACGGTACTAATGCTGAGCGGCGATCAAATCTATGCCGATCATGTGGCCGGGCCAACCCTGTATGCCATTCACCAGGTAATAGAGCTACTGGGCCTAAATCAGGAGAGTTTTGCACAGGCAAGCATAGAAAACTCAGACACCCTGCATAAAGACCAGCCTCATTATTATTTAAGAGAGTTGATATTACCCTTAACCGATCTACACAAGGCCTGGTATCAAAGCAAAAGCTCTGCCATTTTCACTTCTGTTTATGCTCATAATCATTTAATTTCCTTCGCAGAAATGATGGCCATGTATTTGCTGATCTGGTCACCGGAATTATGGCAGCATATTCGTTTTGACGGCATGGAAGTGCCTGAGGGGCAAAAGCCCCTTTACCGGCAGGAACTGATAAATATCCAAAAATTCACCACAGGCCTTGAACAGATCCAACGGTTATTGGCTCATATCCCAACCTATATGATATTTGATGATCATGATGTCACCGACGATTGGAATCTCACCGCCAAGTGGGAACAGGCGGCGTACGGGCACGAGTTTTCCAAGCGTATCATAGGTAATGCCCTTATGGCCTATTGGGCCTGCCAGGCGTGGGGCAATGCCCCCGAACAGTTCAATACCGAATTTTTACAACAGGCATCAGGCTATGCCGACTCCCCGGATGATGCTCACCAAAATGCCTTTATCGATTATTTATACAGGTTTCAGAACTGGCATTACCAGGTGGACTATTCCCCCAAGCTGATTGTCCTGGACAGCCGAACCCAAAGGTGGCGCTCGGAAAGCCGGTTGGGTAAGCCTTCTGGCCTGATGGACTGGGAGTCCTTATGTCAGCTGCAGCAGGAGTTATTGGGCGAACCTTCTGTGATCTTGGTCTCTCCCGCCCCCATGTTTGGGGTCAAGGTCATTGAGGCGATACAGCGCCTGGCCACCAACCTGGGCCAACCACTGGCGGTGGATGCCGAAAACTGGATGGCACATCCGGGAGCGGCCAATACCCTGCTGAATATTTTCCGCCACCCGAAAACGCCACAGCACTTTATTATTTTATCCGGCGATGTCCACTACTCCTTTGTTTACGATGTCGAAATCCGTTTTCGCCAAAGCTCTCCCAAGATCTGGCAAATCACCTCCAGCGGCATTAAAAACCAGTTTCCCATGCCCCATGTCGGTATACTGGACAATCTTAACCGCTGGCTCTATGGAGTATATTCACCGTTGAATCTGTTTACAAAACGCCGCCGCATGAAAGTCAAGGCCAGGGAAACGGATCAACCGGGCGCAAGAAGGCTGGTAGATCAGAGCGGGCTGGGCTATGTAGAAATTGCCGATGACGGCAGCCCTACCCTGATTTGTGACTTACATCATGACAAAATAACGGTATTTAAAGCGCCAAAGGAAGATTAGCTCATCAATGGCCTAGATGATCAGTAGAAGTTGTTGATCTTTCACATTACTTCTTATCTTAAGGTAACGTGAAAGATCAAGATTCGTTAGTCCTGCTCCAAAAAGTTGTTGGCGATGGCGTCTCTAAGCGCCTTTTGCTGCCGCTCCGCCTTGATGGCAAAATACATTACCACCATACAGGCCGCCAGCACCCCGTATAGCAACATAAAGCAGGCGCTGTAGACACCAATCAAGTCGACGGCTAAACCAAACATGACCGGCAAGGTGCAGCCGCCCAGGGCGCCTATCGCGGCCACGACGCCACCGACACTGCCCATATGATTGGGATAATAATCATAAATGATCTTATAAACACTGGCCCGGCCAAAGCCCTGGGCCAGGCCAATAACAAAAATCAGCAGCGTAAACAGCCAGACATTGACTTCAAAGGAGATTTTCACGTCTTTGCTGACGCCGTGGATGATCATGGTGCTGGGCGGATAACTCAAAAAGAACAGGCACACCATGCAGATCCAAAACGCGCTCCAGTTAACGGCCCTGGCGCCATAGGTATCGGCAAACCAACCGCCAACGGCCCGCACTATACTGGAGCTGGTAACAAATAATAAGGTCAATGCCAGGGATTGAGTTAGCGACAACTCATAGGCTTCAACATAATAATGAGGAAGCCACAACATCAGGGCCAAAAAGCTGCCAAAAACAAAATAATAGTAGAGGCCAAAGCGCCAGACCTGAAGATCCTTTAACGGGGCCAGGTGATATTCCAGGCTATGCTGCTGTTGCTGCTGGTAATACTGGTTGATTTCAGGAGCCAAGAGGCGGAAAAGTACCGCCATCACCAACATGCCCACGCCATATATATGGCCGATGCTCTGCCAGCCATAGGCTTCCACTATAAAGGGCACCAGTACCAGGGTGATGGCAGCCCCGGCATTGCCGGCACCAAAAACCCCTAGTGCAAAGCCCTGGCGCTTGGTATCGAACCAGTCGGTAACGTAGCGAATACCTATGGTAAAGGAAACCCCGCTTAAGCCCAGCACTAAGCCCAGGGCGATATAGCCGCTATAGCTTTCAACATAAGGCAGGTAAAACAAGGGGGGCACAGCCAACAGCATTTGCCAGAAGAACAGGTTTCTACATGAAACCTTTTCGGCAAAGAAACCGACCGGCACCCTGAATATAGCTCCGGTTAGTATGGGCGCCGCCAGTAAAAAGCCAAACTCGGTGGCGCTTAACATCAGGCGCTCTTTAAGCTCAATGCCGATAATGGAATATAAGGTCCACACCGAGAAACAGGCGGCAAAAGCCAAGGTTGCCAGGGATAAAGCCCGGTAGGAGTGTCGCTGCTGAATATCCATAAATACCCTAAAACTCATTTTACGCTGCACCTTGTTACATAGAATGCTGCTAAAGTGCTAATGCGTATACATAAATCAGATCATAGTTAAAACAATGCTCATATTATTACACTAGTTGTAATATTAAAATCCACCACTACCACTAAATAGTTAACACTAACTCAAAAAAAGTATAACAACAAAAAAACACAAATATAAATCCAGTTTTTTCATATACATAAACCGATTTTGACATATATCACACCTACCACTTTAGTGGTAGTTTTTGCTTTTGCCTGCAAATTTAGCTGAAACCCTGTTGATATGGATCAAATAAAGAAAATAGCGAAAGCGATATTTTTATATCAATTTTTAAATCCACACAAAAAACGTAGTTTTAGTGACCCTGTTAAGTGCCAATAATGCTATTGTGTTTTAATTCTCTAAGGAGAGATAAATGGCAAACGAAAGTAAAATGAATCTGCTCAATCTGGCAGACCCCAAAATAAAGACGCTCCATGTCACATGGTTTGCGTTTTTCCTCACCTTTGTCGTCTGGTTCAGCCACGCGCCCTTGATGGTGTTTATCAAGGAAGCCTTTGATCTGACCGGCGCGCAGGTAAAAGCACTATTGATTTTGAACGTCGCCTTGACCATACCGGCACGTATCATCATAGGTATACTGGTTGACAAATTCGGCCCACGAATCATCTACAGCTGCCTACTGGTCATCTCTTCCTTTATCTGTGTCGCCTTTGCCATGGCAGACAGCTTTGAACAACTGGCGCTATTCCGCTTCCTGCTTGGCTTTGTCGGTGCCGGCTTTGTTATCGGTATCCGCCTGGTGGGAGAATGGTTCCCGGCCAAACAGGTAGGTGTTGCAGAAGGTATCTATGGTGGCTGGGGTAACTTCGGTTCCGCTGCCGGTGCCATGACCTTACCGACTATTGCGCTATTATTTGGTGGCGATGACGGCTGGCGTTATGCCCTGGGCCTTACCGGTGTTATCGCAGGTGTTTACGGTTTGTTCTTCTACACTGCCGCGCGTAACACGCCAAAAGGCTCGACTTATTTCAAGCCGAAAAAATCGGGTGGTTTGGAAGTAACCAGCTGGAAAGACTTCTACTTCTATCTGTTTATGAATATCCCTATGTATATAGCTCTGGGCGTGTTGGCATGGAAACTTTCTCCATCGGGCGTAAACCTGTTCACCACTGAAACCATGTACATCATGTGGGTGGCCCTGGTTGTGCTGTTCGCCGTCCAGGTAAACTCCATCTGGCGCGTAAACAGAGAAAACCTCACTAAAGGTGTTGCCGACATAGACAAATACGAGTTTAAGCAAGTGGCGATTCTTGATGTTTCCTACTTCGTGACCTTTGGCTCTGAGCTTGCCGTGGTTTCCATGCTACCTCTGTTCTTCCTGGAAACATTCGAAGGCCTGGATCCTGTTAAAGCGGGTCTGCTAGCGTCCGGGTTTGCTTTTATGAACCTGGTGGCTCGTCCTACCGGTGGCTGGTTCAGTGATAAGTTCGGTCGTCGTAAGTCACTGATGATCCTGGTTGGTGGCCTGGCTGTTGGCTACATGGTATTAAGCCAAGTTGACGGTACCTGGTTTATCCCACTAGCCGTTATAGCTACCATGTGCTGTTCATTCTTCGTACAAGCCGGTGAAGGTGCAGTATTTGCTATCGTACCTTTGGTTAAGCGTCGCATGACGGGTCAAATTGCCGGTATGGCGGGTGCTTACGGTAACGTAGGTGCGGTAACTTACCTAACCGTATTATCATTCGTTGATTACAGCACCTTCTTTATGGTGATTGCAGCCTCTGCCGCAGTAATCTTCTTCGCTACCATGTTCCTGAACGAACCTAAGGGCCATATGGCGGAAGTTAACGAAGACGGTACCGTTGAGCTTATCGACGTGAACTAGAAAATATCTCTTGTCATAAAATGTTGATGGCTGTTAATCTAAACCCAACGGAATAACAGCCTAAGCATCTAAAATAAAAGATATTTATTATGACAGAAACCAATCGCCTCACCGTTAATCTTGCAAGCCACACAGAACAGGGCTTAAAAGACATCAACGAAGATGCGGTTGGTTTTTTTGTGCCCGATGAAGAGCAACAGGTCGAAAACAAGGGCATAGTGCTGGCGGTGGCCGATGGCGTCAGTAGCGCCGAAGCGGGCAAAGACGCCAGTGCCACGGCAGTAAAGCGTTTTATCGATGACTACTACCCGACTCCAGATACCTGGTCGGTCAAACATGCCGGACAGAAGCTGCTGTCCAGCATCAACCTGACCCTGTTTAAACGCAGCCACGAGTTTGCCAATGAGGAAAAGGGCTACCTGACCACCTTCACCGGCCTGGTGATTAAATCCAGAACCTGTCATTTCTTCCATGCCGGAGACAGTCGCGCCTATCTGCTTAGAAAGGGCGAACTGAAGCAGCTGACCCGGGATCATGTCGCCAGCATCGCTAGTGGCCGCAGCTTTTTGGCGCGTGCCGTCGGCATGGACAACAGTTTGCAGATTGACTACGGCAGCCTGGACCTGGAAGAAAACGACGTCTTGCTGGCCACCTCTGACGGCATCCATGATTTTGTCCAGGAACAGCAGCTTAAGGACATACTGTCCAAACCGCTGCCCGAGCAGGATATAATCGATCTCCTGGCCGCTGCCGCCTTTCACAATGGCAGTGACGATAATATCAGTGGCGTGATGGCCCGTATCACCAAGCTGCCCAATGAAAGCCTGAATGACTATAACACCAAGCTAACCCGCCTGCCCTTCCCGCCACCCTTGGATCCCGGCGTTATGCTGGATGGCTACAAGGTACTGGATGAACTCTTTGCCAGCAGCCGCAGCCAGCTTTACCTGGTGGAAGATACGGATACCGGCGAACAGATGGTAATGAAGACCCCTTCCATCAACTTCGAGGATGATACCGGCTATATCGACCGCTTTATTCAGGAAGAATGGATTGGCAAGCGCATCAACAACCCGCATGTGGTTAAAATCATCCAGCAGAAAAGGCCAAGGACCTGTTTATATTATTTAATGGAATACGTCCATGGGCTTTCCCTTGACCGCTGGATGCAGGAAAACCAGTTTCCCAAGCCCAAGCTTGCCATTAATATTGTCGAGCAAATTGCCGAAGGCCTGTCGGCCTTCCATCAAATGGAAACCATACACCAGGATCTCAAGCCCGGGAATATTCTGATCAATAAAGACAACCAGATTAAGATTGTCGACTTTGGTTCGGTATTTGTTGCCGGCTTGGCCGAAGTGTTTATTCCGCTTGAGCACGAAGGCGTGCTGGGCACGGCGACCTATTCAGATCCCAAGTATTTGCTGGGCAAAAATACCGGCATTCAGGGGGACTTGTACGCCCTGGCCACCATAACCTATGAACTCTTCTGCGGCAAACTGCCCTATGGCAGCAAGATAGAAGAATGCCAGACGGCTTTTGAATATGACAGGCTAAGGTATATCAGTGCCAGCGAGGCCAACCCTAAGATCCCCATGTGGTTTGATCGCACACTTAAGCGTGGTGTCGCCTTTGATCTGGAGGAGCGTTATACCAATATTCCGGAATTTCTCACCGATCTGAAAACGCCAAACCCTAATTATTTGCTCGATGATCCAAAAGTAAATACCAATAAGAGCCAGGTGCTGTTCTGGCAACTGTTATCCGGTTTCTGGATCCTGATGCTGGTGTTGGTCATTGCGTTATTTACCCAGGGATAAATAACGCAATGCTTGGGAATTGCAACTAAATGAAATTAATGGAAGGTATAACCATCTTCTTTGATCAAGGCCCTGGCGCGCTCGAGATCCAGCTCCTCAACAGGTGAGGCCAGATAATAAGGCAGTTCAACCGGCTTTTCACTTAACTGGATCATCTTGCCTTCTAGCAAACGCTCAATAACAGAACTGATAGTCTCCTCCAAATTGGCAGGAACAAACTGATACTGGCCACGCATAAAATTCACCAGTTCGTGCAGGGTATGCTTGCCATCGGCCAGGGATACTACCGTGCCCAGCCAGGCTTCCAGTTCAGTGGTCTCATTCGGGTTATCAATGTTCGCTAAGGAGATCTTGTTGTCTTTACGGGTAAAAACCACGGTACGATAAAAATATTGTGACTTATCCAAGCTGTAACTCTCTTTCTGATGTTATTTGGTCTATGACAATGGCCTTGATGCGCTTAACATCAGCTTTATCATAATCAAGGTGCATGCGTTTTCTAATGCCGTATTCGGTCAGGGTAAAATGATGCGTGGCTTCAACTCCCTGCTTAGCCAGGCAGTTTTTTACACAATGCAAGGGACAGCCATCAAGCGAGATGATTTCCCTGCCGCTTTGTGCTTTTTTCACCAGCTGGCTAACGCCACCGCCGACTCCGGCAATACACGACATTTCGGCAATATTTTCACGGTCAAATTCAATCGCGACCTGATTTGCCAGTTGAGCGATACTTGAACATCCTGAACAAGAATATACCAGGGGTAAAGTTTTATAGTCTAGATCAGCCAAGCGCACGCTCCCAATGTCGAGTTAAAACTGGGGCGTGTTGATATTTCAAGTTTAAATTTTGTTCAAAATAAACCTGAAAAATCAACACGCCCTGCCTAGGCAGATGTATACAGCTACAAAGAGGCAAGGTCAAGCGCTATATGCCATTACGGCTCAATATCCAAGGTGCCGAAAATGAATAGCCTATAAAAACATAAAGCCCCTCTTTGAATGCCAAAGATAGCAAAGCCATAGCGCATATGATAAACATGAAACATAACAAAGCCGTATTTTATTTTTCTTGAAATATAAGGTCTAAAAACAGCTAACAATATGAATCAACCAGAATTAACGTCAGACAGACTTATTCTCCGCCCATTTACCCAGGATGATGCCAAACAAGTGCAAGCGCTTGCCGGTGACGCCAGGGTGTCAGAAACCACACTTAATATTCCCCATCCCTATTCACTAAAAATGGCGCAAGAATGGATAGGCTCGCATGCCAGTACATGGCGGGGAAAATCCGGCGTTACCTATGCGATTATCAATAGAGAAACCAATCGGCTGATGGGCACAGTAAGCCTGGCAGATATCCACAATAGCAAAGCAGAACTGGGATACTGGCTTGGCCTGCCCTACTGGCGCCAGGGCTATTGCTCTGAAGCCGTCGCACTGTTAATCGACTTCACCCAGCAGCAGATGGAAATTGATATTATCACTGCCAGACATCTGGCTTCAAACCCGGCATCGGGCAAAGTCATGTGTAAAAATGGCATGCGCTTAACCGGTCAAGGCAAAGAATTAGACCGGCACGGTAAAGAGGTGATAGTTTATCACTATGAAAAGCTAATCTCGGGACATAAAACCCAAAACCAGATAAGGAAGCCAAATGTATAAAACTCTCCCGAAAGTATCGCTTGGCTTTTTGCCTACCCCGCTAGAAGAGCTTAACCGCCTGAGCGAGCACCTTGCCGGCCCTCAAATATTGATAAAGCGTGATGATATGACGGGCCTGGCACTTGGCGGCAATAAAACCCGCAAGCTGGAATATATTTTGGCGGACGCTCTGGCACAGGGCTGCGACACCATAGTTACCGCAGGCGCCATTCAATCTAACCATTGCCGACAAACGGCGGCAGCGGCGGCCAAATTAGGCCTGGACTGCCATCTAGTGCTGGGCGGCCGGGAGCCCGCCTGTGTCACGGGGAACCTTTTACTGGACAAGGTTTTTGGCAGCCATATCCACTGGTGTGGAGAAAACCGCAAAGGCGAGGACATTCCACGTATTGTCGGTCATTTACAAAGCCAAGGTAAAAAGCCCTATGTGGTCCCCTATGGTGGCTCCAATGAATTGGGAGCTTATGCCTTCCTGGCTGCGACGGAAGAGTTAAAGCAGCAAGCTGGCAGCGAGCATATCAGCCATATATTGTTTGCTTCCAGCTCCGGCGGCACACATGCCGGTTTAATGCTGGGTAATACACTAACCGGGTTAAACGCTAAAATTATTGGCATTAATATCGACAAGGATGAAAGTGGAGACCTGCCCTTTAAGCAGCATATTATCAAGCTGGCCAACAACACGGCCAGACATATCGAGTATAAGCATAAATTTGACCAGCAAGAGCTGCTGCTTAATGACGACTATATTGCCGACGGTTATGGTGTCCTGGGCAAGCAGGAAAAAGAAGCCATACGCCTTAGTGCACAACTTGAAGGTATTTTGCTCGACCCCGTCTATACCGGCCGAGCCATGGCAGGACTGATTGGCATGATAAGATCTGGCGAGCTCACCAAACGGGACAAGGTCCTGTTTTGGCATACAGGTGGAGCCCCGGCACTGTTTGCCTATGGCGACGAACTAGAACAAGGGTAAGCTAACAAAAGACTATATATCAAAGATCCAAAAGTACAAAAGCTGAAATAAAATTCTAACGGAAAAGTCAAATTGCATCATATACAAGAGCTAGAGCAGGCGCTGCACCAATACGAAATACGCACGGACAAGCAAAAAATAACAAAGCTTTTGCATCCTGCCTTTATCGAAATAGGTTATAGCGGAACCACTTACGGTTATCGGGACATCATAAACTCCATGCTGGCCGAAGAAAAACCTGACTATCAGGTCTGGTCCCAGGACTATCGTTTTATCGAGTTAGCCGACAGCCTGGTACAGGTCATTTACCATGAAGCCCGTATGGATAAGCAGGGTAACTTATCCCGTCACGCCAAACGCAACTCTATCTGGGTAAAAAATGGCAGTAACTGGCAAATAAAATTTCATCAGGGTACACCTACCAAGGCTTTTGACAAGTTCAAGGGAAAACAAGCATAAGTTTTTTATTGACACTGGCCTGCCTAACAGCAATAAGCAGTGTTCCCCAAGTGCCCCGTCATAATTATTTACAAAAACAGGACTGGTACGCAGGACCGAATTGTTATTTACTTCTAAACCTGTTGAAACCGGCAATGGCCCAAACGCTAATAACACAAGGACAATTTCTTTATGCGCTTACTTTATATTTTGCTACTTCTGGCTTTTTCTTCAAACTCACTGGCGGAGGAAAAAAGTGGTAAATTGAAGATCAAGAAGTTGCAGCAAGGAATTTATCTTCATACCTCCTACCAAAAAGTGGAAGGCTGGGGACTCGTGGGTGCCAACGGCTTGGTAGTGCTTGATAAAGATCAGGCCTATATCATAGATACTCCCTGGACGGATGCCGATTCAGAGAAGCTGGTAAACTGGCTCCAGGATCAGGGCTACACAATAGCAGGCGTCATTGCCACCCATCACCATGATGATACGGCCGGCGGTATCGACTACTTCAACAGCATAGGCGTCAACACCTATGCGTCTAGCCTCACCAATAAACTGTTAAAAGATAAGGGTAAGTCGGCAGCAAAACTTGGCTTCACCGAAGAGGTTTTCACAATACTGGCCGATAAAATTGAGGCCTATTACCCGGGTGCGGGTCATGCCCAAGACAATATCGTCATTTGGCTGGCTGAATCCCAAACCCTGTTCGGCGGTTGTTTCGTTAAAAGCCTGAGCAGCAAGAGCTTGGGCTATTTGGGCAATGCCTCGGTTGAACGCTGGGCACAATCAATAGACAAGGTGCTCGCTAAATATCCTGAGATAAAAGTCACAGTCCCCGGACATGGCAGGCACGGCACTAAGGAATTATTAGCGCATACCAGGCACCTTGTTAAACAAAAAATTGCTAAGGCTGAATAATAGTCAGCTACTTGATAAACAATTCAATGCAGTAGTTAAAAATTTTCCGGGAATCAGATGCAAACCAGATACATAAAGGTAGCCAACGGGCAGATTTAAGCAGCACAGCGGTTACTTATCAGCCTATTGCTCTCACCAATATGAATAAGTATGAGTCAATATGAATAAGCCGGGAGCCTAATCCCGGCACGAGATGTCATTAACTATTTTCTATTCTAAAGCCTATTTTCAACGTCACCTGAAAATGGCCAACGCCACCGTCAACAATATGTCCGCGAGTTTCTGTCACTTCAAACCAGTCCATATTTTTAATCGTTTTATGACATTCAGCCAGGGCGTTTCGAATAGCATCGTCCGTACTCACCCTTGATGATCCCACCATTTCAATTTTCTTATAGGTATGATGATCCGACATAGCAATTTCCTTAATAATTAAACCTAGTTATTACTATAGTTGAGCTTTTGACTTACATATTGAAAAAACAAGGAAAGCATGTGAATTTACTAGCTAAGCAATGCTGAGTGTTTTAATTTGAATTTTGCTCAATACAAACGAGTTCATTCCCTCGCTTGCCCGCTATATGGTTTATTGAACCTAATTACATTTACAAAAGTAGATTTATGATAATTATTTCCTTGTCACGAAAATAATTACAGAAACAATAAATATCTCCATTATTGTGGAAAGGGAAAATTATTCCCGCTTTCTACAAATCCATGTAATTGAGAATTAAATAAAAACTAGCGTTAGCAAATAGTTATCAAGCGTGGTAAAAGATATGATTGAGTTCATTAAAAGTATCAGCGAGAAAGAAATAAAGTTTATTTCCAAGCTGGATTGCAAGCAGGATGTTGAAAGGCATAAGGAAGCCTTAAATAAGGTTATCTTCGAGCAAGCGGGGGCGATTGGAGAGTATCAGGTTTGGTTTCCCTATGAAGTCATAGAGCTTGGAGCCAATGCTTTAGTTCAAGGCCATGAGAAGGAGTTCACTATTTGTACAATGCTGATTTTATTAAACTCTCCTGACGAAAAAAAAAAAAAAA
>Ga0213838_1000126_pt1 | contig 110392 bp, 103 predicted proteins | sample SWPATP13_FD_160577 | JGI IMG/M metagenome (GOLD analysis project Ga0213838, IMG submission 160577) | Coastal seawater microbial communities from Marineland, Florida, United States - SWPA TP1 #3 | ecosystem: Environmental > Aquatic > Marine > Coastal | place: USA: Florida | collected 2016-08-06 | reverse complement strand
AGCGTTATATCAGGCTTTTCCCTGCTAGATCACTAAAATTTTATGATTAATATTGGTATTTTAGTTCATGATGACAATAAATATATAAAGTTTTGATTTGCTACGCAATAAATAACAGGGTATTGGGCTTTAAAATTCCGACTATTACTTGTCCATTTTGATATACATCAAACTTCATTTTTTTGCTTTTGTTGCCGGCACTCCCCTTGTTTTAATATACATGGGCTCTTGAGTGCTGTTTAAGATAAAACGCCTTATCAAATCCAGCCCTATTGCTGCAACTTGTTGTTGAAAATAATACCTGTTGCCAGGGATGCATAGGCACTGAGTAAGAATTTTTTCATTACTCCCCCATGCCAGCCAAACGGTACCTACCGGCTTGTCTGCGCTGCCGCCGTCGGGGCCGGCAATGCCGGAAACGGCTATGGCCAGGTCTGCACCGGATTTTTTCAATGCGCCTTGTGCCATTTCAACTACCACGGCTTCACTGACGGCGCCGTGTTGATTTAATGTCTCATTCTTTACGCCAATTAGCTCGGTTTTCATCTTATTGGAATAAGTGATAAAGCCCGCTTCAAATGCGGCGGAGGCGCCTGCAACCTGTGTTAGTAAGCTGGTGATCAAACCACCGGTACAAGACTCCGCGGTAGTGATAAAGTATTTTTTATCCTTTAACAGCTTTAATACCTGTGCAGCCAAGGGCTCCGCCTTATCTTTGACCTCCCCAACAATATGATCACCCAGTAATTTTTGCAATTTATCCAACCATAGGCCTTTTAATTCGGTGGCCGACTGGTTTCTGGTGGTTAATTTTACCTCCACCAGGGGCATGGCAGCCCTAAAGCCCAATTCAATTTCTTCCGGCCAGTTGGGAAAGTTATTGTCGATTAACTTTTGCAGGCTGGACTCTCCTACACCAAAGACCTGGAAACGGCAGATATCTACCTTGAGCGAGTTGGGAATTCTGATTTTTATTGCCGGTAAAATTTCATTTTCCAGCATGGGCTTGAGCTCTCTAGGCACGCCCGGGGTGCAGAAAATATCACATTGATTATGATTAAGGTGGAAACCGACGGCACTGCCAATCTGGTTAGCTAAAATATGACAGTTTTCAGGCAGCATGGCCTGCTTAAGGTTTTGCTGACTTAATTCGAAATGCCTGTGCTTACACCAGTGCTCTAAGTGGGCAAACGCCTGAGGATGTTGTACTAGAGGTCGATTGACTGCCTTGGCCAAAGCCTGGGCCGTCATATCATCAACCGTGGGGCCCAGGCCGCCGTTAATAATCAGGATATCGGCCTGAGCACTTATCTGGTTTATTTCCTTGATAAGTTGTTGTAAATCATCGGCAACTGTCACTCGGCGCGTGACTTCAACACCTATACTTTTTAATTCCTGGGCAATGGTGGCAGAATTGGTATCCAGGACATCACCAGACATCAGCTCATTGCCTGTCATTAAGAGTTGTACTTTTATTGTGGTCATATTTTATTTATACGGCTAATAATGAGTTAAAAATTGGAGAGTTCCAGCCAATTAAGGCATTGATTTATTATAAAATCAAAAAAAATTAAATGTGTTTAAACCTTTTTGTTTCTAGCTTGCATCTAACCTGGTAACGAAAACAACATAATCATAAATGGGTGAAATATGAAAAATTCCTTGCTGAAAATCTCTTGTGCCAGTTTGTTTGCTTTGGCGTTACAGGTACAGGCAAAAGTCGTGGATGAAGTGGAGAGAAGCTTTGACGTTGACGCAGACTCCAGCCTTCGTTTGGAAAATATTAATGGCGGAGTAAATATTTTGGCTTGGGATAAAAATATCATTCGGGTTAATGCCGTGATTACGGCAGATGATCAGGATGACAGGGAGCGCATTCATATCGATATGGATCAAAACAGTAGGGGTGTTCATGTCGAAACTCGCTATGAAAAAGAATCAGGGTGGGGCAACAACCACTCATCAGGCAAGGTCGAATATACGGTGATGGTGCCGGTCAATGCCGAATTGGCGGGGATTGACTTGGTTAACGGTTCCCTGTCAATCGATGGTGTGAAAGGGGAGATCAGGGCTGAGCTGGTGAATGGTTCTATTGAGGCACTTGGTTTGGCAGACGACAGTGATTTAAGTTCGGTGAATGGTAGTATTAGGGTTAGCTATCAAGATAAGGTTAATGCACTTGATAGCGTTGAACTGGAAACGGTTAATGGCAGCATTAAACTGTATTTGCCCGAGGATATCAATGCTTCTGTTGATGTCGATACCATGCATGGCAGCATCAAAAATGATTTCGGTTTAAGTGCCGATAAAAACATGTTTGTCGGTCGCAGCCTGCGGGGCGATATCGGCAGTGGTGATGTAAAAATCACCATGGAAAGTGTTAACGGCAGTGTTAAAATCCTAAAAAACTAATAATTCATTCGACTGACAAAAGCGACTCTAACTAGAGTCGCTTTTTTGTTTATTGGACTAGATCGCAGCTGATTCTAAACATACTCTCTAAATATGACATGCATTTAATGTCCTGGTGTCATATTTTATTTCAAATAGACCATTGTTCAAATACGAATAAAGCGCCACAATGTATCTATTCTTGAACCAATACAGTAGCAGTAACGTTTTTCTACTGTAGCTATCTTCTACTAAGGCTATGCGGCTGATGATTAAAAGAAACATGCAACGGCTGAGACGGATGAGCTTGCTTGTCCTATTGGCTTTGTTTCTAAATAAAAGTCTTGCCAAAGAGTATATTATTGGCGTTGAAGCCGTTAACTATTACCCCCTGTTTGACTTTTCTGCTAGCGATGCCTCCAAGCCAAGCTTTAGCAAAGAGCTGTTAAGCCGGTTTTTTGAATCTCGCAATTATGAATATCGCTTTCTTCCCTTGCCGATAAAAAGATTTGATAAATGGTTTGAGGAAGATGCAATAGACTTTAAGTTTCCTGATAACAGGATCTGGCGTGAGGCTACTAACCTGGACATTACTTATAGCACCCCCGCGATCAAATTAATGGCTGGGGCATATGTGCTTGAAAAAAATGAGCATATTGCCAGGTCTGAAGTACACAAACTGGGTACCATATTGGGCTTTGTGCCTACCTTATGGATAGACGAAGTCAGAAGCGGCAAGGTTGAACTGATGGAAGAGTACTCCCCCTTAAGCGTGGTCAAGCATTTGTTACACGCTAATGTTGAAGCGACAAATATCGATGAAAATGTTATTCGCTTTAATTTAGAGCAACTGGGCAGTAAAGAGAAAGTGGTGCTGAATAAGGGCATTAAGCATCAAGTGTATGCCTATCACTTATCCTCTATAAGGTATCCGGAAATAATTAAAGAGTTTGATCAATACCTTGTTGAACACAAAACCGAGATTGAAGCATTAAAAAATAAGTATCAAATCAAGGCACAATTGTAGAAGCTTATATGAATTATCCTAGAGAACTGCTAATTGGCCGCTGGTATCGTAACGGCCTGGATGATGAAGGCTGGCAATTGAGCGAATATGCCGAAATGTCTGCCGATGGCAGCTATGAATTTACTTTTATTACCTATGACGATAATGGCGACGTGGCAAGTCAAATCATTGAACTGGGTGACTGGGGCCTGGTGGGGGATATTCACTTTACCATGGCAAAAAGCGAATTTATCGACCAAGAGCACTATGCGGCAGATTTGGCAGACCCTGATAATTACCATGCCTACCGGGTGTTAAATTTAGATAATAAAAATTTTGAGTATCAACATGTTGTCACTAAGGAAGTGTTTATCCTGCGGCGTGTTGCTGATAAAATCGGCCATTGTTAAAACTAGAAAAGCGAAACCAGGCCAGTAAGTAATCCTATTGAGAATGCAAATGAAACAACTGAAATCGGCAAGTTTAATCACGGCAGTTAAAACCCCTTATACATTACAAGGCGAGGTCGATCTTGCCTGCTATGATGATTTGGTTAACCAGCAGATCGCAGCAGGTGTTGATGGCATTATCGTGGGGGGGACCACGGGGGAAGGGCATTTACTGAGTTGGGAAGAGCACCTGATGCTGATTGCTCACAGTGCCCACAAGTTTGGCGACAAGCTGGTTATTGTCGGTAATACCGGCAGTAATAATACCAGGGAGGCGATAAAGGCAACGGAGAATGGCTTTGCTACCGGAATGGATGCGGCCTTGCAAATCAACCCCTATTATGGCCGCACCTCGGCGGCAGGGCTTAGCCAGCATTTTGAAAAGGTGCTCAATATCGGCCCGGCCTTTATTTACAATGTGCCGGGCAGAACCGGGCAGGATCTAACTCCTGAGATCATAGAGCCGCTCGCACAACACGAAAACTTTATTGGCGTCAAGGAGTGTGCCGGCAATGAGCGTATTGCACACTATGAAAAGCAGGGTATTGCCTGCTGGTCCGGTAATGACGACGAAAGTTTTGCCGGTAAACATGAGTTTGGCTCTCATGGCGTTATTTCGGTGACCTCCAATATGGTGCCTGCTCTGATGCGCCAATTAATGGACAGCAATGATCCTCAGCTTGATCAGAGGTTGCAGGCATTAATGCAGTGGCTGTTCTGTGAGCCTAACCCCATTGCCATTAACACGGCGCTAATGATGACGGGGGCGGTGAATCCTGTCTTTCGCCTGCCCTATCAGGCATTAACATTGCAGCAACGTCAGCAGGGCATGGAATTGCTGTCACAGTTTGAGCAAAGTGAATTGGTTGGCGATAAGCTGTCCTTAATGCAAGACAGTGATTTTAATTATTGTGCCTAAGCCGGAAGCCTTATCTGTTTTGATTAGTGGCTAACAGTTTTATGGCCCGCTTTAATTGAGGCTGGTATTCCTCAGCGAGCGAAAAGCTTCTCACCTGGCCCGTTAGCGGACAGGTGAACTTAAGGGATACCGCGCAAAGCTGCAGGTTGAGGTTTTCACCATAGCCTTTATCCGTGGGGCCATAAAGCCTGTCACCCACTACAGGCAAGCCCGCACCGGCAGCATGTTTTCTGATCTGATGTTTTCTGCCGCTATCTATTTTTACTTCCACCAAGGACAGGTTGGCGTCGGCATCATAATCCAGGCACTTCATCGTGCTTTTAGCCGGTTTATTGTCAATGGGCTCGGTAATGATATCCGGTTGAGGCCTCAGACCCTGGTTGCCATGCACTATTATATGATAGTGCTTTTCCAGTTCATGCCGTTCGAACAGGGCACTCAGTGCCCTGGCTGCCTTTTTACTATGGGCCAGCATAATCAGCCCAGTCGCGGCCCTGTCTAGGCGGTGGACGATAAATACCGGCCGCTCGGGTATCAACTGGGTTTGCACAAAGCGGGCAATGGTGCAGTGATCGCTCCATTTTGAGCCCTGTGACAGCATGCCGTAGGGCTTAAACCAGACACTGTAATCCTGGCAGTCTTCAATCAGTACTGCCTGGCTAACCGATTGCTCCAGTACCTTTTTGTCATAATAAAAGTGCAGCTGGTCACCGGCTTTGAGCTTTTTCTTGATCCGTCGTATGCGCTGGGTGTGCTGATTGCGAGTTAACCATAGCGCGCCCTTGGCGATTGCCTGTTTTAATTCGGTATTTGACAAGTCACATTGCCTGCTTAATTCAGCTAGAATGCTTGAATCTTGTGAAGAAATACTGATATGGCGTTCGAACTTGGTTTCTGGTGTCACAGGCATAAGTTATTGGCTTTATATGACCGAGAGTTTATCAAATTGCCATGGCGGAAAACCAGAACAAATAAAAGCCTTTGCCTGTTTTTCTGGGCATAATACCAAGTGAATTAATTAATTGATCACTTAGCGAGAGTTAAAAGGCTTAGAGGCAAGGCATTGATTGAGAGAATGGTTATTCAGGACAATTGCTCCTGCATTGTCTAATTACCTACATCCATGTAGGGCCCTTGTCAAAATCAAAACGTAAGCATATAAGCCTTTTAAACTCGCCCTTTGGGAGCTCGTTAGCAAGCTGATAACATCACAAAATGAATGAAATATAGAGTGACTATGTTTAAATAATTTTGTTTGTTCTAAGCTCGCTAATGAAGCTCTAAGTTGGTCAATTTATTATTTCAATTGGTATAATAAGCGCGCAGGGGTATCATTGTGCCCTAAAAATTTTACCAGAGAATAGAAGCATGCAGCGTGATGAAACCCTTTTCCCGGATGATGAAATAGGCAATGCCCTGTGGCAGATGTATGAAGCGGGAGTTGAATTATCAAAGGAAAGAGAAGTTGAATTCTCGGTTATTTTTCCCAGTGATGAATTGGCATTAAAATTCGGCCAGTTATTACTGGAAAATAATCAGAAGCTGTCATTTTGCCCCTATCAGGGGGATCCCGATAATCCTTGGGAAATTACCGCCTATCCCTTAATGCCGCTGACTTATGAAAATATTGTCGCCTATCAGGCGCTGCTGACCGATAGCGCCGCGCCGCTAAACGGCAAGTTTGATGGCTGGTATTGCAGCTATGGAGCCTAACAAAAAAGTGCAAACCCTGGACAAGGCAAGCTTTGCCTCACTGGAAAAAAGTAGCGCCAGCTCCTTCCAAAAACAAAAGGCCATGATCAAAAAACTGCTGCTGGGTAAAAAGGTCAATTGCCCTCAGTGTGGCCAGCCCCTGACAGTGTTTACACCCGATGGCCAACAAGCTCCAGGTGTTAGGTGCAATAAGGGCTGTACCAATATTTCATTGGACTTTAGTTGATTTAAGCCAGCCTCTTATCACTTACAATAATCACTATAAAAAGGTCGCAATATCCTCAAGCGGCTTTTTCACTTGTGCATGCTCAGGGACCGTGGCGTCCTCGGCAGGGTAGCCGGCAACCAATAGCATGTACGCGCGCTCATTATCGCCGCGGCCGCAAATTTTACTTAAAAACGACATAGGTTTTGGGGTATGGGTCAGGGTGACCAGGCCTGAGTTGTGCAGCGCATTAATCAAAAATCCGGTGGCTATGCCGACCGACTCGTGAACATAGTAGTTGGTATTTTTTTCCTCAATGGTGATGCCACCTTTTTTCTGGCTGAAGATGGCAATTAACCAGGGAGCATGCTCTAGGTAGGGCTTTTCGGCATCTGTGCCCAGCTCTTTGAGGGCCTCCAGCCACTCTTCTCCGGCACGCCCTTGATAAAAGCCCCTTTCGTGATGCTCGGCCTGCTCTCTGATCTGCTTCTTGATTTTCGCACTGCTTACGGCAACAAAATGCCAGGGTTGATGATTGGCGCCACTGGGCGCAGTGCCAGCTGCCTTGATACAATTTTCTATGATGGCTTTATCAACGGGCCTATCACTAAATTTTCTGATGGAGTGACGGCGTTTGATATCTTGGTAAAATTTTTCGGAGCGCTGAAGCATTTCTTCGGCCGGATATTCGATATAGTCAGTTAACTGTGTTGCTGCATGCTCTTGCATAGTAATCTCCTTAGTGGCGTGTGCGGTTTAGATTAACGAGGATGGGCAATAGGACGCAAGTCATTACTATTTGTCATGGATAATGCGGAGAGCAAATATGTGTCAATGATTATTGACAGCTATATTGCATTCCGTGTTGTCAATTCAATAACTTGAAAGGAGTTTCAGGCCAAATCGCGATGAGACTTTAATTGGCGAGAGTAGTTGACCAGCCCTGATGTTTTTCTAATTTTTTCAGCCTTAAGGCCGCCGTATAGTCCAGTAACTAGAAGACTCACTGTGATCATGGCTTCATTTATTTCCTGCAGGTAGGCACAAACTAAGGTTGCTATTATCGCACCGATAAACATATAACTTAACATGACATGTAGCCAAATTCGGGCCTTTAGCAAATTGTCGTTATTGGGGGACTTTCTCATTTGTGCCTGGTTGGAACTTGGTTGCTTATCTACTCGCCTTCAGTATATATAACTGGCATCTGATGATTTATTATTTTCATATGTGTATTTGTTATAATAGATTCACTAAACATCTAGTCTTATCTTTTTTCGTTTCTTCTTTAATTTCGACACCATTAAATTTAATCATATTCAATAGCTTAAAAAGCTTATCCTTTTCCCTACTATTGAGGTGTAATTTTAGGATAAATTGTTCTTATTAGTATTACGCGATATTGACTGCTTGAGCTACAGTTGACTATGTGCGGAGATAGTTCGTAGTGGGGGGCTTATGAACACTATAAAAAGTATCTTAGCGCTGGCCAATACAGGAAGTCACCACCAGTACGCCTTAGATAAAGCAATATATTTGGCCGATAGAGGGGGAGCTCACATTACTTTGCTAGATCTCGAACCTTCTAATAGTCATCTTTTTTTTCAGGGAAACCGTAATACGCACCAACAAGAGATCGAAAGGGGCAAGCTGGAAACCTTAGTTAGTGAGTTGCGGGCAAATGGAATCAATATAGAACTTAAATACCGTGAAAGCTCTAGGGAATTCAAGGGGGTGATGCAAGAACTTAATGACCATCAATATGATTTGATCATTAAAAATACCCAGCCACACCATAACCCTTACCTAGGTTTCTCAATTACCGACGACTGGCATCTATTACGGGATATAAATAACCCTTTGCTACTGGTTGGGGCTAAAAGCTGGCAAACTGCCGGACATATACTGGCTGCCATAGACCTTGATGAGTCGGACGCACACCATGATGAGTTTAATTTTCAAATTCTAGAGTCATCGGGAGTGATAGCAAGATTACTGGAAACCGATATCCATTTGCTCAATTGCTACTTGGGTGAGGATTGCAGCATGGCGATCAGAAGGGAGAATAATCAGGGCATGCATTTAACGCAAAGGGAAAAACATGAGTTAAAACTGAAGGCCTACTCAAAGCACCTCAATTTATCTAACGAGTATACCCATGTAGAGTTAGGCATGCCAGATGACGTTATTCCAGTCATGGCGGAAAAATATCAGGCTAATATTTTGGTTATGGGGGCGGGCGAGCACCATGGTTTGTTTAGTTCGATTGCCGGACATACTTCTGAGTATGTTATTGATCAACTTAGCTGTGACGTATTGGCGCTCAAGCCGGAGCAGTTGGCAATGCACTAGCAAAGTCTTAGCAAGGCAAAAAAAAGGACGCCAAAGCGTCCTTTTTTCATTGGCTTATCCGTTAGCCGACAAACTTCCTGGCGTTACGGAACATACGCACCCAAGGCGAGTCTTCCTGCCAGTGATCAGGGTGCCATGAGTTGGCCACGGTTCTGAAGACACGCTCCGGGTGCGGCATCATAATAGTCACTCTGCCGTCTGTCGTGGTCAGTGAAGTAATACCGTCAGGCGAGCCATTCGGGTTGGCCGGGTAGGTTTCGGTAACATCACCATAGTTATTGACATAACGCATGGAGACTGTGCCGGAATCATTGGCGACCCCTATGGCGTCTTCAGAAACAAACTCGGCACGTCCTTCCCCGTGAGAGACGGCGATAGGCATACGAGAACCTTCCATGCCCTTGAAGAAGATAGAAGGACTTTGCTGAATTTCCACCAGGCTGAATCTGGCTTCAAAACGCTCAGAGCGGTTCTGAACAAAACGCGGCCAGGCGTCACTGCCAGGAATGATTTCTTTCAGGTTTGACAGCATCTGACAGCCGTTACAGACACCTAAGCTAAAGGTATCTTCGCGGTGGAAGAAGCGCTTAAACATTTCTCTGGCGTTGGCATTGAACAAGATGGATTTTGCCCAACCTTCGCCGGCACCCAATACATCACCGTACGAGAAACCGCCACAGGCGACCAGGCCTTTGAAGCCAGCCAGATCGACCCGACCGGCCAAGATATCTGACATATGAACATCTATCGCGGTAAAGCCGGCACGATCAAAGGCGGCTGCCATTTCAACATGGGAGTTAACCCCTTGTTCACGCAGGATGGCCACTTTCGGATGTGAGGCCGACTGTGTGTCTTTGGCGATAAGATCTGCCACTATGTCTTCATTCAGATCAAAGCTTAAGTCGACATTTAGGCCAGGATCTTCGGTGTCAAACTTCACATCATGCTCTTGCTGTGCGCACTCGGGGTTATCACGCATCGACTGCATATGATAGGTAGTTTTCGCCCAGGTGGTACGAAAGTATGTTCTGGAGTTGGCCAGTACTTCTTCGCCGTCTCGGCTAAAGCGTATGGTATCATCGTTATTGATGCGGCCGATATCTGTGCATAATGCTAAAATTCCGTGCTGTTCAAAAATAGCGTGAACGGCATCGACATCGCTTTCGCGAATTTGAATCACCGCGCCCAGCTCTTCACTGAACAATACCGCCAGATCATCACCCTTAAGTTTGGAGATATCAATATCAACACCCGTGTGGCCGGCAAACGCCATTTCTGCCACTGTGGTAAACAGGCCGCCATCGGATCTGTCGTGATAGGCCAAGAGTTTCTCTTCCGCTACCAGGGCTTGAATGGCATTGAAGAAGCCTTTTAATAGCTCAGGGTTGTCAACATCTGGTGTTTCCTTGCCCAGTTGCTTGTAGACTTGAGCCAGACAGGAGCCGCCCAAACGGTTTTTACCGTCGGACAGGTCGATAGCAACAATGCGGGTGTCACCTTTGTCTGTGCGCAGCTGAGGCGTTACCGTTTTACGGATATCCTGTACGGCGCCGAAGGCGGTAATGACCAATGATAGTGGTGCCGTTACAGCCTTGTCTTCACCGTCTTGCTGCCACTTGGTTTTCATTGACATTGAGTCTTTACCGACCGGAATCGTTAGACCCAAGGTCGGGCAAAGCTCTTCTCCAATAGCTTTAACCGCTTCATATAAACCGGCATCTTCACCCGGGTGACCGGCGGCCGACATCCAGTTGGCAGACAGTTTGATGCGGTTTAGATCGCCAATATCGGCAGAAGCGATATTGGTTAAGCTCTCGGCGACAGCCAACCTTGCCGAAGCGCCAAAGTTAAGCAGGGCTACCGGCGTGCGTTCGCCCATGGACATGGCTTCACCATGATAGCTGTCAAGAGCGGAAGCGGTAACACCACAGTCGGCAACGGGGACCTGCCAAGGGCCAACCATCTGGTCACGGTTGACCATACCGGTTACCGTACGATCTCCGATAGTGATCAGGAAGGTTTTCTCGGCAACCGTTGGCAGGGTTAAAATACGGTCGGCGGCATCGGCCAAAGAGATATCTGTTAGCTTAAGCTCATCACCGGCTTCCGTTTTGCTGACCACATCTTTTTGCATCTTAGGAGGCTTGCCCAGCAAGATGTCCAACGACAGATCGATTGGGGTATTGCCGTGATGTGAATCGGTCAGGGTTAAATGCTCTTCTTCGGTGGCCTTACCTACAACGGCAAAAGGGGCACGCTCACGCTGGCATATCTCGGTAAACAGGGGTAACTGCTCATCGGAAACCGCCAACACATAGCGCTCCTGGGACTCGTTACACCAGATTTCCAATGGTGACATACGGCGCTCATCATTAGGGACATTGCGCAGTTCAAAATTACCGCCACGGCCACCGTCTGAAACCAGCTCAGGGAAGGCGTTGGACAGGCCACCGGCGCCAACATCATGAATAAATAAAATCGGGTTCTTGTCGCCCAGCTGCCAGCATTTGTCGATGACTTCCTGACAGCGGCGCTCCATTTCCGGGTTCTCCCGCTGTACCGAAGCAAAGTCGAGATCCTCTGCAGACTGGCCTGAGGCCATGGAAGAGGCTGCACCACCACCCAGGCCGATGTTCATGGCCGGACCACCCAAGGCGATCAGATTAGCGCCGACATTGATCTCGCCTTTTTGTACGTGTTCGTCACGGATATTGCCCAGGCCGCCGGCAATCATGATCGGCTTGTGGTAGCCGCGCACTTCTGTGCCATTAAAGGAGTTAACCTCTTCTTCATAGGTACGGAAATACCCCAGGATATTGGGGCGGCCAAATTCATTGTTAAATGCGGCGCCCCCCAGTGGGCCTTCCATCATAATATCAAACGCAGAAACGATTCGCTCCGGCTTACCGAAATCGGTTTCCCAAGGCTGTTCAAAGCTGGGAATTCTCAGGTTGGAAACGGAAAAACCAACCAGACCTGCCTTAGGCTTAGAGCCGACGCCTGTGGCGCCTTCGTCGCGAATCTCACCGCCGCTACCTGTTGCAGCACCTGGGTATGGAGAGATGGCGGTCGGGTGGTTATGGGTTTCCACCTTCATCAATATTTGAATATCTTCGTGATTATAGCCGTATTCGTTGGTTTCAGGATTAGGGAAGAAACGTCCGCCCTTATTACCCACCATAACCGCGGCATTGTCTTTATAGGCGCTTAAGACGAAGTCACTGTTCACTTCATGAGTATTGCGGATCATCTTAAACAGCGACTTGGGCTGCTTCTCACCGTCTATGGTCCAGTCGGCATTGAAAATCTTGTGGCGACAATGCTCAGAGTTAGCCTGAGCAAACATATATAGCTCAATATCGTTCGGGTTACGCTCAAGCTTGGTAAAGTTTTCCACCAGGTAATCAATTTCATCTTCGGCCAGGGCCAGGCCTAAATTTACATTGGCCTTGACCAGGGCGTCACGGCCACCGCCAATGATATCTACCGAAGCAAGTTCACCCGGTTCAGCGGAAGCAAAAAGCAAGGAGGCCTGTGCCATGTCTTCAAACACAGATTCCATCATGCGGTCGTGGATCAAGGTATTTAATTGGGCCTGCTGCGTTTCATCCAGCTGCTCGCCACTAATATAGTAAGCCAGGCCTCTTTCCAGTCTGATGACCTTGTCCAGGCCACAGTTATGGGCGATGTCGGTTGATTTGGACGACCAGGGTGAGATAGTGCCGGGGCGAGGCGTAACCAGTAATAACTGACCCAGGGGCTCATGCTCTTCTATGCTTGGTCCATACTTAAGTAATTGCTGTAAAACAGTAAACTCTTTGGAATCCAACTCATCGGAAAGGTGTGCAAAATGTACAAATTCTGCATAAATCTCCGTTACCGGAAGCTTTAATTCAGCACATTGAGACAGTAATTTTTTGATCCTAAAATCTGAAAGTGCCGGAGCGCCGCGAAGGGTTTTCATCAACATCGCCATATACTTAATCACCAGGTTAGTTAAAGTAGGGGAAAAATCGCGCGTATTATAGTTGAAAACCTTAACTTTAGTAAGCGTTAAAAACAATTCGGCCAATGAATATTTTGCGCCTGCTGTAAAGCAGGCTGTGCCAGGCCGTTTTATGCTGCCAGCAGGGCGCCTTGGAGCAATAGTGGCTTATTTTCAAACGCCTATAATCAAAAAGAGTTTTGCTTATTAAGGCAATTGACGACACAATAATAGGTATGAAGCAAAGATTTGTGACAACACTGAATAAGAATTATAGCCTGCTCTGCCTGCTGTTGGGGCTTACCCTTCTGTTGGCCGCTTGTGGCCCTGAGCCGAAAAAGGCCAGCCTGCAGCGCATACTGGATCGCGGCTATGTTACCGTTGGTACCCTGTTTGGGCCGACCAGCTATTACCTGGAAGCCGAGGGACCGACCGGATTTGAGTACGAGTTGGCAAAAAGTTATGCCAACTTTATAGGGGTCGACTTAAGGATCATTCCCAGTTATAACCTGGATGAGCTTTTCCCTAAACTTGCGACTGGTGAGGTGGATTTTTTAGCAGCCGGTTTATCGGTGACGGATAAGCGAAGGGAAGAATACCGTTTTGCTCCCAGCTATAATGAGGTCAGCCAGAAACTGGTTTTTAAGCAGGGCAATAAGCGTCCGCGCAAACTCGATGATTTAAACGGCACCTTGCTGGTGACCGCCAACTCCAGCCATGTAGAGAACCTGGAATTATTAAAGCAAAGCAATGCCGAGCTGAACTGGCAGGAAACCAGTGAATTTGACCGTGAAGAGCTGCTGATAAAAATACTTGAAGGCGAGATTGATTATACTGTGGTAGACAGTAATACCCTGGCGGTTAACCGTCGCTACTATCCGGAAATCAGCATCGGCTTTACCATAAAAAAGCCGGAGCCCTTGGCCTGGGTGGTGGCTAAGGAGACCGACGACTCCATTTTGGCCAGCCTGATCGAGTTTTTTGGCAAGGTTCACCATGACGGCACCTTGCTGGCGTTGGATGACAAGTATTACGGGCATGTTGAGCAATTCAACTATGTTGATACCCGGACGTTTATCAAGGCAGTAGAAGAAAAGTTGCCCAAGTATCGCCCACTGTTTGAAAAATATGGCCAGGACATTGACTGGCGCCTGCTGGCCGCCATCAGTTACCAGGAGTCCCACTGGAATCCCAGGGCCCGCTCCCATACCGGGGTGAGAGGCATGATGATGCTGACCCTGCCAACCGCCAAGCAAATGGGGATCAAGAGCCGGCTTGACCCGGAGCAAAGTATCCAGGGGGGGGCCAAGTATATTAAGCGGATGATCAACAAGATGCCGGACCGCATTCCTGATCCCGACCGGCTTTGGTTTGCCCTGGCTGCCTATAATGTCGGTTTTGGCCATTTAAATGATGCCCGTATTATTACCCAGCGCCAGGGCGGGGATCCGGATCGCTGGTTTGAAGTGAAGACACGTTTACCCCTGCTAAAACAAAAGAAATATTACAAAAACACCAAGCATGGCTATGCAAGGGGGGATGAACCGGTTAACTATGTAGAAAGCATACGTCGCTTTTACCACACTCTGACCCTGATGGATGAAAAGTCCAAACAAGTGCCCAAGGAGCCGGAGACAGAGGTAATAACTACGGCAGACTAGTTAACCTCAGCTTCGCATAAGTAATGCGTTTCTAGCAGCTATTTTTAATGACTTCTGCGTTATTTTGAAGTGAAATAGCCGGCTATTTCCACTCCAAAATGCCTTGAATTCAGATAAAAATACCAAGCTAGAAATAAACAAATAACTCTAAGTAATTGCTTTAAAAATAATATAACACTATTTCTTATACAAACCTGAGGTTGGTTGGCCTCAACTCGGGTCAGTTAATAACCACCTAACTTGATCCTTGTCATAAAAGCGTCATCAAGATTCGGGATAATATCCAAGTATACAAAATAAAATCTATCTTGGAGTCATATTATGACCATGAAAATTCGCAGACAGTTAAGTGCTTCCCAACGCAGGCGCCAGTTAAGTCGCCAACAGAGCAAGGTGAACAGTCGTCGTCAGGCACATTTTATTCATGAAGTCTACCAGGCAAAAAGCGCCGAGCAATAAAGCCTAGGCGCTAGACGTCTATGGTTTTTTCACCGCTTGCTGCCGTGCAAGCTTAAGGGCTTTTTTCTCTTCACGGCGGCGTTTGAAAAATGCCGACAGCATTTCACTGCATTCATCTGCTATCACACCCGAAGTTACCTCAACCTGGTGGTTTAGCCTGCTATCTTGAGTCAGGTTAAAGACACTGCCGGCGGCACCGGTTTTCGGATCTTTGCTGGCATAGACCAGGCGTTTGATGCGGCTGTGGACCAGTAAACCTGCGCACATGGGGCAGGGCTCCAGAGTCACATACAAGGTGCAATCCAGCATGCGGTAGTTATCAAGTACATTGCCTGCCTGGCGGATAGCCTGCATTTCGGCGTGGGCCGACGGATCGTTAAGCATAATGGACTGGTTAAAGCCTTCGGCAATAATCTTACCCTCTGCAACCAAAACGGCACCTACGGGGATTTCATCATGTGCCTCAGCTTGCTTTGCCAGTTCAATGGCCTGGCGCATAAAGCTTTCATCCCTGGCTTTTTGTTCAAGCTCAGTATCTACTGATTTTGCTATGATCTTTTTCATACCGTTAAGAACATTTCCAGTAAATCGTTTAAATACCTGTGGCCGGTCTGGCTCACTTGCCATTTGCCCTGAAATTCAGCAATCAGGCCTTTTTCCTGTGCCTGCTTAAGAATAGGTTCAACCGTCGAACGCGATAGCCCGGTCGCTCCCTGATATTCTTCCAGGGTAAAGGATGAGTGCAGGCGCAAACGGTTCATCATATATTCAAAGGGTAAGTCTTCTGCACTAATAGGGCTGATTTGATCAAGGTAGTCTCTACCATCATCCAGGTAGCCCTTGGGGTGTTTTACCTTAACGGTACGGTAAATCTTGTTTTTGCCAATATCCGTGACTTTACCGTGAGCACCACAGCCAATGCCCAGGTAGTCGCCAAACTTCCAGTAGTTGAGGTTGTGCTGGCATTGAAAGCCGGGCCTACTGTAACCGGAAATTTCATATTGCTGATAACCGGCTTTTGTCAGTAGCTCAATGCCCCTATCCTGGATATCCCATAATACCTCGTCCTGTGGCAGGGTGGGCGGGCGTGAATAAAAGGCGGTATTGGGCTCTATGGTTAGCTGGTACCAGGACAAGTGATCGGGCTCTAAGCTAATAGCGGTTTGCAGATCATCAAGGGCATTATTAAGTGACTGCTGTGGCAGGCCATGCATCAGATCCAGGTTAAAGCTCTTAACACCAGACTCTTTTGCCAAAACCGCGGCTCTTTGCGCCTGTTCACTGTCATGGATACGCCCTAACTTGATCAGCTTGTCCGAGGCAAAGCTTTGTACGCCAATGGATAAGCGCGAGACACCTGCCTGTTGAAAGCCGATAAATTTTTCTGCCTCTACCGTGCCCGGATTGGCTTCCAGGGTGATTTCTATATCTGGCTGATGGGAAAACCTGCTCAATACCTGTGAGAGCAAGCTCTGTATGGCTTCAGCAGAAAACAGGCTGGGGGTGCCGCCGCCAATAAAGATGCTATGCAGACTACGGTCCTTGATGTTAAATCGCTGAATATCCGCATCCAAGTCTTCAATGAGCGCCCTGATGTAATCCTGCTCAGGAATATTATGCTTTAGGGCATGAGAGTTAAAATCACAGTAGGGACACTTTTGCACACACCAGGGAATATGTATGTATAGCGATAGCGGTGGTAACACTAACACTATGGATTACTCTGCCTGGCTAGTTTGTTTAAAATGCTGGACGAGTTGTTTTAATGCCTGTCCCCTGTGGCTTAACTGGTTTTTCAGATCTCTGGACAGTTGCGCCGATGTCATTTGCTGCTGCTCAAGCCAAAACACCGGGTCATAGCCAAAACCCTGCTCTCCCAACATTTCACGGCTGATGCGGCCTTGCCATACACCGTGGCAAATCACAGGTGTCGGGTCATCCGCGTGGCGCATATAAACCAGGACACAATGAAAACGCGCCGTTCTTTTATCATCGGCAACATCCTTGATGGCATCTAATAGCTTTAGGGTATTGTCCTTATCGCTGGCATTTTCTCCGGCAAAGCGGGCCGAGTAAATGCCAGGGGCGCCATTTAAGGCATCAACTTCCAGGCCAGAGTCATCGGCGATGGCAGGTAAGCCGGTAACCTGGGCGGCATGGCGGGCCTTGATAATGGCATTTTCAATAAAGGTGGTGCCTGTTTCTTCCACGTCGGTTACCTGAAACTGGCTTTGAGGGACGATTTCAATATTGTGCTCTGCCAGTAAGGAGGATAGCTCCTTAACTTTTCCCGGATTGCCTGTGGCTAAAACTATGGTCGACATCATGGCTGCCTATTAAATATGGGGTAAAAATTCTGGCGCAATAATACATGAGACAGGTAGAAATAGGTATTAGAATTTATCAGGGGGCCAACGATAAAGGTTAACCCCTAAGACAGCAGGAACCTGGCTTTAATCGACATAAAACTTTTGTGAAAATTTCAGGTTTTCCTGGTTGGTGCCGTCGGTAATGTCAATGTCGAAATGTATGGTTTCTTCGTTGCTGTATTTAATTTGCGCCAGATAGTAAATGGCCTGGCCTTCCTTGACTTCGGTAAAGGCTAAGGGCTTGATCTGACCCAGATCGTTACGCGCCTTACCCATGATGGCAACGGTTTTGGCCGGCATGCCTTTTTGGGTATTATCCAATACCGAAATATTTACCAAACCATTGAAGCGGCTGCGCTCGATGCCATAGGTTTTGGCTATTTCAGGGGTGAGAAAAGTGGCGCCTATGGCAATATAGTGGACATTAAAGTTGCCCAGTTTTTTCATATTCTCAGCGCTGGCAGAGCCTAAAAATGCAAATGAAAGCAAGAAGACTAGAGCAATGCGACTGGTAAAGTTTTTCATTTCAAGCTCCTAGTTGTTAGATGGCTATGAATATCAGTATAAATCATAGCCGGGAAAAAGCTTAACTATCTATGGTTAGTGGAGTTTCTCTAAATCATGCCCCAATAGGGAATCCAGCCGGACAGCAAAATATTAATGACATTGAGCAGTAAAAATGCCACCAGTACCGACAGGTCCAAGCCACCGATGCTGGGAATAACGGTGCGGATAGGGCGCAAAAAGGGCTCGGTTAGCTGGTGAAAGATCATCTGGGTGGGGCTATAGCCCTGTACCACCCAGCTCATAATTGCCATCACCAGCATAATGATAAACAGCAGAATACCGGTTTGCTTGATGGCATAGAGCAGGCCAAAGTACATGGCTGACGGTATGTCGATGGGACCACCGTTAAGTACAGGAATAATAATAAACTTCAATGATGCGACCAGATAGGCCAGTAAAACCGTAGCCAGGTCTATGCCACCCAGCCCAGGAACCACTCTTCTTAGTGGCACCACCATGGGGTTGGTTACCTTGACGATAAACTGGCTTAACGGGTTATAAAAGTCGGCCTTAACCAGTTGTAACCAGACACGCAATACCAGGACCATTAGCAGTGCGTCAAATAAAAACCTCAGCAAATAATTAATTGCTTCCATTAAAACAACTCCAAGGAAAAGTGGATAATTTTGTTAACCATTATTTTGCGCCATTTCCTGTGCGCGATGCAATGCCGCATTCATGGCTTTTGTTACTAATTGTGGCAGCCCGCCTTCGACAAAGGTATTAAGGGCCGCCTGCGTAGTTCCGCCTTTAGAGGTGACATTTTCCCGTAATTGGCTAATGGGGATTGGGTTTTCCACGACCATCTGGGCGGCGCCAAGCGCGGTTTGCTGAACCAGTTGGCGGCTTTCTTCATCACTAAAGCCAAGCGCCTTGGCTTGTTTTTCCATGGCTTCCATAAAAAGAAAGAAATAGGCAGGGCCTGAGCCCGATACGGCGATGATATGATCGATTTCCGCTTCCGTTTCAAGCCACTTGATGATGCCGACCGCCTTCATCAGGGCTTCGGCATTGTGCTTTTGCTCTGCATCGACTTCAGGTGAGGCAAACAGGCCGCTAACGCCAAGTCCCAATTGTGATGGCGTGTTAGGCATGCTGCGGATAACAGGAAACTTGCCTCCCAAAGCCTGCTGGATTTGTGCGACCGTGCAGCCGGCGGCAACCGAGACAAAGCATTTATCACTGATATCCATTGCACTTGCCATTTCCTGGCAGACATGGCCGATTAAGTGGGGCTTAACCCCCAGTACGATAGTGTCGGCAAAAGCGGCGGCTTCCAGGTTATCCGCTGTTTGCTCAATGCCATGCTGGTTAGCCAATGCCAGGCGTTTTTCCTGCGACGGGTTGGACACCATGATATCTTGTGGTGAAACGCCGCTGTTTAATAGGCCCAGAATAATGGCGCTGTTCATATTGCCTGCGCCAATAAAGGCAATTTTATTATTCATGTCTGTTCTCAAGTTTACTAACTATCTAGTTGTTGGTATTTATGTTTCCCCGGTCAGGAAAACATTGCACAGCTAATTAATGTTTAACGTGTTTGGGCTATTTTTCCCTGGCGCCAAAGATGGCTGAGCCGACCCGGATCATGGTAGAGCCAGCTGCGATTGCCGGCTCCAGATCGCCGGACATGCCCATGGATAAAGTATCCATCTGCGGATATTCTTGTTTTAGCTCCCGAAATAGCCCGGCAATTTGCTCAAAGGTCTCCAGTTGGGCATTTTTTTGCGGTATGGCCATCAGGCCTCTCAGGCAAAGATGTTCACAGTTATTGATATATGCGGCCAGCTCTGGCAGTTCTTGTAAACTGATGCCTGACTTGCTGGCCTCATTGCTAATATTCACTTGTAAACAAACGTTTAGCGGAGTATCTTGAATGGACCTATGGTCATTAAGACGTTTTGCTATCTTGATTCTATCAACGCTCTGTACCCAAGAAAAGTTCTCTGCAATTTGCCGGGTTTTATTGGATTGAATAGGACCGATAAAGTGCCAAGTGATATCAGACAAGGCTTGCATATTCGCTATTTTTTCAATGGCCTCCTGGACATAACTTTCGCCAAACTCGCGTTGCCCGGCCTGATAAGCCTGCTCTATCAATGCTTGAGGCTTGGTTTTACTTACCGCCAACAGGCTGACTTCGTTTCGTGGTCGCTGAGCCTTATTACATGCCTGCAAAATTTGCAGTTCTACAGTGGCAAGATTATCTTTAATGGTAGTCATAAAGTTTATTTCATTTCTCAATTACAGATTCGATCTAAAATTCGACCCTTAATTCAACAAAGAGGTTTTTATGGATATTACCGAATTATTAGCCTTTAGTGTGCAAAATAATGCATCCGATTTACATTTATCTACGGGTACGCCACCATCTATTCGTGTTGACGGTGATGTGCGCAAGCTCAATATTCCGGCCTTTGATGCCAAGGACGTCAATGCGTTGGTTTATGATATTATGAACGATCGTCAGCGCAAAGAATATGAAGAAAACATGGAAGTGGACTTTTCATTTGAAGTGCCTAATCTGGCGCGCTTCAGGGTAAATGCCTTTAACCAGAATAGGGGGCCGGCAGCGGTTTTCAGGACCATTCCGAGCAAAATACTGTCACTGGATGACTTAGGCTGTCCGGATATCTTCCGTGATATTGCCGATAACCCGCGTGGCTTGGTGTTGGTTACCGGGCCGACAGGTTCGGGTAAGTCGACCACGCTGGCCGCCATGGTGGACTATATTAATAACCACAAGCACGATCATATCCTGACCATAGAAGACCCCATCGAATTTGTTCATGACAACAAGCTATGTCTTATCAACCAAAGGGAAGTGCACAGGGATACCCTGAGCTTTAACGCCGCCTTGCGCTCGGCCCTGCGTGAAGATCCCGATGTTATCCTGGTGGGTGAGATGCGGGACTTGGAAACCATACGCCTTGCCATGACGGCAGCAGAAACCGGTCACCTGGTTTTTGGCACCCTACATACCACCTCGGCCCCTAAAACCATTGACCGTATTATCGACGTATTCCCTGGCGAAGAAAAGTCCATGGTCAGATCCATGTTATCTGAATCTTTGCGAGCAGTTATCTCGCAAACCCTGATCAAGAAAGTGGGGGGCGGACGTGTGGCAGCCCATGAAATCATGATCGGTGTGCCGGCGATCCGAAACCTGATTCGTGAAGACAAGATCGCCCAGATGTACTCAGCGATTCAAACCGGCATGTCACATGGTATGCAGACCATGGACCAATGCTTACAGAACCTGGTTAACCGAGGCCTGATCACTAAGCAGGATGCGATGGAAAAGGCCGTTGATAAAAACCAGTTTGCCGGTTTTTAAGCTGTATTAGAGTAGGAAAAGCCTATGAAATTTCATGATTTATTACAGAAAATGGTGCAAGAAGAAGCATCCGATATGTTTGTCACCGCCAAGCTTCCGGTCAGTGCCAAGATAAATGGTGAGTTGCACTCCATTGACGATCAGGTGCTGAGTCCGGATGACTCACTGGCCCTGGTGCATAGCGCCATGACGGAAAAGCAGAAGGAGCAATTTGATACCGAAAAGGAATGTAACTTTGCCATATCTATCGATGATATTGGCCGTTTCAGGGTGTCTGCGTTTTGGCAACGTGATATGGCCGGTATGGTTATTCGCCGTATTGTCACGGAAATTCCGGAAGCGGACGACCTTGGCTTGCCGTCGGTGCTAAAAGATGTCGTGATGTCAAAGCGCGGCCTGGTGCTTTTTGTCGGCGGTACCGGAACAGGTAAATCAACCTCTATGGCGGCTTTGATTGGCTATCGAAATAAGAATTCCCGTGGCCATATCCTGACCATTGAAGATCCTGTGGAATTTGTTCATGAGCACGGCAAAAGCATGATCACCCAGCGCGAGGTTGGACTGGATACCGAGTCTTTTGATGCGGCACTGAAAAGCTCACTGCGTCAGGCACCGGATGTGATTCTTATTGGTGAGATCCGTAGCCAGGAAATTATGGAGCATGCGCTAAGCTTTGCAGAAACCGGGCACCTGTGTATAGCGACACTGCATGCCAACAATGCCAACCAGGCCATCGACCGTATTATGCACCTGGTTCCTGCTGATCAGCATGATAAGTTATTGTTTGATTTGGCGTTAAACCTTAGGGGGGTTATTGCCCAGCAATTGATCCCAACACGTGATGGTAATGGCCGGGTTGCCGCCATTGAAATCCTGCTAAACTCTCCTTTTGTTTCCGAATTGATTAAGAAAGGTGAAGTTGGCAGCATTAAGGAAGTGATGGAAAAATCGACGGATCAAGGCATGCAGACCTTTGACCAGGCCTTGTTTAACCTCTATCAGCAGGGCCTGATCAATTATGCCGATGCCCTGCATCATGCCGATTCTCCAAATGATCTGCGCTTGATGATCAAGCTGCGCAGTAATGATCAAGGGGGTACTGGTGCGCTAAGTGGAGTCACCATAGATGGCCTGGAGCCCGACTTGGACCAGTAAACAAGGCTTGAAATCATAAATAGTAAAGGCTCAAGTTGAGCCTTTATTTTTACGGTTAAAAAAGGAGTGTTTTAAATGAAAAGCTTGTTCTGCTGGCGCTAGCATCCCTAACATCCATGGCATCCTGAGCTGGAGAAATTTAGCCATGGTCCACTCATTAGCGGTTATGGTAAGCATGCCCTCAACCCTTTCTAAGCTGCTCCTAAAAACCAAAGCCAGAGGGGGATAGTAACAACTGATACTAAGGTACTGACCACTACCGTACTGGCGACCGTTTCCTGATGTTGCTGCTGTTGCAGGGCGATCAGATAGGCATTGACGCCCGTGGAACAAGCGCTCAGTATTACCAATACGGTAACCGTTACGGGTTGCAGCATAAAAATGCCGGCAGCACACATATAGACAAGGGCGGGCAATAAGACCAGTTTGCACAGGCTGGCAGCCAGGGTATGGCCGAGGGTTTGCCGGATTTTGTAGTAACTTAGGGAGGCTCCGAGAATAAAGAGTGCCAGGGTGATCGCTGGCTTACCCATCAGTACCAGTGTTTCGGATAGAAACTCTGGAATGGGGATAGCCAAGAGATTAAAGGCCAGCCCTGTTGAAATACTGAGGATCAAAGGGTTGCTAAGTGTTTGCCGGATAAAACTTTGCCAGTTAAAACCGCCGCTAGCGCTTGCCAGGGCACTGGTGAGGCCAAATAACATGGCGCTGTGGAAAGAAATCACCAAAAAGATAATGGCGATAACCTGCTCGCCAAATACCATGAGTAGCACTGGAAGTCCGACAATAACCGTGTTGGAGTAACTAGAGCCTAGGGCAAATACTGCCGATGCCGCTCTATGCTTTTGATCGCCTGCTAAGATGGCATGGTTAAAGAGGTAAGCGATAGTATAGCTTATCAGCACGGGCAGATAGAAAGCGGCAAAGAGAGAGCCGTTAATTTGATCGCTAAATTGTGCCGTTGCCATCTTAAAGAATAAGAAGGCAGGGATGGCCAGGCTAAAGGTAAAGCGGCTTAGGGTGTTAATTTGTTCCTTGCTCATCCATTGGGATTTTGCCGCAATAAAGCCAATAAAGGCCACTAATACCAGAGGGCTGATAACCGAGAGCACAGTCATTTATTTGCTATTAATTTCTAGGAGTATTGTTGTTCAAGAAAGCTTTCAATGATCAGCGCAGCCGAATAGGCATCAATATTGTCCTTTTTGAGGTTACGGTAGCCGCCCCGGGCAAACAGTTGCTCCTTGGCATCGGCTGTGGTTAACCTTTCGTCCTGAAATTCGACCTTGATGCCAAATCGTCCGAACAGGCGATTGCCGAATTTCCTTGCATCCAGAGTGAGTTGTTGCTCGCTGCCATCCATATTCAGCGGTAAACCGACCACAATCAGATCCGGTTGCCATTGAGCAAGGTAAGATTGAACATCTTCCCAATTGGGAATGCCGTTATTAGCCTTGATTGAGCCGAGTGGCGAAGCACTGCCGGTGAGCTCCTGACCCACGGCAACACCTATGTATTTTTTACCGAAATCAAACCCCAAAAGGGTACGCTCACCAGACTTTGTGGCTGTTTTAGACATCTAATTCTCTTAATTATGGGTTAGGCGTGGCCGACATCCGAAGACAGGTGGGCAAGATCAATGCCGAGCTTTTCGGTCGCCTTTTTCCAGCGCTGTTCAATTGGGGTGTCAAACAATATTTCACTGTCGGCCGGTGTCGTCAGCCAGGAGTTGTCCTTGATTTCCTGCTCCAGTTGCCCAGGACCCCAGCCGGCATAGCCCAAGGTGACCATAAAGTGTTCTGGGGCGTCGTCTGTGCCCAGCGCCAGTAAAATATCCTTGGAAGTGGTGATCATAACATCATCACTCAATGCCAATGAGCTGCTCCAGCCTTTTTGCGGGCTATGCAGAACAAAGCCTCTTTGCTGGGCGACCGGACCACCGGTTAAGACCTGCTGATCCAGCTTAGGGTTCTGTTCTAGGTCGGCGTCCAGCTGTGCCAGCAGCTCGTTCAGGGTAATATTAACAGGAACGTTTATGATTAAGCCCATGGCGCCTTCATCATTGTGCTCACAGATATAGGTGACCGTCTTACTAAAATAAGGGTCCCCTAGTGACGGCATGGCAATCAGTAATTGATTCTCTAAACTTTCCATCATTTCTACCTTAGTCAGTGGCCAAATTAACGGTTAAGGTTTTCTTCAATTGCATCCATTAACTTCCCGCTTATATTAATAGGATATGCGGCCTCTATCTCCCGAATACAAGTAGGGCTGGTAACGTTGATTTCAGTAACCTTGTCGCCAATAACGTCCAAACCGACAAAATACAGGCCTCGCTTTTTCAGCTCGGGGGCTATGGTGTCGGCAATCAGCTGATCGCTCGGGCTAAGCGGCCTGGCTTCTCCTCTGCCCCCAGCGGCCAAGTTACCTCTGGTTTCCCCTTGGGCCGGAATACGTGCCAGGCAGTAGGGCATGGGCTCGCCATTGACAATCAAGATACGCTTGTCGCCATCTTTAATGGCTGGCATATATTCCTGTACCATAGCATATTGACAACCATGGGAGGTTAAGGTTTCAAGAATTACCCCGATATTGGGATCATTTGGACCAATACGGAAAATCGAAGAGCCCCCCATGCCATCCAGGGGTTTGATAATGATGTCCTGTACTTCCTGATGAAAATCCCTAATTCTCTGGTTGTTGCGTGTCACCAGCGTACGTGGTGTCAGCTCTGGGAACCAGGCGGTAAATATTTTTTCGTTACAGTCCCGCAAGCTTTGCGGCTTATTGACGATCAGGGTACCGGCCAGCTCGGCTTGCTCCAGCATATAGGTGGCATAAATATATTCGGTATCAAAGGGAGGATCCTTACGCATCAGGACAACATCAAGTTCACTCAGCTCAATATCCGTAGGCTCAGATAACTCATACCAGTGCTCCGTATCAAAAAATACTTTTACCTTGTGAGTCTGGGCACGACATTCGCCATGATCCAGGTAGAGATCCTGCATTTCCATATAATAAATTTCATAACCGCGCTTTTGTGCTTCCAGCATCATGGCCAAGGAAGAGTCCTTCTTTACATTAATCTCGGAAATGGGATCCATTACAATGCCAAGTTTTATCGTCATTTTAATATCCTGTCTATCAGTCTGGTTTAGCTATGCTAAGTTATGCCAAGTCGCCGAAGCGGCATTGTAGCGCGGTAATTGCGGTTAAGGCGGCCGTTTCTGTACGCAGTACTCTTGGGCCAAGTAATATATCGTGAAAGCCCTTGCTCTTGGCTTGCGCTAATTCTTCATCGCATAGGCCGCCTTCGGGGCCAACCAATAGCCTGACTTTCTGGTTTTCCATTGGCAGGGTCATAATAGAGTGCTCTGCCCTTGGATGTAAATTCAGTTTCAGGGCCTCTGTCTCCTGGCCTAGCCAGTTTTCAAGGCTAACCGGGTCTTCAACTTTAGGTACAAAGCAGCGGCCGCTTTGTTCACAGGCGCTGATCACTATCTTTTGCCATTGATCTCGCTTCTTGGCCAGGCGCTCGCCACTGAGTTTGACGCCACAGCGTTCGGTAAAGAGCGGAGTAATAGCGTTAACGCCAAGTTCCACCGACTTTTGCAGGGTAAAGTCCATGCGATCGCCACGAGAAATCCCCTGACCAAGATGAATATTTAACGGCGACTCAAGCTGCTTGGCCTGGCGTGAGTCTATGCTGACTTGGGCCTGTTTCTTGCCTACCTGTGTCAAGGTGGCTGAGTACTCAAAATACTCGCCGTCTTCTTCCATACCGTTAAACAAGGTAATGGTATCACCACTCGCTAATCTCAGGACTCTGACAGTATGACCGAATGCATCGTCATTTAATTGCAAGGTGTCACCAATGGCCATGGCTTGGTTCTGATAAATACGCGGTGTTGTCATAGTTTTGTTTTATTGTTAAATCGTCGAATGGCAACCTATGTCTAAAGATGAGGAATTGACACTTGATAGCCTGTCTGTATCACCAACATAGGGGCTGTTCAGCCAAATTACAACACCTTTGATTAACCCTTTATGGTTATTTCATGAAAATACAATTTGTTACTCGTATTCAATGGGGGCCAGTGTAATAATAAGCTGTTACTTAATATTAACAAAAACAAGTTTTAGATAATAAAAGGGAAGCCTTGATGCTAGCGCATGCCATTCGCCGAGTAAACGGCACAGTTGAGAATAAAGCTCATCTAGTTAAAACTACTTTAATCACTTGTATGGCTTTTTTGCTGTTAGCCTGCGGCAAACCGGAACAAGCTGCCTCACCGGCGCCGGCACCGGCCGTTTCAATTTACAGTGTCGGTACGGAAAATATTGGTGATTATAGAGAGTTTGTTGCCCGCACCGCGGCTTCAAAGGAAGCGGATATACGCACCCGTGTTGAAGGAGAGATCCTGGCAAGAGAATTTAAAGAAGGCACTATCGTCAAGGAAGATCAGATCCTGTTCAAGATAGACCCCGCCGCATATAAGGCTTCCGTCGTACAGGCAAAGGCCGAGCTTAACAGCCGGATTTCGGCTGCAGAAACGGCAGCTCGAAATTTGAAACGTGGCAATGAGTTGGTGGCAGTCGGCTATATTTCCCAGTCAGATTATGACAAGCTAACCACTGAAGCTTCGCAAACTGCAGCCGCAGTGAAATCGGCACAGGCGGCACTGGAAAAGGCAGAATTGGACTTAAGCTATACCACGGTTAAGGCGCCCTTTACCGGCCGTATCGGCAAGGTCACCTATAATGTCGGCAACATAGTGGGACCAACAAGTAATGCCCTGGCGATTTTGACAGCGGTAGATCCCATGTATGTTACCTTCCAGCTGGAAGAGAGCGACTATATTACTTATCTACAAAGCAGTGAGTCCGCAGACAGGGCAAAGCGTCCTGCGCTGGATTTGTCCCTGCGTTTACCCAATAACTCTCAGTATTCCGAAAAAGGGACCCTGGATCTGGCGGATACCAAAATAGAGCAGGGCATGGGCACGGTAGGATTAAGGGCCATCTTCGCCAACCCCAATGAACTCATATTGCCAGGCCTGTTTGTTACCCTGATCGCAGAAAGTGAAACCAAGAAAGCCATGGTGATGGTGCCACAGGCCGCGGTACAGGAAAACCAGCAGGGCAAGTTTGTTCTGGTCATTGATAATGAAAACAAGGTATTACAGCGTCATGTTGTATTGGGACGCAGGATCAATGCCCTATGGGTGGTCGAATCCGGCCTGGAAGCCAACGAGAATGTCATTATTGAAGGCCTGCAAAAGGTGAAGCCAGGCATTAGCGTTAACCCGGTCGCTAAAAGTGTCGACGCGGTCAGTGGCGTTATTTCTGATCTAGAAGCGAAATAGGAATAGGCCATGATAAGTAAGACCTTTATTAACAGGCCTAAATTTGCCTTTGTTATTTCAATTCTGATATCCCTGGCCGGCCTGATTGCCATGAGCTTGTTGCCGGTCAATATGTACCCGGAAATCACTCCGCCACAGATCCAGGTAACCGCCGTTTATCCGGGCGCCAGTGCCCAGGTGGTAGAAGAGTCCGTTATCCGCCCCATTGAAGAGCAGGTCAATGGCGTAGAGGATATGATGTATATCGAATCTACGGCGTCCAATAACGGTAGTGCCACAATAACCGTTTACTTTAATGTCGGCACCGATAGTGATATGGCTCAGGTCAATGTCCAGAACAGGGTGGCCCTGGCGGAAAGCTCACTGCCACAGGAGGTGACGCGTCAGGGAGTAACGGTTAAGAAGCAGTCCAGCAGCATGTTGATGGCCATCAATCTCTACTCGGAAAATGAAGCGATTGATCAGCTGTTTCTAAGTAATTATGCTACCAACTATCTTGCCGAGCCCTTAGGTCGTTTAAAAGGCGTGGCGTCTGCGACCGTGATGGGGGAAATGACCTATAGTATGCGGGCCTGGTTGCGTCCCGATCGCATGGCCTCGCTAGGGGTGACGGTAACTGAAATCCAACAGGCGTTGCAAGAGCAGAATATGATAGTGGCGGCCGGAAAGCTTGGAGCTTCACCTAGCATGCCAAACCAGCAGTTTGAATATTCCATCCAGGCACAAGGGCGGCTGCAATCGCCAGAAGAGTTTGGTCAAACCATTATTCGCGCCCAGTCTAACGGCAACTTTGTTCATCTATCTGATGTTGCCAGAATTGAGTTAGGCTCCCAGGACTATGGTGCCCAGGCGAAACTTAATGGCAATGACACGGCTTTTTTGGTTATCTACCAACTGTCTGATGCCAATGCCACCGAAGTGGCGACCCTGGTTAAGGCCGAAATGGAGAAACTGTCAGAACGTTTTCCCGATGGCCTGAACTATGTTATCCCTTTTGATACCACCAAGTTCATTTTCCGCTCTATCGAAGAAGTGAAAACTACCCTGTTCCAGGCAGTTGGCCTGGTTATTATGGTGGTATTCCTGTTTTTACAAAACTGGCGTGCCACCATAATTCCCTCCATCGCCATTCCTGTCTCCTTGATAGGTACCTTTGCCTTTATGAGTTTAATGGGCTATTCCATCAATACCATCACCTTGTTTGGCCTGGTACTGGCGATAGGGATAGTGGTGGATGATGCCATTGTGGTAATAGAAAACGTGGAACGCCTGTTAAAAGAAGAAAAACTACCTGTGAAAGAAGCCGTCACCAAGGCGATGGAGCAGGTATCAGGACCCATAATAGCCACTACCTTGGTCTTGCTGGCGGTATTTGTCCCGGTTGCCTTTATGCCGGGCATAACAGGCGAATTGTATAAACAGTTTTCCGTGACCATCTCCTTTGCCGTTTTGATTTCGTCATTGAATGCCTTAACCCTTAGCCCGGCACTCTGTACCGTATTGCTGGATGAAAAACACCTGAAACCTGTCAGCTGGTTAGCGCCTTTTGAGCGCTTTATTCACAGGCTAACCGGCGGTTATACCTCAACCGTTGGCTTTATGCTGAAACGAGCCGTGCGAGTTGCTGCCGTGGTCGGTGTTTTATTTGTTGCTACCGGCTGGTTAACCAAGGAAGTACCCACTGCCTTCGTCCCTGGGGAAGATCAGGGTTACCTGTTTGTTGATATTCAGCTACCGGATGCGGCTGCTACTAACCGTACCCAGCAGGTGATGGAAAAAATCACTCCGATTATGAAAAATGATCCCGCGGTAACGGATGTCATTACCGTCGCTGGTTTTTCCATGCTAGGGGGGGCAGGTTCAAACAATGCCCTGGGTATTATTGTATTAAAAGACTGGGAAGAGCGCACCGATCCGGAACTTGGCTTGCGTCAGGTTATTCAGCGGCTAATGGGGCAGTTGTGGGCGTTGCCGGATGCGCAAGTCATGATATTTAATCCTCCCCCCATTCCTGGCCTGGGTAATAGTTCGGGTTTTGAATACAGGTTACAGGACAGTGAAGGGCGCTCGCCGGCCGAGCTGGCCCAGGTAATGAATGGTTTGATTTTTGATGCCAACCAAAGGCCTGAGCTGACCCGGGTCTTTAGTACCTACAGGGCCAATGTGCCTCAGTATATGCTGGAAGTGGACCGTAACAAGGCCAAGGCGCAGGGGGTTGCCCTGTCAGATATCTTTGTCACACTTCAGGCGCAACTGGGCTCCATGTATATCAACGATTTTAATAAGTTTAGTCGTACCTACCGGGTCACCATACAGGCAGAGCCGGAGTTTAGGAAAGATCCGTCTGATTTACGCCATTATTTTGTCCGCAATAAGGACGGTGAAATGGTGCCTTTGACCACGCTGGCCAAGCTGTCGCCCATCCTGGGTCCAACCAGTATCAACCACTTTAACCTGTATCGTAGTGCCAGCATTACCGGGCAGGCTACGCCAGGCTATTCTTCGGGGCAGGCGATTGAAGTGATGACGGAACTCTCTTCAAAGCTGCCACAAGGTTTTACCTTTGAATGGGCGGGACAGTCGAAGCAGGAAATTGCTGCCGGCAATTTGGCACCGATACTCTTTGGTTTGGCATTAATTTTTGTTTACTTGTTTTTGGTGGCCCAGTATGAAAGCTGGACCATACCCTTTTCTGTTATTGCTGCCGTGCCGCTGGCGATATTTGGTGCCATGCTGGTGCTCTATACGGTCGGTATGGCTAATAACATCTATGCCCAGGTGGGACTGGTACTCCTGATTGGCCTTTCCACCAAAACGGCAATATTGATCGTGGAATTTGCCATGGAACTGAGAGTGGAAGGGGAGAGTGTATTAGATGCCGCACTTAAGGCGGCAAGAATGAGGTTCAGGGCGGTATTGATGACGGCATTATCTTTTATACTTGGCGTACTACCCTTAGTCTTTGCCACGGGAGCCGGGGCCGGTAGCCGCGTCTCTTTGGGAGTTACCGTACTTGCCGGTATGGTGGCGGCAACCCTGTTTGGCACCTTGCTGGTCCCCTATTTCTATATGGTGGTACAGAAGATGCGTGAGAAGGTAAAGTCGGCCGTGGCTTAATCCTACTCAACCCCAAAGTGGTATGAGTTTAGAATATAAAAAACCTCCAGTTGGAGGTTTTTTTATTGGAACACTTGGTCCGGGAATAGCTTAACCGTTATAAACCGGCGGCCTGGCGCAAGTCGTCCGCCTTATCTGTTTTTTCCCAGCTAAAGGCAGTAAAGGTATCATCACCGACCGTCATTTCAAATGGCTTACGGCCAAAGTGTCCGTATGCCGCGGTTTGACGGTACATAGGGTGTAGCAAGTCCAGCATGGTGGTGATGGCATAAGGGCGCAAATCGAAGTGCTCACGCACCAGGGCGATCAGCTTTTCATCGCTAATCTTGCCTGTGCCAAAGGTATCCACGTTAATAGAAGTCGGCTCGGCAACACCTATTGCGTAGGAGATCTGGATTTCACAACGCTCGGCCAGGCCCGCGGCAACAAGATTCTTGGCAACATAACGGCCTGCATAGGCGGCACTGCGGTCAACCTTGGACGGATCTTTGCCCGAAAAGGCGCCGCCGCCATGACGGGCCATGCCGCCATAGGTATCAACAATGATCTTACGGCCGGTTAGGCCACAGTCACCGACCGGGCCGCCGATAACAAACTTGCCGGTTGGGTTAATATGGAACTTGGTGGCCTTGGTCAATAACTCTTCCGGCAGGGTATGCTTGATGATCAGCTCCATCACTGCTTCTTGCAGATCTGACTGCTGAACGTCCGGGTTGTGTTGTGTCGATAGCACGACGGTATCAATGGCAACCGGCTTGTCATTTTCGTAAACAAAAGTCACCTGACTCTTGGCATCCGGACGTAACCAGGGCAGTAAGCCTGATTTTCTGGCTTCCGCTTGACGCTCAACCAAACGGTGTGAATAACAGATAGGCGCAGGCATCAATACGTCGGTTTCATTGCTGGCATAACCGAACATCAGGCCCTGATCACCGGCTCCCTGATCTTCCGGCTTTGAGCGATCAACCCCCTGGGCAATATCAACCGATTGCTTACCGATCAGGTTCATGATGCCGCAGGTATTGCCGTCAAAGCCCACTTCCGAGGAAGTATAGCCAATATCATTGATAACATTACGGGTTAAATCTTCCAGATCGACCCAGGCGGAAGTGGAAATCTCACCGGAGATGATGGCGACACCTGTTTTTACCATGGTTTCACAGGCGACACGGGCGTATTTATCTTCCGCTATGATAGCGTCCAAGACGGCATCAGAAATTTGATCGGCAATTTTATCCGGATGGCCTTCAGACACAGACTCTGAAGTAAAAAGGTGTCTAGACATAAACCCTCAGTTTTTAAATAAGTTACATAACGGACAGTTATTTTTTGCCGCCATGATAAAAATTTTTTGCAATTCTAACCGCATCAATACTTTTTTTCTATAGTTTTTTACGCCTAGATGGCTAAACGTCTTAAATTCTAAAGTTGAAATAAGCCAAATGCAACATAAATCCTCGAAGGATTATAAGTACATAGTTAGCACAATTCTTTGATCTCGGAGTTGTTTTACTTGATTGGCGTTAAGCAGGAATAGAAAAAGAGCGCCATTTAAATAAGCTGTAAACGGATTTTTTGCTGCCATAGCTCAGAGAACACGCTCTCCGACTGGGGGGATGTGTGCGAGCTTAAAAAGCTGTATTGCGCCTGTTGGCTATCGGGGGCCAGCAGGTTTCTTTGCGCTAGCTGTCGCTGTAATTCCCTGGTGACGGGCTCGGCCGTTTCCATGATTTCCAGCTTGTGGTTCACCTGTTTTTTTATCTTATCAATTAAAAAAGGGTAGTGGGTACAGCCAAGCACCAGGGTATCGACTCCTTTATCCAGTAGTGGTTGAATAAAGGAGTTTAGCAAGCTGTCACAAGCTGGCTGCTCAATATCACCCCGTTCAATGAGTTCAACCAGGCCGGGACAGGGCTGAATAAAGACATCGACATTGGATGAAAAGCGCTCTACCAGAGTCAAAAATCGCCGATTGCTGGCGGTTGCTTCTGTCACCAGAATGCCGACTTTTTTGCTACTGCTACGGGCCGCGGCAGGTTTTATTGCCGGCTCTACCCCTATGATGGGAATCGCGACCTTTTTCCTTAGCTCGTCAATGGCATTTACCGTTGCGGTATTGCAGGCGATCACCAGCGCCTTGATCTTCTTATCTATCAGCTGTCTGGCAATGCTATCCACTCGCAGTTGAATAAAATCTTTCGGCTTGCTGCCATAGGGAGCATGCAGTGAATCCGCCAGATAGATGATATGCTCATTCGGTAATAGCTGTTGAACACACTTGGCAATAGACAAACCGCCGACACCTGAGTCGAAAATTCCAATAGGGTGGTGAGTTTGGCTTGCAGATAAGGGCTGTGACATTGTATTCCGGTGTAGAATTGATTTTTACCAGGTGGCATAAGGCTGTGCAGTTATATTGATTTTTACCTGGAAAGTAAAGTGCACAAATAAAATGCCACCATATTTTTCCTGTGATTTACATCACAAGCTTCAATTGGTATTTTATATAAAGTAAAGTGTTTGTATATTGTGATTGAAAAGGATGTTAAATGCACTCTGATGTTTCCCTGGCACGTTTAAAACAATTTCCCCTGCTGATGTGGATCCTGCTGATCGGCGACTTTATTACCCGTGGCAGCTTTTACATGGTATGGCCTTTCCTGGCCGTTATCCTCTATGAAAGGTTTGGCATCTCCGCAACGGAAGTGGGGTTGATATTGTCTTCGGCGGCACTGATTTCCGTGTTTATCGGCTTTATCGGCGGTGCCCTATCGGACAGGTTTGGCCGCCACCAGCTGATGTTTGCCAGTGGCATTATGTATGTGGCATCTTTTTGTCTGCTGGCCGAGGTCGATACCGTATTCGGCTTTATTGTCGTTATCACCTCTTGCTCTATCGCCAAGGCGATCTGGGATCCACCTACCTCGGCACTGATTGCCGATATAGTGCCAGACAGCAAGACCCGGGAGTTGGCACTGCAAAGTCGTTACTTTATCGTTAATGTCGGTGCCGCGATTGGCCCCATGGTCGGGGTCTGGTTTGGCCTGACCGGCCAGCAGTCCAGCTTCTATATAACCGCCGGTGCTTTTGCAACCCTGCTGGTAATGCTGCAACTGGCGTTTAAATATCATGGCCAAATCAGAACATCCAGTGCCAAGGCGCCAACCAGGTTTAAGCAGACCCTTAGCATATTAGGGCAGGACAAGCTCTTGCAATGCCTGATACTGGCCAATGTCTTGTGCATGCTGATTTACGCTCAGATGGATACCACCCTGATCCAGTACCTGACGCGCGCGGAGGTGCCCGACCTACTGGCGCTGATTTCCTCTCTTATCCTGACCAATGCCCTGGTGATCATTAGCAGCCAGTTTTTGCTACTGAAAATGATGGCCGCTTTAACCTTGGAAACCCGGATCCAAATCGGCCTGGTCATGCTGGCGATTTCACAGTTTTGGCTGGCTGTTAATCCGCTGGAGTTTTTCTGGGGCTGGATTGGGGCCATTGCCCTGATGAGCCTGGCTGAGGCGATATTGTTCCCAACCATGAATGTGCATATCGACCGTTTGGCGCCAGAAAATCTGCGTGGCGCCTATTTTGGTGCCGCCAGTTTTTATTCACTCGGCTATGCAATGGCGCCGTTTTTAGGTGGTGTGGTGCTGGATTGGCTGGGTGGTTTCTGGTTATTTGCTGCCGGTGCCTTGCTATGTCTGGTGGTGATCTACCTGTATGCTATTTTGCCGAAAATGACACGGCCTGATTTTGAAAAATTGACGAGTCAGGTTAAGGAGTTGGGATAGAAAAAGAGAATGGAGGCGACTTCCAGAATGCCGCAGTCAACGTCAGCCCTTGAACACTGTGTGTTCAAGGCGGAACTCGCATAATAACCGTAGGCTTCCCGGTACATGCCGGGCCTGCACAATAGCCACTACTTAAATTCCTTAAGTAAAACTTATCGGCTCAGGGACATAGTTAACATACAAACATCCCAGAAGACATTTGCTATTATAGCCAAACTTATGGCGTGAATTAAGTATTTTTTGTCTCCGAGCAGTTAAGTGCAGATTAAATAATCATTTGATTATTTTCTGCTCGAACTTGGTGCTTGATTCCTAAGCAGTTTTCTATCATCCGAAGGAGAGCATGGGGTATAATTTGGATCTCTTGAACGCCAGATGGCTTCTTCAATCACATGTTGCATGCCCTTTGCTTCGCCATGTTCGAGCATGTTTTGTAGCCAGAATCTGAACAGATCATCATCATAATTCATTAATTGCCAGGTTCTTCGTGTAGTTTCATTGAGGTGGTTATCATAGTAAATTCTGCTTTGCTTTTTACTGATGGCTGCCAGAGCACCTTTATCTTGCATTTGTTCATAGTAGGTTTTTTGGAGGCTCAGCCCAAGTCCCTGTGCAGCGGTTGTAGTGCTGTTTTTCTCCATTTGTTTACCCAATGATAAACAAACATCCGCCCTTATTGGATCATTTGCCACTTCATCTTTACACATCTCTAAGACTTTATATAAATGAGAAGGTTTGGCCGCTGCTATGCCTATGACACTGACTAGCCTTGCCATATAGCTTAGGTTGAGCTTACTTTCGGAAACCTGTTCAAGAAAGTCAATCAGTTGCCAGTGATAGTCGTCAAAAAAAGGCTTTTTGATTGCTGTTTGTAGTGCTTCCAAGGCCTTTTCCTGCTCTCCTTTTTTTTGATATAAGGCCGCGATATTAAGCCAGGGCATACCATTGTTGGCATCGGCTTCGGTAGCAATTTCCAACAGTTCGGTATCACAAGACTCTATATTCTCTTCGGCAAAACAAAGGTTAAGCAGCTGGTCATAGGCAAGCGCATAAGCAGGAGAATCTGGGCTAAACTGGCTTAAAAATTCAAATGCCTCTGTGGTGCTTGCTTCGTTAGTAGACAGATAAAAGGCGAGCTGTTCATTGGCCTTGTTAGACTCCCTGAGTGCTAGATTGTAGTTGGCTAATTCCCGTTCCAGGTTTTCACCCTGGTGGATGTATTGGATGTTCTGCTTTTCACAGGACAAAATGTAACTATCACCGGCATTCAGTGTTGTAGTTTTTCCACTGGCTGTTATTTGGTCAGCAATGTCAGTATCTTTTTCTGCCGGAGAAACAGCTACGAAAGGTTGTGACAAGTTTTTTGATGGCGATCCTATGTCAATTGGACTCGCTTTGGGTTCAGGTAGGGAAGTGTCTTTACCGGATTGAAAGAGGGCAAATGTAAGAGCGATTGTGACGCCAAAGTAGCCGATAGTCCTTATCGATTTTTTCATCCTGAAGTTATCAATCCCTGGTTAGGCGCTTTTATCCTCTTGAGGAGTCAGTGCCTGCTCTATGGTAGATTGCAAGAGCTCAATCTTGCTTTGGGTTTGCTTGCGCTCGATTTCCATTTGCTGCTGGCATTGCAGCAGGTCGTTGGCCAAATTCAGCGCCGTCATGATCAAGGCCTGCTCTGGTGTCGAAATGGCATTGCTGTTATCGGCTTGCTCCAGTCGCTTGTTTAATTCGGCAGCGGCAGACACCAGGGCAGTTTCCTGGCCGCGAGGGCAGGCGACCTTGAGTTTTCGTTCAATAACTTTAATTTCAACGGTTTGCCGACTCATGGGACTAGCAATATCCTAAATTTAACCAAAAATCTTAAATGAGCAATTAGACCAATAAATTTATCAACTTATCTAAATTTTAAGTCTAATCTCGGCACTATAACGGGGCCAGGTAGGCTATGCAAGACTTGCGCTGCAAATAGCGTATCTTTTCTGGTATCGGGCGCAGGCCAGTGGTAGGATAGCGAGCAAAAGTTTTGGGAATTATTTGATCGGCTATGATTGATGAAACTAGCTTGGATTTCGCCTCCGTGCAGGCGATTATCACCACAGAAAATGTCAAATTACACGGCGCCGAACTCCATGGCGTATTAACCGGCCTGGTATGTGCAGGCTTTAGCTTTGACAGCAAGGATTATCTCGCCATGATCACGGATATGTTTAATAACGGTGAGGGGCTGCCCGCCAAATTAAAATCCCTGGTCAAGGACATGTTTAGCGATATCTGGCACCAGCTGCTTGATGACTCATACAGCTTCCAGCTGTTATTACCGGACGATGATGACTCCATTCTGGAGCGGGCTCATGCGCTGGCCGTCTGGGTGCAGGGCTTTAATCTCGGCTTTGGCCTGCAGCAAAAAGATAAGCCGGTGATATCGGAAGATGTCAAAGAGGTGCTGTCGGACTTTACCGAAATCGCCAATCTTTCCGATGAAATGGAAGAAGACGAAGACACCGAGCAGGCATTTTATGAAATTGTCGAGTATGTCCGCATGTCGGCCTTGCTGTGTTTTACCGAACTTGGCACGCCGCCGACAGATGATGATTCCAAGAAGACCATACACTGATGATAGCGAACACCTTAATTGCCCAATCCGAGTTTATCGGTCGCCGGGAAAGTTTTTTTGCCAAGATGCCGATAAACAGCCTAGCCCTGTTTGCCGCCGGCAAGGAAGTGACCCGCAGCAATGATACCGAGTTTCCCTTTTGTCAAAATAAGAACTTTTACTACCTGACAGGATTTAATGAACCGGATGCATTGTTGGTGCTGGTTAAGGGCAATGAAAAACAAGAAGCCATTTTGTTTTGCCGGGAAAAAGATCCCTTGCAGGAAGTCTGGCATGGCAGGCGCATAGGCCCCGAACTGGCACAAACAGAGTTCGGCTTTGACCAATGCTTTACCCTGGCAGAGCGCGACGCGCTATTGCCCCAATATCTGGAAGGTAAGGCCGAGTTGCATTATTGCCACGGTGTTGATGCCGCACTTGATCAGCAGGTGCTGGTCTGGTTGTCCGTGGTGAAGTCTCAGGCCAAGCAAGGAAAAACAGCTCCTACAAACATTGTTGATTGTGCGCCTGTTGTGCATGAAATGCGCTTGCTTAAAAGCGATGCCGAGCTGGATATTATGCGCCAGGCCAATAGAATCAGCGGTGCGGCGCACCAAAGGGCGATGGAGAAAACGGCGATTGGCAAATTTGAATACCAGATCGAAGCGGAACTCTTGCATGAGTTTGCCCGCAATGGTGCCCGCCATCCCGCCTATGCCTCTATTGTTGCTGGCGGTGACAATGCCAATATTCTTCATTACACGGATAATGGTGATACATTAAAAGACAATGAACTCTTACTGATCGATGCCGGTGGTGAGCTGGCCGGCTACGCGGCAGATATTACCCGCACCTTTCCGGTAAATGGCAGGTTTAGCGAAGAGCAAAAGCATATTTATCAGTTGGTATTACAGGCGCAGGAAGTGGCCATTAATGCCATTAAGCCCGGCGCAACTTTTGCCGAACTGAATGCCGCTGTCTGTGAAGTCTTGACTGGCGGGCTGCTTGAGTTGGGGATATTGTCCGGCGACTTTAAGCAGCTGATCGCCGAAAAGGCGTGCAAGAAGTATTTTATCCATGGCCTGGGTCACTGGCTTGGCCTGGATGTGCATGATGTCGGTGATTACCAGATAGATGAAGAGCGCCAGCAACGGAGAAAGTTTGAGCCAGGCATGGTGATGACCATAGAGCCCGGCCTCTATATCCCGTTAACGGATACCCAGGTTGATGAAAAGTGGCGCGGCATAGGGGTGCGCATTGAGGACAATATCCTGGTAACCGAGCAGGGCTTTGAAAACCTGACGGTGAATGTACCTAAGTCGATTGAAGAAATAGAAGCGTTAATGGCTAACAGCTAGCCGAGTAAAAGAATAATAATTTTTTGAGGACAGGCTAACGATATGGCTGCCCAGGAATTTGATATTGTCATTGCCGGTGGTGGGCTTGCCGGCTGTTTAATGGCCTTGAGCCTTGCCGAGCTTACCCGAGCGGATGGCGCTAAGCTGTCTATTGCCATTATTGAAGCCAACCCGGTTTTAAAGGATGCCTCCAAGTCCTTTGACGACAGGGTGCTGGCGCTATCACACGGCAGTTGTGAATACCTAAAAAAAGTGGGTATTTGGCAGTCATTGCAGGCAGATGCCGAAGCAATTGAAAGTATTCATATTTCAGATCGTGGCCATTATGGCAAGGCGCGCATTCAAGCCCATGAACACCGGGTATCGGCGCTGGGCCATGTGGTGGAAATGTCGCTGATAGGAAAGGCGCTACTGGCAGCGCTTAAGCCTATGAAAAATATTCACTGGTTTGCGCCCGATACCATAGAGAGTATTGACTGGCAGCAGGAGAATGTGACCCTGGCACTGGCTTCTGGCAGTGAGTTAAAGGCGTCACTGTTATTGGCCTGTGATGGCGGCATGTCGGCCTGTCGCCAGTTGGCCAATATTGATATCAGTAAAAGAGATTATGGCCAGTCGGCATTGATTGCCAATGTCGCCACCCGCAAACCCCACCAAAACATCGCCTACGAGCGTTTTACCGAAACCGGCCCCATTGCCATGTTGCCCTTATCCAGTATTAAAGAGGGGGAAAGCCGCTGCTCTCTGGTCTGGACCTTAACCCCAGAGCTTGCCGAACAAGTGCAAAACTATACGGACAGCGAATTCAAACTTGCCCTGGAGCAGGCGTTTGGCAGCTGGCTTGGCAGTATTACTCAGGTGGGCAAGCGGGATATTTATCCGCTTAACCTGGTGCAGGCCAAGGAGCAGGTTTATCACCGTATGGCCTTGATTGGCAATGCTTCCCACACCATACACCCCATTGCCGGCCAGGGCTTTAATCTGGGCCTGCGTGATGTTGAGCAAATGGCGAAACAGCTTAAACTGGCGCTAAAAAACGGCCAGGATATTGGCCACTATGCCTTGCTTAGTGACTATGCCCAGCGAAGGCAAAAGGATCATAGTGAAGTGATCACCTTGACCGACTCCCTGGTGACCCTGTTTTCCAATGATTTACCGCCTTTGGTGGTTGGACGTAATATTGGCTTAAAAGTGCTGAATTACCTGTCGCCGCTGAAAAATGCCCTGGTCAAGAAAACCATGGGCTACTAAAGATTCGGATAAAATATATAGACTGTAGCGGAAAGTTTCGGTTGCAGCAGAGAATAAAAGAAGAAAATTATGCAAAAATTTGATCTGTTAATTGTTGGTGGAGGCATGGTTGGCCTGACACTGGCGCTGGCTATCCGCAAACAGACATCTTTAACCGTCGCCATTGCCGATACCCTGGCGGTGACAGATCTGGATCAAGCGCCGGAAGTCAGGGTCAGTGCCATCAACACTGCCAGCCAACATATTTTTGCCAACTTGGATGTCTGGCCCCTGATCCAAGAGCAAAGGCTTCAGGCCTACCAGCATATGCATATCTGGGACAAGGCGGGGTACGGCAAGCTGGATTTTGATCATCAAATTGCCGATAGCGAACAGCTGGGCTGGATCATTGAAAACAAGGTGATTCGCAATGCCTTATGGCAAAAGGCACAGGCAGATAGCGGTATACGATTTTTCACCGAAGAAGCACTAAGTAATATTGCCATGGGGGAAACCGAGGTTTTTGCCAGCTTTACCAGCCAGCCGCCCTTGATGGCAAAACTGCTGGTGGGCGCTGACGGGGCCAACTCCTGGGTGCGCCAGCAAATGAATATGCCGATGGCCTTTCGTGATTATGATCATCACGCCGTCGTTGCAACGGTACGCTGTCCGCAAGGGCATCAGAATACCGCCTGGCAGGTGTTCCTGGAAACAGGGCCCTTGGCCTTCTTACCCCTGTTTGAGCAAGATCTTTGCTCTATCGTCTGGTCGACATCGCCGGCCGATGCCAAGCGTATCAGTGCACTTAGCCCGCAAGCGTTTGCCAAGGAACTCACAGCCGCCAGTGACGGCAAGCTGGGCAATATTGAGCTGGTCAGCGAACGCTTTACCTATCCATTGACCATGCGCCTGGCCCATGACTTTATTAAGGAGAGTGCGGTACTGGTGGGCGATGCTGCCCATACCATACATCCGCTGGCGGGGCAGGGGGTCAATCTGGGGCTCTTGGATGCGGCGGCGCTGGCGCAAATCATTGCCGAGCAGCTTAGTGACTCTGGTGCAGGCGAGCTCCGGATCAATAAACGCTGGCTCAAGGCTTACTCAAGATGGCGCCGTAGCGATGCCACCGAAATGATTGCCGCCATGGAAGGGATCAAACAGGCATTTACCCCACAAAACCCGGTCAGCAAGCTGGTGCGTGGGATTGGCATGTCGCTGCTGGATAACTTTGCCCCTGCCAAGAACCTCTTGATCCAACAGGCCTTGGGTAATAAATCTAACCTGCCTGAACTGGCAAAAAAATCGGATCAAACATTTTAGAAAAATCTAAAAAATTAACTGCAACATAGCTAATGATAGAAGCCAATAATCAGAATTAAATTTTTAAAAGTTATGAGTTTGAAAATTTAATTCTGAATAATTTAAAATGACGGTTTTTTATTTGTAATTACTGCTTTTCTTGGTTGAATCACCCCAAAGCCACCGCTATAATTATCGCCAATTTTTGTAAATCTTCAGTCTTTGTTCTACTTTTACGCTAAAAGTCAGAGACAAAACAATAAATCTGGGTGACACATATAATGACAAGTAAAACGGTATTACACGCTAAGCACTTGGCAGCGGGTGCAAAAATGGTTGATTTTCACGGCTGGGAAATGCCCATCAACTATGGTTCGCAAATCGAAGAGCACCATGCCGTTCGCCAGGACGCAGGCATGTTTGATGTTTCCCATATGACCATTGTTGACGTTCAGGGTAGTGACGCCCAGGCGTTTTTGCGCCGACTGGTGATCAACGATGTTGCCAAACTCACGGTTGCCGGTAAGGCACTCTATACCGGCATGCTGAATGAAGAAGGCGGCGTGATCGATGACTTGATCATTTACTACTTCAGCGAAACCAATTACCGCCTGGTGGTTAACTCGGCGACTCGCGAAAAAGATTTGGCCTGGATGGAAAAACAATCGCAAGGTTTTGATATCAGCATTACCGAGCGCCCCGAGTTTGGCATGATCGCCGTACAGGGCCCGCAAGCCAAGGCAAAAGTAGCGACTTTATTGAATGAAGAGCAAAGCGCCAGTGTTGAAGGCATGAAGCCTTTCTTTGGTGTTCAGGTGGGGGATGTCTTTATTGCCACCACAGGCTATACAGGCGAAGACGGGTACGAAATTATTGTGCCTGACTCGGTCGCAGAAGATTTCTGGCAAAAGCTTATCGATGCCGGCGTTAAACCTTGTGGTTTGGGCGCGCGTGATACCCTGCGCTTGGAAGCGGGTATGAACCTGTACGGCCTGGATATGGACGAAAGTGTTTCGCCATTAGCGGCCAACATGGCCTGGACCATTACCTGGGAGCCGGCAGATCGCGACTTTATCGGCCGCAAGGCGTTGGAAGCACAAAAAGCAGCGGGCGACCAGCCTAAGCTGGTAGGCCTGGTCCTGGAAGAGAAAGGCGTATTACGTACCGGCCTTAAGGTGGTTACCGAGGCGGGTGAAGGCGTTATTACCTCAGGCACTTTCTCACCGACACTGGGTCACAGCATCGCCATGGCCCGTGTACCGCGTAGCGTTAAGGTTGGTGATACAGTGGAAGTGGAAATGCGCAAAAAGTTGGTGAAAGTTCAAGTAATTAAGCCAAGCTTTGTTCGTAACGGCAAAAAAGTATTTTAATTTATTGATCTAAACACATCTCTTGATGAACTAGATTAATAATGAACAAATTTTAGGCTATAGTATTTAGTTGAATGCGATAGACGCGATAGCTAAGAAAAATAATTTAAGCAAAATTAAAGACTAGGAAGATAAAAATGAGCAACATTCCTTCAGAATTAAAATATGCAACTTCTCACGAGTGGGTACGCAATGAAGGTGACGGTACCGTTACTATCGGTATCACAGAGCACGCGCAAGAGCTTTTAGGCGACATGGTATTTGTTGAGCTACCTGAAGTAGGTGACAGTGTCAGCACGGGTGACGATGTTGCCGTTGCCGAGTCGGTAAAAGCCGCTTCTGATATCTATGCGCCTGTGTCCGGTGAAGTTGTTGAAGTGAACGAAGACCTGGAAGACTCTCCTGAGCTGGTTAACTCTGATGCCTTCGGTGACGGCTGGATGTTCAAAATCAAGCTGGATGACGAGTCTGAGTTAGAAGCATTGCTGGATGCAGAAGGCTATGAGAACTCAATCGACGAAGATTAATCTTTAATTATAATGATTTAAAAGCCCTGAACCTGGTTCGGGGCTTTCTTTTTATTTTTTAGGTAACCCTTTTATGACTACTCAATCGTTAGACTCCTTAGAGCAAACTCAAGACTTTATTCGCCGCCATATCGGTCCAGATGCCGAGCAAACCCAGGCGATGTTGAATGATATAGGTGCAGAATCCGTAGATGCCTTGATTGATGAAATCGTACCGGCAGATATCCGTTTGGCAGAATTGCCTGCGATTGGGGAAAGCAAAACAGAAGTTAAAGCATTGGCCGACCTGAAAGCGGTTGCCGGCCAAAACAAGGTTAACACCAGCTATATCGGCCTGGGTTATTACGGCACCTTAACGCCGAATGTTATCCTGCGTAATGTCCTGGAAAACCCCGGCTGGTACACGGCTTATACCCCGTATCAACCTGAAATTGCCCAGGGGCGTTTGGAGTCTTTGCTTAACTACCAGCAAATGTGCCTGGATCTGACCGGTCTTGACCTGGCCTCAGCGTCATTGCTTGACGAAGGTACGGCAGCCGCCGAAGCCATGGCACTGGCCAAGCGCGTCTCTAAGAATAAAAAGTCTAACCTGTTCTTTATCTCCAGCGATGTTTTCCCGCAAACCATAGATGTGGTAAAACAGCGAGCGGAAATGTTCGGCTTCGACACTATCGTTGCTCCGGCGCTCGAGGCGGCAGACCATGATATCTTTGGCGCGCTGTTACAGTATCCAAGCGCTACCGGTGAAGTGACAGACATCAGCGGCCTGATTGAAAAAATCCATGAAAAGAAGGCGATAGTGGCGGTTGCCGCTGACATTATGAGTTTGGTGATGCTGAAAGCACCGGGCGAGCTCGGCGCCGATGCGGTTATCGGCTCCAGCCAGCGCTTTGGTGTGCCTATGGGTTATGGTGGCCCACACGCCGCCTTCTTTACCACGTCTGACAAGTACAAGCGTTCATTGCCTGGCCGTATTATCGGTGTCTCAAAAGATACCCGTGACAACCCGGCGCTGCGTATGGCGATGCAAACCCGTGAACAGCATATCCGCCGTGAAAAGGCTAACTCAAACATCTGTACCGCACAGGTGTTGCTGGCCAATATGGCTGCCTTCTATGCGGTTTATCATGGCCCACAAGGGCTGAAAACCATTGCCAAACGTATTCACCGTTTTGCCGATATCCTGGCGGCCGGTACGGCAGCAAAAGGCCTGGTAGCCGTGCATGATACCTACTTTGATACCCTGACCTTTAATGTCGATAACAAAGCTGAAATTGTTGCCCGTGCGCTGGCGGCAAATGTTAACCTGCGCACCGATGTTGACGGACAAGTGAGTATCTCGCTTGATGAAACTACCACGCGTGAAGATATCAACACACTATTTAATATCCTGCTCGGTGATGATCACGGCCTGGACGTGGAAGCATTGGACGGTATTATTGTTGCCAAGGGGTCTAACTCAATCCCAGCAGCCCTGGTACGTGAATCAGAAATTCTGACCCATCCGGTCTTTAACTCGTACCACAGCGAAACCGAGATGCTGCGTTACATCAAGAAGCTGGAAAACAAGGATCTGGCATTGAACCACTCCATGATCTCATTGGGTTCATGTACCATGAAGCTGAACGCCACGGCGCAAATGATCCCGGTATCCTGGCCTGAATTTGCCAATATCCACCCGTTCGTGCCTGCCGATCAAGCCGTTGGTTATAAGCAGATGATTGACGAGCTGGGCGACTGGTTGGTAGAGCTGACCGGCTATGACAATATTTCCATGCAGCCTAACTCGGGCGCACAGGGTGAATATGCCGGCCTTATCGCCATCCAGAAATATCACCAGAGCCGTGGCGATGGCCACAGAAACATCTGTTTGATCCCGTCTTCCGCCCATGGTACCAACCCGGCTTCGGCGCAAATGGTGGGCATGAAGGTGGTTGTGGTTGATTGCGACAAGCAGGGTAACGTGGATATGGACGACTTGCGTGCCAAGGCCAGTGAAATGGCCGACAGCCTGTCCTGTATCATGATCACTTATCCGTCGACCCACGGTGTATACGAGAAAACCATTGCCGAGATCTGTGACGTGGTACACGAGCACGGCGGCCAGGTCTACCTGGATGGTGCCAATATGAATGCCCAGGTTGGCCTGACTTCTCCTGGTCATATCGGTGCCGACGTTTCGCACCTTAACTTGCACAAAACCTTCGCCATCCCGCATGGTGGCGGTGGTCCAGGCATGGGGCCAATCGGTGTTAAGTCTCACCTGGCGCCTTTCCTGCCGGGTCATAGCCTGGTTGAAATCAAGGAAGAGCTTAACGGTAACGGCGCAGTTTCTGCCGCACCTTTCGGTAGTGCCGGTATTTTATGTATCTCTTACCTGTACATTGCCATGCTGGGCAAGCAGGGGGTCACGGACGCCACTAAATACGCCATTACCAATGCCAACTACCTGGCCAAGAAGCTAAGCGAGCATTACCCAATTCTTTACACGGGTGATAACGGCCGTGTTGCCCACGAGTGTATCGTTGACCTTCGTCCGCTAAAAGAAGCGTCCGGCATCACGGAAATGGATGTCGCCAAGCGCTTGATGGACTATGGCTTCCACGCGCCGACCATGTCATTCCCGGTCGCCGGCACGTTGATGATAGAGCCGACCGAGTCAGAGTCCAAGGTGGAATTGGACCGCTTTATCGAGGCGATGACGGCTATCCGCGCCGAGATCGCCAAGGTGGAATCAGGTGAGTGGACACTGGAAGACAATCCGCTGCATAACGCACCTCATACCCTGGCCGATATCACCGGCGAGTGGAAGCGTGCCTACTCGATTAGCGAGGCGGTATTCCCTGTACCAGCGGCAGCGGCGAACAAGTTCTGGCCAACGGTGAACCGTATCGATGATGTCTATGGCGACCGTAACCTGATTTGTTCATGTCCGGCGGTTGAGGCTTATATTGATTAGGTAACTAGTTGATATGGATTAAGAAAAAGCGAGCTTAGGCTCGTTTTTTTTGTAGGTAAAACATAAACAGGTGACCGGCTATTGCTCTTGAGGACAGTCTCCCATTTCATTTTTTAACCAATCCATAAATATATTGAGCCGGGAAATTTTGGCAGAGTTTGGGTCAAAGACCAGGTAACGTTTTACCAGGTTAGGATGAGCTATATTTACCGGCACCGCCAGCTGTCCAGATTCAAGCTGCTTGATACATAAGTACCGGGCTGCCAGTGTAAAACCATGCCCGCTAAGCACTGCATTTAGCGCCATATCTGTGCTATGCACGTGAGTCCACTGTTGATGTTGTTGATAGGCTCTTATGCCTGAATATTCGAACCAGGATGGCCAGTCATAGGGACCCGGGTTTTCCAAGGTTACGAGCCAGGTTTGGAGTAGATCTGCTGGTGTATTAAAGTCCAGCGTTTTTGTAAGTTGTGAAGAGCATACAGGGTATACAGGATCTTCACCAAAGTACTCGCAAGCAAATCCTTCCTCGGTATTTTCTTTAACATGCGTGCCAAAGCGGATAGCGAGATCAATATGCTGTTGTTTAAGGTCGTCAAAACCGGGTGACGATATCACTCGTACCTTTATGTCCGGGTGCAGCGCCGAAAATTTACTGAGCCTTGGCATTAACCATAGTGCGGTAAAAGCCTGGGTCGAAGTAATGGTCAGACTGCCAGCAATCTCTTCATTTTTTATCTCATTGATGCTTTTTTGTAAAATACCGAATGCCTGTTGTGTGTCCTTGAACAAAGCTTGACCATCTTGTGTCAGGAGCATTTTCTTGCCTTTTCTTAGAAATAGCTGGCTGTCAAGCATGGCCTCTAATTGACGCATTTGCTGGCTAACGGCGGCTTGGGAGATACAGAGCTCAGTTGCCGCTTTAGTATAGCTATGATGGCGAGCGGCACATTCAAAGGTATGTAACAGGTTGATATTTTTTAATGCTTTTTTCATAACAAGGCTAAACAGGTTTGAGATCATTTGGCTTGAATTATTCTATTATAAGTACAGCTTATAATACAGAGCGATTATTATCGTTGGTCTTTCTCAGCCGCTGATAGCAGAATCACATTTCATTAACCATCCTGGTTATGTCCGGGTGACCTAAAGAGAAGAATAAAATGAAAACACAGCAATTTAATAAGTTACACCAACAAGCCGAGCCTTTGATGATTTGTAATGTCTGGGATGTGGCTAGTGCTAAAGCCGCAGAAAAACAGAACTTCAAAGCCATCGGCACTTCAAGTGCCGCCATTGCCTCCATGCTTGGCTATGAAGACGGTGAGCAAATAACATTTGAAGAGTTGCTTTTTATTGTTAAACGCATAGTGGCATGCAGTAAGTTACCGCTTACCGTAGATATAGAAGCCGGCTATAGCGAAGACCCGCTTGTTACTGCTAACTATATTAAAATGCTGGCAGAAGTGGGGGTTGTTGGTGTTAATGTTGAAGACAGCCAAGTTAATGAAACACGGCAATTAAAAAATGCAAACACCTTTGCTGGATACCTGTTGGCTATCAAGGGACAACTTGTGAAAGATCAAATCGACATTTTTATTAATGTTAGAACAGACGTATTCTTACTGGGGGAAGGGGATGCTGTGGCCGAGACTCAAAGGCGAGCGAAATTATATGAAGCCGCTGGTGCTGATGGTTTGTTTGTCCCCTGTATTACGCAAACAGAAGATATTCTATCGGTTATAAATGCCACTGAACTCCCGGTCAATGTAATGTGTATGCCTGAATTACCTGACTTCAAAACACTGGCCGGGCTTGGGGTAAAGCGCATCAGCATGGGGAACTTTTTATTTGATAAACTACAAGGAAGTTTTGGAGTTATCCTCAATGATATTCAGCGGGATAAATCATTTAAATCAGTGTTTTCAATTTAATGTACTGGAAATCAATGGCGGTAGAACCATTTGTTTTTCTGTTTTAAATACTTTTGACCGGCCAAATTGTCGCGGTGGCGACGGCACCCAAAGGGAGACAGCCTCCGGCCTCCCTTTGGACAAAAGTGTAGGGAAAACTTTTGAACAGCTTTAGCTGGCCTGCGAAGCAGGTGAGTATCATGTATGATACGAATACTCCCACGGCGCTGCTGAAAAATGTTCTCCTTCATAACATCCCCATGTGTCGAGCTAACGCTCAGATAGCACACTAGGACAATATGCTCCTGCATTGTCTAATAAGGTACGTCCTGTACCGTCATGTGCCGACAGCGCTTTGTTCATCATCCCTGATGAACATACGTGAACACTTTCATTTTATTCAGCGTTTGTTCAAGCAGATAGAATTCTTCGTTCAGGCAATGTGATTAACCTCTCCGAATTTCGTCTTGAGCGTATCGGGCTAGACCCATTCCCATGTCAGCGGTTTGATAATCAGCAAGCAATGATAGACCTCGACCCGAGACATGGATGTCGAGGGCTGCCGTTGTTCATGGATGTCGAGGGCTGCCGTTGTTCATGGAGGATAAATCGGCAGGCATCGAGGGCTACGCTTGCTGATTAGCAAAAGTTTTCCGCTGATTGGGCACCGAGGGGGTTACAAGGGGGAAACTGGTGTTCGTCACCTGAAACATAAGCCACCTTGTGTGCAGTCGCCACAGCGACAATATAACCGGAAAATTCAAATGAGCTCGAAAGTCTTTCACTAAATACCTAAACCACTGCTACTACTTCTGACAATTAGCTACTACAGAGTAGACAACTTTCTTACACACAGTGGTACATATTTTGTATTAAAGATGCCGAAGGTTTTTGGCTTTTCAAATTTTTGACGCTTGTGATCTGATAAAGACATAAGTAGAACATGATGTTTAAGAACTTACAGTAGTCAGCAATAAATGGATTTCCCCATGAAAATAAAAATAATGTGCTTGCTATGTTTGATACTCCTGAACCTTAGCGCCTGTGGCCTTGAGGGGAGTAGCGATAAGGACAAGGGAGTTAATGTATCGGCAGGCAGTGATCAAACGGTGAATGAATCTGAGCTTGTCAATCTGGCCGGATCTGCCAAAGGTGCCAGTGAATTTACCTATGCCTGGACCAGCACGAATAGCGATATCACTATTAACCATTCAGATACGAATAAGGGAGATGCGTCTTTTGTGGCACCAACAGTGCGTACCTCGCCAATTTTTATCCAGTTAACATTAACCGCAACTTCCAAAGATGGCGTTGCCGTGCAGGACAGCCTTACGGTAACAGTCAATCCGGTAAATAGTTTACCAAAGGCGGTTATTGAGGTGACTCAGGACACTCGCTTTGCAAACAATACATTTCCTGGTGATGTAGCGCTGGTAATGAAGGGGAATCAAAGTACAGATGATGACCCTATTGATGCCAACGCACCGATATCGGCCTATCAGTGGGCACAGGTGTCGGGTACCAATATAACCACGGGGGCAACGTTAAATGCTGCAACGGTAAGTTTGACAACACCCATATTGAATGCGGAGGAGACTCTAACGTTTTCGTTGACGGTAACGGACTCTGAGGGGGCGACCCATACCGAGACCGTGGATATCAAGGTAATGGATGTGACTAAATCACCCCCGAAGGCGAATGCTGGTAAGGATCTCGAGCTTACATCGGGTGAAACCGTGATCTTAACCGGTTCAGCCAGTTCACCTTCTGCGGCTGCACAGCCTGGGAGATGAGGTGGAAAACACCAACTCTGACTGGGATTGTGTGCGAGATAATGTCACTGGGCTTATCTGGGAAGTGAAAACCACCTTGGCAGGTCTGCACTCAACGGCAAATACTTACACTTGGTATAATACCAACGAAGAGCAAAGCGGTGGTTTTGAAGGGGCAGAATCTGCTGGAAGCGGCACCTGCAGTATTACCAATTGTAATACCCAGGACTTTGTGGTAGCAGTAAATGCGGCAGGGTTATGTGGTTTTTATGATTGGCGCATTCCCACGCATAAGGAGTTAATGTCTATCGTTCATTATGGCAAGTCTAGCGGAGCTTTTATTGATAACAGCCATTTTATTATCACGGCAGCTAACGCCAGTACGCCTACTTGGTATTGGACCAGCGTGCCTAATATTGACGGAGCCCAGGGAGAGAGCTCACAATCTGCTTGGGCAATCGATTTTTCTTCAGGTAATGACAATTTTCTTACCAAATCAACAGCGGTAAGTATTCGCTTGGTAAGGGCAGGACGATAGTATGAAACGTTTTTTCCCGCCACGCCATCGGATGACTTTTGGACCTCTACCCCATCCTTGAACACGCTAGATAGTGCCTGGGTGGTGGCGTTTTTTAATAGCAGTAATGCGTTAAAAGTTAAGAACAGTTACATCTATGTGCGCCTGGTTAGGCAGCCTTAACCTGTCTTTTTTAGCTTGTCTTTTTAGCTTGTCGTTGCAGGGGCAATAAAGCAGGGGGGTTCTTGTTGGGCCTCCTGTTAAATTTCCTCGCAGATAAGTCGCCTCATGCTGTTGCCAGTATCTTGATAATAAAACTCATATATCAATCCGACTATTTGACTGATAAAATACCCATACTTTTTATTGATGCGAATAATTAAAACATGAGTGAAACTTTGCCTCCTTGCCCTAAATGTAAGTCCGAATATGTCTACCAGGATCAGGCATTACTGATTTGCCCAGAATGCGGTTATGAGTGGAACCCTTCGGAAGTTGAAGACGAGGACGTTATCAAAGTAAAAGACGCTAATGGCGCCTTGCTTGCGGATGGTGATAAAGTCACTGTGATTAAAGACTTAAAAATTAAAGGCAGTTCGCAAGTTATTAAAATTGGCACTAAGGCGCTTGTTAGACGTGTGCTTGATAAAAAAGACCATGAACTTGACTGTAAGCTTGATGGTATTGGTGAAATGATGGTAACGGCTAAGTTTGTAAAAAAAGCCTAAAGCCTAAAGCCTAAAGCCTAAAGCCTAAAGCCTAAAGCCTCCTAGCCCCTGAGCTAACTGAAAATGCACCTGAGCTGAAAAAACTCAAGGTAAAATGACAGAAATCAATCAGCCAGGCTAGGCTGGTTTAATGGCTCAAACTCATTTACAGCTCTTTGCCACTCCTGGCTTTGTAACTCTGAATTTGCTCCCTTCCTGGCGGCGGAGGCCGTCAATCTCCCGGCAATAAGCAGGGGAGGTTGCAGATAAACGAAACTAGAATCAAGTCTTGCCTAAAATGTACCGTGCGTTACAAACGGTTGTCAGGCCAACAAAAAAGACTATTAGACCAGCCATAGTTAACAATGAGGACTTCACCTTTCCCTATCAAACGCTAAATAATCAATGCCTATATAAGAGGTTAGTGTTCGATGCACCGCGTTTTGGTGCTAAATATCAAATCCGCCCAATATTTGTCTGCTTTAATAAGCCACTTATCGTCTCTGGGGCGTTTCGCTTTAACAAAACTTTTACAAAGCTCATCAAAACTTGATATGAATCAAAAAAACACAAATGAGAATGATTTACATTGGCGCTCAAATTAATTTTAGCATTTTATTCTAATAAATAACTGAGTCGTAAATGAAAGCACTATCTCCCGTATACCTTGCCATCGCGGCAAGTTTGCCGTTAACCACATCCACATTGGTTTTTGCTGAACAGGCTGCTACTACCGATGACAAAATTGAAGTCATCGAAGTGCGTAGCTTCAGACAAAAACTGGATCAGGCGGGCCGTCTTAAAGACGTTATTCAGCAAACCGAAATTCTCGATGCGCTTACCATAGAAAATAAGAATGCCCTGAGCCTTACCGCCGCCATTAACAATGAGCCGGGCGTTAACGTCTCAAACGAATGCTCCATGTGTGGTGTTAAGCGTATCATGCTTAACGGTATGAAAGGGGAGCATACCACTATTTTGGTGGACGGCTTGCCAACCCATACCTTGATTTCGGGCTTTTATGCGGTAGATGCCATTGCAACCACAGGTGTCGATAGAATCGAAGTGGCGCGTGGTGCCGGTGCTTCACTAATTGCCCCTGAGGCCATTGGTGGTACGGTAAACATTATTACCAAGGAAGCATACGAGAATACGGCCAGCTTTGACTTTGCCAAAGGCTCCCATGACTTTACCGCCATGAAAGGCATGGCGACAGGGATCTCGGAAGACGGCAAGACGGGCGTTACCTTTATTGGCCAATATGATAAGCAAGATCAGGAAGATCATGACGATAATGGTGTTAGTGAAGCGCCATTTATCGAGAACCTGTCGTTTACTACCTTTTTAACCCAGGACCTTTCAGATACCAGTAACATCCAGGCGCGTATTTCCAAAGTACAGTCCGAGATTTTTGGTGGCCCGATTATTGGTGATATCGTTGGCTCAATAGGTGCCGCCATTGCCGGCTATGATCAGGTAGAGTCCGAGCAGTTGTTCGAAGACGACGATGTGCGAAACCAATACATAGGCAAGCCTTGGGAAACGAGCGAGTGGATTGATACCTCTCGTGATGAAGCCTATATCAAGTACCTAACCGAAATCAGTGATTATACGGTCGCCGAATTTGCGGTAAGTTATGCCAAGCATGAACAGGACTCCTTCTACGAAGGCATAGATTACCAGGCCGATGACACCATGTGGTATGTGCGTGCCAAGTTTGATATGGAGTTAACGGACGAACATTTCATTACCTTTGGTGTGGATAGCCGCCGCGAAGAAATGCGTTCTTCTACCGATGCATTGGAAGCGGTTGCGGCATACCAGAGTGATGCCTTTGACTATGACACTACGGGTATTTTCTTCCAGGACACCTGGACGCCGGCCGAAGAGTTTGAAGTAGCCCTGGCCTTGCGTATTGATAATGTCACCGCTGACTTTGTTGACCCGGAAAAAGTCGGCACTGAAATTGACGAGACCTTCTTTGCGCCACGTTTGGATGTGCGTTACTTCCACACGGAAGCCTTAACCTCGCGTTTTTCAACCGGACGCGGTTATCGTGCGCCATTGTCCTTCTTTGAAACCGACCATGGTATCTTGGATGCCGAGCTAGGCTATCAAATCGATATCGACTCCCTGGAAGAGTCACTGTCGGCCAGCTATTCATTAAGCTATGACGCTGAAGTACTGGCGGTCACCGCCTCTGTTGCACATTCAAAGGTCGATAACCTGGCCAGCCTGGAAGAAAACGAAGAGGGCGTCCCCTTACTGACCCAACTGGAAGAAAGTGCGGCGGTCACTACCTTCGATGTCACGGCCGGTTACAATATCAGCGAAAATTTCACCGTTAATATTGGTGTTGAGAAGTTTAACTATGATGACGCCTTTAAGTCTTCCTATGCCATTGCGCCAGTGGAAGAGCGTGCCAGCATAGAGCTTCAATATGAAAAAGATAACCTGAAGGTGTTCTGGTCAACGGTTTGGTTTGGTGAAAAAGACCTGAGCGATTACGGCTATGAGGGCTATAACAAGCTAAATGACCCAACAACGGTGAAAACCTTAACGGGTAAGGCCTTCTCGTCGTCAGATATCAAGGTGCAGTACCAACTGACCGAGCAGACCAAGGTTTATGCGGGTGTTTCTAACATCTTTGAAGAAACCCAGATTGATAGTGGCGATACACCGCTGTTCTATGATGCCGATGGCGGTTATGACGTCGCTTACATATACGGCGCCTTGCATGGCCGTGAAATCTATGCCGGCATTGAAGTTAAACTTTAATTTGCATTAACCTAATGATGAAGATTAACTCCTTGAATTGGCTGCAAATGGTAATGGCGCTGTTGTGTTTCAGCGCTATTGCCGCCTTGTCTCATGCTCAGGCGCTACCCTTTACGCTTAAGTCCTTAAAGCCTTCTCAGGAGGTGAACAAGGTTGATGATAAGGGATTGGCGACAATTAGCATGATCTATCAACCGGATTGTAGCTGGTGTAAAAAGCAGGGCAAGGCGCTGGCAAAAGCGTTTGAACAATGCCAAGGCTCAATTAATATTGCACTCGTAGGCACTAAGGGCAATGCCAGACAGCTAAAAAAGGAGTTAAAACACTATCATAAAGATATTCCGGCCTTTATTGCCGATCGCAAGTTTTTGCGCACCATTGGTGGCTACCAGGCGTCACCAACCACCTTGATTTTTGATGCCAAGGGGGCGCTTATCGCTAAAAAGCGTGGCTTTATTCCAAAAGAGAAATTGGCCAGTGCATTAGGTATTCTTAGCCAGGGGGCCTGCCAAATATAGAACTTCCTAGTATTACTCTCTTCCGAAGACCTTGCCCAATAGCGATATTGGGCTTTTTTTAGCGCTGATAAAATTATTCTTCCTTACTAAACTGCATGTTTTTCGCTACAGCGGTGTTGCCAACACTCTGGCTTTATCAACAGACTACTTATTCAGGCCTAAAAAAGTATTTTTCTTTATAATCACTGCATTTTGGATAACAGGTGTTTAAATTCCTGAATCAGTTCCTCATTAATATTGTTCTTTCGATAAACCATAAATATCGAACGCTTTATTTGCAGGGGCGACTGAATTAAATACAGTTCGTTTGACAGTATATACTCGGTAATAAGCTCACTGGGTAAATAAGCAAAGCCGCCCTTAGACTGAATAACTTCCAGCGCTATCATAGCCGTTGATGTTTTAAAGCTTGGTGTGACTTTGTGATGCAGAGCATGCTCTTTCTGAAAGGTAATTCCCCAGTCTACCAGAATATAGCTGTCTGCTTTGGTATCGAATTCCGGGCTACTGCCCACCAGCGACAAATCAAAGTGACCAATTAACTCGTTGGTAAAGTCATCATCTTTAATGGGATCCATAAGCAGGCCGATATCCAGACTGCGGTCATCCAGCTTACGCTGAATAGCCTCCCTTACCGAGATCTCTGTACTTAATACCAGGTTGTCAAACAGTTCGATGGCATCATGTATCCTGGAGCTAAAAAAGGCATCCCAGACATTGGGCGTGGCGGCAATATTAAAGGAGCCCTTTTGCTCGCTGGCAATGGAGAGCGACAGCTTAGATTGCTCGAGCTGGCTCACCATAAGGTGGGCGTGTGCGAGCAGTGCTTCGCCGGCAGGCGTTAACCTTAAGTTATTCTTATCTCTGATTATTAGCTGGGTGGAATAAAACTCCTCCAGTTGTTTGATACGGGCACTGACCGCTGCCTGGGTGATGTAAAGTGTTTCTGCGGCCCTGCCAAAATGTTTGTTTTCTGCCACGGCAATAAAGGTTTTAAAAACGCGAATGTCCATTGATAAACCCGACTATCTATTTGACTCTTAATGTAAATAAATCTTATCGATGCGACAAATATTATTTGTTTTTCAAAGCAAGTTTTATTGCTTACATTCACTGCCATTAAGACCTTTGGAAGGATAAATGATGAAGCACTTAGTGTATTTACTTATCGCCACTACGTTTAGTGGTTTGGCTATGGCGAATGATGTAACAGCAAGTGATGAGCTTGATAAGCCCGGCGTTGAACTGGTCGTCACCATACATAATTTCTGTCTGGAACAGTATTCCGAGCAAGATGATCCGGATATGGAAAATTATATTCTCGGTTGTGTCAATACTGACCTAGAGACATCAGCCTATAGGCCATTTAAAAGCTATAGCGAATTGCAGACATTTATAACACCAGAAAGAGAGGAATAAAATGAATACATCGATACGAAAAGGGCGCTCAATGTTCTTTGGCGATCAATCATTTTCCCGTGGTCTTTCAAGGAGTGGTTACTTTAATAAAAGGGAGTCTGAAGAGTTGGCGGTTTATGGGCAAACTTTTCAGGGGCTAAGTAACGGAAATTTGGTACCGGAGAACGAAGAAGAAGCGCAGTTTGTCGCTGATATGAAGTCTACGGAAGAAAGCTGCCTTTATCCGGTAGGTTTATGGAAAAAGTACTTGGCGGCAGTTGCTCAAAACAGGGTGCACCACAGCTTTTCCAGAAGTAACGGCAAGCTGAATTATGTGGGGGAGGCTGATTCAACATTTGAATTATAAGGGGAAGCAGAAGAGCGGACAGCACAAAATATTTTTACCTTTACGATAAATATTTTTAAGCGGCTTTCCACGTACCTTTTCTGTATGCTCCGCAAAAATTATTAGTGACCTTTATTGGTTTTTTAAAGGCTGAGCGAATGAAAATATGCTTTATTATGTATAGCTGGGATCGGGTGGAGCCTGAAACCGATTCTACACTGCGTTTAATACATGAATGCGTAAAAAGGGGCCATACGGTTGCGTTATCAACGGTAAACAATTTAACCATTCGTGATAGCGTCGCCAGTGCTTTTTGCGACGTGTTTACCAAAAACGCCAAATACTCAGATAACATTCCAAGTTTCTATAAAAATGCGGTATTCAAGCGGGCGCAGTTACCGCTGGCAGGGTTTGATGCCATTATCATGCGAGCCAACCCGCCTTTAGATACCCTGGCATTAAATTTTCTTGATTCCGTGCGTGGTGATACTTTTATCATGAATGATCTGGACGGGTTAAGAATCGCCAATAACAAGATTTATACCGCATCTTTTCAGGATACCGAAAGTGAATTTATCCCGGCGACCCACGTGTCAAAAAACAGAGACTATCTGGAGCGAATTTTTGAGGAGTCAGAAAGTAACAGAATGATCTTAAAGCCGCTTGATGGTTTTGGCGGTCGCGGCGTTATCGTGCTTGAAAAAAGTGCTCGCCAGAGTTTTCGCTCCCTGCTTGATTTTTATATCGGAGGTGATGAACAGGGTAAGGGCAGTAACTATGTTATTTTGCAGGATTATGTTCACGGTGCGGAAGAGGGAGATGTGCGTATTTTGATGCTAAACGGCGAGCCCATAGGCGCCATGAAGCGAGTTCCTGCAACTAATGATGTTCGTTCCAATGTTCATGCCGGTGGCGCCGTGGTAAAACACAAGTTAACGGCACAAGAGAAAAAACTCTGTAAATATATAGGTCCCAAGCTGGTGCGCGACGGCCTGTATTTTACCGGTATTGATGTCATCGGCGGCAAACTTATCGAAGTAAATGTTTTGAGTCCGGGCGGCATAGTGCGTATTAACAAGCTGAACAGAGTTAAACTGCAGGCTCAGGTCATAGACTTTGTTGAAAGTGTTGTCCATGCCAAAGAGCTGGTCATGAATCGTAAAACCGAGTTTAGACAGGTAATAGAAGATGCTAACGCTGTCTGAACAGGAATGCATAGCGCGCATTAAAAAACTCGAATGCTTTCATGCTGAAGTTGAATCAGGCGCTTTTATTGTCAAGATTGATGAGTACACCCCACTGATTTGTGCGGCCATCCATAATGGCCACAGGTTAAGACCCGAGCTCGAAAAGACCTTTTTACTCACCAGAGAAGAGCGCTTCTATGAAGAAGATCCTTACACGGATGAGTTGATCTCGTCTTTCCCCATTCAAATCATAGGCAATGATTCCAGGTTCGAATACGATCTGAATCGGGCGAAAACCTTGTCAACCTACTTTAAAACTGCGTGGGAAAAACAGGTGTGGTCCAAGCCGCTGACGCAAAAGCAGAGAGCGAAAAGTCATCATAAACACCAGGCGTTTTATAATGTGCTGGAGGCCATAGTTGCCGTAATTGAAAAGCAATTTAACAATGCCATTGTTTTTGATATTCACTCATATAATTACAAGCGTATTGAACGGGAAACACCCACCTTTAATATTGGCTCTGGACAAATCGATGTTGAGCGCTGGGGCAATATAGTTAGTCATTTTGAGCGTCAACTCAATAAAATAGAACTGCCTAACCTGAATGTACGTGCCGCCACCGATGAGGTTTTTCATGGGCGTGGCTATTTGATCACCCATATTAATGCCCACTTTGATAATACTTTGGTGTTGCCTACGGAAGTGAAAAAGGTCTTTATGGGTGAAGTCTCGGGTGAAGTTTATCCCCTGGTACTGGAAGAGCTGAAAGCCGGTTTTAAAAATGCCATCAGTGAAACGGCTGCATTTTTCATGCGTCGCTATGGTAAAAAGAAAAGAACGCAAAAAGCCGATATTCTATCATCAAGCATTAGCCCTGAAGTGCTGGCTTTGGATAGAAAGCTGTTTACGCTTTGCAAGAATATCGAGACGTTAAACTTTATTAATCCAATCAACTTATTGGCGCAGAAAAACAAGTTTATAAAGAAGAACAGCTATATAGCGCCTTCTTTTAATTATAAGCAACTGAATATCAATCCCTACCGCTTCAGGGAAAACCTGTACAAACTGCCGGTTGATGAGGTAAATGATGCTGATATTCAGCAGCTTTACCGGCATGTGATAGATAATTTGGCGAGCAAGATAGATCTCTTGACCACCATAGGCACAGAGGACTTTGTCTATAACTCGTTAAAATACTATGGAGAACCAAGTCATGAAGACGTGGCCAATGCCAGATTCTTATTGCACCTTCATGATGAAGAATTAATGCTGGATGAGGCTTTACTGACCGCAGACGACGCCATAGATTATTTTAAATTTCAGGCCAGGGAATGGGGACTAAAATGTCGAATAGAAAAGTCGGGAAAAATTGTCGCCAAGGCCATGGTCAATAATGAGAAAGCCTCGTTATTGATTAATAAAGGGGCCAAGTTCTCCGAAAAAGAGCTACATGCCTTTGCTTATCATGAGCTGGCCATCCATATGTTAACTACCATTAATGCCAAGAAGCACCCATTGAAAGTTTTTAGCCTGGGCTTAACTGGTAATACTCATACTCAGGAAGGGCTTGCCTTGTACGGTGAATATTGCTCGGGAAGTTTAACCCTTCAACGACTTAAAACTATTGCCCTTAGGGTGATTGCAGTTCAATACATGTTGGAGCATGGCGACTTTGTTAAAACCTTTCATGCTTTAATGAGCGAATTTGCACTGGATAAGGAGTCAGCCTTTACCCTGACTACTAGGGTTTACAGGGGCGGCGGTTTTACCAAAGATTACTTGTACCTCAGAGGATTTAGGGATGTCCTGAGTGTTGCTAAACAGGAGCCTATAGATAACCTCTTGGTGGGAAAAACTGGCTTGCTGGATTTTGATATTGTCTCAGAGATTGTTGAACGTGGAATGTTGGCAAGACCCGAGCCTTTGTTTGATCTGAGCTACACCCAATCAGGTAATAAAGTACTGGACTTTATCGTTAACTCGATTCGCTAGCTAATGATTGCCTTTCCTTAAAGGAGATCAAACTGCTGAGTCGCATAGTCGCTTAAAATGTGGCGTATTATGTTTTAGCCCTATATAGGAGGGTAATACAACAGAGGCCTGTAAACACCTTCCAAGCTTTTCGATCATTAAGTGATCACTTGCTTGATTGATCTATGGATCGTTTATATTTCAGACACGCCCTAGCAATTCATACTGTATCGCGGCTGCAGAACTCTGTAAAAGCATTACTAACAGAGTTATCCACAGAAAGTGTGTAAATCTCAGAATAACTTGCTGGTTAACCAGTTGTTGCCGGTAGCTCGAAAAATAGCCAAACAGGTCTTTGTTTTACTTAATTACCTGGCTTTTACTTGACAAACAGGGCCTATGTACTTGGCTTTTCGCCTCTCCAGCGTTTTTATTTCTTGAAAAAACTTTTCCACAGGCCATGATCTTGGTTGTGAAAACTTTTATTTTGTCCTTTCGATGTGAATGAGTAATCTCCTGGTTTATACACACTAAGCTTAAAACCTATTGATCCTCCAAAATGAAGGCAGGACAATAAAGGTTACAGATCGTTTAAGGTGGGTATTTTCAAGGTTTCGGTTTTCATTAACCGGCTGACCAGATCTACCGAGACCTGATAAAACTCGTTAACGTATTCCTGTGCGTTTAGGTACTCTCGAATCTGCTTTTTCACCTGGCAGGGGTTGTCGCAATAAAGCGAAAATACCAGGGTATAGTGCCCGGGCGTATTGACGGATAATTCCTTGGCATAACCTTCAGGATCTTTTGGCGTACAGCCAATGCGCACCACATCCGAGAACAGCGAGTGTGTCATCACATAAACATTGCCTTTTGAAACCTCATCATCAATCTTGTTCTGCGTAGGAGTAGCCATAGCCAGTGTTTCCGTTATTAAAAAAAATGCATAAGTTCAAACACTCAATCAGAGCGTCGGACGGAGAGATTGTCCATATGGTAATTATAGGCTCTGCCGGGGGGGAAAACACCAAAAACAGGAACATAGGCTAAGTCCTACTTAAGCGCCGTTAGGTTAGTGAACGTATGAGTTAGGGGCCGGCATTTCACAATCAAAGTCAGTCTTGGCTTTATGTTAGCTAAGTACTGCCTCTCAGTGTTGTGAATTGTTGCAATATCTGCGTCTGTAAGCTTTGCAATCTCACTAGGGAAGCTTTAAATTGTCCATAGGAAATGAATAGCAGGAGTATGAAATGTTAAGGAAGTTATTGGCCAGCGTTGGTATTGGCAAGGCAAAAGTTGATGCAATTTTATTGAATGAGCAGCTAACGGCAGGGGACTCGTTTGATATTGAGGTTGTGATCACAGGTGGTGATGTTGAGCAGGAACTGAACGGTATTGAGCTGGCGATCATGGCCCAGGCAAAGGCCGAGTCCAATGTCGGTGATGAAGAGGTCAAATATAATAAGAGTGTGGTATTGCAGCACTGGCACCAGCACCTGGGCATAGTGATCCAGCCGGGAGAAACCGTGACTCATCATTTTACCCTGGACCTGCATCCGGAAACGCCGGCAACACAGCTCTTCGGTCAGGCCATTTCCAAGGTCTGGCTGCAAACCGGCCTGGATATCAAGGCAGGCATTGACGGCTCTGACAAAGACAGCCTGGCAATCGTACCCTCTGCAACTCAGCTTGCCGTGCTGGATGTGATCAGCCAAAGCGGTTACCGCCTGTTTAAGGTGGATATAGAGGCGGGCGGTGTCAGGGGCGGAGGTTTCCAGTCCCACCTGCCCTGTTACCAGGAGTATGAGTTTAAGCCGGAATCCCGTTCATTTTTTGGTGCCAAGGAGCTGGAAGTCACTTTTGTCGATAACGGCAGTGAAACCGGGGTGCTAATTGAGATAGACAGGGCGTTTGTGGGCGATGGCTATCGCAGTGTTTCTATCCCGAACCATTGCACGACACCTGAGTCGGTCAGGCATTATATCGAACGGGTATTGTCCTAATCATAAAAAGCATTACACCACTAGTGCCGTTTAAATTTAAGGAGAGCCCGTGCTCTCCTTTTACTTTTAGCGCTTAATATCATCTTTGGAATATAGTTCAGCGTACAACATCTATTGCTGAAATCAATCCAGGCACCTAAGCCTTATTTCACTTTTTTCGTTTTCACCAGGGGATTTGGCAGGCTTGTGGCCTAGCGGTTCGGGATCTGCCCTGTTGAGACTATTTCATCTTGCACAGCCGCCACTTCCCCAGTATATTACGCGGCCTTTTGGCTTGGTTAGAGGCTCAAATAAAGTGATAGGTTTTGATTACGGGACTTCAAATTGTGCGGTTGGCATTATGGACCAGGGGCGACCTCAGGTATTATCTTTGGGTGAGCATGGCCGGTATATACCTTCTACCTTGTATGCGCCAAGTAGGGATATTATTGCCAACTGGCTCTATCCGCGACTGTCTGAATCAGAGCAAGCTCTCTATAAACAGCAGCGGGCCTTGCCTTTGCAAAAAGGTCAAAGTGCATTACGAGATCTTAAACTGGACGGTATATCACCCGATCTTTATTTTGGGCTGGCAGCGCTTGAACGCTATCTGGAAGAGCCGGAAGAAGGCTATTATATAAAATCACCCAAGTCCTTTTTGGGCGCCAGTGGCCTGTTGCCGGCACAAGTCCACTTGTTTGAAGATATTGTTGCCGCCATGATGAGCAATATAAAATCGCTCGCCGAAGCATCACTGCAGCGTGATATCACAAAAACCGTGATCGGCCGGCCCATTAACTTCCAGGGCCTCACGGGAGAAGAGAGTAACCGCCAGGCCATTGAGGTGTTATCCAAGGCAGCTAAACGCGTAGGCTTTAAAGAGGTTGAGTTTCAGTATGAGCCTGTAGCCGCAGGATTTGAATATGAAGCCTCACTGACTCAAGAAACCCGGGTGCTTGTGGTGGATATTGGTGGCGGGACCACGGATTGCTCCATGCTATTGATGGGACCAGAGTTTTCTTCTTGTACATCAAGAGAAACGCATTTACTGGCCCATAGCGGTGTCCGCGTTGGTGGTAACGATTTCGATATTCAACTGGCGCTACGAGGCATAATGCCAAGCCTGGGCATGAACACCTGCCTGAAAAACGGCAAGCCGATGCCGGTCAACAGTTTCTTTCAGGCCGTCGCCATTAACAATGTCAATGAGCAAACGGAGTTTTATAGCCAGAGCAAGCGGCGCTTCCTGCAGGGGCTGTTAAGGGATGCCGAAGAGCCAGAACTCTTTTCCCGCCTGATAAAAGTGCACGACAATAAGCTCAGTTACCAACTGGTTAATGGTGCTGAACAGGCAAAAATAGGGCTGACAGCGCATCAGAGTCAAGTAATAGCATTAGATGAGCTGTCTGAAAACCTGGCGGTGGAAGTTAATCGCCAGCTGATGCTTGATGCAAGTGCAAGCCAGTTACAACAAATTGCACAACTTATGAATGATGCCGTGTCTCAGGCGGGTTGTAATCCTGATGTGATTTTTGTGACCGGGGGAACGGCAAAGTCTCCCATTTTAAATCAGTTTTTAACTGCCCAGTTACCGGGAATTCCCCTGATAGTCGGCGATCACTTTGGCAGTGTCACCGTCGGCCTGGCGCGCTGGGCGGAAAGAATATTTTCGTGACTATTCCTGTGAAGTAATTTTTACTTATACAGAGATATAGCTAACCAGCTTTTTAACATTGCTCGACGCTAAGGTATTGGCAGGCCAGACCGCATACAGAGGTATAGGCTCAACCTGCCAGCCGGGCAGCAGTTCGATAAGTTCGCCCCTGGCCAGCGCGCTTTCTATCAGGTGAGCGGGTGGGGGGGCGACACCAAAACCTTTGATACAAAGCTGGCTTAGCGCCTCGACACTGTTGACCTCGATATTGCCACTGAAATGGATTTTATGAGCTTCACCGTTGGGAGCGATAATGGTTCTGTAGTAGGGCAGTGGCGCCAAGCTCGGCCATATATTGGCCAAGACGGGTTATTTTAAGCGGTTGAACCAGGTTATGGGGCTGCTTTGGTCGCCGTGGCCCTGCACCTGCTTGCCTTGCATTTTCTTTGATATCGAATGGGGCCCCATATCTTTTGATAATCCTTAAGTGGTAATTTTTCATTACCGGCTAATGAATGCTAGAATGCGCGGCAAATTAGCGTTAGAAAACTGATGAAGGTAAATCATGAACCCTATTCTTGCCATGTTAAAAGAGCATAATGTCAGCGATGAAAAGATCACTGAGGTATTTCAGGCATTGACGGAAAATCCCCTTATGGCGATGCCCATAGTTCAGCAGCTGGGCATTGGGGCGGAGCAGCTGCAGCAATTAATGATGCTCTTGATGCAAAACCCGGGTTTAATCAAGGAAGCGGTTGGCGAGCTGGGCCTGGACTTTAGCAAGGTGGAAGCGGCAAAGGAAAAGATGAAAGAACAGCAGTAATCTGATGGGAGCTGAATTAATAAGGCTCCCAGGCACCGAATGATGCCTTTCTCACTCCTTTAATGACATCAATCACCAGCTAGGGCCTAAAAAAGTCCAGGGTATTATCCTGCGGTAATTCTCGACTCCCAGGCGAGACAAGGCGGTTCATTAGTGTCTGGTATCGAGTATCTTTACTAAGGGGCTTCATCAGCACAGACGTCAGGTGCTGGGGTAACAAAACCATGCCCTGTTCCACCGCCTGTACCAGGTAACGCGTGGCATTCTCCACTTGCCCCTGCTGGATATAGAGTAAAGCCAGTAGAAAACTATGTTCGGGTTTATCCGATCCTTCCGACAATAATCGCCTATGGTGTTCTACCAGAGAGGATACCGCCTGTTCATCGATAGCACTGGAAAGTAACAGCGCCAGTGTCTTAACTCTGGAGTCATTTTTAGCTCCAGGGCTTGCCAATAGTTTGTCATAGAGGGCCTTGGCCTGTTCTATTTGGCCCGCATAAAGGTAAGTATCTGCCAGGCCTTCAATAATCAATGGGTTTTCTATTTCCTGTTTTAACAGGGTATGAAAGAAGGCTAATGCCTGCTCATATTCGCCCTGCACCCTATACAAAGTCCCTAAATGATAACTGGCCAGAAAATAGTCGGGCTGCAGGGCAAGGGCATTTTTATACCAGGCTTCGGCCAGCTTATACTCTCCCAGGCGCTGTAGGCTTATGCCCGCATGCACCATGGCAACGACATGATCCGCTTTAAGGGACAAGGCGTTTTTATGCCAGGTTAGTGCCTGGGCAAGCTTACCCTGTTCACTGTAGATAAAGGCCAGGTTGGTGAGGGTTTCAACCTTTTCTTGTGACAGTGCCAGGGCTTTTTGGTGTGCGCTAATGCTCTTACTTAACCAGCCACTGACATAATAGGCGGTGCCTAAGGACTGGTAGGCAGCGGCCAGCTGATTATCATGGGTGATTGCCAGATAGGCGTTGTCAATGGCCCTTTGTTTTTCTTGCTCACCACCGCCGAACTGAAATAACTCCTGGCTATAGGCCTGACTTAATGCTGCGTAGGCCAGGGCATATTGCGGATACTCCGCAATGGCTTTATTGAAAAAGTCGATAGCAATGGCATTGTCACGTTTATGGTAGCGTTGATAGTACTCCTTGCCCCTGAGATAAAATTTGTGGGCGATGGGATTTACAGTCTTTTCTGCTGGCAGAACACTACCTGGCTGGTTAGCTATTTGTCGTGCCAGTGCCAATGATACTTCTTGTTTAAGCTTTGCCATTTCTCTTAGTGAACTTGTATATTCCCTACTCCACCTTAGGGCCTGCTCATTGGTGTCCGTCAGGCTGATGCCAAGTTTGACATTATCTTCCAATACCGAGAGTGAGCCTTCAATGACCAGTCCGGCATCAAAATGCCTGGCAAGGGTTATCAATTCACTATCCTTGCTGGCAAAGTCGTTGACCACACTGGGTGAAACCAAGCGGATCGAATCTAATTGGGACAGCTGTTGATATAGGGAATCATTTATTCCTGCCAGTAAATGCATTTGCTCTGCAGGAAGGTTGTGTTCAAAGGGCAGGATGGCGATGCGATGGGGAGCGAGCGATTCCGGGCTATCAGAGTTAAATGTGGTCATCAGGGCAAAAAGGGTGAGCAGTACCAGAAGGAGCAATATTCCTCCCCTGGAAACCAGTTGCCACAGACCTTTAAACTGGTTGGCCTGAAGGTTAGGGAAGAGATCGTTTGCCGCTAGATCTAGCATGACGGAGGGCGGCTGTCTGACCACGCATTCGCGGTCAACTTGTGGCAATAACCTGTAGCCTCTGCCTCGTACCGCCTCTATATACCTGGGGGCGGAAGCGTCATCACCCAATGCCTTGCGAAGCAGTTTTATTCTTTGCTTTAAGGTTTCATCACCAATCACCCGGTTTGGCCAAACCTGCTCCATCAGTTTTTGCTGGCTGAGCAAAGCGGGTGATGATTCCACCAAGGCAACCAGTAAGTCGTAGCTCAACTTGGGTAAGCTGATATGATTTGCATCGCGAGTGAGTTCACCTCGTTGAATGTCTAATACCAAATCGGCGAATAAATACCGGGTTACTTTTTTGCTGCTATCCGTCACGACTGCCTGGCTGTTATTTGAATGGCTGGTTTGCCCAATTTATCGGCTTTTCACCAAAGTGCAAGGATAGCTTCACGCTTTCACCCAATCTTCACCAAAACTTCTTGCCCCTTTCACCCTTGCTTCAAGTCTTTAAATTCCAGTGCTTTATTGTCGTTAGTGAAAAATAAAACAACAAATGAATAATTCAAATTACAGCAGGAAGGAATGATCAATGGCTACTGCAATTACACTGTCTGAACAGGACATTACGACAAGAAATGAGCCAAGCTATGACGATCTCTGGGGGCATCCCAAGCCCTTATGGATGTTATTTATGGCTGAATTTTGGGAGCGTTTTGCCTTTTATGGCATCAGGTGGGCGCTGACACTCTATATAGTTGCGCAATTTTTTAATAGCGATTCCTCTGGTCAGGCATTTGCTTCGAATACCTATGGTGCCTATCTGGCGCTGGTTTATGGCAGCGCCATTTTCGGTGGCTATGTCGCAGATAAGATCATTGGCGCCCAGCACTCGATTCTGCTTGGGGCCGTGATCATGGGCACAGGACTTTTCCTGATCATGCTGCCGAACCAGCAATTTTTTATGGTTGGCCTTGCCACCATTATTGTGGGAAACGGCTTGTTCAAGCCCAATATTTCCAATTTGGTGGGGAAAATATATCGCCTGGATGACAGACGCAGAGACAGAGGCTTCAGTATCTTCTATATGGGCATTAATGCCGGCGCCATGCTTTCGCCCATAGTGACCCAATGGCTGGCCAGCACCTTAACCGAAACCCCCATGATGGATAATTACAAGGTGGTTTTTGGCGCGTCCGGCATCGGCATGATCTTAAGCTATATCTGGTTTTATATCGGCAGGCGCCAGCTCAAGGGCATAGGTACCATTGAAAAATCTCCCGTCAGAAGGCGTAATTTGATTAGGGTTTGTATAGGTGCTGTGGCCTCGATACTTCCTGTCTATCTACTGATGGCCTATGCCGGAGCCCAGGTGTTGGCCTGGATACTGTTCGTACTCTTTATTGGCCTGACCATCTTGCTGCTGACCAATGCCAGGCGCGGCGGCAAGGTTACCTTTGAACGTGTGATTGCCTGTTTACTGATGTTTCTCTTTAATGTGATTTTTTGCATGTTCTTCGAGCAGGCAGGCAGCTCCTTTACTTTTCTGGCACAGAATATTGTCGATAGAAATATTACCTCTACCTTCGATTTTAAAATTGCCTGGTTCCAGTCGGTTAATTCGGTCGCCATTATCATTTTTGCCCCCCTGGTGTCCTTTTTGTGGCTAGCCCTGTCAAAGCGCAATGTAGAACCCAGTATTCCACGTAAATTTGCCTTAGGTTTGTTAGGCACGGGTCTGGGCTTTCTGGTCTTGGTTTATGCGTTGGAAAACCTGCTTAATAGCAATAACCTGATCCCCATTTGGCCACTGGCGGCCTGTTATGTGCTCCATACCATAGGTGAATTATGTTTGTCGCCCATTGGCCTTTCCATGGTCAGCAAACTGGTGCCTGCTTCCATGGCCGGCCTGGCATTTGGCGGCTGGTTTTTAAGCACTGCCATAGGCAATAATTTTTCCGGCATTTTGGCGGGACATATGAGTGGTACCACTGGCATGACTGTCGCCTCGGCCATTGAAGGCTTTAGTTTTAGCTTCTGGCTGCTAACGGGCGGTGGCATTTTTCTGTTTATCATTGCCCCCTTGATAAACAAGCTGATGCATGGCGTGAAGTAACATACGCAGGCAGTTCTATCGCTGTAAAGAAGTAAGCCAGGATAGGTTGTCGCAATGAAAATATGTCCTGGCCTTGTCCTTTACTAGTGTGAGTAAGATGAATCTGATATCCCTTCAATATCGCCACGCATGACCGGATACCCCTGATTCATCCAGCCAAAGATGCCCTCCCAAAGCACGGCTGTTCGGGTATAGCCACGCCTTCTCAGCTTGTTGATGGTGTAATCTGCTGCGGCACGGGGGCAGGAGCAGTAGGCAATAATCTGGACATCCTTGGGAATGCCGGCAAGGGTTTCATCCAGGTCGGCGTAGTAGGGGAAAGGGATCGAACCTTCAATATGGGCGGTTTGCCAGACCGAGGTGACCCGGGTATCCAGCAGCAGCATGCGCTTTTTACTCTTAAGGGCTTGATGCAGGTCTTTGGAAGTGACATACATATTGTCAGAAAGATCAAAGTCAGGATCTTGACCTTCTGGGTTAACAATATATTGCTCCGGTGTTGGCAGCTCCCTTAATACCGTTTTGGCTATCTGGCCGCCACTGGCCTTACTGCGCAAAAAGGCGGTGACATTGTCTATATCCTGAGTCGATAATTTATCTTTAAAAGCCGGCATAGGCGTTTGCTGCCTGCCGTTGCGTATGGCGTGGCGGATAAACTCATCGGTATTATGGGCAAGTGCGGATGGGTTAGCCAGCGCAGGTCCCGTCACCCCTTCACCATTGACGCCATGACACTCAATACAGTTTTCCTGATACACCTGTGCGCCACGCTTGATATCCCCTTTGACCGGGTTGGTTGACATTTTCAGACGCTCAAAGCCGGCCTGCTCATACAGCCAGTAAGTCAGATCCCAGGTTTCGTCCAGGGTCATGGGGCCACCGACTTCATCGAGATAACCGCCCATTGCCGTGCCCGTTCTGCCATAAGACATGGGACGTAATATCTGATGGGCGACGCCTGACTCCATCAGGCTTTTACTGCGCAAAGAGGGGGCGTGATCATTGGCATGCCCCTGGCGATCCGCGCCATGGCACAGGGCACAATATTTCTGATAGTTGGCCTCGGCCCGCTGACTTTGCTCCGCGGTAAGTTTTCTAGGTGGCGGCAGTGTTTCGTATTCCTCAGCGTTAATAATGCAGGGGAAGGTAAGGGATATTATTCCTAGTATGGTTGCGGAAAGTCCTATTGTCTTGAACATGCTTTCTTTGCTTGATTATGACATTTTCTCACAGATTATAGTGCTTGCGGTAGAGAAGCAATCTTAAAGCTGTTCCAGAAAAATTCGGTAACAATTCTCAACACAGTGGCTTGAAACTGAGGCTACCGCTCTTTGCAGTGTAGCCAGCCCAAATAACTCATAGCCAATAACTCCTTTTAACCCCGGCAGCAACTAAATAGTCGATTGGACATAGACATAGATAGGGTTTTAGCCGCGCCAAAGCCGAGTGAATGACTGGTTTTAATCGGGCTTGACGAACGAGGATAGGATGCCAGGGCTTTTACTATCGCCTTATCCAGGTAAATAAACAGCACGGCAAGTGCGAGGCTTAGCAAGGGAATATAAAGCAATGACATTAGGATACTGCCTTTAAAAACAATATTGGCAGCAATGGGTGTTAATACGATGAGAGTGGCGATAACTCGGTATAGCGATGTTATTGATTGCCTAATCATGATCTGTCCCCTTGATTAATGGCCTTGACTTGAGCTGATCATAGGGGAGAGCCAGTTTGAAAACAAAAGGATAATATTCACTCGATAGGTGAATCATATTCACCTATTGTACCCCTTGTTATTGTTGGAGTATCGGGGATTTGATCAGCCAGTTTAAAAAGCACTGGATATCATGGCGTTCTCTGTCTTCGTTTCGATAGACGGCGTACAGGGATTGGGTGTAGGGGGTTATTATCTTAAACGGGTTGATAAGTACTTTTCTTTCGAGCAGGGCATTTTCTATAGGGAGCAGTGCCAGGGCCAGTCCCAGCCCTTGTCCTGCTGCTTGCAGGGAAGCGTCATAGTTGCTGAAGGTGAGCTTATGGCTGAAGTTGACTTCCTCCACGCCAACGGCATTGGCCCAGGTTTGCCAGATATTGTCCATATTGGACAGATCGATCAGGGGCACCTGGTTTATTTGATGTGCCGATGTCAACTTGTGCTTCTGGGCAAACTCGGGCGAGCAAACCGCCACAACAGAAATATCCAACAACTTTTTGGCGGTAACATGGGGCCAGTTGCCTTGACCCACCCTGATGGCAAGATCAAAGTCTTCATAACGCAGATCTGCGACATCCATTCCTGTTTCAATACGAATGTCCACTTCCGGGTGGGCCTGCTGAAACAGGCTTAATTGCGGAATAATGACATTACTGGCCATGGTGGGGAAGGTGGATATTTTTAGGGCCGGAGAGGAAAACTTGTTGCTAACCTTCTTGGTTCCCTGTTCCAGCGAGGACAGACTTTGCTGAACATAATGCAAATACATTTTTCCGGCCGCATTCAGGCTGACTCCGCGGCCTTTTCGAATAAAGAGATCAAATCCTAAAAAATCCTCCAGCGCCTTTATCTGGTGACTGACGGCCGAAGGGGTAATAAAGAGCTCTTCGCTGGCCAGCTTAAAACTTTCAAGCCGTGCCGAGGCTTCAAAAATGCTGAACAGGTGCAATGGCGGTAACTTTTTGCTCATAATCGAAATGGAGGTTTTAATTTACCATTAACCATAATTTATTTTGCCTAATAGGTGAATAAAAATAATTTGCTTTGGTTAGACAAAACCTGGCTTAGTGGCGGGATCAGCTGATTAAATCTTTTTCTCGCTGGACACCTGTGACAGGTAGTGTTGCAGGTTTTTATTGTCTGTGAGTTCAAAAATATCAGGCCTGGTATGACAATTTTCAATTCTATCCAACCTGAATTGTCGATAGGCATTTCGCAACAAACAATAACCGACAATGGTCCATTTACCGCCCCAGTAAACCAATCCCAGCGGCTCTATTGTTCGTTTTGTTCTTGCCTGCTTGGCATCCATATAGTCAAACTCCAGCCTTTGCTTAGCCACTACTGATTGTCTGATCAGCAGCGACAGTTCCGCATACTGTTCGTTTTTAAAAAAATCGGGAATAACAAAGGGGGTTTGCTGCTGTGTTTGCTTTAGCTTGTCCGGTAAGATGGCGGTGATCTTCTCCATGGCGCTGGCAGCTCCCTGAGCAATCGCCTTGTCTCCCCACGACTGAGCCATTTTTGAACCCAACAGCAGCGCCAGTAGCTCTTCGCTGGAGAACATCAGCGGCGGAAGTTCAAATTCCTTATGCAGCATATAGCCTATGCCGGCTTCTCCTTCTATCGGGACGCCAGAGAGGATAAGTGCCTGGATATCTCGGTAGATGGTGCGTTCGGACACCTCCAGCATTTCTCCTAGCTGTTTTGCGGTCACGGCAAGGCGCCTGCCCCTAAGCAGTGTGATCAACTGAAATAAGCGTTCCGCCTTGCGCATAAATAACCCTTTTAACCTTCACAGCCTAATGAGGCAATCACCTTAATGTGCTCCAGTTTAATAGATTCTTTATCGATACACTGGGCAAATGCCTGACAGAGTTCAGATGTATAAAAGGCCTGTTGGGCCTTGTGGGCATTTTCCATGCTGTCCCAATAGACAATATCAATAAACTCACCCTGTTCAGTTTCACATAGTGAACGGTATAGCATACCTTCCTGATCTTGCAGGAACTGGTTCATTTGCTCATTGGATTGTAAAAAATCATTGATGGTAAAGCCTGTGGCCAATTTAAAGTTTACGATTTCAACGACATTGCTCATGTTAATTTCCTTAATTGTTTTGAATGAACAAGGGCAGTTTAAAACAGGGCTACTGACAGCATAGTGTCAGTAGCCTGAAATCTGAGGACTAATTTTTCTCTTAAAGCCTATTTTATCAGATATGGTTCAACTCATTGATTTTTAACGGCTGTCATATGCGTGTCGCCTATTTGGCGCAAGCTTTCCCTGGTGACTTTCTTGCCAGCAGCGGAAAACTCTCCTGCTAAACTTGCAGTGCATTACAGCCAAAAGCGGCACTAGGGTCAACCTAACCTAGAGATGTAATGCACAATATTTATATAGTTCTTGCCACGGCCTTAACTTTAACTGCTTTTTAAGGCCTTAGGCGATGGCTTCGGTTTCTGTCCGGCTGTCTTCTTTCTCATTAGGCAGGCGTTTTTTAAACTCTCGGCGTAGCAGGTAAAAACTGACACTGGCCTGGATACAGACAGTGGTTACCGACAGATACCAGATTTGTTCGATGTAAAAATCGTTTTGCCGTGATAACCAGACTGCCGGGAAAATAAAGGTCAGCAGGCGCGTTGCCGTGCTTAGCAGTGCCGGCCAGGTATTGCCCAGAGATTGAAACATGCCCGAGCAGGTAAATACCAGGCCGGAGGGTACAAAGTTCCAGCAGATGATCTGCAAGAAGGTGGCACTGATCAGAATGACTTCTGCATCTTCTGAGAAGCCTTGTAACAAAAACTGAGCCTGCCCCAGACAAACCAGGGTTAACACCGCCATCAGCGAGCAGGTTAAAATGCCTGACCAGGTAAAGGTTTCCCTGACCCTGGTATAGTTTTTCGCGCCAAAGTTTTGTCCGGCAATGGCGGGAGCGGCAAAGGCAATGGCCATGGCGGGTAAAAACAGGGATTGCATAATACGAGAACCCAGGCCAAATGCCGCCTGGGCATCGGCACCGAAATTCTGGATCAGCCAGTAGATGGTGCCCATATAAACAAACATCAGGAAGAACTCACCACCTGCCGGCAAACCGATACCGAGCAATTTTTTAATGCAGCCAAGATCGGGACGCCAGAGCGAGAAATTAATGCTGACGTATTTTTCACTGATTTTAAAGTAATAACACAGCAGGATCACCGCACATACCACAGAAATGGAGCTGGCAAAGCCGGCGCCTGCTATGCCCATGGCATAGCCAGTGCCCCAGCCGGCGATTAGGATCGGGGATAAAACGATATTGATAAGGATGGAAATCATCTGGATCATCATGGTGGGCTTGACTATGCCGGTACCGCGCAGGGCGGCACTGATGGACACCATAACAAACTGTAAGGCCATGCAGGGAATAAACCAGTTCAAATAGTCCAGGCCGGCGGCAACCGTGGCCGGATCTTGTGATATCAGGCTCAGGTAAGCCTCTGCCCCCAGATAACCGATAACACACACCACCAGGCCCACCAGGCTTGATACCATCATGGATTGGTTGAAGGTATTATTGGCGTTTTCTTGCTCCTTAGCGCCAACAGCATGGGAAATCATGGTGGCCGTGCCGACATTGAGTACCTGAGTCAGAGCAAAGATCAAAAACATGGCATTGCCCGCCAGGCTCAGCCCGGCCAGGGCGGTGGCACCAAGCTGGCCGACAAAGTAAAGATCCACCAGAAAATACAGGGTTTGGACGAACATGCCGATCATCATGGGAATGGCCATAGTGATCAAGTGTTTGGGAATAGAGCCTTGGGTAAGATCTTTCATCTAATTTGAAATCCGTTTAAGGTTGATACCAGTTGTTTGTTTCCATAAAAACTATCGGGAGAGTTTAATGGAAAGCGAACAAGCATACCTGAACTTGCGCTAAGACTCAGCCTTTTACAATAAATAGCAATAGGAATAATTATCGAAACTGTTCACTAATCTTGCCTGATTTGAGTTTGGCCAGAGTGAAGTTTGAATGAGTAATTGATAGCTGTGAAAAATATCAGAGATAGCAAACAGGGGTTACTATCTCTTGTGCTTTATGGAAGCCTAAATAGCAAAATACGAGCCCTGGCATTGAAAGCCTGAAGTTTGTTCGAGAGAGCTGACGTGGATTTGATCAAAACTGTCGTTGCCAATAATTGGCTTTATGCTGGTAGTAAATGCATCGGCAAGCTTGCCTATTCTGCGACCCTGAACACCCAGGGCATCAAAGTCACTTTGATGTTTGGCCATCAGGTGATTTAGCTTGTTGACCACTTCCTTCTGTTGGGCCAGGTAATGCTTATCGACATAAACACTGTTATCCGTTTCCTGCACTGCCAGGGCGGTTAATTCTTCGATTTGCAGGGAATAGTCATCCAGCTGCGCTTGTATGTCTGCAATCGGGCTTTCCAGTTCTCGCATGATTTCTTCTTCACTTTTCAGGGCCAGATAGGCGGTAACCTGTTTATCATCCATGGCATGTTGAGCGACGAGCTGACAGTCATTATACAGGTTCAATGTGTAGCCGGATTGCCGGGAGTCATCCTGATCGGCAAAAACAGTGGTAACGAGTAAACAGGAGACAATAGCTGCAGGTATGAGTGTTTTTAAAGATTTCATTTTTTGGCTCTCTTGGTCAGTGGTGTTTTAATGTCCTTACCGGGTAAGTAGCAGCAGGGGCAAAAATAGTTTAACTATTAAGAAATTATTTTGTCTTGACGCACTAAGTACTTGCATCAGCCGGTAGTCATGCTATTTTCCCTGCATTGATTTTTATAAGGAATAAAGCCATGCCTAAGGCGAGTGAAGTTAAAAAGAATACCGCAATTGAATACAATAACAGTGTCTACATTATCAAGGATATAGAGCGCTCTGTGCCTCAGGGTCGCGCGGGTGGCAGCCTGTATCGCATGCGCATGTATGATGTGGTCACAGGTGGCAAAGTCGACGAAACCTTTAAAGACAGTGATATGCTAAACCTTGCCGATTTGATCCGCCGCCAGGCCATGTTCTCTTACATTGATGGCGAAGAATATGTCTTTATGGATAACGAAGACTATACCCCTTATAACCTGAATACAGAAAGTATCGCCGAGGAAGTCCTGTTTATTAATGAAGAAACCCAGGGCTTGCAGGTGATTTTGATTGACGGCTCACCGGTTGGCATTGAGCTGCCCAGCAGTGTCGAGCTGGTAATTGAAGAAACGGACCCTTCCATTAAAGGCGCCTCGGCCAGTGCCCGTACCAAGCCCGCCAAGCTGTCAACCGGCCTAATGGTTCAGGTGCCCGAGCATATTTCCACTGGCGATAAGATCAAGGTCAATACCGCCGAGTGCAAGTTTATGGGCCGTGCCGACTCTAAATAACTTTTTTTTTGAGTTCTACAGCTCTGAATCTGCTTCAGAGCTGTGCACCTTTTTCCTAAAAGTAATGCCTGTTTGTTTGCTGGATTAAAGTGCTGGCACTGATTTCCTGTTCAATACAGGAATTAATGTTTTCTACCTTAAAAATATAATTAGTGTCCTGATAGCGGCCATTGCTTAACGGGCCGGTTTGTTTGAGGGTTACAACAAAACTATCTTGTGCTCTCAATAAAGTGGCCAACTGAGTAGCGTGGCATAGTTCCTGGCTAATGATTTGTTCAAACATGTCAAAATAATTATTCGCAGGAGGGGCGGCTTCTGTGTCAGGTGTCATCGCCTGTTGTTTGAAGCTTTTATATTTAGGTTGTAGTTGTTTCTTTTTTGACTCGATAAGTGCCAGCTGCTTTTCCGCCTGTTGTATATGGTTTTGCACTTCCAATTTTTGTTGTTCGGTTAAGCTATCCAGGTTTTTGGACATGGACTTTATTTTTCGCTCCAACGAATAGCCCTGATGGGATAGTTCCTTTGCCAGGACCCTGAGTCGGTTATATTCCCGTGTCGCATTTTCAGGGGAAATTTGGTCAATATTGCCGTTTTGCAGCCTTAATGGTTCTGGAGTTCCTTGTTCCTCCAACCAGTATTCAAGTGGCTGGCTATACTCCAGGCTAAAAAAGGCTCCAACACCTGCCATATAATTGATGTCAATTCCTGTTAGTGCAGGAGACTTGCTTTTAACTGGGTCAGCAAGTGTTGTTATCAACGCCCCGCGGAGCTGGTTGAGTTGCACATATACTGGCTGATAGCCTTGTGCAAAAAGTGAAGAAGATAAGAGTAAGGGTAAGCAAAGAAGGAAACTACGCATATAAAACCTCGGGTAAAAGGGAATGACATCCTTGTCTGTCTACTAAACTTTGGGGAAGTGTTATTAGCTGTTGGCCAATGAAACTAACCAGTTTTGCCATAGGCCTTCGTATTGGGCCGCCCAGTTATCCAGCTCATTTTGATAGCCCTGCCAATCGGCGTTGCGGGTCAGGCTTCTCAGGGTATCGATATCGCCAATATTGTTTTCAAACATAAATCGCACGCCCAGATAGCCCCAGCGGTAAATTTCGTCACTGGTGTTGGAGTAGTTGGTGGCAAATACCTGAGCCAGCGTGCGGTTACTGCCGCCACTGTTGATCAGGGCCTTGGCATCGTTATTGTTGTCTTTAAGTGAAATATACTCGGCCAGTCCTTCACTCCACCATACGGTAGTATCAGGATAGTCCGAAAAGTTGCCTTTAAGATCAAAACGACCATCCAGATAGTGAACATATTCATGTTCCAGGTTCCAGATGGAAAACTCTGGCCTGAGCCAGTCTGCCTCGTGGGCATAAAAACTGGCCTGGTTATCCGGATTGGTTGCGTCTCCTTCGATATAAATACCGCCGTTATTGGTGTTGATATTGAACAGGCGGGAGCCGTAACGGTTATAGTTGCGGTAATCGTCAAAAATAACCATGCGCAGATCTTCATTGAGATCGTTATCTACCGGCAGGTTCTGTGTCGATAGTTTTTGGTGGAAATAAGTTTCCTCAGCACTGAGCAGGCTGCAGGAGTCGACAAATTGCTGATAGCTCATATCCTGTGCCCGGAATTTCAACGTCGAGCTACAGGTATGAGTATGGGGCAGAATGTTTTCTACGGTTGGCTTTCCCTTAGCCATAAGATTTGCTGAGCTTATCCCTAATGCCAATGAACAGGCGACTATGATGGACTTCTTATTGAACATGAGTTTTCCTCTGTACTTGTAATAATAATATCAGATTGAGCAGGTTTGACTGGTCAACCTCTAATCATTAATACATAAAGAAATTATATATTCAATATATTGTATACATTTTATTCTATATGAATGTGTTTTATTGATAGTCGTTTTTGTTCTAAGTAGCTGTGATATGGCCCGAGTGCTATACAGGCGGGGTAGGTATTAACCCTTCTAGGTCTTAGACTATCTAACAGATTAACGGGCTGGAGTTCGGGGCTTTGGAGCTCTTGCCTTATGTCTGAATAGCATTATCCCGGTTAATTGCGTTAGTAATAAGAGTGTCACTTTATGTCTATTTGTTAGTAGTTTTGCTGTGCTTGTGGCCTCTGGTTAAATAGTCAACAATAGCAATAGCCTTTACGATCAGGAAAGCTTATGCATACAGGACCTTTAGCAGGTATCCGGGTGGTTGAAATTGCCGGCATAGGCCCGGCTCCTTTTGCCGGCATGGTGTTGGCGGATTTTGGTGCCGAAGTGATAGTGGTTGAGCGAAAGCAGCAAAATGGTAATGCCGGCCTTAAATTTGACCATGACAAGCAGGCCATCTTTAACCGGGGTAAGCGTTCACTTGCGGTGGATTTGAAGTCTCAACAAGGTATAGATGTGGTGCTTAAGTTGGTGGCGTCTGCTGATGTGCTTATCGAAGGCTTCAGGCCGGGAGTAATGGAGCGGCTCGGTTTAGGGCCCGATATATGCCAGGAAAACAATCCAAAATTGATCTATGGCCGCATGACCGGCTGGGGCCAAACCGGGCCCTTGGCTCAGGTGGCCGCTCATGAGCCCAACTATACGGCATTATCCGGAGCGCTCTGGTATGGCGGGCGAGCCGATCATGCGCCCAGTGCTCCTCTTTCTACTATGGGAGATATCGGCGGTGGCAGCATGACGCTACTGCTTGGCATACTCAGCGCCCTTATACATGCCCAGAAAACGGGACAAGGCCAGATCATAGATGCGGCAATAACCGATGGCTCGGCCTATAATTCCAGCCTGTTATGGAGCCTGTACCATGCCAAGCAGTTGGATGATGAATTTGGTCAGGGCTGGGCAGATGGCGGTGCCCCCTGGAATGATATATATCAATGTGCCGATGGCCGCTATGTGAGCGTCTGCGCATTAGAGCCTGATTTCTACCGACTCTTTTTGGACAAACTCGATTTAGCCACAGAGCCTTGCATGAAGGAGCAATGGGATAAAAGCCAGTGGCCGCCTGCCAGGGCCAAACTAGCAGAGAGGTTTCTAAGCAAAACTCAGCAGCAGTGGTGCCAGTTACTGGAAGGGAGCGATGCCTGTTTTGCCCCCGTGCTGAATTTTTCTCAGGCGACCGGCCATCCGCATAATATTGCTAGAGAAACCTTTGTGGAGGTTGACCAAACTCTACAGCCGGCACCCGCCCCAAAATTGAGCCAAACCCCGGGACGGGCCGGCAGGGTGCCAAATAAGGGCCAGCACAATGACGAAATACTGAGAGAGTTGGGCTTGAGTGAACAGGAATGTGTGGCGTTAAAAGAAAATTCAGTTATCTAGATTTAATGTCCAGCCCCTTGCGAAACTGCAGTGGCGTAAATCCCGTCCATTGCTTAAAGGCGCGAATAAAGGCACTGGGCTCACTATAGCCACATTGCTCTGAAACCGCCTCTATGCGTGTCTCAGCCTGGCTTAAATAGTGAATGGCAATATCTCGTCGCACCTGGGCCTTTAATACTTCAAAGCTTGTGCCCTCACTCTTTAAGCGTCGTCTCAGTGTTTGCGGATGCAGTGCCAGGTTTTCGGCCAGCTTGCTAAGAGTTAGCAATTGTCCATCCTGGCTAAAGGCCTGCTTTATCTGCTGGCGCACCGAAATAGTCAGCCTGCCGGCCGCATCGATAGGAAGGTATATATCTAGAGGGGCTCGGCGTAAGTAATTGTTCACACTGGCTTCGTTTTGTACGATAAGGTAATCAAGATAGCCGCTTGCGAAACTGATACTGATTTGTTCTTGATTAAACAATACCGGGGCACCATAAAAAATATACCTGTATTCATCACGATAACAGGGCGGCGAGAAATCGAGTTTGACCTGGTTGAGCAGGATGCGTTCGTTGATCAGCCAGCAACAAAACCGGTGAATGATGGTTAACACCGAGTTGATGGCATAGTCATCCGCTATGCTTTGTCCTGGCAAGTGCTTAAGCGAGAATTCGGCCAGGTTGCCTTTTTCCTCAAAATGATAACTAAAGCTGTTTTCAAACAGGTTATAGAAGTCGACAATGCGTTTGAGTACTTCCCTCAATGTTTTTGCATGGACTATGCTAAGTGCCATAAAGGAAAAGTTTCCTAACCTGGTTGGCTTGTAAAGCTGGCCATATAGCTCATCATTCATGATGCCGCTCAGATAACGCTGAAACATCACCACCTTATCCACCGGTATCCTTGTCGAACTGTCTGCCAGCGCGCTGGGCTCTATCGAACATTTTTTCAGCAGATGCTCGATATCAAATTGGTTGGAGTCAACGCCGGTCAAGGAATGCCTGAACAGCTGGCTGGATATGGTGATATTGTGCTCTGTACTCATAACAGGAAGTGTTGTCACTTTGCGTCTATTTTGTCTGGTTATTATGTCATTGTGTTACATAAGTTTGTAGCACAAAATATCAGCTATATTTACTCACCTGGCAGCCAATGTCAGCATGACATGGAAAGGATAAATATGACCTCATATGCCTATATTTTTGATGCCATCAGAACCCCTCGCAGCCGGGGGAAAAAGGATGGCAGCTTGTACCAGGTAAAGCCCATGGACCTGGCTGCCGGCTTATTGAATGCTTTACAGTACCGGCATGATTTGGACACTGCCTATGTGGATGATATTGCGCTCGGTTGTGTGACGCCTATTGGTGAGCAGGGCTCAAATATCGCCAAGGCGGCGGCACAACAGGCCGGTTGGCATCAGAGTGTTGCCGGGGTGCAACTGGACAGGTTTTGTGCCTCGGGCCTGGAAGCAGTCAATACCGCGGCGCAAAAAGTGATGTCGGGTTGGACGCAGCTTATGGTGGCAGGAGGCGTGGAGTCCATGTCGCGAGTCGCCATGGGCAGCAATGGTGGCGCCATGTTTACCGATCCCGAGTTTATTGCCAGCCAAAAGTCGGTTCCCCAGGGCATTGGCGCCGATCTTATTGCCACCCTGGGCGGCTGGTCACGCGAAGAGGTTGACCGCTTTGCCCTAACTTCCCAACAAAGGGCGGCCTTTGCCCGAGACAACGGTTATTTCGATGCCTCAGTTATTCCGGTCAAGGACAGAAATGGTGTTACCTTGTTAGCTCAGGATGACTTTATTAAGCCGCAAACCAGCATGGAAATCCTCGCCGGCCTGAAACCTTCGTTTGCCAAACTGGGCTCCATGGGGGCTGATGATATGCTGCTGAGTAAGTACCCCGAGGTGCTGGCCATAGATCATGTGCATACGCCGGGTAATTCCTCCGGAATTGTCGATGGCGCCAGTGCCGTATTAATCGGCAGTGAGCAGGCCGGCAAAGATCTTGGCTTAACCCCCAGGGCACGAATTTTGGCAGGCACTGTTATGGCTACCGAGCCGTCCATCATGCTGACAGGTCCGGGACCCGCGGCGAAAAAATGTTTAAAGCTCGCCGGGTTGCAAACAAAAGATATCGACCTGTGGGAGATTAATGAAGCCTTTGCTTCCGTGGCCCTGCGCTATATGCAGGACCTGGATATCGGCCCTGAGATCACCAATGTTAACGGCGGGGCAATTGCCATGGGGCACCCCCTGGGCTCAACCGGAGCCATGCTGATCTCCATGGCACTGGATGAACTGGAGCGAAGAGATAAACAACGGGCCATGGTGTCTTTGTGTGTCGGCGGTGGCATGGGTATTTCTACCATCATAGAAAGGGTATAGGGGAGCTTGGATAAATGACAGTATTTCACTACCAAAAGGATGATAATGGTATTGTTACCCTGAGCATGGATATGACGGGCTCGGTTAATACCATGAACTCCGAATATGACGGCGCCATGTCGAGCGCTTTGGATAAGCTGGAAACAGAAAATGACCTAACCGGCGTGGTACTGGCATCGGCGAAAAAGACCTTTTTTGCCGGTGGTGACTTAAAGGAATTGCTGGCGGCAAATAGCCAGCCTGCCGGGCAATTAATGGCGCGTTTTCAAGCCAATAAAAACTTGTTAAGGCGCCTTGAATCCCTGCCCGTGCCTGTGGTCGCCGCCATTAACGGTGCCGCCCTGGGTGGCGGTTGGGAGCTCTGTCTGGCTTGTCATCATCGTATTGCCTGGCACGACTCTTCGGTAAAGCTGGGCCTGCCTGAAGTGACCCTGGGGCTATTGCCGGGCGCCGGTGGCATAGTCCGTATGATACATCTACTGGGCCTTGAGCAAGCCTTACCCTATTTGCTCGAAGGGAAAAAGTTTTCTGCCGACCAGGCACAACAGATGGGCCTGGTCCATGAGTTGGTTCAAAGGCCAGAGCAACTCATTGAACAGGCAAAGCAGTGGATACTGCCACACGGCCCCGATAACGGCAGGGTGCAGCAACCCTGGGATCAAAAGGGCCATAGGATCCCGGGGGGAGGCCTATCCAATCCTACGGTTGCACAACTGGCCATGCTTGCCCCACTGATGCTATATAAAAAAACACGTGGCTTATTGCCAGCGCCTGAGCGCATTTTGGATACCGCAATAGAAACCCTGAAACTGGATTTTGATAGTGCCCTGACGGTTGAAACCCGTAATTTTGTCACCCTGGTAAAATCAGAGGTGGCAAAAAACATGATTTCGACGTTTTTCTTTCAGTTGCAGCAGGTCAATGGCGGCGCCAGTCGTCCTCAAGGCATAGTCGCATCAAACGTTAGAAAGGTAGGCATTATAGGGGCCGGCATGATGGGGCAGAGCATTGCCTATAGTTGTGCACAGGCAGGTATTGAAGTGATATTAAAAGATCTCAGCCTTGAAGCCGCCGAAAAGGGCAAGGCCTACAGCGCCATGCTGATGGACAAACAAATTGCCAAGGGCAGGTCGGGCCGGGACAAAAAACAGCGTTTACTTTCACATATTACCGCTACTGAAACTAGTGACCTGTTAAAGGGCTGTGATTTGATTATCGAAGCCGTGTTTGAAAATGTCGAACTAAAACATCGCATGACAAAGGAGTGTGAGAGCCGGTTGGCAACCGGCGGCATCTGGGGTTCGAATACCTCTACCTTGCCAATTTCATTATTGGCCAACGGAAGTGAGAAGCCGGAGCAGTTTATTGGTATCCACTTCTTTTCCCCCGTGGACAAGATGCCGCTGGTGGAATTGATATGCGGTGATAAAACTAGTGACGACACTCTGGCAAAGGCCTTTGATTTTGTCCGTCAAATAGGGAAGACACCGATTGTGGTCAATGACAAGGTCGGCTTTTATACTTCCCGCACCTTTTGCCAGCAACTGATGGAAGCCGCCCAGTTGGTGGCTGAAGGCGTACACCCGGTGCGTGTTGATAATCTAGGAAAGGCTATAGGTATGCCGGTTGGCCCTTTGACGGTGCATGATGAAGTCAGCCAGCAGCTTACCTATCAGGTGACGCAAAGCCAGATCAATATGGGGCTGAAATCGGCCGGTGAGAATCCCATGCCGCTTGGCACGGCGTTAATTGAGCGGATGGTCACACAACTGAACCGCCGAGGCCGCCACCATGGTGATGGCGGCTATTATGATTACGGCGAGCAGGGTAAGCATATCTGGCCGGAGCTAATAGACATTTACTACCGTAAAAACGTGGAAATTTGCGATCAGGACATAAAAGACAGGCTGCTGTTTATCAATGTTATCGAAAGCTTGAAGTGCCTGGAGGAAGAGGTGGTGTGCTCTGTGGCCGATGCCAACATAGGCTCCATCATGGGCATAGGTGCCCCGAGCTGGACCGGCGGTTATATTCAATTTGTAAACGGTTATGGCTTGCAGAAGTTTATCGACCGATGCCGGCAACTGGCCGAAAAATACGGTGACAGATTCAAGGCGCCGGCAATAGTGGCTAAAACCTTGGCAAGCACGGGACAGTTTCAGTAACGGGAGAATAACAATGACAACAAGAAGTGTATATCTGGAAGAGCATGAGCAGTTTCGCAACAGCGTGCGCAGGTTTTTGGAAACCGAGGCGGTGCCCTATCATGGCCAATGGGAAAAAGACGGCCAGATAGATCGCGCCCTGTGGAACAAGGCGGGTGAGCATGGCTTTCTGGCGCCGACCGTACCCGAGGAATATGGTGGCGTTGGCGTTGATTTTAGGTATAACGCCATAGTCAACGAGGAATGCTGGCGGCTGGGCTTAAGTGGCCTGGGCTTTACCCTGCATTCGGATATTGCCGTGCCTTATATCCTTAATCATGGCTCGGATTACCTGAAAGACAAATACCTGCCGGGTTGCTTATCCGGAGAAATAGTCACCGCCATTGCCATGACAGAGCCGGGCACGGGCTCGGATCTTCAGGGGGTGAAGACACAAGCGGTCAGGGATGGCGATGACTATGTGGTCAATGGCTCAAAAACCTTTATCACCAATGGCCAGCAGGCGGATCTGGTGATACTGGTCTGTAAAACGGATGCCAGTGCCGGGGCTCAGGGCATCAGTTTGCTCTTGGTGGAAGCGGGTACGCCGGGCTTCGAGAAAGGCACCAACCTGGAAAAAATCGGCATGAAGGCACAGGATACTTCCGAGCTGTTTTTTCAGGATGTTAGGGTGCCGAAAGAGAACCTCTTGGGGGAAGAGGGCAAAGGTTTTGCCTACTTGATGGAAGAGCTGCCTCAGGAAAGGCTTAATATTGCCATAGGAGCCATGGCCACCTGTGACAGCATTCTTGAGCAGACGGTCACTTATGTTAAGGAGCGCAAGGCATTTGGCAAGGCCATCGCCAGCTTTCAGAATACTCAGTTCAAGCTTGCCGAGCTGGATGCAAAAATCACCGCCATGCGGGTGTTTGTCGACCATTGCCTGGCCTTGCATATCGATGGAAAGCTGGCCACCGTCATGGCATCCAAGGCCAAACTGCTGACCACGGAATTGCAAGATCGGGTGGTGGATGAATGCCTGCAACTGCATGGCGGCTATGGCTATATGTGGGAATACCAGATTGCCCGTGCCTACGCCGACTCAAGGGTGCAAAGGATCTATGGCGGTACCAGTGAAGTGATGAAACTGATCATTGGCCGGGAGCTGCTAAAGGCAGAATAATATTATAAGTCCTCCAAACGGTTGGCTCCGTGTGTCATTTGCATGGCTTCATGCTCTTCTAATGACGCTAACTGTTCGAGTAGTTCTATGGCAGAGGGAATTTCCGCTCTGCCTATCAGATAGCGGTACAAGCCGATAACCTGTTGATGTTGGTCTTCTATTTCCCCGATGATTTCCTCCGTGGTCATTTCTGCAAAGGGCTTATCGCATTTTTCGTGGCCCTTGATGGGGGATTTATCCAGGTATTCATACACCCAGGTATTGAGTGCATTCTGATCTGCCGAGGCTTCAAAGGCCTCTAGCAGTGACGATAGTTTATATTCATGTTCAGAAAGGTAATCCAATAACATTTTAGCTCTTTCATTTAACCCTTGGCTCGCACAGTTCTTCATACAGTCAGCTAAATGTTGGTGGAATTCTTTAGTCCAGTGTAAGATGTCTCTTAAATTATCTACTTGCATTTTCGTCACCACTCTCGAAAGGTAAAACAGCCTCTAGGGTTAATGTCTTATTGGATTATAGTTGATCAGGTGATTTTTATTGCCTAATCACAACTAGGCCCTTATGCTCTGCTGCCATATTCTTTTTATGTTGTTATTACAGACAGGATGGCTTTATGAGTGAGAAACAGGCATATCCGATTGGGACACCGGGCACTAAATGGGCAGAGCAGGAAAGGGCCGAATGGCTTAGCCGGCAATCGGTCAAGCGCTCCTACCAGGAGGAGGTTGTTGCCAAACTGATGCCGTTAAGGCAGGACTTCGAGCTTATCCAATATGGCGCCTTGTCTTATGATGCCGAGCGCTACCCCCTGTTTGCGGTGAAAACACCTGCTTGGGATAGTAACAAGCCCTGTATCCTGGTAACAGGTGGTGTCCATGGCTATGAAACCAGTGGTGTTCAGGGAGCGATTCGTTTTTTAGAAACAAGGGCGCAAGAATACCAGGAAGACTTTAATATTCTTGTGGTGCCCTGTGTCAGCCCCTGGGGTTATGAAACCATTAACCGCTGGAATCCTAAGGCGCTGGACCCTAACCGTTCCTTCTATGCGGATAGCCCGGCGCAAGAGTCTGCAGCCCTGATGGCATATGTTCATTCACTCGGGATTGAGTTTCTCGCCCATATCGACCTGCATGAAACCACAGATACTGACAATACGGAGTTCAGGCCTGCCTTAGCCGCCCGAGACGCCACAGAGCATAACAACTGGAATGTGCCGGATGGTTTTTATCTGGTGGGCAATACGCCCAATCCCGAGCCTGATTTTCAAAAAGCCATTATTACTGAGGTGGAAAAAGTAACCCATATTGCCCCGGCCGATGAAAACGGCCAGCTTATTGGCGTGCCACTGGAGCAATGGGGCGTGATCAACTATGCCGCCAGGGAACTGGGGCTGTGTATGGGCCTAACCGATGCCAAATTTGTTACTACGACGGAAGTCTACCCGGATAGCCCGCTTGTCGACGATGAAAACTGTAATCAGGCACAGGTGGCTGTTGTTAGCGGGGCTTTGGATTATATTTTACAGAAGGTGTTATAGGCAGACTATCGGCTGTATGCCTTGGTTTGAACAGCCGGGCTAGTTCTCAAGTATGACTACCGTATTGCGCCCGGCGTCTTTGGCTTTATACAAGGCCTTGTCTGCCCGTTGCAGTACTGACTCGACGTCTTTGTCTTCCTCGGTTAAGGGGGTTAAGCCAATGCTGATGGTGAGTATAATCGGCGTGCCATTGACTTTGCAGGAAAGCTGGGCGACTTTTTCCCGTATCCGTTCGGCAATTTGCTTGGCCTTATCTATCTGGCAACTGGTCAGCACCATGGCAAACTCTTCACCGCCGAGCCGGCCGACAATATCGTATTTTCTCAGGTTTTTCAGAAAGACATCGGCAACATCTATAATGGCCTGATCGCCGACGGCATGGCCATAGGTGTCATTAATGGTTTTGAAGTTGTCTATATCCATCATAAGAACGACACAGGGGCTATTGGTGCGTTGCATCTGGATAACCTGGGTCTGGGCCGACTCAAGGAAGTGGCGGCGGTTAAACAGCTTGGTCATGCTGTCAGTAGTAGCCAGGTAATAGAGCTGTTCATTTAAACTGATTAATTCGGCATTGGCCTTTTTGCGCAGCTTATTAATGTGCAGCAGGAAAAAGGCCAGTATCAAAAATATAACGGTAACACTGATAGCGACATAGAGCAGGATTCTCTGGTTACTGATGGTTTGCTCCTTGATGGCGATGACCCTGTCCTGCTCGGCCAGTTCGGCTAGCTGGCTTTCCAGTTTGCTCCGATTCAATTCAATTTGTGCATGCAGCCTCTGCGCATGAAGTTCCTGCTCTTCCACTTCGGCCTGTTTTGAGAGGATAAGGCTTTGCTGTTGTTGAATATTTTTACGAATATCTTCAACTTCCTGCTGCATCTCCTGCCTTTGCTGCTGAATTTCTTTTAGTTGAGTCTGGCTTTGTCTCAACTGCAAAGTCTTTTCACTCAAATCTTGTTGCGTTTGTTCCAGTATCTTACTCTTATTGATCAGAAACTGGTTTAGGTCATTTAACTGTTTTTCTTTCGAGACCACATCCGAGAGCAGGGATTTCAGATAGCTTTCCTGCTTCTTCATCTGAGCATCATGCTCCTTGAGTTGAATACTCAGATCTTCCTTGGTACCGGCAAAATTCAACATGCTGTTGGATATCTTATAGCCGCGCTTGACGATATTTTCCCGGTTTAAGGTGATTTTTATACTGGTATGCTCGGCGTTGGAGATCAGGCTAACCATTTGCTCCTTTTTAATGACTTCACCGTCGCTGATGATCAGGGCATTAGGGTATTGTTTATTGATTTCCTCTATAGAACGAAGCTTTCTGGCAGATAAAAGCACCACGGCATAGGGAAAGCGATCGCCCGTGTCCTTGATACTTTTCATGGTGAGTTTCTTATTTCTGATCAGCAGTTCCGCAGTGTAGTGATTAAAGGCCTTGATTAAATTCGCGTCTTTGCCAATTATGCCTATCACAAACGGCGTGGTTTTATCTTCCTGTTTGGGGGTTACATGTTTAATAACTTCCACTATATAGTGGGCCTTGGCCCTGTGATAGGTTAAAGGCTGATGATCTGCTTTTGCTGCCAAGCTACTACAGACGGCAAAAATAATAAGTAAACTTCTTAATCGCTTAAACATACTTATTGATACAGTCAGATTGGATTATAAATAAATGATTGGTAATTACTTTTTTAATATAGCATAAATAACTATGCCGCTTAAAAAGAAACTTGCTCTAGGCTTTAGAGGCTGTTTATCTTTCGAGATTGTTTTTGCAGCAGTTTGTTGGCAATTTATACAAGGCAGAGCCTTTGTAATCTAGTTGCTCTACATAAAAAGGTGACGAAGTTTTTGGAAGAATACCTGTTTTGACAGGCATAAGGAGGGGCGGTCCTTATGCCATTCAGTCAGGGGGATTGTATGGAAGAAGTCGAAAATCTATTAAATCCGGTTAAGCTGATACTGCCTTTCTTGCCTGATAGTGAAATTGCCAGTACAGGAAAGGAGCCGTTATTGCGATAAGTACGAAGGCATAGAGCATGCTCCAGCCCAAACCATAGCTAAGCATAAAGCAAAACAGGCAGCCGAGCAGGATCAACCAGCGGTTTTCCCGGCCCAGTAATTTTTGTGCGGCCAGCATGGAGGCAAAATAGATAATGACAAAAACGCCATTACTCCAGGCGATTAAATCTTCCAGATCGCTCTTGGAAGCCCAGGTGATAACAAGTACGCTCGCCATAATCAGCAGCAGAGTGGACAGTGCCCTGATAGGCACGCCAAAACGGTTCAGCTTGCTAAAATAGCTTGGCAAAACGCCGTCCCGGCTAAAGCTCCAGGTCAGGCGGGCAACACTGGCGGTATAGACGTTTACCGTTGCCAGGCCGCCGGCAATACCCAGCACGCCAATCATTTGGGCACCATAGCCGCCCAGCATCTGGTCAAAGATGCCCACCATGGTCAAATCCGTGCTGCTCGGAACCAATAGCACTAGCAGGGTACAGCCGAGATATATAAGGCCCACTAACACTGTGTCTATCATCATGGCCGGGATCATGTCTTTTTTCGGGTCTTTAAAATCATTGGCAAGGTGGGCCATGGCTTCCACGCCAAGAAAACTCCAGAAGGCAATGCCCATGGCCGCTATTACGGCGGTGGTGCTGGTGGAGTCACTCGCCAGCGACAGGGATTGGCTGTTAAAAGAAATGCCAGTAACACCAAGTAGCAAGACGACTATGGCCACTATGGTAAAGGTTAATAAAAACTGTAACTTGGCATGATGCCTGGATCTTACCAGCTAGTGTTGCCCCCGCCAGGCAAGTTCGTCCAGTACCAGGTCCGGGCTTCTTTGCATGCGCCTTTGGTAGTTAACGGTCAAATGAGCCGGATTCAAACGGTTGATGGCTGACAAGCCGTTGAAATAATGCAGGGGAGCCGCGGTGCGCTGTTGCTTCACCTCTACTATATGACACAGCGCCAAAGCTGACAGGTCTGCCTCTTTGGGTCCCACCAGTAAATAGTAACGGGACATATTGACCGAGCCAGTGCCGGCATTGATATGCATCACAATATCAAGGATTTCATCGTCCACATAAGGGGCAAAAGTCTCTTTTACCTGCCGGTAGTCATTGTCAGGCAAGGGAGTAAGCTTATCGGCATCTATCTTGAATTTTAGCGGCAAGCTTTTCGCCTCTTTGCTTTCAAGATAAGCACGAATGCAGCTATTAGCCGCACCATTGAGTGGCGTTCTAAATTCACTTCCTGTCAGTACCTTGGCCTCGACACCCAGGTTAACAGGTCGGTAATCCTAGATTTTTTCATTCTCAACCCCTCATTGTTTTTTTGTCAAAAACTTGCTTATTTATCAGGTCGTGACAAGATGCAGAGTGGTTTGATTTTTTTGAGTTTTTATTTTTTGTAACGCTAGTTTATAATCTTTTTGACTTTGGTTATCTGCTTGATTCTGCTTGGGTAATTCGATCTTTTTATCGAATGTTACACTGGGTTTTAAAAGTGATTTTGTATGGTGAATTTACTTTGCAAAAGAGGTTGTTGCTGACTACCTTTTAATGCTGAGTGGTAAAGCTGGATGCGCTCTATCACATGCAGTAATCATTTTTCAGGAGGAAATATCATGATTTTTATTGTATCGAATCGAAACATTGTTGACGGCAGAACGGACGAGCATTTGTTTGGTGATACCTTTAATAGCCAAGGGGCCGATGTCCTCAGGGTAGCACAGGCAAATTACTACGATGGCTGGAACTTGGATTTGCTTGATGAGGCCATGGATGACGCAAGTATCGATGAGCCGACATTTCAGGTCTTTGAACGTCTGGCTAACGATGACAAGCCTTGTGTGGTGTTTACCCATGGCTTTAACCAGAGCTTAAAGAAAAACTTGAAGAAATGTCAGGAAATAGAAAGCTATGGCGTGAATGTTATTGCTTTTTCCTGGCCCTCCAATCCGGGACCGAACTTTATCCTGCGCAAGGTCAAGGAATATAAAAAGGCGAGAAAAAATGCCCGCCGATCGGCATTTGCTCTGGAGAGGTTTTTCGATAAGTTGACCCGTTTTGTTGAATTAAACGAAGGGGCGGGGCAGATAAAAACCCTGCTGGTACATAGCCTGGGCAATTTTCTGACCCAGTCTTTCGTTCAGTCTCCGGACTTTGAATACCAGACTAAGGTGTTTAAAAATATCCTTTTGCACCAAGCGGATGTCGACAGCCATGACCACCACTTGTGGGTGAATAAGCTGGCGCAGGGTAGCCGGGTCCTGGTAACCATAAACGAGAGCGATGATGTCTTGGATGCCTCCGATGTCCTAAACCCTGATCGGCTGGGAAATACGGCCGCCAATTTGCGTTCGTCCCTGGTCAGGTATTATGATTTTTCTTCCGCCCATGGCGCCAATGACAGCCACAAGTTATGGCACGAGCCGGCGATCAATAATGACAATATCAAGCTGTTTTTTGAGCGAGCCTTTCATGGCAAGAAAGTGCTTTCAACCGGCATGGAATACCAGGCGGATAAAAACTGCTTTAGGGTGAGTTAACTCATTTCTCCTGTCCTAACCAAGCCTTGATGGTGCCGGTTTTGGTGCGATCAAGGCTTTTGTTTTGCCTGTGGCTAGTCGCTTGCCTAATATCTCTTTCTGTCCATTCACTGTCGCTGTGTTTCAAGTTATTTGCCTTACTCCGTAGGTTTCAGCTAACCCTTTGCCCTAGGCTTTCATTAGCTGTTTGATTTATCGATGGAATATTTTTGTTTTTTTGCATTATACGGGTCATGGAAAAAATATGCCGCGATGCCCGCAAATGTGTCGGGGTATGAATAACAATAAAAGGGAATCACTTATGATCAAATTACCCCCATTAATAGCGGTTGTATGTGCCGGGCTAATGCTTGGTGCCTGCTCAAAACCGGCAGAAGAAGTGGCTAAACAAGCGGTTGTCGAGGAAAAGAAACCCGAGTTTCAAACCTATAGTGCCGAAGAGTTTTTTAAAACCACCTCGGTTTTCGGTTCATCCATTAATGCAGATTCTACTGCCGTACTGGTCAGTAGTGATGAAACGGGCATTTTTAATGCCTACAAGGTGCCGCTTGACGGCTCTGCGCCCGTTCAACTCACCAACTCTACCGTTGAGTCAGTTTTTGTTGTTGGCTGGTTTCCAAAAGATGATCGCCTCTTGTATAGCGCCGACAAGGGGGGAGACGAATTAGATCACTTGTATGTGCGTGAAGTATCCGGTGAAATTAAGGACTTAACGCCGGGTGAAGGCCTAAAAGCCTATTTTGTCGGCTGGCACCAGGATGACCAGCAGTTTTTTGTCGCCACCAACGAAAGGGATCCCAAGTTTTTTGATGTCTATCGTTACCAGGTATCAGACTACTCCCGCGAGTTGATTTACCAAAATGATGGAGGCTATTCGGTAGAAAGCATCAGTCCCAACGGCCGATATATTGCGTTGAGTAAAACCAATACCAATGCCGACTCTAATCTTTACCTGGCGGACTTAAATGCCGAGGAAGTGCTGACCGAGCTTATTACCGAGCATGAAGGCGAGGTTCAACACAGTGCCTACACCTTTAGCCGGGACAGCAAGCAGCTGATTTATTCTACCGATGAATTTGGTGAATTTCGTCAGGCTTGGGCCTATGATCTGGAAAACAAAACCAAGGCCGTTAATTTTGCCGCCGATTGGGATGTCAGCTTTACCTACTTTTCCAAAGACGGCCGTTATCAGGTCACTGGGATTAATGCCGATGCCCAAACCAAGATTGAAATTCTTGATTTAGCCAATCAGCAAAAACTTTCCCTGCCCAATATGCCGGCCGGTGATTTGCGCGGCGTGAATTTCTCCCGCGATGGCGCCAAATTGGTGTTCTATATTAACTCAGACACTTCGCCGTCAAACCTGTATGTTCATCAACTCGGCTCTGATAGCGTAAAGCGCTTAACCGACACCGGCAACCCCAATATTTTGGAAGAGAACCTGGTGGCGGGTGAAGTGGTGCGCTTCAAGAGCTTCGATGGCCTGGAAATTCCCGGCATCCTGTATAAGCCCAAGCAGGCCGAGACACAAAAAGTGCCGGCACTGGTATGGATCCATGGTGGCCCGGGTGGGCAAAGCCGTAAGGGTTACTGGGCCCTTATTCAGCACCTGGTCAATAACGGTTATGCCATCTTTAAAATCAATAACCGTGGTTCGAGCGGCTATGGCAAGACCTTCTATCACCTGGATGATAAAAAGCATGGCGACCATGATCTCAAGGATGTGGTATACAACAAATACTATCTGCAATCCCTGGACTGGGTGGATAAGGACAGGATAGGTGTGATTGGCGGCAGCTATGGTGGTTACCTGACCATGGCGGCCATGGCCTTTACCGATGAGTTCAAGGTTGGGGTCAATATTTTTGGTGTCACTAACTGGGTGCGGACCCTGGAGAGCATTCCGCCCTATTGGGAAGCCTTTAGAAAATCCCTTTATGACGAGTTAGGGGATCCCAGCACGGACAAGGAACGCCTGCACAGCATCTCGCCGGTCTTCTTCGGCCATAAGGTCAAAAGCCCGGTTTTGGTGGTGCAGGGGAAAAACGATCCCAGGGTCTTGAAAATTGAAAGTGATGACATGGTAGAGGCCATCCGGGCCGGTGGCACTTATGTCGATTACCTGGTCTTTGATGATGAAGGCCATGGTTTTAGTAAAAAAGCCAACCGCATAGAGGCTTCCAATAAGTATTTGAGCTTTTTGCAAGCGCACCTTTGATGATTAAAGTGTTCAATTTAATCAAATGAGAAAGGAAGGATGTGATTCACATCCTTCTTTATTTTCAGAGGAAGTTTCACCAGAATAGCAAATCGCACAGCTAAACTAGCTGAGCTTTATGATGAGCAAGTTTGTAGACTATACTAAAAGGATCCTTCGCTTTTTAATTGTTCGAGGAAAGATAAATGAAACGAATGAATTATTTAGTATTAGGAGCAGCTGTACTTTCTTTTATGAGTGTAGCTGATCATTCATGGAATGATTACCACTGGGCGAGAACCACCCCTTCATTTGATCTAATCATAATCAACAGTACAACCAGTGACTGGGACAACCATGTGACTCAGGCTATTGCTGATTGGTCAGCATCTTCCGTGCTTAATATGGTAGAAGATACTACGGGCTCCACCAACAAAAGGGTACGGCGTCGATGTCGAGGAGGAGAGGGCCAAGTCAGGGTTTGTAATTTGGAATATGGGGCCAATGGCTGGCTGGGCGTTGCCGGTATATCTATAGATAGCAATGGCCATATAACCACGGGCTATACCAAACTGAATGATACCTATTTCTCTGATCCCTTTTATGATGAAACCTGGATGCAAAGTGTAACCTGTCAGGAGCTGGGCCATAATATCGGCTTGGATCATCAGGATGAAGATTTTAATAATACCTCCCTTTTTACCTGCATGGATTATCAAAATCCGCCTTACCCAATTCCCAATACCCATGATTATGAGCAGTTGGAGCTCATGTATGGTCACCTTGATTCATATGACTCATACAATGGAGGTGGCGATAACGGTGGCAATAACGGTTGTAACGCCCCTCCGGGAAAAGGCTGTAACAAAGCTGGTGCCAATAACGATGTTGGCTGGGGCATGTCACTTGGTCGAAGGGGGAATGCCGAAACCTTTATTCGAATTGATAAAGATGGTACTAGGCATTTAACCCATGTCACTTGGGCAATAGGTCACTAGTATAGCGAGCTTATAGAGAAGCAGCCGACATAGGGCTGTTTTCTCTTTAGTTAGCTGGATATTGAAAGCTAAGCCGTTGTTGACTTTGCTTCACGCAAATTATCCACCATTTATGGTGCTGGGCCATTTTTGTGCGTTAAGTCAAAAGTTATTCGAATAATTGAGAATATAAATCTGGGCATTGGTGACATCCCGAATCAATATGATAGTCTTTGAACAATTGACTTAGGTTGTTCTTGAAGGCGTAACATGACGCTAAAGTTCAACTCATTTCATATTTAATTCATTCTATTTGTGGAAGGTTTCAGGGGACTAGCATATGGCTAAGTTGTTGAAGATTTATTTAATTGTTGCATTCTTTTGGCAAGTGAATACGGCCTTTGCAAATGACGAATCGGCACCAGCAAGAAAAATTAACGTCGACGTGTCTGTGGCAGCAGAACTAATGCCCGAAGATGCCGAACAATGGATCTTGTATGTTTATGCCGCCAGGCCGGACACGCGTCTGCCTTTGTCAAACTTTAAGGGGAAGTTAAGCGAGCTGCCCAAACAGGTGACCTTGACAGAAAGCATGTATTTACTTCCACATTTAACACTTAAGCAGGCTGAAGAAGTGGTTGTTATTGCCAAGGCAACAAAAAGTAAAAACCCTCATCAGAAAAGTCCCGAAGACCTAATTGGTTACTCTGCCAAGCTAAGCTTTGCGTCCGGTGCCGCACAGACGGCTCGGGTGGAAATAAAGGGGGCAGATCAGGGCGCAACTAAATAAAAGTCATTAGGGTATCCTGTCTAAAAACCGTATTTTTTAGCCTGTTTTATGGATATTCGGCTTTTGCATTATCGTGAAAATATCAATGAAATGATAAACCCGTAACTTGAATTAACTCTTGTGATGTATTCGATTATTTGCACTACCGTAAATAATTTATATTGGGCCAATCTTTTATGAATATGTCCATTTGGGGTAAATAACCTCAGCTTCGCATAAGTAATGTATTTCTAGCCGCTATTTTTACTGACTTCTGCGTTATTTTGACGTGAAATAGCCTGCTATTCCTACTCCAAAATGCCTTGAATTCAGATAAAAATATCAAGCTAGAAATAAAAAGAAACTCTAAATCATTGTTTTAAATTGATATAGCACTATTTCTTATACAAACCTGAGGTTAAATATCTATTATTGTGTTAAGCAGAACAATCAGTGCTTTGTCCGTATGCTTTTGGGAAAGCAGGTGTAATATTGTAAACGTTATTAATATCTCTTTCTCTTTTATGCAACATTTTAAAAACTAAACGAAATTTCATAATTGGTAGTACGTCCAAGCTCAATAGGCAGTTGATTTGGACCGCGACGACGCACGTATTCGGCAATATCTCCTTGTTCATTAAAGACATTACCTAACTTTAACTGGTGGTTTATCTGGTAACCAGAAACAGAGAACCGGTGAGACAAGACTAAATTGGCGGTAAAGTAGCTGTCTACTTCTGTTTGCGGCCCCCCAGTTTCATCGCGGTAATCAATTATGGAGGATAGGGCGTATGGTCCAAATGTTCTGCTAATGCCAGCAGAAACCGTGTAGCCGGGAACATATTTAAAATTAAAGTGGTCGGTTCCTGTTTGCCTGTCACCGTCATCTCCATCAATAAAATTAAGGTTGAGAAAAGCGTCAAAATACGATTGATTATTATAGTGCATTTCCAGTTCAACCCCTGAGGTTGAAAACTCATTTCCGTTTGCATAGACATTGGTATCAGGCACTATCGATCCATCGGGTAATGTGACGTCGGCCTTGATCCTGAAAATCTTATTTTTATAGCTTGCATGATAAACATTTGCTTGAAGAAATAAATTATCGAAAGTCTTGAGATAGGCAAACTCGTAGGAGGTGCTTTGTTCAGGCTGCAGTTTTGGGTTACCAAAGACCGTGAAGCTATCGGTACTAAAGTAGAGTTCAAATAGTGAAGGAGAGCGGTAAGATTGACCGACAATAAACTTTATACTGCTAGTTTCTGAGGCCTGGTATACAAGGGTGCTACGAGCAGAGGTATTGTAGCCAAAAAGTTCATTGTTAACATTTCGCACACCTAATAACCATTTGAGTTTGTCTTTGTGGTAATTGACTTGGGTGAAAAGAGAGTAGGAGCTTACATCTCGTTCCCTTAAGTTATTGTGTGTCAAGGTGTTTTTTGTCCTGGCGTTAAAGTTGATGTATTCCTTGGCTTTACGGAAATCATAGTCTGCGCCCAACTCAATACCAAAAATGTCTGTAATTTTGCCATTATATTTGAGCTCTGCGGCCCAGTGTTGACCCCAGGCATTCGACTGTATACTGTTATCCGCCGAACGGGAAAAAACACGGCGGTTCCAGTCATATTTTGTTTTGAAAATTAGACTGGCATCATAAGGCAGTTGATGCTTATATTTATATGCCGCCATCGTGCCTTCCACCGTATGATGATTACCTGCACCGCTACTAAACTTGGGGGCTACACCGAGAAAGGCTTCGTCATTTTTATGGCTATTTACCAGTATCTCATGATTTCCGTAGCTTCCTTGCAAGGTGAAATTCTGGCTATCAATGTAGTCATCAAGGACACCAGTGTTGCCTAATTCGTCGATGAAACTAAAACCTTTCCGGTTGTCTTCCTCTTTAAAAGCTGAAATTGACCAAAAATCTTCTTTATTTTTTACTTGGCTATAATAGCTGGCACCCATCATATGCTGGTTGTCTGTGCCTATACCTGCAAAAAAACCAGATCTTCCGCTATTGCCATCAAACAAAATGATGTTGATGGCTCCCGAAAAGGCATTCGTGCCATACAACACTGATGCGGGCCCCTTCAGTACTTCTATCCGTTTTATCTGCTGCATATTGATCCGTTCCAGGTTGCCTTCTCCGGTTATGGCATGCCAGCTTGGGGTGCCGTTTATCATTACCAGCACTTTATTGGCATAGTGGTCTTGTAATATTCCACGTACTGTAGGTAAAGAATGCTTAAGATAGGTTCTAGCGATGTCAACGCCGGCTATTGTTGCAACTGCTTCTGACACATGATTGAAGCCATACTGTTTTATTTGAGTGTCCGTAATGATGGATACAGTTGATACACTGTTAAATATGGTTTCTGGGTTTGTTGATGCAATGGAGACTTCTATTGTTAATAAGTCTTCCAAGCTAAGGGAGGACAGGTAATCCTCTGTTTGGCCAAAGCAGTTAAGTGACAAAAGTTCAATAGTGAGTAGGAGTATTAATTTATTTTTAACTTTTATTCCTCGAATACTAGACATAAATGTTTTCCTTATAATAGGAGTCAGCTCCTAGCGCATTCAATTCAATTACATTCGTAAGTCTAGTTCAGAAATAGGTTAGTAAAGAGTAGTTTGGAAAGGTTTAGTTTTCTCAATGCGTCAAGAAAAAACCCCTTTACCTTATAGTATTAGACCCATTTGGCAGAAAATTGCTTTTAATATTAGTTGTTGTTTTGCTGTTTTGTTGTTTTGTTGTTTTGTTGTTTTGTTGTTTTGTTGTTTTGTTGTTTTGTTGTTTTTTTTGATATTTTTGCATCGAATCACAATGTGCAGCCTTATTTTGCAGAGCTTAGTGGAGTGTTCGTCAAACAGGGGAGTTTATTTACGAGTGCTTTTTAAATGAATCATTTAATTACTTGGGCTACTAGGGGAAGTGAGTAATTTGGTACTATATTTTATTGTAATCATGTTTAAGTATGAGTAGACCAATGTTGACCGTACGCAACAGTGTTTTAAAAGTGGGGTTGTTGACTTTACTGGCCCTAGGACTGCTAACAGCTAGTGCGGCGGCTAAAAAAATTGAAGTGGCGGTTGGTTGGACCAAGCCTCCCTATGTTATAGAAAAAAATAATACCGGCTTTGAGGTTGAGTTACTTAGAAATATTTTTAAATCCATGGGGCACACCTTTGTCCCCATCTATGTACCGTATGGCAGATCCTATTACTTGCTGCAAATCGGTAAGGTTGATGCCACCATGACCTTAAGCTCGCGCCTGGATATTAGCCCCGCCGTGATGAGCGACCCTTATATCAACTACCATAATGTTGCGGTTAGCTTAAAAGGCCGGGGGATCACCATAGATAGAATTTCCGAGTTGGCTAATTACTCGCTAGTGGGCTTTCAAAATGCCAGCATCTTTCTGGGGGACGAGTATAAGGCTGCCTCCGAGAGGTCACGTTTTTATGTTGAGCTGCCAGATCAGAAAAAGCAGGTTGAAATGCTGCTTTTAGGACGCACGGATGTCGTGGTGATGGATATCAATATCTTTAATTATCTAAGCCGCGAAATCATAGGGAGTAGTCATATGGGAAATGTCGATGTTCATCGCATCTTTCCCGTGAATGCCTATCGATTAGGAATTTATGATCCTCAACTTAGGGATGAGTTTAATAAGGCACTGGTTAAATATAAAAACTCCCCCGACTATCAAAAACTGGTCGAGCAGTATGAATTCATAGACTAGGGCGTGTCATCTCTATATTTAAGGGCTTTTCCAAAAATATCGCATTGTAACTGCTGCTTGATTGCGGTAATGATACCAAGTTGGTTAATTAATTGACCACTTAGCGAGAATCAAATTGGTATAATCCCTTGGCTAAGTACTTGGCTTGGCTCGGTAAAAGGACTGGATATGCTGCTAAAAATCTCGGGTTTGTTTCATGATATTCATGACGGAGACAGGAGATTGAGCCTGCTCAGTGATATTAACCTGGATGTGAATCAGGGGGAAACCCTGGCGTTAATGGGAGACAGTGGTAGTGGAAAAACCACCTTGCTCAATCTGATTTCCGGCCTTGAACCCATTCAAAAAGGCGATATTGAGCTGTCGGCAACATCATTGTGTTCTTTATCAGAGCAGGGCTTGAGCCGATTGCGTAAATATGATTTGGCCATCATCTTTCAGCAGTTTAATTTACTTTCCGGCCTTAATGTTAAAGACAATATTGAATTTAGTGCCAAACTGGCCGGCAGGTATGATGAGCAGCATTGCCAGGCCTTGGCACTGGCGCTCGGTATCAGTCATTTGCTGGACAAGCTTCCCTCAAGGCTGTCGGGAGGAGAAACACAGCGCGTGGCCATTGCCAGGGCATTGGCCGCCAAGCCTAAGTTGCTATTGGCAGATGAGCCGACCGGAAATCTGGATCAGACAAATAGCGAGTCTGTCGTCACCTTGCTAGCCGCCCTTAGCAAGCAATATCACACTTCTTTGCTTCTGGTCACCCACAGCCGACAGATTGCTGAGCGGATGGAGCAAATTTATCGCCTGGAAAATGGCAAGTTAACCTGTGTTAAAAAGGCATCTCTCTAGATGGGTGAGGGCAATTCCGGCGCCGAGTCTTGGCTGGTACTCAAGACACAAGTGGCCGAATATCAACAAAGCCCCTGGTTGAATTTAGGCTTTATCCTAAGCCTGGCAATTGCCACCAGCACCTTGCTAAGCATCTTATTGCTAAATCATGCCAGTAAAATGGAATACCGGCAGGCCAACGATAGCCTGTCCAGCCCGATAGCCCATTATATAGTCGCCAGGCAGGGACTGCGCATTGATATTAGTGACTATGCCGAATTAAGAAAACTCGGCTTTACCAAGCTTAGCCCAGTCCTGTCACTGCAAGAAACGCTGGCCAATGGCCGGACAATTAGCATTAAAGGGCTGGACTTATTGGCGCTTGGCTTATCCCAGCCGGATGTCTACCAGGTAGACAGTTTAATGCTGACGGCTTCCTACGCTAAAAGTCTGGGCATTGATTTAACAAGAACCGTGGCATTTGAGCAGAGCAAGCAAATCAGAGTCAGGAGCAGCGAACTCAAGCTTGGGAGGGAGGCCATTACCGATATTGGCACGGCCTGGCAAGTATTTGGTGATAAGGGCCATGTCAGTTATTTGATGGTATCCGCAATGTCTGTTGATGAGCTGGTGCGCCTGGAGCAGTCTCTGCCTGAGCATTTGATCTTGCAGAAATCCTGGTCGCTGGAGCAACGTTCGGGCTTTGCCGAGGCATTGCACTTAAACCTCTTGGCTTTGGCAATAATGGCCTTTATTGTCAGTTTGTTTATCGCCTTTCAGGCCGCTAATCAGGCGTGGAATAAACGCAGTGAATTGATGGCTCAGTTGCGTTTGCTTGGTGTGTCATTTGGTACCATTAGGTTCTGCCTTATGCTGGAGGCCATTTTTTTAACGCTGGTTGCCAGCCTGTTGGGGGTAGTGCTTGCCCTGTTGCTGGTTTCCTTACTACTCCCCCTGCTGGGAGCGACCCTGGATCAGCTGTATGATCTGAGGGCCAGTGATCATTTTAAATGGAATTGGCAATACTACCTTTGGTCACTGGCGGTTTCAGGAGCTGCGGTTGCCCTGGCATTGGCCAGACAGTTTATCCGTATCAACAATGCAAAAATCTCACAGTATTCCCGCCAGGTATCAAGCCAGACTAGCGATACAAATTTCTTTCTGCTCACATCTGGCCTGGGGATCTTGGCGTTAATCGGCTTTTACTTCTGGCCACAAAACAGCTGGCACCAGCTTATGTTTAAGTATGGCTTGCTGCTGGTGATGGCGACGGCTTTTCTCCCCGTTGCCCAGTATTCTTGCTGTATCTTAATAAGCAAGAGTCACTCTCATTTTCGGCTAAGGTATATTGTTCAGGATGCCGTTAATCAGGTGGCACGCCGCTATTTACCTTTAGCGGCATTTTATGTCGCCCTGACCACCAGCATTGCCGCGGCGCTTATGGTGAACAGTTTTGAGTCGGCCTTTGTCAGGTATCTGGAGCAACACCTAAATGAAGATCTCTACATTCGCTTTCATCAGCAGCAAAGGCTACCATTGGCAACTTGGCTGAGCCGGAGCGACAAGGTCAAATCATATTACTCCTATTATCGAGGCACGGCACAATTTGCCAGGCCGGACAATGCTGCTATAAATGGGCCGGCAGGTGAAAAAGGGCGGCAAGGAGGCAGCCTGGTCGTCAACACGCTAAGCTCGGTAGAGCAGTTTAACTCCATCGTTTTTAAGCAATTGCAGACCGAGCATAGTCAGTTTGCCCAGCTGCCGCGAGATGCCTGTTTTATCAATGAGCCACTGGCTCTTAAATTCGGACTTTTTGTTAATGAAAGGTTAGCCTTTTGGCAGAACCGGCTGGTGGTTAAATGTCGTGTGGTTGGCGTTTACTATGATTATGGTAATCCGGGCTTTGAGCTGACCCTGTTAACCGACTTCGCTCTTTCACAGCTAAAGGGAATGAGCGAACTTGGCTATGGGGTCTTTATCAATAAGGATGTTGAGCAGAAGGATATACGGCAAGCGCTAAAAGAAGAGTTGGGAATATCGGACAGCCAAATTTTTCAACCTGACAGGATCAGAATAAGGGCGATGGATATTTTTAAGCAAACCTTCTTATTGACGCAGGCCATTGCCGCCATTCTAATTTCTGTTGCCTGTTTCGGCCTGTTTTTATCGGCGAACGGCCTGGAGCTGGCACGGAAGCAGGAATTATATATCTTGAGCAGCCTGGGCTATGACAGGTTTTCCCTGTTTGTGCATATGCTGGTGCAATGGTTTTTACTGGCGGCAGTATGTGTGGCCTTGAGCTGGCCGGTTGCAATATGGATTGCCGAAGCACTGGTCGCCAAGGTGTTACCTGCCTCCTTTGGCTGGTCCATGCCCCTGGTGATGGACCTATCCAGCTTGCTCGATACCAGTTTGCTGGGCTTGGCGTTCTTATTGCCAGCCCTGTATCTGCCGCTGCGTAAAATCAAACTAAGCCGTGTATAGGGAGTATGATGCAAAAGCGCTCGTTATTTACAATAATCCTTGTAGCCAGTGTTTGTTCCCTGGCCGCCTGTACACAGCAAAAAGAGGCGGAATTAACACATAAGCCGCTGCACTATTTGTTTGAACAAGCTGGCCAATATGCCCTGCCATCGCCTAAAAATACCCTGGCATTTCCCCAAGAGCATTTACCCCATAAAGACTATCGGCATGAGTGGTGGTACCTGACCGCGAACCTGATGACACAAGGTGGGCAGGCGCTGGCGACTCAGTGGACCCTGTTCAGGACCTCCCTTGGCCAGCATCACTGGTATTTTGCCCATGCGGCTCTGGCCGACACTATTAAACATCAATCGGCATTTCGCCAGGGCAGGGAGGAGCTGAGAAATGTCTCAATCTCACCAAGCCCTTTTGCCATGGCTATTGACGACTGGTCATGGCAATCAAAACAGGAATTTTTACCGGCAAGCCTGGAATACGGTCAGCCTGGCCATGCAGAAACGTGGCAGGTGCAAATGCAATTAGAAGGAGAAAATAAATTCTATTTGCAGGGAGAGCAGGGCTATAGCCGTAAACACCCTGTGTTGCCTATCGCCAGTCATTACTATTCCCAGCCTTTTATCAAGGTTAGTGGCCGTGTTTTCTGGCAAGGAAAGTGGCAAGCTGTCAGCGGAACTGCCTGGTTTGATCGCGAATGGGGCTCGCAGATGCTGGCAAAAGATCAGCAAGGCTGGGACTGGTTTTCGCTACATCTGACAAATGATTTGGCGTTGATGATATATCGCATCCGATCGACCGAGAGTGAACATCTTTATGGCAGCTTGATGAGCAGAGACGGTTCAATGCAGACCCTGGCAAAAGAAGATATTAGCATCATTGCCAAACAGAGTGGCACTAGCCCTTATCCCAGCGGCTTTAGCCTGGAGTTAGTCAAAGAAAGCATCAGACTTGACGTGAATATTGTTAATCAAAAGCAGATCATGCGTTTTGGTATTGACTACTTTGAAGGCATGGTGGAATTTTCCGGCAGCTACCAGGGCAAAGGGTTTGTTGAAATGACCGGCTACTAAGCCTGGCCTAAGAAGCAATCAAAGTGATCGTACTTATGTTTAATGGCATATCTTCCTGAACACTTGTTATAATCTTCTCTATGATATACCAAGGCATAGATGCCTTTTGTTATTGCCAGTTTTGTGTCCGATTAGGTTGTGCTTATGCGTCTCCATGGTTTGTTTAATATCGAAGTTGAAGATAATTTAATTGTTTCCCATTTTTATGGGGCATGGAACTCTGAACAAACACGACATTATGCCGAACAGGTTAAAACCCTTTCCAGCTCTTTACACAATGAGCCTTGGGCCAGAGTGATTAATTTGAGTGACTGGGAAGGAGGAGGAGAGGAAATCCTTGCACCACTTCGCGAATTACATACCTGGTCTTTGGAAAACAAATGCCGGTTTGTCGTATTTGTCCGGCCCAGCATGCTGCCCAAGTTTATGCTGGAAAAATATGGCTCTGGCTATGGCAGCTATCAGATTTTCGAGTCTTTGCAAGAAGCAAAAAACTGGGCAAAGCAGGAACTGGCTCACCTTTAAAGAGTGTGGGCCAGAAACACTTGAGCTTAATCAGCCCCATAAACTTGTTACTGGCTTCCTGAGCATCATATATATAAAGTCGTTGGGTATTTACTGCCCCTAAATGGGACAGGTGTTAACCTTGGGCGATGAAGCTTCGATAGACAAGGCAAGGGATTTATTTTGGTGGCATGATTTGACTGGCCAGGGCTAGTTTTTAGCTCTCTTCATCTAACTGTCACCTTATAGTCAAATAACAGTCACATTATCTGATTAGAGTCTGGTTCTGCCAACCAATAATCCGGTTGGCAGTTTTGGGATAAATGAGGATAAAGATATGAAACGCAGTGACTGGGATGATTTTGACTACCAAGAGCAAGAAGATAGGACATCATATGGCAACAAGAAAAATGCCAAGGTGCGTAAGCGTAGGTGGCGAGAAATTGAAAGCATCAAGGAAAAGCAGCGCCTGCGCAGAGAATTGTCCGATATCTATCAATATTCCTGCTAACAAAAATACTTTTTAATGCAGCTCCTGCCGATACCTGCTAAAGCTTTCGGTAGGAGCTGTTTTGAATATCCTGCCTGAAAATTTCTTTTTGTGTGCTTTCGCACTCCTGAACTCATATGGATTTAATCGCTATATTCATAATATTCCACTGTTTTGCCACCTAAAAGCCGGTCCTTGTCTATAGTTAATACTAAGAATTAAATGAATTGAAAGGGATAAAAATATGAAAAAGATACTCGTTATTCTTGATCAGGAGCCCGAGCAAAAGCAGGCGCTGGAAAAGGGAGTTTTACTTGCTCAGAAAATGTCGGCCGATATTCATGTCTTGATCCAATGTTACCAGCCACTGAGCTGGGTTACCGACGTATTTGGTATGCTGGAAAACAAAGAAATCAAGGCACGTGTACTGGAAGACAGAGAAAAGTGGTGGCAGGAGCTAAGTGAGCCATATTCAGGAGCCGTCAATATGAGTTATGAAATCGTCTGGAGTAAGTACTTTGTTGACGATATCTTGAGTCACTGTGATGAAAACCATTATGACTTGCTGGTTAAGAAAGGTCACAGGAGTGAGTCTATTTTGCATACCCCTTCAGACTGGCTGCTATTTCGAGCCAGCAAAGTTCCCGTCTATATAGTGGTTGAGCAAGAGCCCAGCGAGCAAAGGCCTGTGCTTGTCGCAATAGATGTTATGGCCAATAACGAGGAAAAGCAGCGGCTAAATGACAGGCTATTATCCGTGGCCAGTCAGTATGCCAAACAGATGAATACAGAGCTGCATTGCTGTTTTGCGATACCCCTGCCTATGGTATCGGGTGGCCTGGGAGTAGTAGATATAGAACAACAAGGTAAAGACATAGAAGAGTCGGCAAGAAAAGAAGCGAAAGAGCTGCTGGAAGATCATGGCATAGCAGAGCAAAACCTGCATATAGCGACAGGGACGGCATGGAATGTTATCCATGACTTTTCTGAAAGCCTGAATTCGGGCCTGACGGTGATTGGCAGCATTGGCAGAAAAAATATTGCCGGCAAGCTGGTGGGTAATACATGTGAAGAGTACCTGCATATATCGAGAAAAGATTTGCTGGTGATTGGCCTGCCTGACGCCTAAGCAAACGGCATACTTTGTCAGGCCTTAATGCCTAATTCAAAGCATACTTGCATAAAGTATCAGTGCTCAATTGATAGTACCTGCTAAGGCCTGGGAAGTTCTCAGGCTTTCTTTACTCAAAAAGGCTTGTGACACATATTCATACATTTTGATTGCAAACCTTTACCTTGAGCACATTGTTTTTCACAGGCGCAGGCCAGAGTATATAGGGGAAGACAATTAAAGAGGTAGCAAGATGAAAATTAATATTTCCGGCCATCATGTTGAAGTCACAGAAGCCATCAAGCAGTCATTTGAAGCCAAGTTTGCCAAGGTTGCCAAACATTATCCTAACCTAATGTCACTAAGCTCAATCATTACGGTAGAGCCTCGCCAGCAGAAACTGGAAGTCTCCACCTTTTACGAGGGAGAGAAGGTTTCGGTGCGCGCTTCCGGCAAAGAGCTGTATGCGGCCATAGCCCAGGCGGCAAAAAAATTACAGGCAGCCCTAGAGGCTGTTTATCTTTCGCGGTTAATTTTTGTTCGAGATAAAAGCGTTTTAGTCGCGGCGAGCAGTGTGTAGCCTAGTCATTCTAAGCAAATACTGCTCAACAAAGAATAAAACGCTTTTAGCCGAACCTGTCAGGCAGCGTTTGTTGGCTATTTCTACTGCGTTATCGCCTTTTTATGTAGAATAACTAGATTACAAAGGCTCTGCCTTGTATAAATTGCCAACAAACCGCTGCAAAAACAATCTCGAAAGATAAACAGTCTCTAGCACGCCGCAAAGGCATGCTATCGGCAAAACTGAATGAAAAATATATTGTGCCTCAGTCGGACGCGTTCCAGCCCGTGTAACCAGAAAAGTCCTCCTGCCTGACAATTATATTGATAAATTGTCAGGCCTTTCTTAGCACTTTTCTTAACTTGGACTTTACCGAACGCCAGTGTGTGGCCGGCTCCTTAGGGGCCGTGTCATACAGGTGCTGGTAATCCTGGTGACTCAGCTGCACTTCTCCGCCATGGGCCAGTAGTACTGAGCTTGCCTTCAGTGCTTCTACAGCCTTTAACGAGGCCATGTATCTATTAGGGTAAAACACGGGAAAAGGGGAGATATAACGTCCCTTAACCTTAACCATAAGATCGGCGACATAGACTCTGTTGCTTGGCATGTGCAACAGCGAGATATCCCTGTCGGTATGGCCCTGAGTGGCTATCACCTGCCAGTCGGAAAAGCCGGGCAGAAAATCCTTATCATTGAGCTTGATATCCGCAGTTAAATGGCGGGAATACCAGACCAGCTTGGCGGGCTTACCCAAACGCTTTGCCACCCATTTGGTCAGTGCTATATCGGTAAGGTGCATCATGATGCCATCCAGGCCAGAATACCAGTGACCATCAACATTGGCAGTGGCGATTTTGCATCCCGTCAGTGAACGCAACTTGTCTGCACCACCGGCATGATCCGGGTGCATATGAGTGACGACTACCAGCGAGAGGTCTGAAAACGGCCGGCCTAGTTCCCGGGTGATAAATTCCCTTAACAGGGAAATATCGGCGCGACAGCAACCGTCAAGCAACAGCAGCTTATCAGAGTATTCAACCAGGTAGATTTTCTGAATGTAACCCTCGAGTTGGTGTAGTTTCATCTTAATAAAGTTTGACTGCAGCTTGCAGCCAAGTCTGTCGATTCCAGCGGATTGGGTAAATGTTTGCTTATTATGAACCAAACTCATCGGATCTCTCAAGCGGTATATGATAAGAGGCCGAGACTCGGGTAGAAATTTAGCGGCTTTGCTATACAATAGCCGGCCTTGTTTTATCTTATATTTATGCCGTTATAAGAGTTCAGGTGTTACAACAGAAGATATTTATTATTGGCTTGCCAAGAACGGCGACCACCAGTGTTTGCCATGCCATGTTAAAGCTAGGCCTTAAAACCGCTCATACCGCTTACACTCGAGAGGCGATGGAGCAGGCGCAAGTGATTGCCGACACCCCGGTATTTTGTGACTACCCCAAACTTGCCGAGCTTTACCCCAGTGCCAAGTTTATCTACTTAACCAGAGACTTGTCTTTGTGGTTGCCGTCAATAAGGCAACTGCTATCACGCATGTATGATAATTTACAGCGCCCCGACGGCGGTTTTAATCCCATTATCAAGCGCTGTTACAATCAGGTCTTTTTTCCCTTGACTCGCGAGAATATCGCCAGTGATACTTTTTTACAGGAGTGCTATCGACGCCATCGGGAGGCCGTGCTTGATTTTTTCAGCGATCGGCCACAGGAGCTGCTTACCCTGGATGTTAATATGCCCAAAGGTTATTCTCTCTTGCGGGACTTCTTATCTTTAGACTCTTGTTATTTGACTGAACAGAGATTTGAGGTGATGAATATTGGCGGCAAGGTGACCGCCTGGAATCAGATCCGCCACCCGTTAAAAATAGCCTCTACCCGCGCCGGCAAGGTAGATAAAATCTGGTATTAGCAGAGATTATGCTTCTTAATTTCTGTGTTCGCAGGTAAAATCCCGCTTTTGTATTTAGTGCCAAAAACCGCAAGTAGTTATGTTTGAATTAAAATACCATACGCCCTTTTCCTGGACAGAAGCCGTACTGGCTGACTTTGATAGCTTTTTACAAGATCATGCAGCGGCAGAGAAGAAAGCCTCGGGCATGGCCATGTCCATGCTGTCTCACTACCCGGACCGCAAAAACCTGGTGAAGGCGATGACAGACCTGGCACTTGAAGAAATGATACATTTTAAGCAGGTGCTAAAGATCTTGATGGCCAGAGATGTGCACTTGGCCGACGACAAGAAAGACACCTATATCAAGGATATTCGCAAAGTATTTCGCAACGGCAAAGAAGTGTTTCTGATGGACCGCCTGCTGGTGGCCGCCGTTATCGAGGCCAGGGGACATGAGCGCTTTTCGCTTGTGGCCGAGGCCCTGGAAGCGGGTAAGGAAAAAGACTTCTATGTCGCCATTGCCAAGTCGGAAGAAAAGCACAAAAACCTCTTTGTTGAACTCGCCTATGAATATTTCGACAAGGCCGAGGTGGATGCTCGATTGGAAGAAATCTTAGTAGAAGAAGCAAGAATTTGCGAAAAATTGCCCTTTAGGGCGGCCTTGCATTAGTAGCACAGTCTTTCTTTCATTGAGTGAAGAGTGCCGTTATTGTCATCTATCAATGGCAATAACGACAGACTAATCAACAGCCTTAGTCTCTTTCTTTTTTGTTCCTAAGCTTCCAGCCGTATTCAATAGGTGGGTCGAGTGAGCCGTCATCTCTGATTGGCGTGTAGTTAACGTCAAACTTGCTAAAATTCAGGGTAACATTTTCCGTGAGTACATCTTCTCCTCCTGAACCGCCAGTCGAAATACTGGTTACCATCACGTCCTTCATGGTAACTATGTAATATTCCAGCGGAGTGTCACCGGCCTTGCGAACGGTAAGGACCACTTCTTCGATACGGGTGCCATTGGCACAGGCCATAAACAAGGGAACCGTGGCCTTATCCAGGTATTTTGTAAAGCTAACATCCATGTCGGCGATAGATTTGCTTATTTTAGGTGGAGCTCCACGGCCGTTTCTTAGGCTTACTTTACGCTGTGCGCCCCAACTCCAGGATAAAATATCTATTTCATCCTTATGGGCATCATCGGTTGACTCGCCTGGAATGCCGTCAATTTTCATAAAGCTGGCAGAAAAGGCGGAACCGATAAATAACATGCAGAGAAGGGCACAAAAGACGCAAAGCCTGACAAGTTTATTCATGCTTTACTCCTTATTGAACTGACAAAACGGCAAGGTGCCATTATGTCGAAGGGAGACCTATTTATTATAGTTGCTCTTTATTAACCCTGAGTGGTCCATGGGCCGTATTGGAATTTTAGTGTTGAAATATAAGTTATTTATTTTGCAATTTTGTTTGCTGGTACAGCCAAAAATCTGCTTGATTTAGGGCGAGAACTCATGGATAGCATCTATAATTAATGGGTGTATCAAGGGAACTACTATGAAAATACTTGTTACCGGTGGAACAGGGTTTATTGGCCGGGCCTTAATAAAAAAACTAATAGCAGATCAGCACCAGGTCACTGTGCTTACGCGCTCGGCAAGTAAGGCATTCACTCTTTTTAAAGACACCTGTTTAATTAACGAGTACTTGTTTGATATTCCTGCCTGCCAGGCACCAGAGGCCGTGGTTAACTTGGCGGGCGCCCCCATTGCCGATAGGCGCTGGTCGGCAAAGCGCAAGCAGCTATTGCGCTCCAGCCGCATTGATTTTACCCGGGAACTGGTGGACTGGTTAACCTTTCATAGCCCCAGGCTTAAGGTAATGATCAGTGGTTCTGCCATCGGCTATTATGGCAGCCAGCCTCCCGAACTGGTCCTGTCAGAGTCTTCGCCCGTGCAGGATGGCTTTACCCACCGCCTTTGCCTGGATTGGGAGAATGAAGCCAAGCGCATGGAGATGATTGGTACTAGGGTCTGCTGTTTGCGAACCGGTATCGTCCTGGGAAAAAATGGCGGCGCGCTGGCGAAGATGTTGCCTGCATTTCGTCTGGGCCTGGGAGGGCCGATTGCCTCGGGCCAGCAAATGATGTCTTGGGTGCAGCTGGAAGATATGGTCAGGGCTATCCTGTTTATGCTGGATAATGAGCAGGCACAGGGGCCATTTAATGTTACCGCCCCTATTGCCGTGTCCAATCGGGTTTTTAGTGAAAGCCTGGCTCATGCCCTCCACCGGCCAGCCTGCTTGGTAGTGCCTGAATTTGTTATTAACCTAATGCTTGGGGAAGGTGCCGAACTCCTGGTAAAAGGACAAAATGTGATCCCGACCAAGCTGGTTGAAATGGGTTTTTCATTTCAGTATCCGTCACTTGAAATGGCATTAAAAGCAAGTCTTTAATACCAAGTGAATTAATTAATTGATCACTTAGCGAGAGTTAAAAGGCTTAGAGGCAAGGCATTGATTGTCGAGAATGGTTATTCCCTTGTCAAAATCAATAACGCAGCATATAAGCCTTTTAAACTCGCCCTTTGGGAGCTCATTAGCAAGCTGATAACATCACAAAATGAATGAAATATAGAATAACTATGTTTAAATAATTTTGTTTGTTCTAAGCTCGCTAATGCAGCTCTAAGTTGGTCAATTTATTATTTCAATTGGTATAATAGCCGGCACCTTAGTCCGGCAGCTCCTGATTAATATCACATTGCCTGTTAATTTTTTCCTTATTTTTATGATAACTGTCCTTTATTTGAGCAAGCAATTTAGCCTGAGTATGGATATTGGCCGCCAGATACAGGTTTCGGGTCAGGTCCGTTAAGGTCATTATGCTTGTTAATTCTTGTGCAGCATGGGGTTTTAACTGTTTTAGCGTATTGACGAAAGGGGTTGCGAAAATAAACAGGTCAATGCGCTGGCTTGCCAGCATTTTTTGTAATTGCTCTGCCTTGTTTACCAGGATCAGGTTTTTGTTTAAAGAAAAGCCTTTCGCCAGTAAATAGTCATGAGTGGCATTGTCACGCGCAATACCTAGCCTGTATTTCTTGAGATCCTCCAATGTCCCTATCTGGATGTCATGACGTGAAGCATGCTTATAGACCTTTACCTTTAATGCGCATAAGGGGATCAGCCAGTGAAACTTATCTGCCCTTGCCGGAGTTTTTAGTAACGAATAGATAAAGGTGTTCTTTGTGTATAACGCGGTATGATAGGCCCTGGCCCAGGGCAGCACTTTAATGGCGTAGTCTAAGTTGGCCAGCTCAAAGCTTGTTTTGACTATCTCAGATGCAATGCCGGTCACTTCCTGGGTTTGATGGTTAATGGTCTGATAAGGAGGAAATATTTCCGTGACTATCTCCAGCGGTTCAGCCGCTGCAACCGAGGCGGAAAAAAGCACCAATATGCCAAAATAGCCCAATTTCAACATGTCTTATTGACCTATCTGGCTTGTCCCTAAGCGAGAAACTACTGCCGATATAAGATAAGTTTATGTCAAATTGGTGAGATAGATAGTAAGCCTTGCATTTATGTATTCTGGCGACTCATAACAGCGCTGAGTTGCCCAGGCTAATTTAGCATGGCAAAGCCAATAGTAGCCTGTAACAGGGGGGAGTCGGCGGAGCCATCTGGGGCTAGTAGCCAGCGCCATTCGAGTCAGCTAATGTCCTCAAAGTTTTATCAATACGCTCTCTTTGGTGTAGCGTATACTTTTCGGCTATTTCCGGGTAATCACTCATCATCCTAGGGGCTGTTGACCTTTGTTTATATTTTCTACAATAGGCTATTTTTAATGATAGCAAAGCAGAATGAACGTGGTTTGGTTGTTCCAAATGAGTGAATTCTAATGCCGCTAGCGTTAAAAATA
>Ga0213838_1000112_pt1 | contig 122519 bp, 114 predicted proteins | sample SWPATP13_FD_160577 | JGI IMG/M metagenome (GOLD analysis project Ga0213838, IMG submission 160577) | Coastal seawater microbial communities from Marineland, Florida, United States - SWPA TP1 #3 | ecosystem: Environmental > Aquatic > Marine > Coastal | place: USA: Florida | collected 2016-08-06 | reverse complement strand
CATTAAAATAATACTTTAGAGTTTAAGCACTATATGTTAGTTTAGATGGCTAGATATCTAAACTAACGTTTAAAAGAGAAGTACGGACATCATGAGCACCAATTCATTAGCGAAAGAAAAAATCAAGATTTTACTGCTTGAAGGCGTACACCAAAGTGCCCTTGAAGAATTAAAAGCTAAGGGCTACACCAATATTGAATATTTGAAAACCTCTCTCTCGGAAGAAGAGCTGATTGAGAAGATTGCCGATGTCCATTTTATTGGTATTCGCTCCCGTACTCAGCTCACCGACAAGGTTCTTAGTCATGCCAAAAAACTGGCGGCAATCGGCTGCTTCTGCATTGGTACTAACCAGGTTGAATTGGAAGCCGCGCAAATCCGAGGCATCCCGGTATTTAATGCCCCCTTCTCAAACACGCGCTCGGTTGCAGAGCTGGTATTGGGTGAGATTTTGTTGCTACTACGCGGCATCCCGGAAAAGAGTGCCCAGGCGCATCGTGGTGTCTGGAACAAGTCGGCTGCCGGCTCGGTAGAGGCCAGAGGCAAAACACTAGGGATCATAGGCTATGGCCACATAGGCACCCAGCTAGGCATTCTGGCTGAAACCATAGGTATGAAGGTGCGTTTTTATGATATCGAAACCAAGCTGCCCTTGGGTAATGCCAGCCAGGCTCCGTCTTTGACTGCACTGTTGGAAGAATCTGATGTGATCAGTTTACATGTTCCTGAAACGCCGCAAACCCAGAATATGATGGGGGTGGCAGAATTTGAAATCATCAAGTATGGCGCCACCTTTATCAATGCCTCGCGCGGAACCGTAGTGGATATTGACGCCCTGGCGGAAGCCCTAAGCAGTAAGCGCGTGGCTGGTGCCGCTATCGATGTCTTCCCGGTTGAGCCCAAAAGTAATGACGAAGAGTTTATCTCCCCTTTGCGTGCCTTTGATAATGTTATCCTAACGCCTCATATTGGCGGTAGCACCAAAGAAGCCCAGGAAAATATCGGCCTGGAAGTGGCCAGCAAACTGGCAAAATACTCAGACAATGGCTCTACCCTGTCTGCGGTTAACTTCCCTGAAGTCTCCTTGCCGGAGCACACGGGTACCAGCCGACTGCTGCATATTCACCACAACCAGCCGGGTATCATGACCAAGATTAACCAAACCTTTGCTCATCACGACATCAATATCGCGGCACAGTACCTGCAAACGGATGACAAGATAGGTTATGTCGTTATCGATATCGAAGCTGCCGATCGTGAAACGGCGCTACGTGAGCTCAAGCAGATTGACGGCACCATTAGGGCGAGAATTCTTCACTAATGGCGTGGCTCACAAGCTAAATATATAAAAAAGGCTGAACACAGGTTCAGCCTTTTTCATTTGGATACCAACCTGATTTAAAAAATCACATGCATACAGGCCAGTGCCATAAAGCCCGCTAGGATATCATCCAGCATTATCCCTGCCCCGCCCTGACACTTCTTATCGATAAATGAAATTGGCCAGGGTTTAACAATATCAAAGAAGCGAAACAGGATAAAACCAACCACGACGGTTTGCCAGCTCAAGGGCACCATAAACATGGTAATAAAAAAGCCGACAAACTCATCCCAAACAATGGCCGGGTGATCGTGAACACCGACATCATCGGCCGTTTTACCGCAAAGGTAAATGCCAAATATGCTCATGATGGCCACCACCGCCGCATAATACTTGACGGTGAAGCTTGCCATCAATAAGTAGACGGGAATAGCAGCCAAGGTACCGAATGTGCCGGGAGCTTTTGGTGCCAGGCCACTGCCAAACCCCAGTGCCAGGAAATGAACGGGATCTGAGAGGCGAAAATCCAAGCTATGGCTATTTGCGGTCATGGGAGAAATGCTCGAATCCGGATGTGGTAATAGGCACAGGCTTGCTGTCGAGTGTTGTGGTTATTTTTTCAGAGCCATTGAGTTGGCCGATGCAAGTTACTGCCGTGCCCGAATGAGCCAGGGCTGTCTCCATGCCCACCTTGTTATCCTCGGAAACGGTAAACAGCAGTTCATAGTCATCACCGCCGCTAAGCGCCAATTCCACGGCTTTTTCCGGCCCCAGTGTATCTCTTAAGATGTTGGATATAGGTAAATCATCCAGAACGACATTGGCACCAACACCAGAAGCTTTACAGATATGCTCTAAATCGGAAATAAGCCCGTCAGATAAATCAATGGCCGATGAAGCGTACTCTCTTAGCGATTGCCCGGCTAAAACACGTGGTTTGGGGTAATCCAGCTTGGTCATGATTTGTGCTTTGTAGATATCTTCAACAATAATTTTACCTTGCACATGACGCAGAGCCAGGGCTGCATCTCCCAGTTCACCCGTAACATAAAGCCAGTCTCCTGCCTTGGCGCCGGCTCGAGAAACGTGCTTATCAAAGGGAACCAGGCCTTGTGCCGTGACCGTAATACTGAGCGGCCCCTGCGTGGTATCGCCACCAATAAGCTGAACATTATAGTATTCACAAAGCTCGAAAACACCGGCACAAAACTCACTTAGCCAGGTCTCATCTGTATCTGGCAAGGTGATGGCCAGCGATATCCAGCTAGGTTCAGCACCCATGGCCGCCAGATCAGATAGGCTTACCGCCACCGACTTATGCCCTATGGCACGAGCCTCGGTTTGCAAGGGAAAATGAACACCGGCAACCAAGGTGTCTGTAGTTACCGCGATATGCTGTCGCTCGTGTGGCATGATCAATGCGCAGTCGTCGCCAATGCCTAAGCTAACATCTTTACGTTTTACCGCCTGCTCGGAGAAAAAGCGCTTAATAACGTCAAACTCTTTCATAAGAAAACTTCGTTAAACAAGAAAGCTGATATCTAGCCTTGTGGACGGAGCAATTTTACCGCTTTATCCAAGACCCCATTCACAAACTTATGGCTATCATCTGCGGCAAAAGATTTTGCCAGCTCAATAGCTTCATTAATTACGACTCTATATGGGACATCTTGACAGGCACTAAGTTCATAAATTGCGACACGCAATATGGATTTTTCGACATGATCGACGTCATCCAAGGGGCGGTCGACATGGGGTTCAATGGCTTGATCCAGCTCGCTTACCGACATAGTCACGCCACGAAACAATTGCTGAAAATACTCAATATCAAAACGGCGCGAGGCATTATCGGTAAGAAAATTTGCCTCTATATCGCTCACTGAATTCTGGCTAAGTTGCCATGAATAGACGGCCTGAACAGCCAACTCACGTGCTTTTCTTCTGGGTGATGGTTTCACAAACCTCTCCAAATATCTTTCGAGAAAAATACAAGCTCATCCTGACTCAAGCCCAAAAACAATGACAAACCTATTGGTTTGTCATTTATACTGGCCAAAGCCCTGAACAAGTTGAAATATAATTATAGCTTATCTAGTACATTAACCATTTCTAATGCACTTAACGCGGCTTCCGCCCCTTTGTTGCCCATCTTGGTACCGGCACGTTCAATAGACTGCTCGATGGAATCAGTGGTGATAACACCAAAGGCGACAGGTAATGTGAACTCCATCGCCACCTGTGCCAAGCCTTTGTTACATTCACCTGCAACAAAATCAAAATGCGGCGTACCACCGCGAATGACGGCACCTATGGCAATAATGGCATCATAACCACCTTTCTCGGCGACACGCTTGGCCGCTACCGGCAATTCATAGGCACCAGGAACACGAATAACGGTAATATCTTCATCCGCCACTTCACCGTGACGTTTTAGGGCATCAACGGCACCTTCAAGCAAGCTTTCCACAATAAAGCTGTTGAAACGCGAGACAACAATGGCAAATTTTTTCCCTTTTGCGACAAAATTAGCTTCGATAACCTTCATTTATAATGATCCATTGACAAAAATTGCGGCAATTCTACCAAATAGATCCAAATGAAGGTACTCGTTTGTGTTAAATAATGATCTTTGCTCAATTGAAAAGGCTCTTTATAGGAAATTCCCCATCAATAACCTTAGTGCAAGATCAAAAAGTATTAGAATACGCGTTTCTCTATAGCGAAGCATTCCGCGATTCAGTATGATAAGCGGCACTTAAATAACCTTAATACTATGTCATGCCTATCTACTTTTCATCCAATCAAATCCCTGAATTGAAAGCTTACTCGATAAAAGAAAGGCAGGAGTTCTTAGCCAAGGCTCGCAACAAACTAACTATACCTGAAAAACTGATACTCAATATTATAAAGCTAATTATGCTGGTTCCGCCTTTTATATTCTTAGCTAGGTTGGAATGGTTTTTGTTCTTCCTATCATTAGTCCTTGTAACCTTAATCTACTTAACGATAATGAATCCCATATATCTATCTTTTATCTATAGACACCTAAAACAATACAAGCTTTTAACTCCAGGAAAAATATAGGCAGAGCTCTATCGTAATTCGCTTATCAAAATTACAGTTTATTAGTTAAATAGCGATAGACATATTTTAGGAGATTGAATTGACGTCTAAACCTGGTTGGTTGACTTAAAAGCCTGTATAGCCATTCACAATGTAGCTTTCTGTATAAGAAAGGGGCTCTTTTGACATTACCGGTAAAAACATCGTAAGTACCGCCGACTCCCATATAAAATGCATCTGGCACTTGTTTGATGCAATCGAAGATAAACAATTCTTGTTTAGGAGAGCCCAAAGCGACAGTTACAATTCTTGCACCAGATTTCTTTATACTATGAATTACATTTGCAGCATCATCACTTTCAAAAAATCCATTTTGATATCCAACAACATTGACTCCTTTAATTAGCAGTTTTTCCCTAGTTTTAGTTATTACACTCTCACTTGCCCCAACCAAATATACAGGCGCTTGAGAGCTAATGGTTGCATCCATCAAGTTTTCCCACAACTCACAGCCAGGTATTCTCGCTACTTTTTGTCCTGACTTTTTTGCCATAACATATGAAACACCTATACCATCAGGGTACCTTAATGTAGCTTTTTCAATAACTTCTTTCACCTTGTCATCATTACTAGCTGCAATTACTTTTTCAGGATTAATTGCTATACCTATACCAGGAAAAACCTTCTCTCCATCCAATATAGCCGTATTAACAACATCATCGATGGAGTTAAAGCACGATATGGAAATACCGCCAACAGAAACTTCTTTATTCATTTATAATTCTTAACTTTAGGTCGTTAACTGACAATATATATTGCTAATCTGAGAACAAACTTGAGACAATCTAAATCGCTCTGCTGACTTAATAGCATTAGAAGACAAGCTAGTATAACTTTCATTAGAAAGAGAAAAAATGGCTTTTAGTCTATCCTCACCATTAGTGTCAATCCATGTGTCGTTATTTTCCCAAATATAGCCATTTTTTTCCTGCTCTATTTGCTCTATGGCACCATCGGTTTCTGTTGCAATTACCGGTACACCGCATGCCATTGCTTCTGTCATTACCAGTCCGAATGATTCATTTCTAGACAGGTTAATCAAATATCTAGACCTATGGTATAAAGCGAATAATTCTTCAGGTGATTTGGCACCAAGATAAGACAGGGTGCAGTTACCACGGGTTGGTTTAGGCTGATAAGCTCCGGTTCCAATAACCACAACATTTAGTGTTAATTCGGTATTGTTCAAAAGAGTAACTAAGCGATCTATGCCTTTATTTTTCTCTAAATGTCCAACGAAGATCAAATCATAATCTTTTGCTTTTCTTGGGGTAACAGGCTTATAAAACAAATCCAATACCCCTGCACTTAGCACTTTAGCATCAGTAGCACGATAGAATTTTCGCTTTAAGCTATCACTTACAAAAATATACTTGTTCACCAAGTGACTACACATCCGATACACAAAGTTTGGTGGAGAATAGCTATAGATGTCACTGCCATGAAAGGTCACGACAATTTTTACTTTTGGATTACGACATAGCTTATAAAAAATAGCCAGAGCAATATTGGGAAAATAAAAGTGTACATGAATTACCGATAGCTTTTTCAATGAAAAAACATAGTAAAATATGAAACGTAAAAAAAATAATGGATACCTTAGAGCCTTTGCCAGGCCTGTTTTTTTGTTCTGATTCAAATAAAAAAGCTCAACATCAAAATCATGTTGTTCTTTAAGGGTTTTAAACTGGTTAACAACGAAACGCCCAGAATTAGGCTTTTCTTTGCTAGGCCCCATGTTTGAAAGAAGTAATATATGCAAGAGTTTATCTACTTAGCTTTATTAGTTTGTGTACGACTTAGTTGTATACCATAATTAGCTCTTGATGGTACAAAGTGAAACATTAAACGATATATTATCTGTATGAATGGAATCAACAAAGAATAACTGCTAGGTGAATAGCCGGACTCAACCTTGCGAGCGGAGTACTTGCCCTTAACTCTTGACCATAAACTTTTCATGGTCTTATAAGACACTGCCTCACTAAAGTTCTGCTTAATCAAAGCACTAAAAATCTTTTTATGCGTAAAGGGAGAAACAACGGTGAAGACTTGAGCCGCCAGTATATTACTGCCGAAAACAGCATACCGGCCACCTCTTCCGTATAAAAATTCATAATAGGTGACCTTTTGATATCCATTTAACGCTAAGCCTTGGGTTTTTTCCTTATAGTCCTTTAGTAGTATCCAAAACTCTTTATCACTCAATTCCTTATATCTTCGCTTTAGAATAAACAGCTCATCAATTCCTTTCAGTTTATACACCCATGGGAATATTTTAAACAGTTCGCCTAATACCCCCTTAAAAGTTATAAATGTTCCCCGTTGAAATACATCCCCTAAATACCCTTCAAAAAATGCGTTTGCTTTAGGAAAAGTTTCCTTTACATGCAAATAATTGGTTAACAGCCTGGGTATTGGATTAATAACGCCAAATGACATTTCTGCCAATACTTCTGGTTCATATTGAGCGATAGGTTCTTTACAAAAATCAAAAGAATAATAATGTTCAAATTCACTGGAAAACTGGCTTGTTATATTTATTTCCGGTGAATTATCGGGCCCATAGGTAAAGCCGTATTCAAACCGAGTATTAGCTAGAATAAACCTTGAATCTAGACCTGAGCTTAAAGGTAATATCTTTTCAGTTTTATTCCAGTTGTTCCCTAGAATACCAATTTCATTCCCCAGATAAGAAAAGTCATCTTCTATTGAGTTGGCTATTTCAAAATATTTCTTTACTCCATTTACGGAATAAACAGAGCCTGGGTCTAATCTTTCTATGCCTTTATATAAGGTGTAATTACCAAATAAATGATTCTTTTTCGTCAGAACACTTACCATATCATTATTTAGTCTATGAACATTTTCACTAAATAAAACTTTTACACTAGGTGCAATCTTAAGGTTATCTGCAAGACAATCGATATAATGTGATGATAGCCCCATGGGATCAACGATAATACGGGCAACTTTTCCGTCCCACCAATAAATAATGAAGGAGCCTGCTTCTACATTATTTACAGCTTCTCCTCCTTCTGACAGTATGTCTTTGGCTAGAAGAGGAAAATCATTCCTTTCCCCCTTGTATACAAACCAGCCAGCTACAATAAATACGTTACCCTCATATTCAAAAATAGGCGCAGACGACCACTCGGTGTCACTATATATAACTTTCCCCTGTCCTAACTTTTCTGGAAATACAAATTCCTTGCTATACCTTTCAGATATAGTTTTACTTGCAGGTAGGTGATTGTTATCACAGTTTATATACATTCCTCGCATTTAATGACTCCAATTCAGTCGCTAACTAATTCATCTTGGTCGATGAAAAATCCTGTCGAGCTTTCAAATATGCTTCTAATGGCATCTTTCCTAAAACTCCTCCAAACAGTATTTTTAAAATTACACGATAATTAACAAATTTATATGATAAGGCTTTGTAATAGTTTTTTAATGCAACCATTCTTTGCCCTCGACGCAACTCAAAATCAGCTAGGCTTTCATACTGCCTAGACAAACCAATTAACAAACCAAGCTCCTGATATTTGCTTTTGTATTTACTAATAATCGCACGATGACCGTTAGCCTTATTGGTTGGATTACAGGAAATCCCATCTTCAGCCAATTGATATGTAAGCAATGCTTCGGGTATGTAATCGCATTCAAAGCGCTCTGCAAGACGTAATAACAGATCATAATCTTGCATACTCGGTAAGTTGTCATCAAAGCCGTTGATCGCTAACAATGAGTCCTTGGTTATTAAAAAAGCTGATGTGCAAATACCAAACCCCTGATTCAACAACTTTTCAAACAGTTTCTCTGACGATATACACTTAAAATATTTTTTTCTCCCCTGATACTCTAAATTCATATCGCTATAGCATAATGCGGCATTAGATTTTTCGAGTTGTTTCACCTGTCGTTCAAGCTTAATTTCAAGCCAAACATCATCATCATCGAGAAATGCTATATATTTTCCATTTGCATGCAATAACCCAGTATTACGAGCTTTACATGCCCCCTGGTTGCTGTCATGTTTCACATATTTAATCTTTTGATCATGTTGAAACTGTGACATAACATTCTCAGTATGTTTTCGCTCTGCACTTTGTGGGCAATTATCATCCACGACTATCAGCTCCCAATGGGGATATGTTTGGGATTTGACACTATTAATTGCTTCCTCTATTGCATGAGCCCGTTTATATGTCGGAATAACAATACTGACTAATGAAAGCACAAAAAATTCTCCAATAATGTTAAGTAATTAATACTAAAAAGTAACAAACCAGATTAGCTAGCCGTTCGGTAACCATCATAATATTGAATATCAGTCTCCAGATATTCTACAAAGCCTTTTACATAATCTAGCCCTATATGTTCTATGGGGTGAGTTTTACCATCTAGTTTATACATAAAATCACTTTCATTAAGCCAAATGACATATGAAAAAGCGAGCAAATGAAAGGCTAAGACAGAGCCAAGTGCAAATAGCACTATGTATCTTGGTTGAAAGTAGGGTATTGAGAATACAAGTAGCGGACCATAAAGCAGATAAAACGGAAGCAGTATTCTGTGTAACTCATCTCCCATTACAAACAAAGCAATCAAGCTCAATGCAGAGAGGAAGCTACTTATATTAAAGATGCGGATAAATGAAATATTCTTTGTACGTAAATATCCAGGTATTGCAACTATGTTTACCACAAGAAAAAACAAAAGGGTTGGTAACTTTGAAAAACCGGGAGAAAACTCCAAGCGAGTTACAATTTTGGCAATGATATAGTGGCCTGATATGCTAGCTATTATTTTAACTGACAATATCAAGCCTATAGCCGCAACCATCAGAGCCGCAAATATCAACAAAAGTTCAATAGCACTCCACTTACGATCAATATAACGCCCGACAACAAATAAGGGGAAGAGTAATACAAAAGTAGAAATATGAATCATACCACCAAGAAGAAAGAGACCTAGTCCATACCTGAAGTGGGTCCTGGCATATAAAATTCCACAAAGTAAAATAGGCAGCGCAAGATATGACCTTATCAGGTGCCATTGTCCCTGGAAAAACTTATAAAAAATAACCGCCAATAAAAAGCACAATAACGGGTTTGGCGTATCAACAAGCTTAAAAAACTTCCATATCATTAAATATGTTATAAATAGCGTAAGAAAATAATAGAAAAACGCATGGTTTCCAGATATAGCCGCTACTCCCCAGCTGTAAAGGCTAAAAGCAAAGTCAGCATGTTTAGCATATATTAGCGATACGGGAAGCATTTGCGAAAACAAGTCATACCTTTGATATGCCATCAAATATGACGGCATATCATCTGCCCCTCCCCAGAGATACCCCATATATCGGCTTGCAATCAGGAATGATAATGAAAAGGCAATGAGTAGAAATAAAAAAGTATTTCCTCTTAGCCTACAGAACGATAAGCTAAATATACCTACTGCCATCAACCAAAGAAGAAGAGGCAAAAAAAACCAACTTGCAACAAGAAACAATACACTCAAGACCTGAGTGTATTGAAACCTTTCAAACTCATGATAAAGCACAAGTGGTTTTATGTTAGAAGTGGTCAAGAACCTGCCCAAATGACTTAATAGTTGACTGGTAAAAAATGGTTAAACGTCTTAAACCTGATTCATTAGCTATATTTTCGCTTATAACTAACGACAAAATGAACAAACAAGGTAATCAAGCACATGAAAAGACCACTAAATACGGCAGAGACAATAGCGATAACGGCCCTGTTCGGAGATACTTTTCTCTCTTCAATTATCGGACTCTCGATCATTTTAAAGACATAGTCAGCCTGAACTTCGGCAAGCAACATCATTTTAGTTTGCTCCTCAATCAGGCTGTAAAATACGTTTTTCATTTCTGCAACATTAGTTTTCTTTAACTGCTTTTCCAGGAATAAAATACTTCTATTTCTTTCAGCTATTTCCTGCTGTCTCATCAGGGCATTTATATCCTGAATAAGATACTCAACCCATAATTTAGAAATATTAGGATCTATGTGCTTAAACGCCAGAGTGACAAAACCTGTTGACTTATTCTGCTCTACTTCCAAGTTCTTCAGAAAAGCAACATAGGTATCAAACATCGAAGGTTCCGGAGACTCTCCTTTCTTAACTTCTTTAACCCATTCTTTATTGCTAACAGAGTATAGGGATTCATCAATGATAAGCTTGCCCGTACTTTTATCCCAGGATTTTGCCGCCATTAAGGGAACTTTAACATTGTATTTTTCAATAAAACGATAAATAAAATCTTTCGATTTAATCGTTTCTATGTGCAGTGCTGTGTCATCACTGGCGCCACCCAGGTTAATACCCGCCATGCTTGCCAATCCTCCAAATTGCCCTGCCAGAGAGGCTAAACTACCCGACTCTTGTGACTTTTGAGGAGAAAGGAGCGCAGAAGATTTATAAATATTAGGCAGAGTCAAAGAATATAGAACAATACTGACGGTCAGTAATAGTGAAACACCAATAACAACCCATTTACGACGCCAAAGCACTAACCACAACTCGATAAGATCGAATGGCGATTCCTGTGACTCTTTCACCATATTCGCTTCAGGGGAAACCTCGTATTGCTTACTCATTTATTTGTACTTCCACTCACCAGCTTTAATAAATAGCGCCCATATTCTGTTTTGCTCAGCTCTTTTCCTTGACGCTCAATAGATTCACTACGCAACCAACCATTGTTGTAGGCGATCTCTTCTAAGCATGCGATCTTAAAGCCTTGCCTTTTTTCAACCGTTTGCACAAACATGGAAGCATCCATCAGGCTATCATGCGTCCCTGTATCCAGCCAGGCGAATCCGCGCCCCAATACTTCTACTTTTAGTTGCTTCTGTTCAAGATAGGCCTGATTTACGGTTGTTATTTCGAGCTCGCCACGCAAAGAAGGCTCTACGCGTTTAGCAATATCAACAACAGAGTTATCATAAAAATATAAGCCTGTTACCGCATAGTCTGATTTTGGCACGAGAGGCTTTTCTTCAATCGACAGTGCATTAAAGTCTGAATCAACCTCAACAACACCGAACCTCTCAGGATCATGAACCTGGTATGCGAATACCGTTGCACCTTCTTTCAATTGAGCTGCAGATTTTAACTTGGGTGAAAAATTGGCACCATAAAAAATGTTATCGCCAAGAATAAGGCAAACACTGTCACCTCCAATAAAGTTTTCACCTATTACAAATGCTTGAGCTAATCCCTCTGGTTTTGGTTGAATGGCAAATGACAATTCAATCCCAAAACTACTTCCATCTCCCAATAAATTTACAAACTGTTGTTGGTCTTCCGGTGTCGTAATGATCAAAATTTCACTAATGCCAGCAAGCATTAGTACTGACAACGGGTAATAAATCATAGGCTTATCGTAAACGGGCAATAGCTGTTTAGATACACCTCGAGTAATAGGATGAAGTCGAGTCCCGCTACCACCAGCTAGAATAATTCCTTTCATATTAATGATTTCCTAAGCGCTCTCGTTGATAATTGCCGGTTTGCACCTGCTCACACCAAGACAAGTTATTTAAATACCAGTCAACAGTTTTTCGAATACCTGATTCAAATGTTTCCTCAGGTTGCCAGCCCAGCTCCCTGCTTATTTTTCCTGCATCTATGGCATAGCGAAGGTCATGGCCAGGCCTGTCTTTTACAAAAGTAATAAGCTCTGAAAAGCAGTTAATTCCTACGGGCTTATCAGTAACTAACTCATCCATAATGTCACAGATAGTTGTTACAACATCGATGTTTTTCTTTTCGTTGTGACCACCGATATTGTATGTCTCTCCTACAGCCCCGCTAGTTGCAACAGTAACCAAAGCTTTAGCATGATCTTCTACATACAACCAGTCTCGAATTTGGCTTCCATCGCCATAAACAGGGAGAGGTTTGCCTTCCAGCGCATTGAGAATCATCAACGGAATTAATTTTTCCGGGAAATGGTAAGGTCCGTAATTGTTTGAACAGTTAGTAATCACTACGGGCAAACCATAGGTGCGATGCCAAGCCCTAACTAGATGATCAGAGCTTGCTTTACTTGCAGAGTATGGTGAACTCGGCTCATAGGCCATATCTTCAGTAAAAAGCTTGCCACTATCTGCTAAATCACCATACACCTCATCGGTTGAAATATGATGAAAACGAAACTGGCTTTTTTTGTCACTTTCTAAAGTTTGCCAATACTCTCTGGCAACCTCTAACAATGTATAGGTGCCGACAATATTGGTTTGTATAAAATCACTTGGCCCATCAATTGATCGATCAACATGAGACTCTGCCGCCAAGTGCATAATAACATCGGGTTTACATTGGGCGAAAGTTTCAACCATTTTCACCCTGTCACAAATATCAGCATGTATAAATTGATAGTTTGCATGCGAACTTGCATCTTCTAACGATTGCAAATTGCCTGCATAGGTCAATTTGTCAATATTGACCACCTTATATTGTTTTTCTTCCAGTAAATAGCGTATAACGGCGCTCCCAATGAAGCCTGCGCCGCCAGTAACAATGATCGTTTTCATCAAAACCTTAAATTAGATCTGCAAAAATTTTAAAATTGTTAATCTAGGTAACAAATCAATCAATTCGTACCTAACTTCTTCTTTTTCTACAACAGAAATATAAGTTACCAATTGTCTCAAAGAAATGTTCCAATTGCCAACTAAGAAGCCATATTGACGTTAAGGTATTGGCTTTCCGAAATGAGCCAATCTTTGAAAGTAGAGCTCAATTGTTAACAAGCTACCTATTAGTTCGGGTCTTGCGCCTGCTTTGCCGCTATAATAGTCATCAACCCACCCTTTCACAGTCGGTGCAGAAAATACTTTTTGGACATTGCTGTGTTCCACACAAAGCACACCATAAACATACTCTCTAAATTCTGGCGCCCGAAGCCAATCATCATACTTTACGTAATGACTTCCCTTCACCAACTTGCGGTAAACCTTTCTTAACAACGCATCAAATGGAGAGCCTGTAACCCACTTGATCAGCATTTGTTTGAATTTTTGGGGCCAGTTAGGCTCAGTGTGCTGTATGCCGGTATTAGCCTCAGAAATAGGCTTTCCCGTTTGTTGCCACGGAATGGTCTTAAAATAGTCAGGATAATGTCTTAGCAACATATGGTGATAAAGTTTACCATTTCGCCTGTACTCTTCCGGAAGGGAATAGAGAAACTCCATCAAATCATTATCAAAAAAAGGCTTCAAGTTATGCAGGTCATGACCGATTAAATCACTTCCTGCAGAAATAAATCGAACGCCTCTGTTATAAATAAATAAGGGGTCATTAAGCGTTGAATTGAAATACGCCAACGAAGTACCGGCATTTTTTGCATATTCTCGATATTTAATTTCAGCCTTTTCTCCTAAGGAAAGGTTAGACTCTTGACTATCAAACAAATAACTCCCACCAAAAGTAACATCCCCTAAGAAGCCATTCAGTAGGAAATGTGAGCTTTTAGTTATTTCACTGACCGATGATAGTGCATGCATATGCAATATATTTTTCAGCCCATCGGTAACCCATACTCCACTTTGCCGACCTTGAAACCAGTTTTCTTGGTTGACTTCAATAAACTGATTGCTTACATCAGCATGGCTTGCAACCTCTTTAGCGAGAACAGCATCATCACAGTCTTTACCACCAAATGTAAAGGTACAAATATCACCACTAAAATGTTGTTTAGCGGCAGAAAGCAAAACTCGGGAGTCAAGTCCACCACTTAAGGTAATTGCCAGTTTTTTTTCTGAAACCACGGATAATTGGCGTAACATCGCCTGGTCAAACAACTGGTAGGAAAGCTCAACCGCCTGGTCAAAGGTGACATTTTTATTTTCATCAATATCTGACCAGGTCCAATAAAACTCCTCCTGAAAAGAGCCAGTTGTTAAATCTATATTGCATATTGACGCCGGAAGCATACGTTTGACATCAGTAAACATAGTTTGCTGCGCTAGGAAGTGTCCGACATTAACAAAAGTCTTTAATGCTTCTTCATCTAGAGAAACTTCAAAAGCAGGATGTAAAACCAAAGCTTTTATTTCACTGGCAAAGGCTTTAATTGAAGAGTGGTCAGCCCACAAATATAAGGGCTTTAACCCATAGCGATCATTAAGCAATACTAGTTTCTTGTTTTTGTGATCCGCAATAACACAAACAAAATAACCATTAAGTTGAACTGCAATGCTTGCTAAGTTCCCATTATGATAACTCTCAATTATCACCTCACTAGCACTTTTAACCGACAAATCAATTCCTTTTATCGAGTAAATGTCTCCATAAATATAAACTGAAGCATCTTCGTTTTGATGAGTTTCAACACCAATTTCATTGCCAATTGCCTTGAGCATTAGTTGATAGTCACCATTAGAAAAACTTGTTACCTGGGTACCTGTAACTTCCGAAAAACACTCGTGATGAATATCTTTCAATGAATTAGCACCAAGATAACCAATAACGCCGGGCATAACTTTATTTCCTAATTTCTTTTAGCGTGTTTTGAACAAAAGGGAACATTAATAGGCAATACGCCAATGCAACAAAAAGCAGCTCAAGCAAAGAGGGCATAGCCTGTATTTGATTATCAAATACAAATACAGCCAAGGCTGAAACACCTAAGACTGCAAAGGGGACAAGACAAGCCTTAATCAGCTTGCCAAAAGCGAGTTTTGCCACTGGAGAGATAAGAAAACGCCAATGTAAAATAAACAGAAAAGCTTGCAGGATCACCAGCATTTTAACCAGCCAGACAACACCATTTGATACAGAGACGACAATAACTACAGGTCGAATCAGAGTAACAAAGATATTCCAGACAAACCCTCTTCTCACTTCACCAGTTGCCCGTAACAAAGCCCCAACAGGGTTTATCAAGGAGATAATTAACATATTCAAGGCTAACCAACGTAGAAGCTCACCATATTGCTGCCACTCATCACCATATGCAATATATAAAACACTTGCGGGGTATAGCGCCATTCCCAAATACAAAGGCACATTAACCATGCTCAGAAATCGAATAATTTGCGCATAAATACTGGAAATAGAGTGACTTTCTTTATAATTAACCATTAACGGAAACGTCACTTTATTAACAATCGGGTTGATCAGTTGCAATGCGGGCCTGAACACTAACGCTTTAACATAGGAGTATATTCCCAATACTTCAGTTCCCAAAAGCTTACCTATTAATAACTGGTCAAATTGAGCGCTTAAGTAGTTAATGAATGCTTCACCTGTTTGGTATAGCCCATATTTAATAGGTCGTGATGTTTCTGACCAGCGTGGAAATTTCAATGAAACAGATTCAAGCTTAGTAAAAAATAGCAAAACACAAGAAAGTACGGCCGCGGTAACAAGTTGAGCAAAAACAACCGCTTCTAATTTAAGCCCGTAAAACAAGAACACCAGCAGGCCTATAAAACCAATGGCAGAAGCCAGTATCTCTATTTTAGCCAGCTGATTAAACTTTAATTGCTGTTGCAACAAGGCGATATGTTGCTGGCTTAAGCTACGGATAAAGAACACAGGGGCCAGCAAAACCAATAACTCGGCCAAATTATCCATAGCATAAAATGCTTCTATTGGATAAGAAGCAAGCATGACTACCACTGAAATAAACAAGCCAAAGGCTATATTTACCGTATAAAGCTGGTTTAACTGGGCTCTGGTCAAATCCCGATAATAAATGGTTGCATTGGAAATGCCGGCGTCACCAAAAATTTGGGCAAGGCCAACAACCAGATTAACCATAGCCAGTAGCCCAAGCTCTATTGGTGACAAGATACGAGCAAGAATAACCAGTTGGGCAAGCTGCACAACCCCCTTAAAAATAGTGGAAGCTGCTGACCATGAGATACCCTGCATTGCAGATTTGGCAATAGTCATATTAGGGAAACTACCATTACAACCAACACCTTCATTACATAGCCCCTAAACTATTGACCATTTCAGACCATTTGGGCGCCAATGCCTGTTCAGTATAAGTTTCCTTCATTAAATCTATATTGTGTTGACGGCGCTCTTTGACCATTGCCGTCAAGGTTTCAAAATCAATCTGCTCTAATCCCTCCAGGCCATAAAGAGAGAAGCCCAGCGAAGTCAAGTTTCGGTAACTCGATGTTGACTCCCTTAGCAGCATAGGTTTTCCCATTAGCAGCATGGCATAAACCACATACAACCCCTGCTGACGTTGGTGAGCAAACACGGTTAAATCGACATCTGCTAGCAACTGATCATAGGCTGACTTTTCCAGCATATCGGTAATAGCCGCTAACTTATCACCGAATATTGCCTTACCGGCAGAAACAACATTATTTACATATTCGCTCGTTCCTGCATAGTTAAGGGGAACGATAACTTCGATATCTTCATTAGCCAGGTGACTTAAACGTTTAAAAATATCAACATGTTCATTGCTTGCCGCAGCAGAGTTTCCTACCAGGATCTTAATAGAACCGTTTTCTTTTCGCTGGGCCTTAGTCAAACTGTCAACATCGACACCAATAATAGGGTAAGGTAAAACTTGCACCTGTTTTCTTTTCAGATATAGCTTCGCCAAAGAGGCATCACCTGAATTCAAGGTAAACACGTTGGCACAGCGGTAAATAAAAATAGCATGAAGCCACTGAGCAACATGCTGTTTGATCGTACGGTTTGGCTTGCCATGACGGTAGAGCTCTGCTCCCCAAAACACACAATTACAACGCCTTAATAATGAGGTAAACCATAATTTTCGCCATACATGTATATCAAACAAGCCATGAAAAACTATATTCGCATCTTCAGGTAGTGTCTTTAACCTGGTAACCAGATCATCTGCATTCCTATAAGGTTGGAAATTATCGGCTACCCTCCCAGTATTTCCACCTGCTTTTACCCAAAATTGCTGTGGCTGCTTAATAGTGCAGGATTCATTAAAAAAGCCAGACATAGGAATATAATGATGTGGCGTATCATCAAAAATATGAACAATCACTACTTTTCATTCTCTCTAAATTTTAACAATTCATATTCATACGATAACAGTGCCTGACTACGGGTTTTAACAAAAATGGAGTTGTATACGGTAATATGAATATAGTTCCCAATGTTGATGCCTCCTTCACCGGCAGAAAGCACACAAAAATCATCAATGCGGACGTTATTCCCGATTGAAATACGTTCAATACCGTAAAACGAAGCTTTCCTGGAAATAAAGACATTTTGCCCGACTTCGGCAAAGCCGAGTTCTACTAACTCTTTGGTAGAATAAAACGACACACACTTCCCTTTAAAATTCCCCTTTTCCCTTACAGATACAACTCCGCTGAATAAAGGTTCAGGTTAATATTGAGCAAAAAGACGGAGAGATTTTATCACTCCATCTCCTGAAAACCTAGCGCTTCCTACTAGGCTGGCCAAGCTAGCAGGCTTAGCCTAAGTATAAAAACTAAAGGGATTGCTTGACCGATTGGCAAATAACATCAACATCATCTAAGGATAGATCTGTATACATGGGCAAACATAACACACGTGCACTGACACCGTTGGCAACGGGAGTAACCCCGACTTCTCCATATACAGGTACCTGTGACAGGCTTGGATGGAAATAACGACGTGTCTGTATCCCTTGTTCTGACAGGCTGCTAACAACTTTTAATAGCTGAGCTTCATTTTCCAGCAATATCGGCATATAAGCACCATTTCGCTGTCCCTTATCATGCCAATCTTGTAATTGCAGCGAAGTACCAGAAAGGTTCTGATGATAGCAATCAATCAATTCCCTTCTCTGAGAGGCAATATGGTCGATATCATCCAGCACGGCCAAGCCCATGGCGGCATGGAATTCACTCATTTTGGCATTAATACCAACATATTCCGGAAACTGCTGGGAATCGAAGCCAAAGTTAATTAATTGTTTTGCTTTCTCAAAGACGGCCTTATTTTTAAAGATAATGGCACCACCTTCGACACTATGAAACAGCTTGGTAGCATGTAAGCTTAAGGTAGAGGCATCTCCATAGTGTAAAACCGACTCTTCTCCATATTGGCTGGCAAAGGCATGGGCTGCATCATAAATAACTTTTAATTCATATTCTTTGGCTATATTTTCAATTTTTTCCACTTCACATGGGTTACCAAAAACATGCACCCCTAAAATAGCAGAAGCCGAGCTTAAATCAGACTTTCTAATGGCTTCAATATCTATATTTAATGACTTTGCATCTATATCAATAAATCTTGGCTTAAGGTTTTGCCAGCATAGTGAACTGGCCGTAGCGGCAAAGGAAAATGGCGTGGTTAGCACTTCACCTTTAACATCAAGTGCCGCATAGGCCACCTGCAGCGCCAAGGTGCCATTGGCGACCAGCAATAAGTGCTCAACCCCCAAATACTCGGCCAAACGTGATTCAAGTTCCTGCACCAGCGGGCCATTATTGGTCAGCCAGTTACGCTCATATACACCATTAAGGTGTGACTGATATTTATCCTTATCGGGAAGGTAGGGTTTAACAATTGGGTATTTCACGGGCCATAGTTCAGCATAAATTAAGTGTGCGCGATAGTAGCAAAGCTGATAATGACTCGCAAGGTAATGCGTAAAGAGAAAAGGAATTGAAATTTATGAAACTATTTTTCAGGCCATAAAAAAAAACGCGCCGAAGCGCGTTTTTAATGACTATAAAGTCTAACTCATATTACTGGTTTGGAACCAATACACGGTCAGCAGTTGGTTTGTGGAAGTACAAACCTTCTGTTTCGATGTTTGGAGCATTAACTGTAACACTTACGCGTGCGTTACCGTCGACACCAGATTCAGCAGCAAAAGCAGCAACTTCTAGGCTGATGTTAGTTACTGATTTAGCAGTAGCGATAGCAGATAACGTTTTAGTGTAAGTCGTACCGTTAGCAGTTAAGTCAACAGTGATTGCACCTTCAACAGTACCTGGGTTAGTAACTGTGATAGATTGCGCATAATCAGAACCAAATGGTAAGAATGCGATATTAGCTGTGCTACCGTCTAACGTGAAAGCACCTGCAGATGCGTCAGCAAGAGTGATAGTGTTGTTACTTGCATCAGATGCAACACTACCAATAGTGAAGCTTTGAGGAGCAACAATTACTGAACCGCCGGCTGCATTACCAATATTTTTGAAACCAAACTTAGCAGTATCAATAGCGCCGGTAACTGTCACAGTAGCTGTGATAGTATCAAGAGCAGTATTGATTGAATATGCAACCGCATCATCCGCGCCACCACCTGTTGGTGTAAAAGCAATTGCAGATGCAAGTTCAGCCGCTGATAACGAACCATCTTTTGCACCAGCGTCGTAATCCATTAACCAAGAGAAGTTACCTTTAATAGTATGAACAACTTTAGTAACGGTTAGAGCATCAACATCACCAGAGTTGTTAGTTGGAGTTACAGTTAACTCGTCAAGGTTAGCTGACGTAGTAAATTCAGCACGGCCTGCACCTGTGCTAACTTCACCGTTTAACTTAGTGATAGCATTTGTATACTGAGTACGGAACGCAGCCACTTCTGTTGCTGTAGACTTATCGTACTCACCGATCAATGCGTTAGTAGAGATCGCTGTAGAGGTGAACTTGATCTTAGCCTTATCAGTTGCACCAGTAGTATCCAAAGACCAAGCAGCAAAAGTAAGAACAGTAGCTGCAGCTTCATCGGCAGTTGACACACGGAAGCGAGCCGTATTGTCATCAGAATAATCAACAAAGCTGAACGTAGTACCAACAGCACCAGGAACTAACGTTGGAGTTGCAGTTTTGTCAAACTTAGCACCTTCTACAGTAATTACCACAAGGTCGTTTACGATGTATGAAGTACCTGTAGTAATTGTAAGGGCAGCAGTTAAATCACCTGGAGCTATAGTTTTGTTACCTAGATCTGCATCCAAGTTACCTTCTAGCGCAACATTTACAACTGCACCAGATGTAACTGTAGCAGCAGCATTAGCTACTCCTGAAACTGCAGCACCTGCTAGGGCTAAAGCAATTAGAGATTTTTTCAACATTTTTTTCTTCCTTTGTTTCATGAAACTTGAGACCTATCTTATTTAAAGCCTCGGAATTTTCAATTATTATTTAACACTTAGGCCGTCGCCTAAGCGACTTCTAACAATGGCTAAGTTTAAGCTGTCTTATCTGGTTGTCAATATTATTTATTGCGCCAACCAATCAAATGTGCATTTTTCAACCAAACCCACAATAACTTCAACTATTAAAGCCGATTGAGACGTTACCGAACAATGAATAACAATTCAAGCCCTAATCGACTAAAAATATGGATTAATTACTGTTTTTATTGATTAATGTTAAGTTCATCGTATTGAGTGGTAAATTTTTCCATAATATCCCCCCACTCTTCTGGCGACTCGATCACTTTTGGCGTTACCAAAACCACCAGTTCTGTTTTGTCTCCGGTATCGTCCTTTCCATCAAACAGGCCGCCAATCAGTGGAATATCCGAGAAAAATGGCACCCGCCTGTCATTAATGGTGCGATTTTCACTGATTAACCCCCCCATTACTATGGTTTGGCCGCTTTCGGCGACCACTTCTGTATTGATACTACGTTCAAAAATAATAGGAGAACCTTCAACCGACTCATCCCCCGTAGTCTGGTTACTGATCTTTTGATCTATCTCCATTATTACCACGCCACGGGCATTGATTGTAGGTTTTACCCCTAACTCGACACCAGTTTTTCTATATATCACAGAAGTAGTGGTATTTTCACTGGTAATAGTAGTAGCTCCGACTGTTGGAATATCATCACCCACGGTTATGGTAGCTTCAACACCGTCACGGACCAATAATGAGGGCCTGGATAATACATTAACATTAGAATTCTTTTGAAACAGGCTAAAGGTTAATTCACCCTGAGCACCTGATAGTACATAACTTAAACCAGAACTGCCGCTGCTTAAATTAAAGCCGCCCACTTTGCTGGCACTGCCCTGGTTAGTGAGCTCGAAGTCAACACCACTCTTAAATTCATCCGTCAGCTTCACTTCTGCAATCATAACCTCCAGAATCACCTGCTTAGGCATAACATCGAGCCGCTTAATTAGTGGGAGCATCTGACGGTATTTATCACCTGTGGTACTGAAAATAAGGGCATTGGCTCTTTCATCAACCACTAAAGTCATATCTGGATTCGAAGCTGAGATACTACCACCGGTACTATTATTAACTTTTTTCTGTGTTTGCTGGTTTTGTGATGCTGCCGAGGTATTGTTATCAAGTGGATTATTTCCGCCTGCAACAGCTCCACCAATCAACACCTGAAGGCTTTGGCCTAAGTCAGTTGCCCGGGCAAATTTAGGCTGGTAAAAGAAATACTGTACCTGGCTCCCCCTGGGAGCCTGATCTATTTGTGACGCCCAAAAGCCAACCCTATCAATTAATGCCTTGTTATTGGCAAAAGAAATTAAAGTACCGGTACGCTCAAGGGGAACTAAAGAAATAGCCTGATCATTTTGACCGGTCCCGCTCACTTGAATGCCTTCCTGTTTCAACAGATCTGGCAATTTTTCAACCAGAGTCTCCATATCAACATAGGTTGCTTTATAAACACCTATATGACGGTTTCTAAATAAGGGTTGGTCCATTAACTTAACGAATTCTAACGCTCGGATTATATCTTTGCGCTTCCCCTGCAATATTAGGGTATTACGCTGAAAATCGACAGATGCCTTTACTTTCAATATTTGTTGTATGGTATTTGCCAGCGAAGTTTGCATACCAAATTCAAAAGGCACTAACTGAATAATATCTACCGAGGTATCAGGTACTAACTCTGGCTTATTACCATACCCATATGCCACGGCCCCTTGTACCCCACCTTCTGCCTGGTGCACATAATAAATACCATCATCATGACGAACAACATAACCGCGTTCGGATAAAATATCTTCACTGATGGTAAATAGTTTACGTTTACTGATATCCTGCTGCAGATTTAAGGTAACAGATTTATTATCGGCTTTAACTTTTTCACCCAGGATATAACTCACTCCTAAAAGCTCACCAAAAACATAATGCAAATAGTCTTTTAGCGCTAAATCATCGGCAGCTAACTGAACCATTTCTTTATCACTAAAAAGGGATGTTAAGTCTTCCGCTTGTTTTTGAGCACTTTTCTTGGTTGTTAGCGGCGATAAGTAACTCATACCCGAAGAATCAGCATTCATACCGCTTGAAATAAGTGAACCGCCGGAAACTGAGGTTTTATCTTCCTTAGCGTCACTTGTTTCGGAGCCTTTTAGGTATGACTCATTAGCCGTATATCGGCCTTGTGGGGCGGTAGAACAGGCGCTAAGGGATATAGCCAAAATGCAGCTTAAGGAAAAAAGTTTTGTTTTTATCATTATATTCATATTTGCTATTCGTTACTTTCTAATCAAGGTAACCAAGTTAATAACACTAAGCTTTATATTACGGAGCCATTGATGTATCTAGATTCTTGGTTAAAAATCAAGATAAAGACATCACTTGCCACTATACATGGTTAATATTATTTCCTGCGAGCCCTGTTCATTGTCTTTAGTCAGTATTACCTGAGTATTTTTCTCTATTGTTAACTGGTAACCGTGCACCTGGCTACCCTGCCTATACTTTTCAATGCTTTGTTCGCCGGTTTTAACATTGTTGACAAGTAACAACGCATATAGTGCTTTATTATTCTTATCATTACTTTTTATCACGGCTTTTAACTGAAGCTTATTATCACCGATAAAGAGGGATTTTAATTCTCCCTGCTGTTTTGCCTGTTCAAGTAAGGACATACCCTGTTGTTTTTCCGGGATATTATTAGTTTTACTGTACTTCTCGTACCTTGCACTAAGCTTATCCATATCACTAGCTTTTAACCTTGGTAGTTGCAACACTGTAAGCTCCGGCTTTTCTGCCAGCCTCTGGCTTTTGGTGTTACCGGATACAATTCTATCGGTGAAGTCCGCAATTCCCCATAACAGAGTAATGATAATGACAACAATACCAAGCTTGTTAGTAAATAATTGAAATAATGTTAGCTGGTTCATCCTGTTACTCCAGCAGGAGAGCTAACACTATTTTTTTGCTCCATATTATTCACATAAAGATACAAGATCACCTGACCATTAACTTGGCCCAGGTTTTCAGCTCGCTGCCCTTTAAGGGAGACATTAAAATCCTTGATTTCTATTCTACGAACCTGAGACTCAAGTGCCCCCATAAAACGAATAGCATCTGCAGTCTGGCCGCTAAAGCGGATCATAATGGAATAGCGGGTTGCCGTTAGCCCCTCAAGCAAAGTAGAAGCCTGCCAACCTATATTTTGAGATTTTAATTTATGTGTAGATAACAACGACTCCAACATTTTTTGCTGGGATAGCTTAAAGGCCGATTCCTGCTGGTACGGAAAAAACATTTTATCTGCATCTGAAATAAGCACATTAAGCTGTTCATTATTTATCTTATTTTCATTTTGCTGTCCCAGCACACTGGTTATTTTATCCTGTTTTTTATCCAATAATGTAATGTCTGATAATATTTCGTCCTGCCAGGCAAACACGGGCACGATAACAAACTTAGCAATAACCAGGATCAGGATAATAGAGAGTAGCAATGCATGCTGCTTAAGTTCAGCCACGATCCTTCTCCGCTAATTCTTTATTTTGTATATCAACCAGTTTAAAGCTAATCACAAAAACATCCCGGTTACGGTTGCGTCTGGTTGGAAAATCAAACTTGGCATCAGTTGCTATTGCACTACTTTCAATTTGCTCTAACACGTCTGTTGCTTTCCCTGTACTGCCACGAATAACGATGCGGTCATCCACGGTTCTAATATTGGTTAATCTTGCCTTTGGAAAGATATCAGCCATTGCCAGCCAAAGCGCAGAGCGAGTCATCTGCGTCTCTAAAAAGTTCTGCATGGCATAATAACGGGCAAGCTTTGTATCAACTTCATCTTGTTGGGCGAGTGCTTGGGTTACTTCGCTGGAGTGGCTGTCAAGCTCTTGCTGCAACGACACTTTTTTATAGCCCAAGTAAGCACTTGTAGCAGCCAAATAGACACCGAGCACCAAAAAGCAGGGAAAGGCTATATTTTTAAGGAGTTGTAGCCGGCTTTCAACCTGCGGCCCCTTAAAAAAGCTAAGGTACTGTTCCAACCCTATGGACTTAAGGCCTGTTGCCAAAAATTCGAAATAGTCCTGTGAGCGAATAACAAGCTTTTCTTGACAAGAAGCAATACCGGCAGACAGAGCAAAGTGCTCACTTGTGCTTAATATGGACGTACGCAGCGAAGAATAGAGCAGCATGCCATTTTTAGCGACATATAAAGGAGTATCCTGCTTGGGGCCGTTTATTTCAGCTATCTGATTGTTTTCAACCTGATTTGCACACAGAAAGCTTTCCGGCACTGTTAGAAAAGCGTTCGGGACTTGCTCACTAAATTCCCAGCTATTGACCTGGCTCTTGCCCTGACCGCTATTCCAAACATGATGGTAAGATGTTTTTGAGCTTTCCAAAGCCAAGAGCTTATTTAATTCGGACTTAGAGTCAATGGGGTACTCTTTTGCCTGCTCCGTATAGCATTGTCTTGCGACTATGAGTATTAAGGGACTAAACTTCCCATTAGCTGCCGGTTTAAGCGCCAAACTTTTAGAGTTGTCTAGCTCAAATTGATGCAATCTGCCATCAAAGTATCCGACAAATGAACACAAAAACTTTTTCCAGCTTGACAATATCAAACCTGACTTACCTTGCTCTATGTTATTCAAATTTTCTTTTGATGTTAATGGATTTACTGTCACGATATAGCCACAATTTAACCACGATTTGAGAATATATTAATGGGCATTTTTTCACCTGACGCGTAAGGCATTACCTGTATTATTATTTCTTTTTTCACAACCGATTCCCCTACCTTACTCTCAAGTGTCAACTCTAGAAAATTTGATGGATAAAAAATAGTGCTATCATTTTCCACTATTCCGGTAAGTTGACTGAATAGCCTATTGGTTAATTGGTTAGTATTCCTTAATTCAATAACTTGCGACGCGATAGTTTGACTTGTTAAAGCACTTAGCAGCTCTTCAGGCGCATTCATCGGGTTAAATATCCCCTGTCGAAACACCGTCATGTTACTTTTTAATAAGTTAAACAATTCAGGCGTCATTCGATTAACATGGAAAAAATCATGTACTGTGGGTACAGCACCATTTCGAATTTCGTTTTTATTGTTTAGTCGCTCATCACCGTTTACGCGAGGGATACTATCAAGATCTTGCCAGTCTAACAAGTTATCAGCAATGGCAGTTATACCACTTGATGTTTCTCCACTATATGCAATCAGCTTTTTTAAATGTTTTTCATTTGGAAAATGTGCATGAATAAGACCTGCCTGGTCTTGTATTTTTACAGTGACAAGGTTATTGAGAGAAAAAGGGTTATCATAAAAATTCCACTTTTGTGAAACGCTTACAGCCCCGTCTAGATTAGCATTTGTTGTTGATTGGGTCCGGTTTTGGGTCAATAGCGAGAAAATCAGTTCTGATTCAGCGCCGTGTTGAGCAACCAATGCATACGCTTTATCATCAGCCCATTGTGCTACTTTAATCTGGTCTTTTGCCGTTGAGGTTAAATAAAGTGCCAATACAGATAAAATGGCCGTAATTAACAGTACCTGTATTAATGCAACGCCCTGTTGCCTGCTGACATTACCTACAAACATATACGAGACTATCCATCCCACTTAATATAAGGTGACATCCACTTTTCAGTGCTTGAATCAAGATAAACAGAAAAACTTAATTCTTTGGCGGATTTGGTTAAAGTAATACTCACCTGCTCCGGCATTAACTGACTATCAATGCCAGAAAACCGTTCAAACCAGCGATGATTTGCCGGATTTTTCTGTAATGCATTTTTTTGATGTAGGTGACTCCACCCCAGGTAGCTAAAGCTGACATCGTCCAAGTCAGAGAAAAGCGTCAATTCTTGTGTAAATTCTATATTTTGCTCAGTGCCAACCAAGAGCACCTGTTCCGTCGATGAAGATTGATAAACAAGATCAAGCTTACCATTTTCTTTTATTACCGTTGTTAAGCGAAATATCTCTGAAAACTCACCACTAAACAAACCTGACCGGCTAACGGCTAACAGGCTGTTGTTGTCACCAACAAAAAAGAATGAGGGGGATTGATTATTATCTACAACAATAAAAGACTGAATACCTTCTATTAATCGCTGAAAATTTTCCAGTTGCTTAGCATTTTGGGCAGACTGAGAAAACTGCCCTAGCTCTTTATTCCACCTTTCAGACATTAAGCTATAACTATATGAGCCGGTAAAGAGTAGCAGGCTTAAAATCGAAATTGCAATCATCAATTCAATGATTGTAAAGCCCTTGCTTTTGATAAATTCCCCCTTACTCATTGTTCCAGCTCAACTCATTAAATTGATAAGTCTTGGTTAGACCTGCATATTCCAGCTCCAGCGATACATTCCATAACTTGTACTTTAATGGTGGGGTGACCAGCGAGCCTGAGTTTGGGTCTAACCTCTTAGGCGCTGATTTATATTCCCGTAATGAAGCTTTCCACTGGTAAGAAACATCCCAAGCATCAGCGCTATCACTTAGCTGTGTTTGGTTAGAGTTTCCCTGACTACGGATATCATGGCGAATTCTGGCTAATACCGAAGGCAGAGCTCCTGTGAGTGTAATATGTTTATCGGCCCTCTCACTGCTGATAAAAGCGCCTCGATATACCATAGAGACAGTGGCAATCGAAGAAAATAGAATAACCGCAGCAACTAACACTTCAATGAGGGTAAAGCCCGAATAACTCCTTAAGTTATTATTTGGCATATAAGCTCTTGGCATAAACTAGTGTTGCTCCACCTGTTGGCCATTGATCCATACTTTTAGGTTCAGGTTAAGGGGTTGGTTGCGGTAGGTGCCAACTACATGGTCGGGATAAACGAACCCCTTTACACTATATGTCAATATTTGGGGTTGAAAAAATAATGTATCTAGGTTTTTAATGACAATGGGAGCTTGGTCATTACCTTCAACAAATAACTCAGCACGCTTGCCTGACAATTTGAGCTTATATGCCTGTCCGGTATTAAACGCCCGATAACTAATCTTACGCAACCAGTTCTTTATGGTCAGCATTTCTTGCCTGGCCTGTGCTTTTTCCAAACTATTGATTGCTAAAGGCCCTACCATGGTCAACAACAAAGCCACAATCGCCAAAACAATCATAAGCTCAATCAAGGTAAATCCCGATGATGTCGCTCTGCCATTGCCCATTGCAGTCTCTCTATATGCCTATCTCATTGAGCGAGACCATACTCATCAGCATAACGACCACAACACCACCAACAAAACCGCCCATAAACAAAATCATTAAGGGTTCCAACAAGGTTGTCATGCGTTCTGTCCAGCTTTCAAACTCCTGCCGGGAGCGATTTGCTATTTCATCAAAGACTCGCTCTAAATTTCCCGACTCTTCACCCACTTCAAGAAGAGAGACAAAGAAGTCAGGGTATAAAGATGTTTGCTTCAATGCAGGTGTAAGCAAACTGCCAGCTTTTACTTTACCCTTAGCTATATCCATTTCACGCTTGATCATATAATTTTTAATGTTTCCTGCCGACAGGCCAATAGCTTTGTCTATTTGTACACCGGCTTTAACCATCATTGCTAAACCGCTATTAAACCGAATGCGCTCCACAGTGTATACCGCATTGGAAACAAGAGGTAACCTTAAGCTAACTTTTTGCCACCATTGGATAAATCCAGGCTGCTTTGTTGCCGACACCAGAGCAAACACAGAAATAACAGTACCAACAACCAACATTCCCTGGTAATTGATCATCCATTCACTGGTTGAAAGCATAGCCTGCGTATACCAAGGTAAAGCATCAGCATCAGTAAACATTGCTGACATCTTGGGAATAATAAAATTAAAAATAAAGAAGATAGCAAGAATACAGACAAAGAAAATAACAATAGGGTAAGCAAGTGAACTCACTATTTTTCGCTGCAATTCTCGCCGAAACTTCAAGTCCTTTGCCAAACCGGCAAAAATTTCACTAAGATTGCCCGACGCTTCACCTAATTCAATTAAATTACAATAGAGAGGATCAAAAATATCATCATGTGATTTAACTGCCTCAGATAAACTCTGGCCCTTTTTTAGATTACTACTGATATCTGTAAGAAGCTTTGCCAGTGCCGGTTTTGCTTTGGTGCGTTTAATGATATCAATGCCTTTATCAATTCTAACACCAGACTCTAGCAACAAGCTCAACTCTGACGTCAGAAACTCCAAATCGGCAAGCGAGACCTTATTGTTAAAGCTAAAAACACTTGTTTTTTCTGCTCTTAGTTCCGTTACTTCAGTTGGTAAAAGTCCTTGTTTTTTAACTTCCGACAAGGCAGTTTTTTGATCTATAGCCTCAACTTGCCCCTCAGTTTTTGCACCTGATTGGTCGTACGCCTTATAAACATAAAGCGCCATTAGCCTGCAACTCTCACAACTTCATCTATGGTAGTTAACCCCATGATCGCCTTATAAAAGCCATCTTCTAACAGGGTCCTACGATGTAAGCTGGCATTGTGTTGCTTCGCCTTACCAATGAAGTCGGCATCTTTTGGCATTGCCTTTATTTCGTCATCACAGCTTAAATATTCGGTAACTGCCATGCGGCCCTTATAGCCTGTATGCGAACAGTTTTCGCAACCAACCCCATGCATTAGGTTTATCTTAGGAAGAGAAAATTTGTCGGCTAACTTTTGCAGTTGATATTTTTCGATCACTTCATCTGCATTTGGCACAGGTTCGGCACATGAATTGCAAACTTTACGGGCGAGTCGTTGCGCCACAATAGACACTAATGCAGCATTCAACAGAAACTCTTCCACCCCCAGATCTAAAAGTCGCGTATAGGCACTGGCTGCATCATTGGTATGGACGGTAGAAAAAACTAAGTGACCGGTTAGTGCAGACTGCAAGGCAATCTGTGCAGTTTCTTTATCCCTGATTTCACCAAGCATGATGATGTCCGGATCTTGGCGAACGATACTACGAAGACCTGCTGAAAAATCAAAACCTATCTCACTATTTACCTGAACCTGGTTTATTCCTTCCAGCTGATATTCAACCGGATCTTCGAGAGTGATAATCTTAACATCGTCATTATTGAGCGCATTCAAAAAGGTATAAAGTGTAGTGGTTTTACCAGAGCCTGTTGGCCCAGTAAGCAAAATAACACCTGCTGTTGTTTGAATATCTTTGCGGATCATCGCTTCGATGTCATTTGATAAGCCAAGTACTGACATATCGTATTGCACATTATCTTTTCGAAGAAAGCGCAGCACCATAGATTCACCGTCATTTAACGGTAAGGCAGAAACACGAATATCCAACTCTTGGTTGGCTATTTTCATTTCTATTTTGCCATCTTGTGGTCTCCGCTTTTCAGCTATATCCATACCTGAAAGAATTTTTAGCCGGGTAACTATAGGCAATTGCATTTTAGGTGACAAAACTTCAGCCTCGTGAAGTACACCATCCACACGAAAACGGGCACGGTATCGACCATTAAATGGCTCAAGATGCATATCAGATGCACCTTGGCGCAAGGCGCGTGTGATCAGGGAATTCAACAAGTTTACGGTCGGCGCTTCAGAGGCTAGTTCGCGAAGCCTCTCTTCTTCATTGCCGATAAAAACATCTTGCTCATTGTTAGCAATATCTTGTTCAAAACGGGAACACAACAACTGCAAATCAGACTCGCTAGCAATATAAATATCAGCCTTTATTCCTCGGCTATTCAGCCATTCATTTACTGCCAGCTCCAACGGAAAACAACAGGCAAAACTCCAATTGTCTTCATTAATAGCAAGTGGTAACCAATTGTGTTCTATTAAAAAGCTAAGAGCTTCACTGTCAACATCTACCAAGGGGGCCTGCTGCCATTCGGCTAAATTTAGGCTTGGTAACTGAAATAACTGGCAATAAAGTGACGGGAGTTGATCGTCCGATAAGCTCCCCATATTAATCAAGATCTGTTCAATTCTTCCGCCAAACTTTCGCTGATAATTTTCTGCGCGAGTTAAATCATCCTTTGAAATGGCAAAGCTTTTTTGTAAAAGCTGACTGATCTGCATTATTTATGCACTATGTCTTCGTTATTGTCCGTACCACCAGGCTGACCATCTGCACCATATGATTTTATAGAGTATGGAGCCCCATTCTCACCCGGTGTCGTATAAATGTATGGGTTCCCCCATGGGTCAAGTGGAATATCTTTAGGTAAATACGGTCCATCCCAGCGCGGATGCTCACCCGAACGCAGAGCCTCCAACTTTTCAGGGTAAGCTCCCATATCCAGGCGATAAGTATCAAGGGCGGTTTCAAATGCATTCATTTGTGCCGAAGCAATCCCCCTCTCAGCAGTACCCAATTGAGAAAAGAATTTAGGGGCAACCAAGGAAGCCAACAACCCCAAGATAACAATAACGATGAGTAATTCGATCATCGTAAAGCCATTATATTTGCGCATAAATTACAGTAAAATTATTAGTCAATTTGGACAGAGAGTCTAACAGCTGAAAAAACAGCTGTCGATTGGTTAAGCTTGCTTATTAACTTTTTTTACAATTTCTAAAAAATCACCTAACAGCCTTAGTAAAACGCCAGGCATGCTGTAAAACATAAGCATATGCAATAAATAGAATTACAAATAATGACAACATTAACCATTCAGGAAATTGCATAAACTCGCCAACTATACCAAAAGTTGCCATGGTTATTGCTAACACGCTAATCACCCATAGTGACTGCCGAGAGCTTAACCCGACACGCATACATATATGATGTAAGTGCCCATTATCTGCTTTAAATGGCGAGTCGCCTTTCCTAATTCTCCGGATCATTATGGCAAACATATCCATAAGTGGAATAGCAATTATCCACAAAGCCGTTACAGGTCTAAATGATGCGGGTTGTTCATCTGTCCCTTGAGTTCCAATAGCTAAAAGCCAGATAACTGTTAGCCCCATAAACATGCTTCCCGCATCCCCCATAAAGATCTTCTTTCCTCTAGGGTTTCTGGTACTGACGTTATAAAAGAGGTAAGGAATTATGGCAACAACAAGAATTAGGGGCAGTAGAATATCCGCGTCATTATTCGCTATCAAGCTCAAAATGGCCACGGATAATATGCTTACAATACTCATCGAACCTGCTAAGCCATCTATTCCATCGATCATATTAAAAGCATTTATTGCCGTAATGCAGGCCAGCATGGTAAAAATCATGCCATATGGACCTATATTAATGTTACCGAAAGAGGATATATTTCCTAAATCACTAATATAAGTGCCTGCACCAAACACCATTATTGTCGCTACTAACCCTTGAAAAATCATTCTAGGAGCAACGTTTAGGTCATAAATGTCATCCATAGTACCAATAAAAACCAAAAGGGCTGAAGAAATCAGGTATAAGTTTAACAACTGGCTTTGTTGTATAAATAATGTTGAAGCAATTAATACTCCGGTGAAAATCGATATACCACCGATTAAAGGTATAGCGCCGTCATGCTTTTTTCTTTCGTTGGGTAAATCAACAAGGCCAATATGAGGGGCCAAAGGGAGCAAAGCCTTAATTGTGAAAATAGAAGCAAAGAAAGCAACAATCAAAGCAGGTAAAAACAATAGCATCTAGGCAATACCAGTTCAGGTTTAATATAAAAGGTTAACTCTTAAAACTAACCAACCACGGCCATGTGGCACAAAACGCCAGTATTATAGACACCTATAAGCAACTAAGCCAGTATAACTTGTTAGTTTATACCAGCTTAGATCAATTTTATTACATTTTAGTTTTTTTCAGGGCTAAATTCCTGAAATAGCAGCAATAGCAACCGCCGTCTGATAGATAATTTGTGTTCCGGTTGCCCACAAGGTCAAGTTATCCATATAATTGGAATCTAACGGCACAACAACCGTATCACCAGGACTTAAGCCTTCTTTATTGTTTGAAGCAAACCAGTTGCTTCCCTGAGACGGAATTTCAACTGCTCCGTTTGCCTTAATGACATAGATGCGATCATCGTCAGCTTGTTGCTTAAGCCCCCCACTTAAGGACACGTAATCAAATGCTGACAAGCTCCTTTGATACATGTGTGAGGTTGCTACCTGCACTTGCCCAATAACGTTTACTGAGTTTTGCTTAGTCGGTACATATAAGATATCACCATTTTCCAGTAAAACATCAAACTCTGACTCAACTGAAAGCTTTGGTAAGTCAACTACTAGGCGCCCAACGGGTTTTACCTTTGTCAAATCCGCCAACAACAACTTAGCCTGGCTATAGTCAACCATTTGTGAACCTTTACTCTGTGCCAAGCTTTTTGAGGCAATTTCCATACGCAGGCTTTCCGCTACCTTAAGCAAGTTTTGCATTTCCAATTGCTTTAGCTTTTCCCTAGTAAAAACGGAGGCTTCAAGATAGGCAAACTCTGTATAACCGCCCGCTCGTTCAATTAATTCTGCTAATGTTTCCCCGCGACGTATGGTGTATTTGCCCGGAAACATAAACTCTCCACGCAACTCAACTATATGGTTCTCTTGCCAAGCTGGTGTTTGATGAATATTGATGCGATCTTTGCTTTGTAAAAACAAATTATTTTTTTCATCATCACTTAAAGCTAATTCCAGATTCAAATTTTTTGAGATTTTAGTCGCTTTTCCTGCAACAACACTGTCTCTAGTAATTTCCGCTTTGCCTAAATAAGCTGACTCAAGCAGCCCGCCTGCGGCAATAACCGAGTGACTAACTTTGCTGTTAACTGCTAACGGATATAGGCCCGGGTATTTTACCGAACCAACGACTTCCACCAATTGTATTGGTTGTCCAATGGATGCCTGGCGTTTAAGTATCTGAATTACAGGTGCGAGCAAACGCTTGCGCGAAAACAATCCTAAGTCACGAATATCAATTTCTTCTTCTAGCTTTCCACCGGTCAACTCTTCGATTGACTGAGATGCTAACTCTAGTGCCTCATCGGCTTCGTCCTGCTCTGCTTTTTGGCTTTCACTACCATACTCTAGCCAAAACAGGCGATCCTTATATTTGTCCTTGGTTTTTTCTTTTTCTCTCTTCAATAACTCTTCTTTGGTTAGTGCCAACTTATCTAATGAAATATTTTTATAATCTTCTTGTTCGACATTTGAAAAAATCAAAACCTTGTCATAAGGTTGCAATAATAAATCTTCCTCTGACCCTCTATTGGCCAGGGCTTTATGTAAGCCAAATTGAAAGACTTCAATATTACGGCCAATATCTTTTTCTCTCACTACTAAGCTATAAGTTAAATCTGCATCATCCAGCAGATAAGCATGTATGTTAGGTAATAGATCACTGATACGCAGTCCTTGCTGCCATTGATATTTTCCAGGGCGGGTCACGGCACCAATAACGGTAATCGACTCTTCATACTGCTCAGATGTGGGCATCACTCGAATAAAATCACCGGCTTTTACTTTTCCACTTAAAAATTCATTACTGCTAAGGTCAATGCTCATCACTGTACGAAGGTTTTTATCATTGAACCTTTCGACTACGGTTGATGATGGGAAGGCAGCAGGTAGCATGCCTCCCGCCATTTTTATAACAGATTCAAAGGTTTCATTTTCGCTAAGCTCATAGATTGCTGGGCGTCGTACTTCTCCACTAACAGTAACCCTCTCTCCTACCGGAGCGACAAATACCACATCACCAGATTTTAATGTTAGATCATTGGAAGAGTCACCATTGATTAATAGGTCATATAAATCAAGTGTGGTAACCAGCTTACCAGCACGCTTGAGCTGAATATTACGTAGGGAGCCTATATCGTTAATACCACCTGCAGCAAATAAGGCGTGAGTTATACTGGATAGTGAACTTAATACATATGGCCCGGGTTTAAATGCATCCCCAAGCACAAAAATTCGCATTGACCTCAGTTCAGCCAGTGTTATGACAACATCAACCCCCAACACCTTATTTTTAATTCCAGTCTTAAGAAATGCTTTTGTTTCAGCAAAGGATAAGCCTGATACAGAAAACGGCCCTAAATTTGGCAGTACGATATAACCTTCTCGTGAGACTGGAAACTGATATTCGGCATTTTCCTTGCCAAATATTTGAATACTTAATACATCTCCCGGGCCAATAGTGTAGTCATCAGGAATAGCTACATCAACAGAAGGGGCAAAAGTTGCAGGTGCATTAGCAAAAACATCATAACCAAAGGGTTTTGGTCCCAGCTCTACTAGTTCTTCTTCAAACGAATCATCAACAATAGGATTACCAAATTCATCGAACTTGGTGCCTCTTGGGTAAATTGGCTGTTGAACTGTAGATTGCCCTTTATCCCTTTGTTGAGTCCCTTTTAGTTGCGCTTGAATGGCGTTAAAATCAAGCCCCATGCTTTGTGCTAGAGCTCTTTGCTGTGATTGTGGCAATTGCCTAAATTGCTCAATTTGTTGAGGGGATATTTGATTAGGTACAGTTGCAGCCTGCACAGAAAAAGCTAGATATGCAAAAGCACACATCGCTGCGCAATATTTAATAAATTTATTCATTTAAAACGCCAGATTCCAACAATATAAAACAATTAGTTATTTAGAATTTTCTATCTTGGGTAGTCTATCACTATCTTTCAAAACACCACATATAAATATCAGCATTCTATTCGATACAATATCGTAAAAATTATTCATCCAGTTCATCAAGAAAGGCATCCAGTTCAGCTTCTTCTTCTTCATCCACTTTAATAGGAGGATTGCCATCATACACCTTAAATTCCATATTTTGGAAATAGGCATTTTTAACAAACTCGTAAGGGTCTATCGCTTCACGAATTAATGCCTCCTGATCTTTTAACGCCGCTCTTCCTTCAAGCCCTAATATCACCATACGTGCCATATTGGGCCAAAAGTCAATAATCGCCAATGGCCAGTAATAACGATCAACAAAATCTCCCACTTCTTCCCGAACAGAGCTGGGCCCTAATCCGGGTACAACCAAGTATGGTCCATCACCAACGCCATAAACGCCAAGGACTTCACCAAACTCTTCCTGCTCTCTCTCCCATCCGAAGTCACCGGCAGGGTCAAAAAAACCCAACAATCCTATGGTTGAATTCAGTAAGAAACGGCCTGTATTCGTAGCAGCATCAGAAAATTTTGCTTGCAACAGGTTGTTAATGATTGTTGAAGGCTCATTTAAATTCAGGGCCATATTATAAAGGCCTGAACGTAAAAATTCTGGCGTATATTCCACATAGGCATCTGATGCGGGTTTTGCGACATATTTATCGGCATAGTCCCAGGTAAATGTCCAAAATGGTCGGTTAATGGACTCTAAAGGATCTTTCGGATCACCAGCATCCTGTTCGGCGTTAGGGGTGCTTGAGCAAGCAGACAAAATAAATAGCAAACAGATAATCGAAACAGATTTGCAGTTTTTAATAATACGACGAAAGGCCAACTTCACAGGTCTTATTCCTTGCCTATTTAAAATTTGACTATACAAGAAAGCGCTAGAGTTTATCACGCTAACCGAGAATCTCACAGAGTTGAGGTTATTTTTTAATAAGTTATTTAAGTCACCGCTAAACAAGACCGTAGAATCAAGACAATGCTTATACGATTGCCCTTCAATAGGCCTCAAAGCAGGCTGTTACCATTTCGCAATCAGGGGCTAAGACAAAAGAGGTAATAAATTAGTTCAAAAAATATTGACTAAACTATTAGAGAAATCAAAATGGTTGAAGCCGGTGATAAGCGAGCTTCCCATACTGTATAGAGAGCTATTTTCCTTTTTTATGTATAGCGATAAGCATTTCGGCTTCTGCACGAGGAATATCGCATTCTTGAACAATTTCATCAATATCTGCCCCTAGATTAACCAGTTTTAACGCCCGGCTATACAATTTGTCTTCAGGCTGCTGCATCTGGAAATTTTCAAATGACTGCTGCAATTGCTTAAAATCATTAAGCAGAGTTCTGGTTCTGTGCTCCAGCTGCTTGGATACCTGCTGATCTTCCATCAGCTGTGTCGAAAAATCGGAAAGTTTTTTTTCTATTTGAGATTGGAAAGAGGAAGCTGCAATACGTAGTTCATCGGTGAGTAACTCATTCTCTTTTAGCTTCGATTCTAGCAACGCCAGTTTGATACTGAGACTACGATGCTTAATTACAATAACTAAAAGTATAATACCGGTAACAACTGCAGCTAAGGCTAATAAAGCATTCAACAAAGACATATTGCTATATACCCAAAATAAAAAAGCCTGTAAAAACAGGCTTCAAACTGTGTAACTCTTACTTAAAACTGTTTGAGTTCATCCCATTCATCATCTGAAAGCAACTTATCCAAATCAACAAGAATAAGTAACTCACCTTCTCGGTTAGAAACACCCTGAATAAATTTAGCACTTTCGTCATTACCAACATTTGGCGCAACATCAATTTCCGACGCTTTGAGATAAACAACTTCAGCAACACTGTCCACCAAAATACCTATGACCTGTTTTTCCGCTTCAATAATAACAATCCGGGTATTATCGGTAACATCGGTAGGAACCAGGCCAAAACGTGAACGAGTATCAATGACGGTCACAACATTACCACGCAAGTTAATAATGCCAAGCACATAGTCAGGAGCTCCCGGTACAGGAGCGATTTCCGTATAACGCAAGACTTCCTGCACCTGCATTACATTTATGCCGTACGTTTCACTATCCAGTTTAAACGTTACCCATTGTAGCACCTCATCATTGGCGTCTACATTTTCACTTGCACTGCGTCTTTCGTCAGACATACTGCTCGCCCCTTAAATTATAAAACTTTTTCAACCTAATCATTTCAGTCAAGCTCAATAAAACCTAGGCTTGCACTATTATTCATGGTGAATGTTTGCACCATCATTGAGTAATTGAATCAATGACTCAACATCTAGTAATGCACACATTCTGTCTTTTACTAGTCCCGCCAACCAAGGGCGCTTACTCGGCTCATCCAGCCATTTCACATCTTCTTGCTCTAATGTAACCGTATCAACTAAATGCTCAGCCATCAATCCCCATTGGCTATCACTTAACATGATAATATATTGATAGTTTAGCGAATTTTTCAAGTTTTGATCACATTTTTCTGGCATGACCCATAATGCGGTATCAACAACATTGATTTTATCTTCACGATAGAGCATGACGCCTTTAAACCATTCGGGCTTGCCCATTAAGCTATTGGTCTTATCTACGTTATGAATACCGCCAAGCTCGATCAGTGGCACGGCAATAGTCAAACCCGCCACTTCAAAAAACATCGCCTGAAAGCTGCCTTTTCGATAATTGCGCTCAACCTTAAGCGACATAGGGCCGTGGCTTTTACGGGTCTCCAGCGGCTTTTCTTCTGCTGTGCTAACCTGAGGGCTTTTAACCGACTCTTTTCTGGCAACCGGCTGCTCTAGTTCTTGCTGAGACTTTCTTGAAACTAACGGCTTTTCTTTCTGCTCTGTAACACTGACATTTTGCAGAAGTTTTTCTAGTTTTTGCCCCTTATCTTCTTTTGCGGCAGTTTTAGCTGCCGTGGGCTTTCGCTCGAGTTCAGGCTCAACTTCCTCCGTCAATAATTCTGACAGATAGTTTTGCATCAATTTCTTACTGGCGGCTAACGACTTTGCCATCTACTTATTCACCGAATGCATTTTTAACAAATACTGTAATAGACTTCTATAAGCATATACCCCACGCGAAGAAACCGCATAATCTGACGGCACTTTTTGTGCTTCACTGGCATTTCTAAAATTGGTATCTATGGGGATCACGCCCGGCCAGACACTGTCGGGGTATAGCTCTTGTAATTTACGATAGGCAAGCAGTGAGGCCTTTGTCCTCTTATCGAACATGGTGGGAATTATGGTGTAGGTAAAGGGTTTGTCCTGCTCCCCCTGCATAATTTCCATGGTTTTCATCATTCTGTCCAGGCCCTTCAGGGCAAGAAATTCGGTCTGTACGGGTACTATAATGCGATCCGAGGCCGCCAGGGCATTGACCATTAACACGCCGAGCACGGGCGGACAGTCCATCAAGACAAAATCATATTCGTCCGAGAGTTTTTGTATGGCCTTTTTAAGTACCAGGCCCATGCCGCCTTTGGCTCCTAATGAGCGATCTAAGGTGGCCAGCCCCATGGTAGCGGGCAATATGTCAATATTCTTATATTGTGTCGGACACAAGCTCTGCATGATTTGCTCTTTGGTCGACACCTGAATAAACAAATCATAAACGCTAAGCTCTAGATCTTCAGATTCAATGCCAAAGTAATAACTCAATGACGCATGGGGGTCGGTATCTACAAGCAACACCCTAAATCCTTGTTCGGCCAGTAAGCCGCCCAGAGAGATAGTAGAAGTTGTTTTGCCAACACCACCTTTTTGATTTGCTATTGTCCAGACTACCAATTGACTATCCTACTCGTTTATTCCTGCTGCTCGTCTTTACGTGTTGTAATACGAATACCGCCATTTTCCAAGCGAATAATTCTAATTTTATTTTCTTCTTCAGTACCTGAGTCTTCCCCAACCTGAGTAATGGCTTCAACATCTTCGACACTAATGGTGGGTGTATCCAGTAAATTAATCTTATCCAGGCCGTATTTGGAAATAGCGATCACCACTCGCCGGTTTTGTGCCCGCCCCTCTGTAGTTGTATTGTCAGCTTCAGGATAATATTGACCATATCCCTCTACGGCCATTCGGGCAGGGTTCATGGTTAAATCCTCCAGCACTCTTAAAATGGCCGTTGCTCTAGATACTGACAACTCCCAATTAGAGGAAAATATCTCATTATTAATTGGCTGGTTATCAGTATAGCCACGAATGCGAACAAAATTACTGGCCTGGCCAATCACGTCATAAATAACTTCAAGAATGGCATTTGCCGACAAGGTTGGTGAAGAGGAGCCGCTGGGAAACAAAAGCGCACTACTTAATTCGATTTCCAGCCAGTCACCATCAATTTGCAGCTGGGCAAAGCCCGACTCCACCAAGTCATAAAGCGCCGTATGCAGGTCTTTTTCCAGTGATGTCAGGTTTGTTCCCACTTCACTATCCGAAACATTGGACAGTACAGGTTCGCCATCAAAAATTTCCGGGCCAGCTTCTTCTAGCAAGCTATTGCCATAAAGTCTCTTATTGGTCTTGGCACTGTTAACATCCAAAATATCATCGCCATGCCCCCTGTTCTTCGGCAACTCCTCATTTGCCTGGAAGACCTTACCTATCGACTCGGTAATGGTTTCAAAAGGTTTTTCATTAACAATCGCCATTGCATACAACACAACAAATAGTGCAAAAAGCAGGGTCATATAATCGGCATAAGACACTAACCATCTATGCACATTATCATGCTGTATTGAGTGTCGTCTGGCCCGTAAGCGATTCATTCCCTTAACCTAAATGCTGATAACTTGTTTTCAATGGCGTGGGGATTTTCTGCATTGGCGATGGCAACCAGGCCCTCGGCAATCATTTCACGATACATGGTTTGCTGATGAATAATAGCCCTTATTTTATTGGCTATCGGCAAGTAAATAAGGTTTGCAAAGCCAACACCATAGATGGTTGCGACAAATGCTGTCGCTATCCCCTGACCCAGTAAGGTGGGGTCAGTCAAGTTTCCAAGTGCATGAATCAACCCCAATACCGCACCTAAGATGCCTATCGTCGGGCTGTATCCCCCCATGGATTCGAATACATTGGCAGACAATAAATTGTGTTCCCGGTATAGGTCCAGATCTAACTCCAGCGCCACCCTAAAGTTTTCGGTTTCAACACCGTCCACTAATAAATTTAAGCCCTTATAGGTATAGCTATCATCCTGATCCAAGGCAATATCTTCAAGCGCCAGATAACCTGACTCCCTTGCCTTTTCCGCCCACATAACAATAGACTCAATTCCTTCATCAACATCATATTTGGGTGGAATAAATATCCACTTCAGCAATGACATGGCATGAAGAAACTGAGTCCTTGAAGATTGTAGCATCACAGCACCTAGGGTGCCGCCAAACACTATGATAAAGGCGGGTAATTCAAAGAGTGCCGATACCGCGCCACCATCAAGGCTAAAGCCAACATAAATAGCCAAGATTGCAATAAACAGACCTGCAATACTTAGGTTATCCATGTTGAACTTCCTTCATGATGGAGGAAGACACGTCATCGATTGACAGGGACAGCTCTGAAATCCCTGCAACAGCTACCGCTTGAGGCATACCATAAACGACACATGATTCTTCATCCTGTGCCCATATGGTGGCTCCTTTGTTTTTTAGCATACGTGATCCTTCTCGGCCGTCTGAGCCCATACCGGTTAAAATCACGCCTAAAACGGAACCGCCAAAGATTTTTGCCGCAGAGCCAAAACTAACATCTACACTAGGCTTGAATGCAATCCTTTCTGAATTGTCTTCAAGAATTTTTAGCTTGGCTGCATTTTCCGTACCATCTAGCACCATTTGTCGCCCGCCTGGCGCCAAATAAGCACACCCCGGCTTTAAAACATCGCCATCCGATGCTTCTTTAACACTAATTTTACACAATGAATTCAAACGATTAGCAAATGCCTGGGTAAAAGCCGCCGGCATATGCTGGATCATAATAATAGGCAGAGGAAAATTAGCGGGTAATTGAGTTAACACCTTCTGCAAGGCGATTGGTCCCCCGGTAGAAGTACCTATCGCCAATAATTTGTAACTTTTTCCTGAACTTTTGCTCACCCGGCCTGGTTTGCCAGTAACAGGTTTTGCGCTTGTCCTAATCTGGCCCGGGGCTTCTTTTGCCTTCAGCGGCTTGCGCGCAGCCAAGGGCCGGCGGGCAGAAAATCCTCGTCGCCGGGCCAATTGGGCAACGCGTTGGCGAAGTAAGCTACCGGCATCTTCGGAGTTCTTAGCTATCTCATTGAATTTTTTGGGAAGAAAATCTAGAGCGCCCGCATCCAGGGCATCCAGAGTTGCCTTGGCACCTTGATGGGTTAAGGATGAGAACATTAATATGGAAGTAGGAGACTTCGCCATGATCTGTTTTACCGCCTCTATGCCATTTAGTAGCGGCATCTCAATATCCATGGTAATAACATCGGGCTTTAAAGAGATAGCTTTTTCAACGGCCTCCTTGCCATTAATGGCAACATCTACAACTTCCAAATTAGGGTCTTTATTCAATATGTCGGTTACGCGACGCCTGAAAAAGCTAGAATCATCAACAACAAGTACCTTGTAGGCCATTAACTCTCTCTTTACTTTTTTATGTTGTTATAGATCTACGAACGTAACTTCTTATTAACAACAGATTTTTTGGCATAATACTTTAACATGCTAGGCACATCGACAATTAATGCAATACCACCGTCACTGGTAATAGTGGCTCCTGCCATACCAGGAGTTCCATGTAACAAACGGTCAAGCGGCTTAATCACCACTTCTTCTTGTCCAATCAAACTATCAACCACAAAGCCTATCTGCTGCGCTCCTAGTTGTACGATTACCACATGCCCCTTATCCCTAGGCTTATCTTCATGACCTTTCACCAACCATTGATCCAAATAGAAGAGCGGAATGGCCTTTTCCCTGACGATAATAGTCAACTGACCATCGACCACATTGGTATTGGTCAAATCAAGATGGAAAATTTCATTAACACCGGCCAAGGGCAAGGCAAATGTTTGTTCTCCCACTACAACCATTAACGTGGGAAGGATAGCCAAGGTTAATGGGACCTTAATTTCCAGGACGGTACCGACGCCCAATTCAGAGTCGATATTGACGGTACCATTGAGCTGTGTGATCTTGGTCTTAACCACATCCATGCCGACACCACGGCCGGATACTTCAGAAATTTCCGTTTTAGTTGAAAAGCCGGGAGCAAAGATTAAGTTAAAGGCTTCTTGATCCGGCATACGCGTCGCCGCATCTGCATCTAACACACCACGCTCTATTGCGATCTGCTTTAGTTTTTCCGCGTTCATACCTGCACCATCATCGCGAATGGTTAGCAGAATATGGTCGCCTTCCTGTGAGGCTGATAGAATAACCGTGCCTTCCCGGGATTTGCCATTGGCTTCTCGAACATCCGGTTCTTCGATACCATGGTCAACTGAGTTTCGAACCAGATGCACCAAAGGATCGGCCAAAGCTTCAACCAGGTTCTTATCTAGATCTGTCTCTTCACCTTCCAGGATCAGCTTAATTTCCTTATTCAGGCTTCGAGCCAAGTCACGAACAACGCGAGGGAAACGGCCAAACACCTTTTTGATTGGCTGCATGCGGGTTTTCATTACCGCACCCTGCAAATCTGTGGTAACCGCATCCAGGTTCGATACTGCCTTGGTCAGCTCCTCATCTTCCTTGGTCATGCCTAAACTGGTCAGGCGGTTACGGACCAATACCAGCTCGCCCACCATGTTCATGATTTGGTCCAGGCGTGCCGTATCTACGCGAACCGTCGTTTCACCTTGAGATGCTGAAGGCTGTGCGGCTTTCTTATCTTTGGCAGCAGCTTTTGCCGGTGCTTTCTTCGGTGTGGCCTTTTCAGGTTTACTTGCCGCTGCCGGCTTACTCTCAACGGGTTTAGAGACAGGCTCGGTTTTCTTACTCGCCTGAACGGGTGCAGCCGGAGCTCCTTGCGGTCCTTTACCGCGGCCGTGGATCTCGTCTAGTAAGCTCTCAAATTCCTCATCATTAATTTCATCGGAATTATTGGAAACAGCCTGAGCTCCCGGCGAAGCAATGTTGGCAGAAAATGCGCCCTGGCCATGGAGTTCATCAAGCAGGGATTCAAATTCGTCCTCAGAAATTTCATTACTATCTGTAGCAGTCTCTGCGGGTGCTTCTGGTGCAGTTGCTGGCGGTTTACTGCCATGAAGTTCATCTAACAGGCGCTCAAACTCATCTTCGGTCATTTCGTCCGATGAATCGTCTGCTTCCGATGACACTTCAGGCTCAGCCTCTGCGGCCTGAACCTCTTCAACAACCGGCTCGGCTTCAGCGGCAGGCTCGGCCCCTTCAGGTTCACTCAATCTGTGTAACTCAGCCAATAATTCCGGGTCGGCGGGGGTCAAATCTTCTCTATTTTGAACCTGGGCAAACATGTCGTTAATGGTATCAAGCGCTTGCAGGATAACATCCATCAACTCAGAATTAACGGAGCGTTGATTATTTCGAAGAATATCAAAGACATTCTCCGCACCATGACAGGCATCGACCAGTTCGGTCAGCGAAAGAAAGCCGGCACCGCCTTTTACGGTATGAAAGCCCCTAAATATGGCATTTAATAAATCGGCATTATCTGGATCGTTTTCAAGTTCTACAAGCTGCTCTGATAATGATTCAAGTATCTCACCGGCTTCAATTAAAAAATCCTGAAGAATTTCTTCATCTGCTTCAAATGACATGCAGCAACTCCTTAAAACCCTAAACTTGACAAGAGATCATCAACATCGTCCTGATCGGCGACCACATCATCTCTCTCTTTTTTATTAACTATAGGTCCTTCAACAAGGTTATCCCCCACCTTGGGTTTCTTCGCCTCTAAAACGCCATCCGATGAGATACCAAACGCGGTAAGCATATTGATCAAGCTGTCTTCAACTTCACGCACGAGATCTATTACCTTACGGATTACCTGTCCCGTGAGATCCTGAAAATCCTGAGCCATTAGCACATCTGTCATTAACGAATGCATTTTTGCCGTTTCACTGTCTGTTGTTTTTAACAATGAATCGATTTCAATACACAAGTTTTTAAACTGCCCCACGTCGAGATCATTATGCATGAGCTTGCCCCACATGGGATTGACCGCCTTTACCTGTTGCTGGATACTGTCAACAACCGGGAAAATGGCCTCTACCGCATCCATAGTCTTATTCGCCGCATCTTCGGTGCGGGTAATGACATAGTTCAAGCGCTCTTTCGCATCAGGAATGTCTGCCGTGGCTAAATCATTCAACCTGGAGTCCAGCTGAAAATTCATTAGCGAGTCATGCAACTGGCGCGTCAGCTTACCAATTTCCGCAAATAACTCTGAATTTATCGGATTCTGAATTTCCGCAATCAATTCATTGGCTTTTTCCTGTTGATCGGTTTCTAAATATTCAACCAACAACTTCGCTTGTTCTAGTGAAACATGGACACCATTATATTTACTCATGCAACGCCCTTACGTTAAAGACAAATGACTTAGCTAGCCTAAACGTTCAAATATTTTATCTAACTTGGTTTTTAACGTTGCAGCCGTAAATGGTTTAACAATGTAACCATTAACACCGGCTTGCGCTGCCATAACAATTTGCTCCTTCTTAGCTTCCGCAGTAACCATTAATACTGGGATATGGGCTAAGCTGGCATCAGCACGAATCGCTTTTAGCAGGTCAATACCTTGCATTCCTGGCATGTTCCAATCAGTTACCACGAAGTCAAATTCTCCATCCTTAAGCATAGGTAACGCAGTGCTACCATCATCGGCTTCTTGAATGTTTGTAAACCCCAAATCGCGCAACAAATTTTTCACTATCCGTCTCATGGTTGAAAAATCATCAACAACGAGAACTTTCATATTTTTATCCAAGGCACCCTCCGGTGAGAACGTTCAAAAATTCTTATATATTATATTCTACTTAACTTTGCCAAGATTGCATACGTGCTTTTAACCTATGCATCGCCTGACTATGAATTTGGCTTACTCTAGACTCACTAACATCAAGTACTTGGCCAATTTCTCGTAGATTCAATTCTTCGTCATAATACAGAGACAGTACTAAAGCTTCGCGCTCGGGTAAAGTAGAAATACACTCTCCCAAGGCTTTTTTAAAGACTAAAGACTCAATATTTTGATACGGATCATCTGTGTGACTTTCTTCAGAAAAATTAAGGGTATCATCATTCACCCCCAGATCATCTATACCAATAATTTTACCCGTACTGACTTCATTAAGGATATGATGGTATTCATTTAATGAAATATCAAGTTTTTCAGCGACTTCTACATCAGTGACATCTCGGCCCAGTTTGGCCTCAAGTGCTTTAATCGCGTCACTGATCATGCGGCTGTTTTTGTGGACAGAACGCGGAGTCCAGTCTCCCCGCCTTATTTCATCAAGCATGGCACCACGAATACGAATACCGGCAAAGGTTTCAAAGCTTGCTCCCTTGCTAGCATCAAAATTATTTGCGGCTTCAAGCAGGCCGATCATGCCCGACTGGATAAGATCATCAACAAGCACACTCGCCGGCAATCGAGCCAGCAAGTGATAAGCAATACGTTTGACTAGAACAGTATGCTGTTCCAGCAGTGCAGATTTATTAGCATGAACACTATAAGCATTGGCTTTTACCACTAGTAGCTCCGCTTGTTGCTAGATTAATTATCTAATAATTGTTCGATGAAAAATTCCAAGTGCCCCGACGCCTGATGAGGCACTGGCCACTTAATAATTTTACTCGCTAATGATTTAAATGCCACTGAGGCGGGGGAATCCGGGAATGCCTCTACTATGGCTTGCTGCTTGCGAACGGATTTTCTGATATTTTCATCAAATGGCACCACGGCAACAAGATCCAGCGCCACATCGAGAAAACGGTCTGTCACCTTGGATAATTTGCCAAAAAGCTGTTGTCCCTCTTTTGGGCTTCTCACCATATTGGCGACAACCTTAAACTTAAAGACATCATGATCCCGACTGAGCAGCTTCATCAGGGCATAGCAGTCGGTAATAGAGGTAGGTTCGTCACAAACCACCAGCATAATATCCTGGGCAGCCCGGCAGAAACTCAACACCATATCTGAAATACCGGCGGCGGTATCTACGATTAGTACATCAAAATTGGTGTGCATATCACTAAACGCACGTATCAGGCCGGCATGTTCCGATGGGGTTAAGTCCACCATAGACTGAGTGCCTGAAGTGGCCGGAATAATTTTAACGCCTGCCGGTCCCTCAATGATAATATCATCGAGTTCGTATTCACCGGACAATACGTGAGAAAGGTTACGCTGAACACGTAACCCTAACATAACATCAACATTGGCCAGGCCCAGATCCGCATCAAGGATCAGTACCTTCTTACCAAGTTGTGCAAGTGAAATTGCTGTATTTAAAGAAACGTTGGTTTTACCAACCCCACCTTTTCCTCCTGAGACTGCTATGACTTTTATTTGTTGTAAATCTTGCATTTTTCTTAAGCCACTCGCTTGATCTATCATCTATGTACTTCTCTTTACCCATATCAGCTAAATAACAGCAGCAGATCCTACAGGCTTATTCCGCCACGACAATGGGTAATGGTTCGTCGTTTTGTCTGCCATTTTATCTGCAAGCGTAACTAACTTTTCAGCATTTGCAACTTTAATATCTTCTGGAACTCTTTGACCATCAGTAAGATACCCTATTGGCAAACCGTTTTGAATCGATGTGGAAATTATTTCACCAACACTTAAGCTTTCATCTAATTTAGTATAAATGCAACCGGCTAAAGGCACTTTTTTAAAGCGATCGACATTTTCCTGCATCACTCGCTGCTGCGTATTAGCCGCCAACACCAAATAATTGCGGATTCTAACACGGGCATTGGCCATCAAGGTAGTCAAGTGTTCGGCTAAGCGCATATCCCTTTGCCCCATGCCGGCAGTATCAATCAACACCAGTTTCTTTTTCGCATATTGTTGTAACAAGGTGTCGAGTGCTTGCGCGTCCTGAGCCAGTTTAACCTGACAACCAATAATACGCCCATAAGTGGCAAGCTGCTCAAATCCGGCAATACGATAGCTATCGGCCGAGATCATCGCCACCTGGTCGGCGCCGTGAATCTGCGCAAACCTGGCCGCCAGCTTGGCAATCGTAGTGGTTTTACCCACTCCGGTCGGCCCCACCAAGGCGACGACACCACCACGATGGATAATATCATTGTTCGTGGTATTTAGCTGCTGTGCCATGATTCTTTGCGCCTGTTGCCAGGCTGCTTCCTCGTTAACACGAGATGGGATATAACCGGCAATTTGATCCGCTAGTGGCTCGGCTATTCCCAAACCTATCAGGCGATTGACCAAAACAGCCCGAGACGGATCCTTTTGTGCCATATCCTGCCACATTAGGCCTGACATCTGATGTTCAAGCAACTGGCGAATCGAAGCCATTTCTTTTTGCATACTTTCAAATTCTACCGAACTAACAACATTGGCTGCCGCTCGATTTTGCTGGACCAGTGTTTCCCCACTCGCCTGTGTTGCAGCAGAGCTTAGCTTATTTTCTTCGCTAATAGTTTGATTTTGATTGGATTGTTGTAAACGATCGGTAAAGTTTTTAAATTGCTGCTCAATATCACTTGCTGGAGCCACTGCTTGGCCAACATCCTGTTTGGGTTCAAGGGAATTCGCAGAGTCTTGCTGTTGAATTTGACGACTTAGTAAGGCAGACAGGCTATCGGCAGGCGCACTACTAGTATCCTGTGGTGTATTTTGTCCGATATTGACCACATCATTTTTCATTTCTCGCGCTGATGCATCTAGACCAGAAGGCCGTGCCTCCATTGGTTTTTCCATATCGACTTTACCTTCCGCTTGCTGGCTATAGTCCACGGCCGCCATTAATTCGACACCCTCAGGAATTTTTTTATTGGACATTATTACGGCATCTGCACCCAGCTCTTCCTTAATTTGTGCTAACGCAGTTCTCATATCTTTGGCTACAAAACGTCTAATTTTCACAGACAACCCCTTATTATCCAATCACTTGCGAAACCATATAGCTGCCAAGTATTTATTTACCAGCTAGTACCGACTGAAATCCGGCCCGGTTAAAGATTACTGACCTATGGCACTAACTATTTTAATTTGCTTATCATCAGGCACTTCCTGATATGAAATGACGCGTAATCCCGGAATGGTATATTTAACAAACTTAGCAAGCACCGAACGTAAAATTCCTGACGTTAACAGAACGGGTGTATCACCAGCCATTTCCTGCTGCTGCGCCCCTTCTGTCAGGGATTTCTGTAACCGCTCTGCCAAGCCAGGCTCTATGCCCGCACCGTCATCACCAGCCATTTGCATAGACTGATGCAACATCTGTTCCAGCTCAGGGGCCAAAGTTATGACGGGCACCTCAACCGCAGGGCCCACCAGGTCCTGAACAATAAACTTCCTTAGTGTGATACGCACGGCAGCCGTTAGTATGTCGGGATCCTGGCTCTTGGGCCCGTACTCGACCAAGGTCTGTACAATAGAGCGCATATCGCGCACGGCTACCCCTTCGTTCATCAGGTTCTGTAGCACTTTAACCACAGTCCCTAAGGTGAGAACATCAGGAATAAGGCCTTCCACCAGCTTAGGATAATTTTTCGCCAGGATATCGAGCAGGTTCTGTACTTCCTCATGGCCTAGCAGCTGAGAAGCATTATTGGTCAATATCTGACTGAGATGAGTGGCCAGTACGGTTGCCGAGTCTACCACCGTATAGCCCAGGGATTGGGCATGTTCCCTTTGACTCTGGTTGATCCATACCGCATCCAGGCCAAAAGCCGGATCTTTGGTGGCTATGCCGTCCAGCTTGCCAAATACCTGGCCAGGATTAATGGCCAGCTCGTGATCATGACGGATCTCTGCTTCACCAATGGTCACCCCCATAAGGGAAATCTGATAAGTATTAGGGTCTAGATCCAGATTATCCCGAATATGCACTGCGGGTACCAAAAAGCCGAATTCCTGTGACAGTTTTCTTCTTACTCCCTTGATACGGTTAAGCAGCTCTCCACCCTGTGCCTTATCCACCAAAGGAATCAAGCGATAACCTATCTCCAGGCCGATAATATCGACATGGTTAACATCATCCCAGCCCAGATCTTTCACTTCCGCTTCCTGCTGCTGACTTTCAACCTGCTCTGCTTCTTTCTTTTCTTCCAATTGTTTAGCCTTGGCGACCTTATATTTTTCACCAAAGAATGCAACCAGTGAGATCAACACGGCAAACAGTAAAAAAGCAACGTGCGGCATGCCTGGGATCACCCCCATGATAAACATGACACCGGCGGCAATATATAGAGACTTTTCATTGCCCAGTTGATTGCTGACCTGAGCGCCCATATCCTGCGCCGTGTTTTGACGGGTCACCACAATCGCGGTACCAACGGACAGCAACAGACCCGGAATTTGCGCAACCAGACCATCACCTATGGTCAATATGGTATAAATCTCAACCGCCTGCTCAAAGGATAAATCATGCTGAACCATACCAATTACCAGGCCACCTATGATATTGATAAACAAGATCAGGATCCCGGCAATCGCATCCCCCTTAACAAATTTACTGGCACCGTCCATAGAACCGTAAAAGTCCGCTTCATTGGTGACTTCGACGCGACGCTCCCTGGCCTGATCCGCGGTAATAAAGCCGGCGTTAAGATCTGCGTCTATGGCCATTTGCTTGCCCGGCATGGCATCCAGGGTAAAGCGAGCGGTGACTTCCGAAATGCGGCCGGCCCCTTTAGTAACAACAACAAAGTTAATAATGACCAGGATAAGGAAAACCACCATGCCCACCGCATAGTTGCCACCTATTACCACAGAGCCGAAGGCTTCAATCACCTTACCTGCGGCATCCGAGCCCTGGTGACCTTCCAGTAATACAACACGGGTACTGGCAACATTCAATGCCAACCTAAGAACAGTTGCGATAAGCAATACAGCAGGAAACGAGCCAAACTCCAAAGGTTTTAAGGTATAGACGGTGATCAATAGCACCACCAAAGACAGTGCAATATTGAAAGAGAACAGGATATCCAGCAGAAACGCCGGCATAGGTAAAATCACCATGCCCAGGGCTGCCATCACCAACAGCGGCGTTCCTAAACCCGATAGGTAACTGACTTTATTTTTATTAAACTGATTAAAATAGGCGGTTAGCTGCATTACTACTTAGTGATAATTTATTGACGCTTACCCTGAAAAAGCAATAAGTAGACCAGAATAAAAGACTGGATGGCTAAACGGTTAATAATCAGACAACCAGCGCTTAAAGCATAAGACAGAAGGCAAAATGAGGGTTAATAACGAAAGTCTTCCGGAATTGGCAGGTTTTTAGCCAAAGGTACCGGCCTGCGCGCCTTGCCCTTTTTGTGCTCATTGAGCTGGAAAATAAAAGCCAGCACCTGGGCCACGGCAGCAAACAGCTCTTCCGGAATATCTTCATTGACCTCTGTGGTGTAATAAAGGGATCTTGCCAGGGCGGGTGACTGGATAATCTCCACCCCATGTTCCTTGGCAATGGTACGGATATGGATCGCCATTTCATCAATGCCTTTCGCCAGTACCTTAGGTGCCCCACCCTGTTCGGCATCATATTTTAACGCCACCGAATAATGAGTCGGGTTAGTGATAACGACATCAGAGTCCGGCACATCCGCCATCATGCGGCGCTGGGACATTTCATACTGTGTGCGGCGGATACGCCCCTTGATTTCCGGGCTACCCTCGGTATTTTTCATTTCATCCTTAACTTCCTGCTTGGTCATCTTCAGCTGCCGGGTATGGTTCCAAACCTGGTAAGGCGCATCTATGGCGGCGATGATGATTAACGACAGGGTCAGGGTCATAAACATGCGTAACAATAGAGTGACCGCATGCTCAAAGTTTATCGGGATAGCCTCAAGGCTTAAGCCAAGTATCTGTTCAAACAGTCCACTTAACAATAGAAAGGCAACGATAAAAACAACAAAGAACTTTAGCAGCGACTTTATCAGCTCCACTGCCGCCTGAACGCCAAACATTCGCTTAAAGCCGGCAATAGGAGAAAGCTTGCTGGCTTTTGGTGCCATCGCCTGCCAGGAAAAACTCATGCCGCCCAGTAGCGTGTTGCCGACAAATGCGGCAACCATAACAATGGCAAAGATCCACATCAGTGGTGCGATAACGGTAGCGGCCCCTTCACCAATGACACTAAACAAGGCATTGACGTCCATGGCCTCTGCCCTGGTCAAACTGAAGAGCCGGGTCATCATTAGAGACATGGCGTCAACCAGGGAACTTCCCACCAGCATCATGGCGGCAGCACTGCTGACCAGTACAAACATGGTGCCCAGTTCTTTTGATCTTGCTATCTGGCCTTTCTTTCTCGCTTCCGACAGCTTTTTCGCCGTCGGTTGTTCGGAACGTTCACCCGAATCTGACTCGGCCATCTAGGGCACTCCGCAATCAATCAGGTAACAGCTGAAGTCCAGCGCTCTTTGCCACTGCAGTTCAAAATGGGTCAGGAAGTTGCCCATGGTCAGCCACATGATCAAAAGCCCCGAGCACATGGTGATGGGGAAACCTATGGCAAAGATATTCAACTGTGGCGCGGCGCGGGTCATGATACCAAAGGAGAAATTGATCAATAACATGGCGGTAAGGGGAGCGATTGCAAGCGAGAGTGCCGTGGCAAACATCCAGCCGCCCCATTCAACCAGCTCCTTAAACTTTAAACTATTGAAACTTTCTACCGGTATCGGGATAGTGTCAAAGCTTGCCACGACAAATTGCAGGTAGGCCAGGTGGCCATCCATCACCCAAAACAGCAGTGAGGACAAGATAAGAAAAAACTGCCCGACGGCCGGCACATTGGTGCCACTGGCAGGATCCACCAGGGAGGCAAAGCCAAGACCGGTTTGCATGGCTATGATTTGGCCGGCCAGGGTGAAGGTATTGACCACCAGCACCGTCATAAAGCCCAGCATGACCCCAATAATGGTTTGCTCCGCCACCAGTAAAAAGGTTGAAAAGGAAAACAACTCGCCCACTTGAGTCGGCGGAATGGCAGGCATGATCGCCATGGTCACTATCACGCTTAAAAACAGCTTGATCCTGGTCGGTATGGTGCGAGAGCCAAAGCCTATCATGGTCATAATAAGGGCCGAAACACGCGACAAGGGTAATAGAAAGTCGGCCAGGTATTGATTAATAACTGACTCGGTAAACTCCATTTTAGCTCACCACACTCGGAATACTGTTGACCAGCCTGATGGTATAGTCCATCAGTTTCTGCACCAGCCAGTGACCGCCAAAGATCAAGGCTAGCAGTGTCACTATCAGCCTGGGTAAGAAACTTAATGTCTGTTCATTAATGGAGGTTGCCGCCTGGAATACGGCGACAATCAGGCCGACGATCAAACTGGGCACTATCACGGCACTGACCAGTATGATCACCAGGAATAGGGCATCCCTTAATATGTCGACAAAGACTTCCGGTCCCATCAGGGTGCTCCCATGCCATAACTGGTGGCAATGGTACCTATCACCAGGTTCCAGCCGTCAACCAGCACAAACAACATAAGCTTAAAGGGCAAGGACACTATCATGGGGGATAGCATCATCATACCCATGGCCATCAGAATACTGGCCACCACCAGATCGATAATCAAAAACGGAATAAACAGAATAAAACCGATTTGAAACGCGGTTTTTAATTCACTGATGATAAAGGCAGGAATAATCACCGTCATCGGCAAGTCTTCCGGCTTGTCAACCGCCTCAACCCCGGCCATGCCGGCCAGGGTATCCAAATCTTTTAATCGGGTCTGCTCAAGCATAAAGGCTCTGACCGGCACCTTGGCCTGATCAAAGGCCTGCATAGAGGTGAGTTGCTCGCTCAGATAGGGTTGTATCGCCCTGTCATTAACCTGGTTATAAACCGGGGTCATGATAAAGAGGGTCATAAACAGGGTTAAGCCTATGATAACCTGGTTAGAGGGGGTTTGCTGCAAACCAAAGGCCTGACGCAAGATTGCCATCACCACCACAATACGGGTAAAGGAGGTCATCATAATAACGGCAGCAGGAATAAAGCTTAGCGCCGTCATAAAAATAAGGATTTGCAGCGTCACCGAGTACTCTTGTGAACCATCCGGATTGGTGGTGAGTTTAAGTGCCGACATGCTTAAATCATCAGCCGCATGTGCGGTTCCCAACAGACTCATCATGGCGACAAGAAGAATAAGCAAAATGGAAAATTTATTTCTAAGAAAGTGACTGCATAGCTTATTTTTTATTGAGAGTTTTTTCATTGTTATTTTTTCAGCAAGGATAAGAAGGACTGACCGATCTCGGCAGGTAAAGGCGTATTCTCTTTAAGTGGTTGATCCAGGGTATCCAGGACGGTTATTTGGTGAGCGGTAACCCCCAGCAAGAGCTGTTTATCATTTACCTGCACCACGACAAGCCGCTCCTTGGCGCTCAAATGCATACTGGTGATGACTTTCAGGCCATGCTGGTTTTTAAGTCCCGGTTGAAAACGCTTTAACACCATGGCACAAACCACGATAAGCGCCAGCACCATCAACAGCGCCAAAATCATGCTCATGGCGTCCATGTTTCCCGCCACATGCCTTCCTACCTGAGGGGTACTCTCCTGCGCCATAGCCATCTGGGGCAGGAATGATACTAAGGCCATCAAGAGATTTCGCATACTTCTACCTTAAGGTCTCCCGGTTTGAGCAAGTCTTAGTTGTTACCATGGTCCGAGATAAAGTGACGACCCAAGTTACCTATACACTTGCTTATTTTAATTTCTTAATTCGCTCGATCTGACTGATGACATCGGTCAGGCGGATACCAAATTTGTCATTAACCACAACGACTTCGCCGTGGGCAATCAGGGTGCCATTAACCAGGACATCCAGGGACTCCCCTGCAACACGGTCAAGCTCAACCACAGACCCCTGGTTGAGTTGAAGCAGGTTTCTGATACTGATATGGCTGCGCCCTACTTCCATCGAGATGGTAACCGGGATATCCAATATGGTATCCAGTTTACGCTTTTCATCGGCACTTATCGGCGCTTCATCTTCCGTTAGCTCTTCCAGCTCAACTTTTTCGGCTTCCGCGGCTTCTGCGGCGGCCTGCTCATCCATGGCCTCATCCCACATCCCCAGATCTTCGTTATCATCGCTCATTTCACTTGCCTCAATTTCTTTAATACTCTAAATCATCTTCCAGAAGATGAAGTTCAGCGTCGCTATCTAAGCGTTTACCGCCTTTGGTTAGTATGGTCAGTTCATTTTTCACCGACTCAGGACGTTTGATTTTAGACTCTATCTTAAGGGCTACATTGTCTCGGCTCCGTCCCAGTTTGGCCCTGAAGGTAGGCAGATCTTCAATTAATACCGTAATATTTTCCGGCATTTCGATTGGAATAATATCTCCAGCCTCTAATTCCATCACCTGCTGTAGAGGAATTTCAACATCCAAGAACTTGGTATTTAGTGCCACGGGAACATCCATGATTTCGTCACGCAAGGCCTTGGACCAGCGCATGTCTGTATCTTCCTTATCACTTTGGACACCGGCATCAAGCAGCTCACGTATGGGTTCCAGCATGGAGTAAGGTAAGGCAACATGAAAATCACCACCGCCGCCATCAAGTTCGATATGGAATGAGCTGATCACTACCACTTCGGTCGGGCTGACAATATTCGCCATGGACGGGTTAACTTCGGAATCCAAATACTCAAAAGAGACGTCCATTACTGGTGACCAGGCTTCCTTATAGTCTTCAAAAATCAGTTTCAATAACATTTGAATTATGCGGCGCTCGGTAGGTGTAAACTCACGCCCTTCAATCTTGGCATGATAACGGCCATCGCCACCAAAAAAATTGTCCACCAAAATAAAGACCAGACGAGCTTCCATGGTGATCAATGCAGTACCTTTCAATGGTCTGAACCGCACCATATTAAGACTGGTAGGTACAAACAAGGTATGGACATATTCGCCAAACTTGATCATCTGGATGCCGTTGATGGAAACTTCCGCGGTACGTCGCATCATGTTGAACAGACTGATACGCATATGACGAGCGAAGCGTTCGTTAACCATCTCAAGAGTGGGCATGCGGCCACGAACAATACGGTCTTGTGATGAAAAGTCATAGTCAGACATGCCTTCAATGTCGGCCGTATCCTCTACTATTTCCTCTTCTTCGACATCATCGACTCCATGCAACAGGGCATCGATTTCGTCTTGCGATAATAAATCACTCACTATGGCTACTCTTAATTAGCTTATTACTTAGTACCAAATGGCCTTTACTGCATAACAAAACCGGTAAACAACACTTGCTCAACAATTTTATTACCTGCCACATCAGTCATAATTTTTTGCACTTCGATCAGTGACTTCTGTTTTAACGAGGTTTTCCCGGCACTAGTGGCCAAATCATCGGCATTTGCCTGAGAAAAAACGCCTAGTAATGTACTTTCAATTAAGGGCACATGTTTTTTCGCTTCTTCTTCATTATCGGCTCCTCGAACCAATAGCTGTACGCGAATTTCAACAAATCTGTCTCTGGCTGCTCCTGGCACATTAAACCTGAATGGGCGAGGCATGGGCACATATAAGGCAGTACCGACACTGGCCCCTTGCTCTTCGGGCGCAGCTGCAACTTCACCTGTATCCAGGGCGGCATCAATTTCAGCCTGGGAAACATCCTCCCCGCCCATAAAGAAAAAGTAAGCGCCGGCCCCCACTGCCGCTAAAATAACGACGGCAGCAATAATAATGATCAGTTTTTTCTTTTTACCTGAATTGTCCAGTTCCAATTCATTTTCGTTTTCATCAGCCATTACCAATCCCGTTTTTAATTTCTATTTGTTTTATTAAACAACTATATCCTTGAATATAACATGAGCCAATGAGTTTTCTCTATTTAAGCATAGTAATCGATACCGGTTGCCGAAGCTTTAACCAAATTAGCGGCCATTGATAAGGGTTCCTGTTCAATATCTTCGCTATGAGACCAGGAAGAGCCTGGCTGACCGGGTTGAGCAAGGTCTTCATTATTAGCCTGCCCTTGCTGGTGCTCTACATTGGCATCCCCGACATCTACGCCACTGTCTGAAAGCAAGTCCTTCAATTTATCCATGTTTTGCTCCAAAGCCTCCTTGGCTTGTTGGTTCTGAACAATGAAGTTGACAGCCGCCTGCTCGCCTTGCAAATTGACGCGAACACTGACATTGCCGAGCTCAGGCGGATCCAGCTGAATATCCACCTGCCTGAGTTTCTGATTGATCATCACCATCACCTTGTCCTTAACCGCATTGGCAAAGTCCTTACGATAAATGGCGATGGTTTCTGTTTGCATAGGCGTCAATGGCTTCTGCTGTTGGCTGTTTTCCACCATTTCACTGCTGGTAGCGGCTTGCACCAGAGCCTCCTGCTGAGTGGGACTAATGGCCGAGTATGAACTGGATATGCCACTAGTTACTGGTTGCCGCTCGGAAAGAGTCGATCTAGCTTGCAAAGGCGAAAATAAGGACTGTTTTTCATTAAGCACATCGCTTTGCTCTTTAGCCACTTGGGTCTGGATAAAATCTGACTCGGCCTGGCTGTATTCTTGTCGCTGTTGCTCATTTTGGCTGGCTGTAGCACTATCTGTCATATTGCTAACCAGGCTTGCCGTGGTTTGATTTACCGGTTGAGCATCTTTAATCTTTGCTTCTGTCTGTAGTGATTTTTCATTAGCTACTGAAGAAGCTAATGATGATAATTGACCTGACAGAGCCTTACTTGCTTCCTCAGGGCTTGGCTCCTCGGGTACATCGAGACTTACCTCTGTATTAGCAGCCTGTGATGCAGGTATATTGGCTACATTTTCACTGGCATTCGTTTTCGCATCCGATACTCGAACTGGCTCCTTGGTTTCTTTACTTGATTCCGCCTTAACCAGCTCTATTGCGTCACCTATAGCCTCTTTCTCTGTATGGCTCTGTGCGATAGTGGGATTTTCAGGTGATTTTTGCTGCACTCCGCTTTCAACTGGCTTTTGCTCGGCTAGTTCCGAAACAGGCTTTCCGGATTCGCTATTGACCGGTCTTTGCAAAACAATATCTTTTTCATTCCGGGCTTCGGAAAACTCTTTCACTAGTGATTTTTGCTGATGCTCACCTTCCATATTTAGCTGTACTTTATCCAAAGGTTGGCTTACTTGCTCCTCATCTAGGGAAACTTTTATTACTGAGCCATCAATTGTTTTAATCGCTGCATTAGCTGTTAAACCATCAAGCTGTTTGTTTGCTGCATCAGCCGTTAAGCTATTATTTCGATTTGTTATTAACGAGTCAGTTTGCTTCAGGAATACTTGGGTCTCTAACCCTGTTTTACTTTTGGCAGCCGACTCTTCGGCTAATACTTCAATTATTTTAGTTTCCCTGATACTTTTACCCTCCTGTCCAATCACTTCTTGATTGGCAATGGGGCGAAAATCATCGGCGTAATCACTGATAGCTTGTTGATCTATGGCTAATTGCTCTACCAACTCCAGGTCTACTAGTTCAGCACTGGCTCCTTCCGGCATTTTACTATCCTTAGCCAGTAGGAAGGTATCAGCAGCAGTTTTATCGGCTTTTTTATTGTCACTCAAAACATGTTCGGCTGCCGATAGAAAGTCCAATAATTGTTCAGAGCTCACTGGCTCGGACTTATCACCTTTTTTAGGAGAGCTTTCAACCAAAGCGTCCTTTGAGTTATCGCCACTGTTCTGAGTGTGAAGTGGACTATTGGTCTGGCGTTGAGTTTTGCTGTTTATACTAACGTCTTGCTGCTCACCGCTATTTTCAGTATCAACTGATACCTGTTCAGTATCACCAAATACCTGTTCAGTATCTTTTAACGTGGAACTTGCCTCTGAGGCTGTCTTTGAGCCTTCCTGTACCTTAAGCTCATTATTGCCGCCGGTTTTTGCCTCTTTCGGCTCTGGCTTGCCGCCCTTTTCTGAAACTATATGTTGTTCAACCAAGCGGGAAAATTCTTGCCCCTCTTCTGGTGAAGTATTAGAAGAATAGGATGAAGCACCTTTAAAATCAGCACCTTGGCTAATATCTACACTCAACAAACTTACTTCTGGCATAATCAGGAAACCCTAAATTGATTAATTAAACATACGGCGGCTTAAGCGAACTCATTAAACTAAAGCAATATGCATTCCATGAGTACTAATAACTTCTTCTGATAAACTGCTGAGTGGCAATTTCATCAAACATTTTTTGCTCTTCACGTTGCGCCTTTAGTGCTATTTTTTGTAGCTGCTTCTCTTTCAACAGCTCAACCGCCTGTACTTTTTGTCTTTGTTTCATCCATAGCGCTTTTTTTTGTTCAACAAGGGATTTTGCCTGAGTGATGGCAATCTGTACCTGCTCGGCGGCATTATCCAGCTTGGCGATAAAAGCGTGAAAATGGCTATAAGTAGCACTGTCAATCCCCTGTAAAGACCTTTGCTCCAGTCGTTTCATATATTCCAGGCGATAATCGCCAACACTGGTTAAACGCTGTAGGTTTTGCTGGTATTCCAGCTCCGCCTGTTGCAGTGCCTGTGTCATTTCTCTTTCCTTGTCACGTTCAAACTTTAGCAAGGTATCTAACTGCTTGGTTGCCATAACTAAAGTCCTCTGCTATTCATTCTTAGCCTTGTTGGTTGCTTTGCGCATGTGCCTGCGCCGCCGACAGTATTTCCTGCAATTGCGTAAGGCTTTGATCATAAGGGATCACTTCTCGCATTTTTTGCTGTAAGAAAAAGTTAATAACAGGCAGCAAATTGATTGCCTGGTCGATTCTCGGATCACTGCCCTTACTGTATGCGCCAATGGCAATCAAGTCCTTGTTCTGTTGATAGAGGGAATAAAATTGCCGCAGCTGACGTGCCAGCTGTTGATGCTCTTCACTGGTCACCATGGGCATTACCCGGCTGATGGAAGCCTCAATATCAACGGCGGGGTAATGGCCTGCATCAGCCAGCTCTCGTGATAAGACAATATGGCCATCCAGTATCGCCCTGGCGGCATCGGCAATGGGATCCTGGAGATCATCCCCTTCGGTTAATACGGTAAAAAATGCCGTGATAGAGCCCTGGCCATCACCACCATTACCGGCTCTTTCCACCAGTTGCGGCAACTTGGAAAACACTGACGGCGGGTAGCCCTTGGTGGCAGGCGGCTCACCAACCGCGAGGGCGATTTCGCGCTGGGCCTGGGCATAACGGGTGATAGAGTCGATCAGCAAGAGTACATTCAGGCCCTGATCCCTAAAATATTCACTGATCTGTACCGCTGTTTCACAGCCTTTTAAGCGCATAAGCGGGGAATTATCCGCCGGCGCAGCCACGACAACCGAGCGTGCCCGGCCTTCTTCCCCGAGAATTTCTTCGATAAACTCTTTAACCTCTCGGCCCCGCTCCCCCACCAGGCCGACAACTATGACATCGGCCGTGGTGCCCCGGGTCATCATGCCCAGCAAGACGGACTTACCGACACCACTACCGGCAAACAGTCCCATGCGCTGGCCCATGCCAACCGTTAGAAAACTGTTAATTGAACGCACGCCAACATCAAGCGGCTCGGTAATGGCCCTGCGTGCCAGCGGGTTGAGAGGCTTGCCGTTAAGCTTATAGCCTTCCGCGGGCTTGATGGGTCCCTTGCCATCGAGCGGTTCACCGACACCGTCTATCACACGGCCGAGCAGGTCCATCGACACTGGCAGTCGTTTTTTGCTGGAAAGCGGCACAACACGGGCTCCTGGCAGGACCCCTCTCAGGCTTTGCTCAGGCATCAGGTAGGTTTTTTCCCGTGAAAAGCCGACCACTTCGGCAATAAGTTCGCCATGAGCCGTTTCCACCAGGCACTGGCTGCCAACATGTGCCTTAACCCCTACGGCTTCCAGGGTCAGGCCGACAACGCGCACCAAGCGGCCGGCAACGGACACCCTATGAGGGTATATAAATTCTTGGCAATTTTTCAGACGTTCGGCAACGCGACCGGGATCAAGCATAACAATTTTTTGACAGGCTATTGATGAAGAGATTCCTGCAAGAAGGATTCCAACACATCCTTAAGTCGGGACTTGATCTGCAAATCTATGTTTGAGGTGCTATTTTCAATCTGACAGCTGCCGGGAGCCAACTGAGGGGCAGCCAAGAGGCGCCAGCCATGCTCTTCGATATAGTCTTGACCAAATTGCTGCTCCACCAGTTTAATATCATCCGGATGCAGTAGAATTTGTGTCTGAGCATCCTGACTGGGCAGCGCCTTGATACCAGCACTGATTGCCGACATCAGAATATCCGGATTGGTTTTCGCCTCGTGATGAGTAACGGCTTCGGTTAACTGTACCACCAGTTGCAATAGCTGTTCTTCGACATTTTTTTCTACCGCCGCCATGGGCTGGTGCATGCCATCGGTGAGGGACTGCCAGTTTTTCGCCAAGGTGTCGATTTGCTCCTTGCCTTCATCCAGGCCCTGAGCGAGTCCTTCTTGATGGCCGCTTTTTAGCCCTTCTTCATGGCCCGAGCTTTTGCCTTCTTCATAGCCTTTGGCAAAGCCTTCTTCCTTGCCCTGATTAAAGCCTTCTTCATAGGCGGCCTGACGAATTTCTTCAATCTCCTCAGCGGTTAAGGGAACTGGCTCGGCAACCTCGGTTTCTTCCGGCGGTTCATAGCGCCAGTTGCTTTTATAGCCCAGGGCATTGGTTTTATCTTCTTCCTCCGGCGTAGGCTTGTTCTGAACATCAGGCAGGGGCCAGACATCAAGCTCCTGCTCTTGTGAGGGTTTAATGATCTTTTGCATACAACTGCCTTACATCAACTCATATCTCGCTGGTCCAGTGAAAAATTACAAGAACTCTTCACCACCACCGGCACCGCCCAGCATGATTTCGCCGGCATCAGACAGGCGACGGGCAACCGATAGGATCTCTTTTTGTGCCGCTTCCACTTCACTGATGCGCACAGGTCCCATGGCTTCAAGATCATCTGCCAGCATTTCTGCCGCACGTTTGGACATATTACTGAGGATCTTCTCCTTCAATGCGTCATCGGCACCCTTAATGGCTTTCATCAGGGCATCTTGTTGCACATCGCGCAGAATCGCCTGTATGCCTCTGTCATCGACATCCGCCAAGTTTTCAAAGACAAACATCAGGTCTTGAATTTGCTGACTCATTTCTTCGTCATGCTCACGAATCGAATCCATCAGCATGCCTTCAACATTGGTATCCAGATAGTTCATGATATCCGCCGCCGCTTTCAAGCCGCCCATCTTGGCGGATTGCGCACCGGCCTGGCCGGCAAACTGCTTCTCCATGATCTCGTTCAATTCCTGCAAGGCCGCCGGTTGCACCTCTTCCAGGTTGGCGATACGCATCATCAGGTCCAGGCGGATCTTGTCGGTAAACTGACTCAGGATTTCTGCCGACTGATCCGGCTCCAGGTAGGACAGGACTATGGTCTGGATCTGCGGATGCTCGTTCCGGATAATATTGGCTACCTGCTTGGAGTCCATCCACTTCAAGGAATCCAGGCCTTTGGCGCCACTGCCCATCACGATTTGATCGATCAGGTTACCGGCCTTGTCCTCACCCAGGGCTGCCGTTAACGCCTTGCGAACAAATTCTTCACTTTGGAAGCCTATGGTACTGAAGTTCTGGATTTCATTGATAAAGAGCTTATGTACGGCGGTGATCTTTTCCTGAGTAAAGTCCTCCATCGCCGCCATAATCATACCCACCTGCTGCACCTGTTTAGGCTCCAGGTGCTTTAAGATCTGCGCGGCATCTTCTTCCGACAAACTCAATAACAGTATCGCCGCTTTTTCGGCTCCATCAAGCTTGTCAACATCGAAGCCGCTGGGTACCGGGGCTAATTCTTGGGTTTCATCACTCATCTTCGTTCAACCAACTCTTCACTACTTGCGAGGACAATTCAGGCTCATTGGCAACCAAGGCCCGAACAGCTTTAAGGACATCTTCATCACGGTGCAGATCAGGCAGCTGCAGGCTACCATCCGGGGCAAAGCCAACGGCACCGGCATCAAAGTCAGATGTTAGCATATCCATGGTTTCATCGCCTAAGTCAATATGCGTATCCAGTGACTTTTCACCATAGTCTGCCGGTGTTTGGTCAGGATAAATCAAGCGTTTCAGCATGGGGCGCACCACAGCCACAATCAGCACTATGATAACCAAGCCTCCCATAACAAGTTTAGCAAGTTTTAAGAACCAGGGCTGCTCCCATAGCGGCACTTCTTCAACCGCATCGAATACGGCACGGGAAAACGGCAAGGTGATCACTTCCAGCATGTCACCACGCTGCATATCAAAACCGACGCTGCCCTGCAACAGGCGGCGAATATTGGCCAGCTCCTGCTGGGAGCGGGGCTCGACACTGGTTTCGCCCTCGGCATTGGTTGAACTCAGATAGTCCAGTGCAACTGAAACACTGATACGCCTGATCACCCCCGCCTGCTGTTTGATATGGCTAATGGACTCGTCCAGCTCGTAATTTTTAGTTTCTTCCAGGTGTTTTCGACCCGGCGTTGGCCTTTGCTGGTTGCCGCCGCCGGCTGCCTCGGGTATGGCAGACTCCAGTGGCGGCTGATTGGTTAAGGCGCCGGGAATGCCGCCCAGCACACCACCGATAGAGTTATCTTCCACCCGCATTTCACTACGCAGCGCCGGCAGATCTGGGTTAAAGCGTCGCTGGGTTTCCTCGGTATCGGTAAAGTCCATGGTAACGTCAACCTGGGCGGTATAATTGCCAAGGCCAACCACAGGGATCAAAATGGAATCTATCTTGTCCATATATTCTTTTTCACGCTTTTGCTCGATTTCGAACTCCTTGCGCGAACGGGAAGAAATGGAATTTTGTGACCCCGAGTTAAGCAGGCGACCATTTTGATCCGTCACCGTCACACGATTTGGGTCCAGGCCCTGTACCGCAGAGGCAACAATATCCACCACGGCATCCACTTCTTCTTCAGAGAGGATACGGCCACGTTGCATGGTCAGCACCACAGTGGCAGAGGGATTTTTCTCGCGCTTGGCAAAAATATTTTCCCTTGGAATGGCCAATAAGACTTTAGCCCGGGAGATGCTTTGAATATCTTCAATGGTACGGGCAAGCTGTTGCTCTCGGCTATGCTTTAAGCGTTCGGTTTCCAGGCGTTGGCTGACACCAAAACCCATATCCTTCATTAAGATATCTGTACCAGGCGCAGGTTCATCCGTCAGGCCCTCTCTTGCCAATAATAGCTTGATCGCCTGGTACTCTTCGCTCGGGACAGAAATAGTATTATTTTCCTGACGATACTCTACCTTGTTGGCGTCAAGAAAATCCATGGTTTTGATCAGTTGCTCGGTCGGCAGTTTTGCCAGAAAGCGGTACTCTGGCTGGTTGGCCCACATGATGACAAAAACGGCAATGGCCAAACAAATTGCCAACGCCATGATCAGGGTGAGTTGGCGCAGAATATCAACATTGCCCAATGCCGCCGAAAACCCGGATTTTTGCTCTGCCATGCCTGCGCCGGAATTATCTGCCGCCACTAAGTCGGTATTATTATCCGCCAATGCCATGCCTGTAGAGTCTGTTGTATCTGCCACTTAATTTCTCCGTTATACTGCTGGATATTGCTCGTGTTTTTATTGTCTAAGTACCAGGACTTAAACAGGCATACTCATGATTTCTTTATAGGCTTCAACAAACTTGTTGCGGACCTGAACAGTGGCATCAAAGGCAATGCTGGCTTTTTGCGTCGCTATCATGGTTTCGCCGAGTGAGACGCTACGGTCCCCCATTTCAAATGCCGTTTTTTTAGCGCCAGCATCCTGCTGCAGGCTATTCACCGAGTTAACGGCATCTTTTAACAAACTGCCAAAGTCACTAGTCGATGAATTTACTTGCGGCACGGCATGCTTGTTTATGCCACTGGCTTCTAACGACATGCTTTGCATTTGTGCGTATAGGGAATTAGCTTTGATATCCATGGCGTACTCGCTTGTGTCAATTTCTTGTTCGGGAACAATATAAGATAGAGATGCAATCTTAGTGCCAAGAAAGGAACCATTCAATCATTTCAAATAAGCCATATTTTTCAAAAAGATAGTTAATATAGCAAGATGAATTAACGACAGGTAAAGGCTAAAAATTCGCCTTTGCCTGTCGTTAATAAATTGACTAATGTTGAATTTTTAGGCGGGGATTTGAATGCCGCTATCCCTCATGCGGGCAATTTTATAGCGCAAGGTCCTGGGGCTGATCCCCAAACGCTCGGCGACCGCCTTGCGACTTCCCTGACAGGCATGCAGGGTATCTAGAATGATCTGGTGTTCTTGGAATTTCAGCTCGTTGCCTAACTTGTCTTCTGAACCAACAGCAGGTTCAACTTCCTGTGCCGGCCTGGTATCAAAATTCTCAATCAGCAAATCACTGGCATCTATAACATTGTCAGAATGTAAGATCATCGCCCTTTGCATAACATTATCCAGTTCCCTGACATTTCCCGGCCAGTCATAGGCAAGCAGCTTGCTACGGGCCGAGGCGCTGAATGTTGGAATAACATTGCCCCCCTGCTGGCAGATACGCTCGGCCAAATGTTTGGCCAGGGGTAGGATATCATCCCGGCGCTCTACCAATGGCAACCAGGTTAGTGGAAAAACGTTAAGGCGATAATAGAGATCTTCCCTAAACAGTCCTTCAGCCACCGCCTGCTTTAAATCCCGGTTGCTGGTGGCAATGACCCTGACATCCAGCTCTATGGTTTTTCGGCCAGCCAGACGTTCAACCTCCCGCTCCTGCAAGACCCTGAGTATCTTGGCCTGTAGCCCAAGATCCATCTCGGTGATTTCATCCAGTAAGATGGTGCCGCCCTGCGCCTGCTCAAATTTGCCCGGACAGGCCTGGATGGCACCGGTAAAGGCGCCTTTTTCATAGCCGAACAGGGTCGCCTCCAGCATATTTTCCGGAATGGCGGCACAGTTTATCGCCACAAAGGGCTTGTCTGAGCGCTTGGAGCTGTAGTGGATATATTGCGCCAGCACTTCTTTACCGGCACCACTTGGGCCCAGGACCATAACCGAAGCATCCGTTGTCGCGACCTTTTTGGCCAGCTGCAATAATTCCTTGCTGCGCGGATCTGCCACTATCGGCGTTTGATCATCATTGACCTGAAGCGGAATGCATTGATTCACCATGTTTAACAGGACTTCAGGCGCAAAGGGTTTGGTCATGTAGTTTCTCGCGCCATCCTTCATGGCCTGCACCGCATCATCTATGGTGCCGTAGGCCGTCATGATCAGCACGGGAATATTCAGCATGGTATTTTTGATGCTTTTCAACAGGGATAAACCCGACATGCCGCCCATTTGGACATCACTGATCACCAGGTCAACCGGCTGCTCCTTTAACTTTAACAGGGCGGCTTCACCCGAGTCGGCTTCACTACATTGATAGCCGGCCAAGAGCAGGGTATCCACTAATGCTTCGCGTAAACCAGCATCATCTTCAACCACTAATATCTTACTTGCGGTCATAGAACATCTCCTGTGGTTGTATTGGATTTAACGGCCTCTGCTGAACAAGCCTTTTGTTGTTGCTCGGTCAACAGGGGCAGCTGAAGACAAAAATGGGCTCCTTCACCCGGCTTGCTTTTCAGGCTAACCTGCCCTTGGTGGGCACTGGCGACGGATTTAACCACCGCCAGCCCCAAACCCGTGCCTTGCGCCCTCGAGGTATAAAAGGGTTCAAAAATTTTATCCGCCTGTTCCTGGTCGATCCCTGGGCCATTGTCTTTGATATGTATCTGGGCCTGCTCATTCTTGCACTCAGTTGCTATGGTAATTTTTGCACCCTGCTTAATGATTTGCAGGCTGTTATGAATTAAATTTTGAATAGCACCGGCCAAGGCATTTTTATTGCCCAAGATCTGACAGTCGTCACAACAGGTATTTAAGGTGATCTTGGCCCCTTCTTTTTGCGCCAAGGCATCCATGGCCTGGGCCGCATCCGTGACCATGTCATTCAAGCATAATGGCTCTACTACCTGCTGCTTGCCACTCTTGGCAAAGAGCAGCATATCGTTGACCTGCTGCTCCAGCTCTCGCAGGCGCGACATCAGCTTATCCTGAAAACTTTCACGGTCGGCAAGGACTAGTTTTTCATTACTTAAGTTGGCGCCATACAGCATGGCGGCAGACAATGGCGTACGGATCTGGTGCGCCAAGGTGGACACCATGCGGCCCAGTGAAGACAAGCGCTTCATCTGGCTCAACTTATCCTGCAATAAACGGGTTTCCGTCAAGTCAGTGATCATGATCAGTTGCCCGGGCTGATTTCCCAGGGCGGAGATTTCCAGCTTGACCCGCCGGCCGTCCTTAAGAGACACCTCGTGCCAGTCATCGGCCCTGGGCTTAAAGGAACGGCGAATAACATCAAACCAGGCGTGGCCCAGAATAGGTTCGTCAAGTAACTGGCTGGCAACCTTGTTTATTTTAACCACTATGCCATTGCCATCAAGCATCACCATGCCGGTGGGCATGACATCAATAACCTGGTTTAACTGGCTGGAATGTCGACGCAATGCCGCCAGCTCCCCAGGATAGGCTTCAGCCTGCAACAAGCTAGCATCGTGGTCAAAGGATGCGGTACCACTAAAAAAACCTTCATTTGCTTTGCTTGCAGCAACGGCTGAATAGGCAAGAGTCATAATGCTTCACTCGAATAAACTAATTTAACCAAGTGAAAGCATTAATTATGCCAAATAAAATCACCTTCTATTTCAGCATGATAGCTAGAGGATTAATAGGTTAAGCCAATGTCAATTAATTGGCTTAAGCAAAAGGAATGCATATTTAAAAATATGATTAACATAGAGCCTTATCGCTTAGGAAGTCTCTTTCTGCAGGTTATATTTACGCATTTTTTCCACTAGCGTGGTGCGCCTCATGCCGAGTAAATCCGCCGCACGGGCAACAACCCAGTCATTTTTATCCAGCGCCTGAGTGATCAGGGAGATTTCCAGATCGGCTAAATATTCTTTTAGCACTATGCCCTCGTCAGGCAACGTACCCGAACTTTCTGGCGCTGTAGAAACATCCTCTTGCTCGTCTTCTTCATCTTCATAGTCAAAGCCGGCAAAGAGTTCGTTAATGGCCTCTCTTTCCTGCAGCTCTTCCGGATAGTCAGGTTGATATTCTTCAATATCAATATGTTGGTACTTGGCGGGTAATTCACTGACATTAACCACCTGCTCACCATACATAATAATCATGCGCTCAATGAGATTGGACAGTTCACGGACATTACCGGACCAGGAGTGCTCCTGCAGGGACTCTACCGCCTTGTCGGTAAAACGCACACTTTGCCCCTGCTCATGTTCAAAACGGGAAATAAGCTCCTGCATCAATAAAGGAATGTCTTCCTTACGGTCGCGCAAGGCGGGGGTTTCAATGGGAAAAACATTCAACCTGTAGTAGAGATCTTCGCGAAACTCGCCCTTTTCGATCATTTTTTCCAAGTGCTGATGGGTGGCGGCAATTACCCTGACATTGGCCTTGATGCTCTTGGCACCGCCAATGCGTTCAAAGGTTCGCTCCTGCAAAACCCTTAACAGTTTCACCTGCATCGGATGCGGCATATCACCAATTTCATCCAGGAATAGCGTACCGCCCTCGGCCAGCTCAAAGCGGCCTTTTCGCGTCGAAATCGCACCGGTAAAGGCACCTTTTTCGTGGCCGAACAGCTCGCTTTCCAGCAACTCACCGGGAATCGCACCACAGTTTACGGGTACAAAAGGCGCCTTGGCGCGATCGGATAAGTTATGGATATTACGGGCGACCACTTCCTTGCCCGTTCCCGACTCCCCCAGGATCAAAACATTGGCTGAGGTCGAGGCAACCTGTTCGATTAAAAATCTCACCTGCTGCATTTCATCACTGATCCCCACCAGAGACCGAAACAAGGGGTTAGGGCCAGAGCCCTTGCTATGCCTGGTGGGCAATTTATTATGGTATTGATGGCAGTGGTGAACCATCTCGGTCAACTGGGCATAATTCAGTGGCGAGGTTAAGGTGCCAATCACATTGGAAAAAGGTGTCAGCGCATTGCTATCAAGCACATCATGTAACAAAAAAGGGCAGGCAGGATGCTGCTTGACCATATCCACCATGGTTGGGGACACCTGACCACAGATAATAACGGTTAAGATGTTATGATCTTTAACAAAATGCTGCTGAATCTGATCATCCCGGCAGACATGGAAATGTTCGCCAACAAAAGAAAGCACAGTTTCAATCTGATAACATCTGGCGACATCATTGTCAACAACAATGATATGTTTCTGACCCTGCATAATGCTTTGATAAACCGCTAATTTGTATAAGCCATGCCATGATTCTAACCTTTAATATCAAATTAGCAACAATAAATTGACGCCTGTGTGTCATACATTTGACATATTGTAAAAGACGATCACCAAATATTTTTACTTTATTCTTATTTTTATCGACGATTCACTAATCGAGCTAATAGCAAAAGGGCAAGCAAGTCTACTCACTTTGATTTGTGCAAATTTTAATATTTAACTATATTAAAGCTTGATAATATGTAAAAGGTATTTTAATTATGACATTGATGTTTATTCTAAAATTACTACTCAAAACCAAGTTTACAGCCTTTTCATTCTCAAATGATGGACAAATCTGGCCATTTTTTTCGAACCTAGTTAATGATTAATAATTTAAAATGTATGTGCTTATCTCTGTAGTCTTAATATCACTCCTGATTTTAGGAATTATTATCGACTATATTTCTACGGTAAGAGAAAAGCACAAAATTCGTAAGAGTCAAAACATAGCTAAGTATTTAAAACTTATTAATAACGGGCAAAAGATTCTGAACGGGAGAACTATTTTACCTTTGACGGTACAAAGTTCTATTGTTTGTTTAGAACGTACATATAACGCACTAACAGAATTGCTTAACATTCAACCATCAAAAGTTCACCAAGAATTACTGGCTAATATCAATAAGTCACTAATCAATTTTCGCGCACTGCCGCAAACTCGCCCTTATTTTTATTCCCTACAGCAAATACCAGCAGCGATTAAAGATCAAGTTCTTATGCTTAAGCAAAGCATGCTATTGGTAATAATTTTGAATTCAGAGCACACTAAAGGACGTATTAGTGTTGAACAATTGGCAGGTGAGGTGGAGCAACTAGAAATACTCAATGCCAGGTTAAAAGCAGCAGGCCTTTCTGTTCAGGCAATGCAAGAGCTTGAGTCTGGCGGTTATCCAAAAGCCAAATTATACATTGATAACGCAATCCCCCTATTGCAGGGCGTAAAGTGTAATAACGAAGAAGTCACAGCACTGTTGGGATTTGAAATTGAAAAAATGTATCAGCTAAAAGCTAAGATTACTCAAAGAATTGAAAAAGTCAGACAGGTTAATGCCGATATTAACAGGAAAAATAAAAACAAAAGTAAGATTTCTATCAATAAGTATAAATACAAGACTCCAGACGAAGAGTTTCTTGTTTTTGAAAGCAATGATGATAATGATGCAGATAATGACGGCTTGGATAGGATTTTTAACAATGGCAATAAAACGAAATATTAAGGCATGCATAAGCTCAGATTAATATACCATTTATCCCCTGCATTGCTTTTTGCAGCTAACCATAAATAGCAATAAATAGACATAAGCGCCATAAAATGACTTCGAACTAAACCAGTGTAATGCTGAAGTATGCTTTGTTGTATGATCCACCATTTCATATATTTGCAAGTTTAACTTCGGTGGTACATTTAATGTTTTAATAGTAACGTAGTTAACATACTGTAGATTTATTATTGGCATAAAAATAGCTTATCCCTAATATTAACTTTTAAGGCTAATTAAGATTGTTTAAATGCCGATATAAAGTTACAGCCACAACTGAACATGTAGCCAAAATTTAACAACAGCTGAGATAACAATTATGACAGATTTACTAAAAGGTAATTTTTCCACTCAAAAGAAAGTCGTGTTAGAAAACAGTGAAACGCCAGAAGACAATTTAGAATCTAAACTCAAAAAAGCCGCTTTAAACTCCATAGGAGGTAGCATGGTTTATGTTGAACGTACAGATATGACTTGGGATGGTGAATAAGCGGTACTCTCATGCAAAACACAGTGACAGAAAAGTTTTCAGATGTTGTCAGTAAGATAACTGATATTGGAAAAGCATGGCATAGTGACGACATAGTGAATAATGCCTATGCCAATTTAGCCTCAGAGCAAAAAAATCTAAAACAGCTGCCACCAATTACTGGCAAAAAAGCAAAGTCGGCAATCGTCATTAGTGCCGGGCCAAGCTTGCACAAATTCAAGGTTATCCATAAGCTAAAAGAGCAAAATTACCAAGGTAGCATTATTGCGGTTGATGGCTCTTTGGTAAAGTGCTTAAAACAAGGCTTAGTACCGGACTATGTATTGACTTTAGATCCTCACCCAACCCGCATTGTCCGCTGGTTTGGTGATGACAATTTTGAGGAAAATACAAAACACGATGATTATTTTTCCCGACAAGACCTTGACGTTGATTTTCGTAATAATTCCATTCGCGAAAACCAGGCAAATATTGAGCTAGTGAATAAGTACGCCAACCAGATTAAACTCATAATTTGTTCATCTGCTCCAACGAACGTGACAACAAGAGCCTTAGCAGCAGGTTTTGACATGTATTGGTGGAATCCGATTGTCGACAAGCCGCAAGACCCAAACAGCCTAACACGAAAAATATACCAAATTAATAATTATCCCTGCATGAACACGGGGGGAACAGTAGGCACTGCAGCTTGGGTATTTGCTGACGCTATTTTAGGTATGAAGCAAATAGGCATTACGGGAATGGATCTAGGCTATCACACAGAAACGCCCTATCATATGACACAAACATACTACGAGCTTCATGAATTCATCGAAGATGAATCTGAATTGGCAGGCCTTTTCCCACAATTTACCTTCCCATTGACTGGTGAAACCTTTTACACCGATCCTACCTATTATTGGTATAGGAAAAACTTTTTAGATTTGTTTACTCTGTCTCAGAGCAAGACATATAACTGCTCAGAAGCAGGCACCTTATTCAGTGAAAAACTTAATTGTTGTACGCTTGACGATTTTCTTGCGAGGACGTAATCATGGCAAAAGTGCTATTTATTAACCCTGTAGTTCGTGAAGAAGATGTTCCTCGTCACATTCCTTACGGTATTGCATTACTTGCGTCAATTGTGATGGAAAAAGGGCATTTGGTCCAAGTTTATGATGCCAATGCCTGGCGTTTACCTATAGAAACTATCACTGAAGTTTGCCAGGCCGATGATTGGGATGCCATTTGCATTGGCGGTCTCACCACAACCTATAACTATATTAAACAGGCTTGCAAACTTATAAAAAGCGCAGCACCTAACTGTACACTAGTTGCTGGTGGAGGCTTTCTTACTAGCATGCCCCACGAGATATTTGAGTGGATCCCTGAAATTGATGTTGGCTGCATTGGTGAATCATTCGTCACTTTCCCTGAAGTATTAGATAGGATAGATGACAAGAGCTTCAATTTTTCAAGTGTATTAGGCGTTATTCACCGAGATTTAACAGGCAAGAGTTTTCTAACTAACGTGCGTCCAAATATCCAGAAATTAGATGATTTGCCTTGGCCAGCGTGGGATCTATTCCCATTAGATATTTACTTTAAAAATTCGGCTAATTTATTCAGTGAGGAGTCCTTTACCTCAAAACGCCGCATGGATATCAATGGCAGTTTTGGCTGTGGATTAACATGTAAGTACTGTTGGCACTTAGGTACAACGGGTGACATGCTCATAGAAGAAAATGACCAAGGTGATAAAGATGTCGTCTTCACTTATGGCCGCAATATACGCTACCACAGTGCAGACTACATAGTGAACATGGTTAAACACCTTCATGACAAATATGACATAGACTTTGCAGCTTTTATTGATGAAAATTTAATGACTATGGACGTTGCCAGCAAAGGTAAATGGTTAATTGAACTTTGTGATAAATGGATTGAAGCGGGTTTGCAACCAACCTGTCGTCAAAAAGGCATTCAACATGACGAACATTGTAAAGGAGTGCATTGGAATGGTACAAGCCATGCGGGGCTTCATCGCCCCTCTATATTAAAAAAGATGCATGAAGCTGGTTGCAGCCACCTGGTTTATGGCCTTGAATCTTTTGATCCTAAAATATTACGGAATTTAGGTAAAGGTTCAAATGCACGTAAGAATAAAGAAAGTGTTGCGGTATGTATGGCCTCAGGCATTAAACCAATCCCTAATATCATTATTGGTTTTCCGGAAGAAAGCTTTGAGAGCATTCAAAATACCATTGATGCATTAAACGAGTTAGGCATTACTGCCAAGCCACACTTTGCTACTCCATATCCAGGTTCTGAATGGTATTACAACTATAAGGAGTCGATATTAGAACAATACAATGGTGATCTAGAGGCTTATATTATGGATTTAGGCGATGCAAGTAAGATCACAGCTGTTATTTCACACGAATTTTCAGCAATGCAACTATTGGGCTTACAACAAATTGTTTACTACAAAGACAAGCGATTGTTGGAACAAGCGGAAAAACACTGGGGTGAAGCTCAAAAACTCACAACACCAGTAGCTATACCAAGAGCTTCCTTTAACATTCAGCCTGTAAAGGTTTCCGGCCCAGTAAGTGAAGTTAAGGTTCTTTAAGAAGAAGTAATTTATGACAACATCTATGGATATACCAACCGAAAGCTTTTTACGCTCTCCTTATAAAGAAAACTATTTGTATTCAATCAATAGAAATAGCTTTAATAAAGAACCTTCGACCTCTGTATTTCATCGAATTTACAAAGAAAAGTTAGAACAGGAACGAACGTTTTACATTGTTTTAGGTACTGACTCTGGCTTACTGCTCTCACATATACTGACTTTGGATAAGCAAGACGACACGCGTTACCTGTTTATTGAACTCCCTCATGTTATCACATTGATAAAGGAGAAGTTCGACTTTGCCAACTTGCCTGAACATATTCGAATCACCACTTTAGAGGAATGGCAAGATGAAGCCGTTGATTTTGGCATTGAGTTGTATTTATTTAAAGACCAAGCCACATATATAAAATCGGTCGCAGCCATCGACTCATATTTACCAGATTATGACAATGCCATCCTTACCTTTGAACAAGAGTATCAAAGTTTGCGCTTTTTCACCCGTGCAACACTGGCGGTTTCACCTTTTATGGGGTCTCAACTTGCCAATATCTGTGAAAACAGAATACCGGCTCTCGCCTTGAAAAAACAATTTGAAGGCTATACATGTATGCTACTTGCCGGCGGCCCTTCCCTTGATGAAGACATTGAATGGGTCATAAATAACCGTGAAAACCTGGTTGTTATGGCGGCTTCTCGTATTGCAAAAAGGCTACTGCAAGTAAATCTGATTCCTGACATTATAGTTTCAGTTGATCCTTTTGAAATAAGCTTTGACGTCAGTAAAGAGTTATTGCAACTACCCAAGGACGTCTTGTTTTTACATACGAATAATGTTGCGCCTCGGTTGCTTGCGCAATGGCATGGTCGCAGTAGTTACTTAGACAGGCGCTACCCCTGGGATGTCAAAGGAGATACCGACAATTTAATGTCTACAGGGCCGACCGTGACCAACTGTGCACTTAAAGCTGCTATTGACCTGGGCTTTTCAGACATTTTACTTTCAGGTGTTGATTTGTGTTTTTCAAAACAAGGGGTTACCCATGCATCTGGCAGTAACGAAGCAAAAGTTGGCCCTACGCTTGGTCAATCAGGCAAATGGGTTGAAACTTACGCTGGCAATACCGTGGAAACCCTTGTTGTATTTGAGCGGGCTGCAGAAGGATTATCCGAGCTAGCACTAACAGCAAAAGATGAAGGCATCAGCATTTATAACCTTTCAGAAAATGCCGCGGTAATTAAACATATCTCTCATGTACCGACAAACGCTCTCTCCTTTACGCCATTAGACATCAACTTTCAAACAAAACTAAATCAACTCTTGCCTGTAGAAAATAGAGACAAGATAGTCACCAATATTAAGGAAGTAAAAAGACGCGTAAATAAAACACTCAGTAATATAAAGGATATCAAGCGACTTACGCAGAAAGCGCTTAATGCCAATACGGAACTATTTAGGGAAAAGGGAAAAGAAACAGAAAACTTTAAACACAAGCTACAGATGGACAAAATTGAGAAAAAGCTTGATTCAACTTATAAGCTAACCGCTAAATTCATCAAAAACTTTGGCATTGATAAGTTCATTAAGTCTGCACAAGTGCAAACATCTGATGAATGGTCAGACGAAAAAGTTGAAATGACGGGGAGGCTATACTACCAAGCCTATATTGATACTTGCCAGACTTTAACCAAGCTGCTTGAGCAAACACTTGAACGTATTGATAGCAGATTGGAAGAGTATAGCAAGGCCCCTGATATAGATGCATTATTGGCACAATGGCGGAAAGATAGATGCTACGGCCGTGCTGGCGTATGGCGAGAAAACCCACATAAAAAAGTTGCTATTATTCCAGAAGGTGAAGAAAAGAAACTTATTACTTTCGATGAAAAATTTGCTGAGATATTGGCAAATGAAGATACGAAACATTTAGCAAGAACAAAAACGGATGCTTCTTTAAAAGGTGTTCGTAGAAAAATTATTACTTTGTTCCATCAACGCAATGGCAAAGCATTAAAAACACTCAGTGACAGCTTGCACGCTCACCAGAATATCCAAGACGACTCTGAAGAACTATATCACCTTTGCATGGCCTATTTGGCAATTGCTATGGAAGAGGAAGTAAAAGCATTAGAGTTTTTTGAGCTACTGCCTAAAGAAAAAATACATGAAGATGAATTGCAGCAAATTACGGCCATCGCCTTAAAATTAAAGAACTACGATTTGGCCAAAGCTTGCCTGAATCAATTAATAGACATTGCGGCAGTGTATATCCCACAATACGCCAAATTACTCTATTTACTAGGCCAGCCAAACGAAGCTGTAGATGCATACACTCAATACCTTGGCAGGCACCCTGATAATATTTTTGTTTGGCACCACTTAGCCACACTCTATATTGATATTGGCTCTTTAGAAGCAGCCAAACTGGCTTATGAGGCAATACTTGAGCAAGATCCTGAGAATGCCCAAGCAAAGATGGCCATTGCTCAGTTGCCTGTGGATTAATATTTAACCGACACTCAAGTTTGTTAGGAAACTAGCGACAAGTTATACCAATTGAAATAATAAATTGACCAACTTAGAGCTACATTAGCGAGCTTAGAACAAACAAAATTATTTAAACATAGTTATTCTATATTTCATTCATTTTGTGATGTTATCAGCTTGCTAATGAGCTCCCAAAGGGCGAGTTTAAAAGGCTTATATGCTTACGTTTTGATTTTGACAAGGACCCTACATGGATGTAGGTAATTAGACAATGCAGGAGCAATTGTCCTGAATAACCATTCTCTGCAATCAATGCCTTGCCTCTAAGCCTTTTAATTCTCGCTAAGTGATCAATTAATTAATTCACTTGGTATTAATTGTCGCTATGCCAAATTCTTTCATTAAAAATTCAGCAAATTTGAAATCAAGTTCATGATCTATATCAGCAGAGCGCTCAGCAGGCATTTCATATGCAAACAAATTATCTTTCAAGAACAAGTTATTTTCCGCTTTCATACGCTTAATGTTTGCAATATAAATTGCACCATTTAAACGGTGATAAGGTTTAATCGCCTGACTTTGTGGATTTTTCTTGATAGCATCAGGCAGAAAATGATCCATCTCGCCATTTTCACCTAGTCTATTTGCCCATAATGGAGAATGCTCACAGGGACAAACACTAATAATACCATCAGCTTTTTTTTCTTTTAATAATGCTATCGCGTTTCCAATATCCTGTGCCGTACGCAATGGTGACGTTGGCTGTAACCAAATAACCCAATCAAATACTTTACCTAGAGACTCATAATATTTAAGCGCATGTTCAATTACTTCCGCTGGAGTAGATTTGTCATGCGCAATAGCATCAGGGCGCAAAAACGGAACATTGACACCACAGTCAGCGGTTATCTTACAGATATCTTCACAGTCTGTACTGACAAATATTTCGCTGATGCTTGGCGAGGCTAGCGCTGCTTCAAGCGTCCACTGGATTAAAGGTTTGCCAGCTAAAACTTTTTTATTCTTTCCCTTTAAACGCTTACTACCTTTACGAGCGGGGATGACCGCCAGCACTCTATTATTGTGCAAAATTACCACCTTGCATTACGTCTTTCTGGGCTTGATAAAAGTCGACCATTTTTCCAATATCCAGCCAATACTCATGAATAGGAAACATAGACACTAAACGTTGTTCACTTAAACATTGCTCAATTAAATCAGTCATATCTACTCGCTGATTTATCTTAACTCGTTGCACTAACTCCTGAGAAACCACATAAACGCCCGCATTAATAAAATACTTATGCGTTGGTTTTTCTACCAGACTAGTTATCTGATGTTCGTTTGCCTTGACGACCCCATAAGGAATCTTGTGTTCTTCTTCTCTTACACACATAGTACATATTGGCTTGTGCTGATTATGAAAACTTAACAGCTGTTCAAAATCTATCTTGGTTAACAAGTCACCATTCATCATAATTATGGGCAAATCTGGGATTTCTGCTGGCAATAAGCCTAGACTGCCACCTGTACCTAGCGGTTTTTCTTCATGCACATATCTAATATTTACGCCCCACTTGCCGCCATTACCAAAATGGCTTTGTATGGCCTCAGGTAAATAATGCGTTGAAATATAAAACTGATGAAATCCCGCACTAATAAAGCTTTCTAGAATAGTTTCCAATATGGGCTTATCGCCAATTTTCAACAAAGGCTTAGGGCAATTATCAGTTAATGGCTTTAAGCGAGTACCAAAACCTCCTGCCATTAAAAAAATGGGGTTATCATATTTCTTGCTTCGATTGCTAAATTGCAATGTTTCTAAGCCAACAAGCTTTCTACCTTTCAGTAACGGGATCGCTTGAAGTGTATGGTTATTCATGATGTCAAGAATTCGACGACGTGAAGTGCCCTGCTCTGCAACAATTGGAGAGCCATTCATCACATCTGATATGGGCGTTTCCATCCCCTTATGCTTAAGCAGCGCCCTGCGGATATCTCCATCGGTAACTACGCCCAGCAATACTTGTTTACTATCTGCAACCAAGGCTAACTGTTGTGCACCTTTATCAATAACTGCTATGGTATCCCCCATTGTGGTATCAGGAGATACGATAATATCTTGCCATTTGTGTAACATACCGTGCTCGAATATAAATGAGTTCGTTATTTATATAGCAAAAATTAAACCAGTTATTGACTATACTCAAGGATAAGTTAGCAATTAATGCCTAATTTTCTTTTATGTCAATAAGTTCGCCTGGTGCGTAGTCTTTACTGGCATTTTTGCCCAAGATTTGCCAATAGTGCATAGGAGAAACCCCCGTTCCCGGCCTTTTAATGGCTATGTTTTCTGCCGTAAACAACTCCCCAGCACATATAAATTTTTCTGCGACTAAGCTTTTGCGGGCAACAGGAATATTCTTAAGCTCACAAATTGAAGGTTCTTTTTGTCTGGAACCATTTATTACTTCTACCTGGCGTATCAACCGCACCATATCATTGAGTTCATCTGGCTCAATTGACGCCTTATGATCAGGTCCTTCCATCTCCCTGCTAAGAGTAAAATGCTTTTCGATAACACAAGCACCTTTGGCCACAGCTAGTTGTGACACAAGTAGCCCTTCACTATGATCGGAATAACCAACAGGTAGCGCAAAAGTTTCCGCCATCAAAGACATGGCATCCAAATTGATTGATGAAAGCGGCGCAGGGTACTCCGTTGTGCAGTGAAGTAAAGTAACATGTTTTTTTAATGCCTCCTGGCCTGAACTACTATCAAAAGCTAGGCTAAACTCCGCCAAAGACAAATGCGTCGCTGGTTCTGAAATTTCATGTGTTAAACCGAAAGCGAGAACAGACAATGCTTGCTTAACTTCATTCAAATCAGCCATTCCTGTTGACACAATAAGCGGCTTGCGCTTTTGAGCATGAGCTAGCAGATATGGGGCATTGGTCAACTCCCCGGAAGGAATTTTAAGTAAGTCTATGTTCATCTCATCAGCCAGTAGGGTTAGGCTTTGCAAATCAAAAGCTGTTGATAGATACTGGATGCCTTTTCTATCACAGTATGCTTGAAGCTGCTTATGTTCATCAAAGGTCAACTCTAGCTGTTTAAGCATGTCCAGCTGGCTTTTCTTTTTTCCTATATTGGCTGCTTGATAGGCGGCCTGCTCGGCAGATTCGGTGACCAAATGCTCCGCAACAAAAGTTTGAAACTTAACAATGTCGACACCGGCATCTACGGCCTTATCAACTAATTCAAATGCCAGTGCTAAAGATCCATTATGGTTTACACCAGCTTCAGCAATTATTAGCGTAGATTTAGTCATTGCTTTCTCGCTTTAAGTCGTAAAATACTTTGGGCATAGCAGAAGGTAAAAAAGACAGCAAATGTTTGACGATTAAATCGCTACTATTACCCGAGCCGTAAGGGTTTTCTACGTTAGCGACAATATCTTTAAAAGCTTTACTTAGTACTCGAATTATTGCGGCCTCAATTGCGGCGGATTCAAAGTTAACATTCAGTACGGAAGATGCCGCTATCCGTCCTTTCTGCCGATCACCAAGATTAATGGTGGGTACTTTTAATGAGGGTACTTCAATAATACCGCTGCTACTATTTCCAATAACAGCGCCAGCATAGTTAACCGCAGAAAGATATCTATGCCATCCCAAGGATTTAAATAAATGAATACGCTCTGGATAGGCCTGCGCAAACTTTTCCAATTCAGCAATAAGGGTAAGTCCCTGAGCGTCCGCATTGGGGTAGGTAATAAGAAGTTCATATTCTTCAAATTTCAGTAGGCTATCAATCAGCTTAGCCTGACTTAGAACCGCATCATTACCTGTGGCTGTTTCTGGATGAAAAGTAACAAGAAAATACTTATCAGAAAGACAGATACCTAAACTTTCATTAAGCGCTCGCTTAGACAAGGGCTCGTACGCGTATATGTTGTCTAGCCCAGGCGCTCCGGTATTAAAAACAGAATCAGGCTGCTCACCAAGCTGAATAACCCGCTGCCGATAGCGCTCTGTCGAGGTAAAATGAAGCGTAGCCATTTTGGTAATTGCATGGCGAATGGCATCATCAATTGCCCCCTCAGTAAGCTCTCCACCGTGAATATGAGCAATAGGGACATTGGCTATAAGCGCTGCTTGTGCAACTGCTAAGGCTTCAAATCTGTCACCTAACAACACAATAATATCAGGCTGCCGGCGTGCTATGGCCTCCGCCGCCTGCATAGTTGCATTTGCCATTGACTTGGTCACGGAATATGCAGTATCGCTGGCGATCAGAAAATCTAACTTTTCAGAAATACAGAAACCATCAGCTTCTATTTCTTGATAGGTATTGCCAAGTATTTCAGAATAATGACTACCGCCAGCCCAAAGTTGGAACTCACAATTAGGCGCTGAATTTAACTTTTTGGCTATACCGTGAAGTATGCCATATTCAGCTCTAGTCCCGGTAAATACAGCAATTTTTTTCATCGCAAGGCTACACGTTGTAAAGATTGTGTTTATATTTGTCTAGATTCGCAGCTTGTGTAAACCAGTCTATTGTTTTACTCAACCCTGTTCGAATATCTATTTGGGGCTCAAAACCCGTCAGCTCTCTAATTTTTGAATTATCGCACCAAAGCCTAAAAACCTCAGACTTATCAGGCCTTAAACGCTGTTCATCGGTAATAAACTCGACGTCACTCGCCATTACTTCTTTAATCAGGTTCAAGGTATCGGCAACACTGATCTCAAAGTTAGATCCAATATTAATTGTGCTACCTACCGACTCAGCATTTTCAGCTAACTGAATGAAGCCACGGCAGGTGTCTGTCACATAATTAAAATCTCGCGTTGGCGACACATCGCCTAACTTAATTTGTTTTTCACCGTTGGCGATTTGGGTAATAATTGTTGGAATAACGGCTCTAGCAGACTGTCTAGGTCCATAAGTATTGAAAGGCCTAGCAATGGTAAGCGGTAAATCAAATGCATTGAAGTAACTCATCGCCATAGCATCCGCACCAATTTTTGACGCACTGTATGGAGATTGTGGTTGCAAGAGGTGATCTTCATCTATAGGAACATATTGAGCAGTGCCATAGACTTCACTTGTTGATGTGTGAATAACACGGCTTACCTTGTTGTCTAAAGCCGCTTGACATATGTTAAGCGTGCCTGTGACATTAGTCTCTACATAACTTTGTGGTGCAATATAAGAGTAAGGGATAGCGATCAAGGCTGCTAAGTGGAATATCACGTCGACATCTTGCGTAATATGACGACAAAAATGAGGATCACGAATATCGCCGCTGATGACTTCTACCTCAGGAAGGCAGTCAACATCTTCCAGCCAGCCCCAGAAGTTAAAGGAATTGTATTGTGCCAGCGCCTTTACCTTGTAGCCCTTAGCTACCAGCATTTCCACTAAATGTGAGCCAATAAAACCGTCGGCTCCTGTTACAAGCACTTGTTTTGTTGCCATAAAACTTATTTATAAAGTTGAAAACATGGCTGTATTATTAACCATTGAAAAACACAATTGCTAGCGAAATTTAGAATATTGCTGAATTGCTTGATTTGCTTTTTGTTGACGTCCGCTTGCAGACAACACTTCTTTTTTTTGCGAATGAATAAAGTTTACTGCTTTTTCATCACGAGCCTGAATTTGTTGCAAGAATTGATAAAACACTTGCTTGTCGGCTTTGCGTTCAGCTAACGCTAAATCAAGTTCTTTAAGCAACTCAAGCCGTTTACCTAGTAAGCTTGCGCATTGCTCTTCCTTTTTTTCTTCAAGCAGCGCTTCAACTTCAGAAGTGATTGCATCAATCTGCTCATACAAGTTTTCCAATGTTAGACTCCTTGCAACGCCTCTCTCTTCTTGGCTACAGCTTCCAAACCTTCTTGCTTTTGTTGCTCTGGCATATCAAACCAGGCATCACGAATCGGCTTGATCAGAGACACGACCTCATCAAGAATTGTACAATCTAACAAAACACTGGCATCAGCAATACGTTGAATGCAGTATTCATAAGTAACGTCAAAGTTATTGGACACTTCCGGTTCAACATCAAAATCTAGTGATTGCCTTAATGCTTGAAGAATATTTGTTGCTTTGGTGAGTGATTCTGACTTTAACAAGTAGTCTTTTCTTTCAATAGCACCTTTTGCTACTGCCACTCCCTGCAACATTCCATCAAACATCATCAAAACAAGCTGATGTGGGTTAGCATCTAGAATAGTACTATTTACATTTACTTGCTTATACGCTTTTAAGTTTTGTCTCATTGCTTAATTACTCCTGAAATCAATTGAAATAATGAAGTAAACTCATGCTTCTAGCTACTGCTTGATTTAACTGGCTGCAGAGCCGATTTTAACCAATCAGCGGTCGCATTATATGATGCAATCGTAGAATCTAAATTGGCAAATCTTTTTCTCAGCGTGTCTTCATAACTTCTTAAACGAGATTCTAAGTCATCATATTCATCACTAATACCTGACAATGTTTCATTTAACGAATCTTGGCGTTGAGTTAAGGTACCGTCAGAATCATTATAAGAGTCGATTAGTGTTGTCAATTGATTGACTATACCGTTATCCCCTGCAAAAAGTTCGCCAATCTCGTCAAGATTATTATCAATTGCCTTGTCTAGCGCTTCAACACCGCTATCCATGGTACCAATTCCAACGGGAGAAATTTCTAAATTACCTGTTTTGTTAAAAGTAACGCCAATATCTGCCAAAGATTGAATATCGCCGGTCATACCAGAGACAACACTACTTAAAATACTGTTAAGCTGCCCTTTCATTGCTCTAAGGTCTGAATCGAAAGGCAATTTTCCAAACTTAGGAGAACCCAGGCCAGCCATAGTATCAGCTAATGAGTTAAATGAATTCACAAATTCATTAATTAAATCTTTAGCTACTTGATCGTCTTGCGTGATATCAAGTTGCGCTGGATCGCCTGTAGTTTCTTTTTTCGCAACGATAGTGACATCTTGAATAGTATTTTTGAATTCATTTGTCGAACTAGTAACAAAGTTCCCATTACCATCTATTTCAATAATGGCATCTTGCGCTGTCTGGGTAACCGTTGCATTGGTTGCCAGGTTATCTAAAGCTGCATCGGTTGTTGTTACCGTTAACGCATTTGCCGTGCCGGTTGAACTCGAACTATAGCTAAGGTAACTACCGGAGTCCGTATTCACTAGCGATACGGTAACCCCAAAATTTTCGCTCGCTGAATTAATTTTGTTCCTAATGGCCACTAGGTCGTCTGCAGCGTCTATCGCCACATTAAAAGTGTCAGAACCAGCACTAAAGGTTAATGTGCCTGTGCCTACCGTAGTAGTAGAATCAGCAAAATCTGGAGTTTGAATGCGAGTGGCTTTGGCTAACTGCATCACATTGATTGAGAAAGAACCATCAGTTGCATAACCATTGGTTGTAACTGAAATGTCGTCATTACTTACGCTAACGGTTTGCTCGCGAAAATCATCAACAGATGACAGCTTTTCTGCAGTGGATTTGAAACTAGATAAAGCAGACTTAAAGGTTCCCAAACCAGAAAGTTCTGTTTCAACACGCTCTTGCTTTTGCTGCAGCCTTATTTCTGTAGGAACAGATTCAGCCGTAACAAAAGCCTCAATTATAGACTCTAACTCTAATCCAGAACCTATACCTGCAGATGTAATATTCATAAAGCCTCCTAGTATCGCAAACTACGCGAATTAGACTTTTTCCTCAAGAAATATGCCAGTTTTTTCACCAACATCTTGACGCAATGCAATTATCTTTTGCGCAATTTCCAATACTTCTTCTGTTGGAAACTGCTTGATAAGTTCATTACTTTCAGAGTCAAAGAATTTTATCACAGTTTTATCACTGGCATCATCTTGCTGAAAATTGATATTTCTCAAGGAAAAGCTCATAAAGTCAGCGATAACGTCTAACGCCTCCTCTACCAGCTCCTTCTCTTCTTTAATTTCAGACTTTTCTTGCTCTATTTCTGATGCCTGTTTCTGCTCAATAGTTTCTTGTTCTACCGTAGCCGCAATCTTTTCTACCACTTGAGCTGACTCTTTAGTATTTTCTATCGATTTATTAATAGAAGATAATAGAGCTTGTTGCGACGAGTTCGTCTCAATGTTGGCATTTAAAAGGTTATTTTGAGCTGATGAAATCTGTGTAGCCATATAAACCTCCAAATTAGAATTCTATGAACGAAAAATGACACTCATTAATAGAGTGCCATTTTTTTTATTGCACCACTACCTCTATTATAGTAGTGATAATGCGATTTGCGGTTGCTGATTAGCTTGCGCTAACATCGAGCTTGAGGCCTGCTGTAATACAGTGCTTCTTGCTAATGACGCACTCTCTGCTGCGTAATCAGTATCTTCAATGCGTGAGCGAGATGCAGACAAGTTTTGAGCCGTATTATCGTTGCTGCGCATAACCGAAGCAAAACGGTTTTGCTTCGCACCCAAGTCAGCACGAGTCGTGTTAACGGTAACTATGGCTGCGTCTATTTTCGCTAAAGCCCTAGAAGCCATACTAGCTGCTGATACGGTAATAGTTGAAACCGTTGAGGCAGCAGCAAAGTTTTGTCCAATACTGATTTCGATACGCTGACCAGCATCAGCTCCTACTTGGAAAAACTTACTCGTATAAGTAGCGTTCAAAAGTTTCTCACCAGCAAAACCTGTATCTGTCGAAATACGTGTTAACTCTGTATGAAGTTCTTGGAACTCAGCATCAAGAGCAGAACGATCGGCATTACTGTTAGACCCATTTAATGACTGCACTGACAATGTACGCATACGTTGTAAAGTGTTAGTATACTCGTCTAACGCTCCTTCAGCCGTTTGCGCCAGAGAAATACCGTCGTTTGCATTACGCGAGGCTTGGTTAAGGCCATTGATTTGTGAAGTTAAACGACTTGATATTTGTAAGCCGGCAGCATCATCTTTTGCACTGTTAATACGCTTACCAGAAGATAGACGCTCAAAGTTAGTTGACAAGCTATTGGTTGAACTAGCTAATTGACGCTGTGAATTAATTGATGCGATATTACTGTTAACGACTAATGCCATAATAATGCTCCCAGGTTACCTAACCTTAGTTATTTAAACTTGTGCAAAAACTAACTGTGTTATTGCCTCTTGTAACCTGTATCGACTCAATATAATTTTTCTTAAGCATTTTTTTAAAAAAAATATGTTTTTTTCTCAACCCGCGTTATCACTCTGTTTTAAAAACAAAAAAAGCCTCTTCGCGAGGCTATCTTCGAATATAATAATCACTATTGCAACAAACTTAATGCAATTTGCGGTTGCTGGTTTGCTTGCGAAAGCATGGAACTTGATGCCTGTTGCAATACAGTGCTTCGCGCTAACGCCGCACTTTCTGCCGCATAATCGGTATCGGCAATTCTCGAACGAGATGCTGACAAGTTTTGAGCCGTATTATCATTACTGCGGATAATTGAAGAGAAGCGATTTTGCTTCGCACCTAAGTCTGCACGGGAACTAGTCACAAGAGCTAGGGCTGTGTCTATTTTACCAATAGCTCTGGAAGCTTGGCTGGCAGCAGAAATACCAACAGTAGATATAGTCGAGGCCGCCGCAAAGTTTTGGCCAATACTCACTTCAATCTTCTGGCCCGCATCAGCACCTATTTGAAAGAATTTAGAGGTATAAGTGCCATTAAGTAATTTTTCTCCAGCAAACCCCGTATCCGTTGAAATTCGCGTTAACTCTGTTTCTAGTTCTGTGAATTCCGCATCAAGGGCCTTGCGGTCAGCATTACTGTTTGAACCGTTTAGCGACTGAACCGCTAGCGTTCTCATGCGCTGCAGTGCATTGGTATATTCATCCAGTGCCCCTTCCGCTGTTTGTGCGAGCGAAATACCGTCATTTGCATTTCGAGTAGCCTGGTTCAAACCGTTAATTTGAGCTGTTAAGCGACTCGATATTTGCAAACCTGCTGCATCATCTTTTGCACTGTTAATGCGTCTACCCGATGAAAGGCGTTCAAAGTTTGTTTGAAGAGCGTCTGTAGAGCCATTCAAGCTTTTCTGAGCATTCAAAGATGCGATATTACTATTTACAACTAAAGCCATTGCTATCATCTCCTAGTTTTATAGGTAGTGGTTTTATTGCTGATAGCAATCTACAAACCACCTAAAAAAAATTGACACACGCACAAAGAAGCTAAATTTGTGCCAACTTTATAAAAAATTAAATAAACTTAACCCTTTTATTTGTACAAAAGTTTGCTGGGCCGCCTGCAAGGCAACCTGAGCCTGTTCAAAATCAGCAACAGCCTTGGCATAGTCCAGATCTTCTATATTGGACTTGCCTGACTGTATATTAAGTTCGTTATTGGCATGATTACTTGTTTGATTTTCAATCAACTTCATACGTACACCCACTTCAGCTCGGCGAGAAACGATATGATTGAGCGACGCATCTATTTGCGCCAAAATTTCGGCATAATCCACCTGATGTTGGGTAGTATCGGCCGGAGACGACCCCACACTCATCCAGTCAACAGCTCTTTTTATCGAATCAAAGATATTGATATTTTCCTGTGGCGTTAGATCAAAATCATCCCCCGGCAAAGGATTGCCGCTTATTTGAACTTCCATGCCGTTAAAGGCAATGGTTTGCCCTGGTGTATAGGCCGCCGTGCTGTAGACGGTATTACCCAGGCTATCGGTGACGGTTAAATCCGTTGATGATGTAAAGTTAAAGTTGTAATCCGGCGGATTTGTTACCGCATCATAGGCGCCACGATTAACAATAACCGCTCTGTTAACGGAAATCTCGGAGCTATTGGTGTTATATACGGGTGAAAAATCCCCTATGGGATTAGGCACTTTCATAAAGGCTTCATCGCCTGCCTGGTTCAGCTCCACCATGACATTTTTAGCGATCTGTAACTCCCTGACACCATTATCTCCCTGATATGTGACAGAGTTATCCGGCTGCAACTCAAAGGGCTTGGTGTCGATTTGATAACCAGAAAATATGTAGCTTCCGGTTTCATCTATGGTATTTGCAAGATCCAGCAGTTCTTGTTGGGTATTTTTTGCTAACTCCGACAGAGCCTTTAGATCGGTGTCTGATAAAGGACCATTATTGGCCTGGATAAAGAATTGCTTAAACTGCTGCAATACATCTTCGGCATTGGCAAAAGTAGTCTCTTGCAGAGAATTACGGTTTTCCGCCTGAGTAATATTTCTTTTATATTTTTCAATGGCGGCAAGTTCATCATTATAACCGGCAATGGTGCCATACTGAACGGCGTCATCTTTTGCCGTTAAAACACGCTTGCCGCTGGAAATATAGCCAATCTGTTGATTAACATCCGATTGTTTGTTACTTAGCTGCTGGCTATTTTGAAAATAAAACTGAGCGGTTGAAACTCTCATCACTTACTCCTACCTGGCCGCCGCTAACAAGGTGTCAAATATTGTATTGGCAACCGAAATAATTTGTGAAGACGCCTGATAGGCCTGCTGAAATTTTAATAAATTAGCGGCTTCTTCATCCAGATTGACCCCGGAAGTTTCCTGATTTCTGTTGTATGCCTGGGTATATAAAGCTTGTGCCGTATCGGCAACCAGCTCGGCAGACTTAGCCTTGGAGCCAACGCTTGAGGTAGTGATCGCCAGGCTTTGGGTAAAGGTTTCCTGACCACCATTAATCGTTGCCGCTTCCTGAGTTTTTGCCATGGCCACGGCATTATTGCCGTTACCCAGGCCAAAGGCATCACCAATAAAAAACTGCTCAGGTGCATTGGGTGCTGCTCCTGAAGGCGTTCCTGCAATTTCTACCGTGAACAGGGCTGCAGCGGGTAACGGAGGTAAATTGACCATTTGAGACGGTGGCGTATAGGCGATAGGTGCCGAGGTTACGCCTAGGTTATCTGTGAAGGTATAATTGAATGTTCCTGGCGGGCTCTCAAGTACATCAATACGCATCGGCATTGCCGCCCTGGCATTAACAGGATCTAGCATATTAACAACTTCTACCGTACCCGAACTGATATTATTATCAGACGGAGTAACTTCGACAGCCGAACTAGCCGCTATGCCTGAACCATCTGATAAGGCGACCTTCATAAAAGCCGCACTATTTTCCGTTGGACGAATGATAAAGGAGTCATCGGTAGCCGGGGCACCCGCCGTTTCAATAAATTCAAAGCCATAAGCTGTAGCATAGGTTCCGGCACCGGGAGCACCCAGATTGGTAACTGTGCCATCTGCCATATTTTTCATTTGATAGTTAGCACCATCAAAACGAATTTCAAACTCGCTGCTAGGCACCAGAGAAACATCGGTGATATTCACCTGAGCCGTTAATGTGCCGGTATTCGTTGAGGGTGAAAGCACTCGTGATTGCTGCAAAGCCGTAGTATTTATATCGGTGAAAAAATTGCTGCCCTGCTGAGCATTCAAATCCAGGCCATCGGCTTGTGATGCATTCAGGCTACTGGAAATCGCCATTGCCAATCGGTTGATATCATTACGGACATTGGTCAGCTGCTGATCACGAAACTCGAATTTTGCCTCTAGGGCGCCACCTATACTCCCACCATTTAGTGCGACCGTGCTGTTTGGGCTTACCAAGCGCAGCTGAGTTTTTAACGGATCCGGATCTCCGGCCTGCACTTCCACCGTTAATGGCGTGATCCCCGCCACCAGTGTACTCCCCTGGCCTATCATTACCGTCATGATACCGTTAGCATCTTCGATGGTGTTAACCGTGGTGTATTTACCCAATTCATTGACCAGCATGTCTCTTTTATCAAGTAGATCATTGGGCTGGCCACTATTCCCTATATTTTGACCTTGAAGAATTTGATCATTGATTTTGGCAATCTCAAGCGATATTTCAGAAATTTGGCTGGCAATTTGAACAATTTCACCGTTAGCTGATTTTTCCAGCTGATCTAGGTTATCGTTTAGGGAATTAAAGTCGCTGCTAATAATGCCGGCCTGATTCAGGGCAATACTGCGTAATCCAGAATCACTTGGGTTATCGGCAATACTGTTAATGGTTTGGTAAAACTGGTCAATGGAAGTATTTAGCGCTGCCCCCGAAGAACTCATCACTTCATTGAGTTGGTTCATGCTGGCGTGCATGGCATCTGCATTGGACAGATTACTCTGGTTGGATAGCTGTTCTTTGTAGGAAAACTGGTTATATATCCGGGTAATATCCTGAATATAGGTACCCGTACCTATATAGTTAGGCCCCTCAACTTGCCCCAAGCTCGCATTTTGGTCGGCCCGCTGACGATTATAACCTTCGGTATTAACATTAGCGATATTATGACCTGTCGTAGCCAACTGCTGCTGAGCGGCCAACAGCCCGCTAACACCAGTTTGATACAAATTTACCGTCATAACAACACTCCCGCCTGTAACCTATCCAAAATAATTGCTTTAATTATTTACCGAGTAAACTGGTTACCGTGCGTAGGGTTCCCATGATCTTATCTGCATATTTGGGATCCGTCGCATAACCAGCACTCTGTAGGTTATGCAGGAAATGTTCCACATCGTTGGCTTTTTCCAGTGCCCCTCGATACCTGTCACTGGAAGATAAGAAATTAACATAGTCGTTGACACTGTCCTTAATGGACTGGTATACCCTAAATGGCTCTTTTTTCTTGACCATGGCGCCCTGCTCAAATTCCAGGGTTTCTTTGCTGGTTTTTTCACCTTGCCAACGGGTATCAGCCTTAATATTGAACAGGTTGTTAGAACTTTTTCCCTCTGGTGTTTGAATGATCTTTTGTCCCCAGCCAGTCTCCAATGCGGCCTGGGCAATGACCACCTCAAACGGCACACCTAACCTTTTTTGCACATCCTTAGCAGAGTCGGTTAATGCCATGACAAAGTCTTTTGGTTGTTCAAATTTAGGAGCCGCCTCTTTTATTTCAGTTTTTGCGTAAGGAATGTCCAGCTGACGATTATTTGACATACCATCAGCCCTTTCTCCACTTGCAGGCTTCTCGTCGGCTTTTGTTAGGCTCGCCCGATAGGCCGCCTGTTTGGCGGCGGCAATGGCTTCCATACTGGCATCAGATCTTAAGACACTGCTGGGTGTAAAATTTTCACTGTCTCCGCCCAATTGTCTGACAATCAGCTCTGACAGACCCAAGGAGCCATTACTGGAAAGCTCCACCGCAAGCTGCTGATCATGCATATCCCGGTAGAACTTGGTGGACTGGGAGTTAAAGGGGCTGTCCGACTCCAGAACATCCTGGGCACTGCGCATGCTTTTTAGCAGCATTTGCATAAAAATGGCTTCGAACTGTTTTGCAGCACTTTCTAATGCCGCTTCTTTTGACGCCTTGTCAGTATTATTGGACTGCTGACGAATGGAGTTCAGGCCATTAATATCGAAGAAGTTTTGTGCATCGGCAATTCGGGAAGTCATTTTTAGCTCCTGATCATTAAATAATGATCAACTCTCCTCTTAGCGCCCCTGCCTGATCCAGGGCCTCCAGTATCGCCATCACATCCCCTGGTCCTGCCCCCACTTCATTGATGGCTCGCACCAGGGTATCCAGTGTCACTCCGGGTCTAAAAACAAACATCCGGGAATCAGATTGTGATACTTCAATGGTTGACTGGTTAGTAACCACTGTCTCGCCATCGGCAAAGGCATCCGGCTGGGAAACATCCTGCACTTCATTGATGGTAACCGTAATACCACCATGGGTGATGCCAGCCGGCAGCAGGCGCACATCGGATCCTATGACTATGGTGCCTGTACGTGAATTTACTATGATTTTTGCCGAAGGCGCATCGGGTTCAAACTCCAGGTTTTCCAGGGTTGCCAGAAAGCTGACGCGATCGGCGGCATCACGGGGGGCGGTCACCCTTACCGATGCGGCATCAATAGCCTTGGCGGAGCCGGCAATAAAATTATTAATGCTGTCAGATAAGAGTTTAGCCGTGGTAAAGTCAGCCCTATGCAAGTTAAAGGTAATATAGTCACCCGAGGTAAAAGGCGACTTAACCTCTCTTTCAACAATGGCACCATTGGCAATGCGCCCCACGGTAGGCGTATTGACCAAAATCTTGGAGCCATCCAAACCTTCTGCCCCTAGACCACTGACCACCAGGCTTCCCTGGGCAACCGCATAGGCATTGCCATCGATCCCCATCAAAATGGTTTGCAACAGGGTACCACCACGTAAACTGGCCGCGCTGCCCATGGAAGAGACGGTAACGTCAATTGTCTGCCCCGCCTTGGTAAAAGCCGGTAGTTCGGCATGAACGGCAACGGCGGCAACATTCTTGATTTTGGGTTTCAGGTTGGCCGGCATGGTAATACCGAAGTTGCTTAACATGGTTTTAAAGCTTTGCTCGGTAAAGGGGCTTTGCTCACCCGTGCCCGGCAAACCGACCACCAGGCCATAACCCACCAGCTGGTTGGAACGCACCCCGGCAACGTCAGCCAGATCCTTAATGCGTTGGCCATAAACCGGCGACACAGTCAAAAGCACAGCTATTAAACTGGTATAGATAATAGATTGAATTACTGCTTTCATTTCAAATCCCAACCCTAAGCCCTATAAAGGCCACCATGTGCTGTTGAAAAATTTGGATAACCAGCCCTGTTCCTGCACATCGGCAAAAGTTCCCGTGCCAGCGTATTGAATGCGGGCATTGGCGACCTTGCTGGACACTATGGTATTGCTGGAGCTGATATCTTTTGAGCGAATAATGCCGGTTAAGCGGATATATTCGTCGCCATTGTTTAGCGTCATCCACTTCTCACCCCGGATCATCAGGTTGCCATTGGGCAGGACCTTCAGGACATGCACGGAAATATTGCCGCTTAGACTGTTGCCCTGGTTTGTTTTAGAGTCTCCCTTAAAGTTTGAGTTCTGATTCAGGCCAAATTGAATTGAATCATCCTTAAAGGTTACATTGGTACCGCCTAGCCCGACAATGGGATCCAGCTTGGCGCTGTTTTCCTTTTTCAGTTCTGTTTTGGCATTTTTCTGCGCCTGAGTGCTTTCACTCAAGATCACGGAAATAATATCGCCAACCCTGTGCGCCTTGGAGTCCGAATAGATATTGTTGACATAGTTAGGTTTAAACAGTGAGCCTGTCGGTACAATAGGGTCTTCTTCCATTTCCGGCAAGATTGGCGCAAACTCGGGATCATTGGGCAAGACTTTTGCCTGTTCGATACTGGCACAACCTGTGACAGCCAGTATAATTGCGATAATCAATGAATATTTCATCACGGACTCCTTAACCACTATAATTGCTGGTTAATGTAACTAAGCATTTGATCAACGGCGGAAATGACCTTTGAGTTCATTTCATACACCCGCTGACTCTCGATCAGGTTGACCAGTTCTTCCGTGGTATTAACATTTGAGGTTTCAAGCGCCCCCTGCACCAGCATGCCAAAGCCTTCCAGGCTGGGAACCCCTTCCTGTGGCGCGCCACTAACCGCCGTCTCCACATAAAGATTTTGCCCGACCGGCTCCAGGCCCGTCGGGTTAACAAAGTTCACCGTATTGATCTGGCCAACCACGGCATTGTCGGCCTGGCCTTGCAGGCGCACCGACACTTCACCGTCCTGAGAAACAATGATTTCCTGGGCATCTTGTGGAATGGTTATTTGCGGTTGCAGCAAATAACCGGCTCCTGGGGTGACAATGTTGCCCTCTTCATCCATGGTGAACTGGCCATTTCGGCTATAGGCAGAAGTGCCATCGGGCAACTGGATTTCGAAGAAGCCTTCACCCTGGATCATCAGATCCAAGGCATTGTCCGTGGTCAGCATATCGCCCTGGCTATGAATTTTCTGGGTGGCGACAACCTTGGTACCGGCACCTAACATCAAGCCGGAAGGCATTTCCGTATCTTGTGCCGAGCGGCCACCAGGCTGGTTAATGGTTTGATAAAGCAGGTCTTCAAATACTGCCCGGCTCTTTTTAAAGCCCACCGTACTGGCGTTGGCCAGGTTATTGGAAATAACTGCAATATCCTTGGTCTGCGCGTCCAATCCTGTTTTACTGATCCATAATGCTGGGTTCATAAATCACCTCGTAAAAGTTAGCTAGTCTAGAAAGCACGCAATAGTGAAGAAGAACTGGCATCAATTTCTTCCGCGGTTTTCATTAATTTCAACTGCATTTCAAACTGGCGTTGCAATGCAATCATATCTGTCATTTCGCCGATGGTATTGACGTTACTGGACTCGAGTACACCACTAAGTACCTTAACGTTAATATCGGCATCTTCATTCAAGCCATCTTTACGACGAAACAGGCCATCATTGCCCTTAACCATTTGCCGCACATCGGGATTAACCAGCTTGATACGGCCAATTTCTTCCTGTACCGAACTGGGCGCCCCCTCGGGCTGAACCATTATGGTACCGTTGCGATCTATCTGGATGTTTCTCACCGGCAAAGGTAAGGTTAATGGGCCAACATCGCCCAAGACGATTTCACCATCACTGGTTTCCAAAGTGCCTTGCTCGGTAAGTTTCAAATGGCCATCCCGGGTATAGGCTTCGCTGCCGTCTTTCGCCTGCACGGCGAACCAGCCTTCGCCTTCGATGGCAATGTCCAGATCACGGCCCGTGGTTAACAGGGCGCCGCTGTCAAAATTTTGGCTGGATCTTTCCGTCATGGCAAAGACCCGGGTCGGCAGGCCTTCACCAAAGGCCTGCATGGAACGGGCCTGGGCCAGGTCGGCCTTAAAGCCCGTGGTTTTGGCGTTTGCCAGGTTATTGGCATTCACTGATAAGGCACGCATGTTTTGCTTGGCGCCGCTCATGGCGATATAGAGCATCTTATCCATAATGAATCTCGAAAAATAAATCTTAAACTTAGAAATGCAATAAAAATGCCAAAAGCAAGTTTGAATTGAGGTAAAGAGAAAAAGCGGGGTTGGAAATGTTTTCAGGCATGAATATGCCCGTTTTAAAAAGGTAAGGCTGAAAAATAAAAAGCACCTTAAGAAAGAAACTTAAAGTGCTTTTAAACTAATTCAGATAAAAATTATCTGATTTGCAGTATGGTCTGGTTCAGCTGGTTATCCACTTCCAGTGCCCTTGAGTTGGCCTGGAAGTTCCTTTGTGCCGATATCAGGTCAATCAACTCGGTAGTCAGGTTGACATTGGCCTGCTCCAGTGCAGAGGAGTTAATGGTGCCGAAAGTACCGGAGCCAGCCTCACCGGCCAGTGCCTCGCCCGAGGCGATGCTCTCCTTCCAGCCGGTATTGCCGATCTGGGTCAGGCCCTGTTCATTGGCAAAATTGACCAGGGCGATACGGGAAAGCGGCGAAGAAGTACCATTACTATAGGTGGCCCGCACCAGGCCATCTGTACCTATATCTATGCCGGTCAAACGGCCGACCGCCAGTCCATTTTGCTCCAGTGCCGTCACCTCAAAATTGGAGGCAAACTGGGTCGGTTCATTCGGGTTTGGTGTTGCCGTATCCAGGTTAAAATCTATTTGTACTGTTTGTGTCGGGTCTGCTCCATTTGACAAAATAGTCGCTCCCAAAGGAACTGTTATAATACCCCCATCAGCAGGCATGGGCACTTGGCCAGTAAAGTCACCGGATGTACTAAAATTCAGCCTAGCACCTACAACACCACCAGGCGATAGCGGACCAGACACTGTACCGCCCGTAGGGTTAGCAGTTGGGTTATCTGAGGCAGGATCTACCATGCTGATTGGAGTTCCATCTACGGCAGCAAACATCATCCAGGAATTGGCATTTACTGCCGGATCATCCTTAACAAAGTAATAGGTCATAATATGGCTATCACCCAATGAGTCAAAGATGGTCACAGAGGTGGAATGGTTATAAGTTAAGGGGTCATTGTGATCAAAATTACCCGGAGCCCCGGTAATATAGGCATCGCCCGCCGGCAGGTTCATACGGACATCCACTTCGGAGGTCTTTTGCGGCGCACCCGATGCTGTGGGAATACGGATCGGTTTGGCGGTACTTAGGCTGACCGAGGCCGAGGAGCCATCGGCATTGACCGGAAAGCCCAGTAAGTGCTCACCCGCCGAATTCACGACAAAGTTCTCATCGCTTAGCTTAAACTGGCCGGCCCGGGTATAGGAAGTTTCCAGGCTGTCTATACTGGGCACAGTGGCGAAAAAGCCGTTGCCGGTGATCGCCAAATCCAGGGCATTGTTGGTAAACTGGATACTGCCCTGGGAAAACTGCTGGGCAACATCTGCGGTTAACACGCCGTCACCGACCTTGGTTTTACCGGAAGCCAATAGGGATGCCGCATAAACATCGACAAATTCGGCACGAGATTCCTTAAAGCCTATGGTATTAACATTGGCTATGTTGTTTGACGTCACGTCCAGGTCTTTCTGAGCAGCGTTTAACCCGCTCAATGCTATATTAAATGACATAATTGCACCTCATATAAAAACTGTTCAAATTAACCTTCGGATACTTCAACAACGTCGGATAACGCCATTGAGCTGCCACCATTAAGGTTTAATACTATATTGCCACCCGCACCTGCCAGTGTGACACTGTCTACCTTTCTATAGGTCATGGCCTGCAATTCCGATGCCTGACCATCAACCAAACCGGCAATCCTGAATCTGTATGCGCCTTCAGGGGCCGGACTGCCGTCAGATTTTTGTCCATTCCAGCTAAAGGTAAATTCGCCCGCGGCAACATCACCGACCGGCACCGTCTGGACAATTTCCCCGGCGGTATTTTCCACATAGATAAAGACATTGCTTGCCGCTTCATCGGTTTTAAGCTTGCCCTTAATCTCTTCGCCGGTTGACATACCGAATACATTTTCATCAACCAATACACTTCTACCAACTAATGAAGACGCCTGTAGTGCCTGGCTCGAGGTCATGGATGCGGAAAACTTGCTGAACTGATCATTAAGCTCCTGCACACCATCCGTGGTGGAAAATGCCGTCATCTGGGAAATCATTTCGTTGTTATCCACCGGCTTGGTCGGATCCTGCTGAGACAATTCCTGGGTTAGCAAGGCAAAAAAGTCTTCCTGGGTTAGCATGCCATTGTTTTCTTCGGCAACCTTGTAGTCCTCTTTCTGCCAACGCATGGCATCTAAAGGGCTGCCGCCAGTTACTGAATCCATATTACGCTCCTTTTATCTAGCATCTGGCACTATTAACGCTGGCCTAGGGTAAGGGTTTTATTCAGCATGTTTTTTGCGGACTCTGCCAACTGAACATTGGTTTGGTACGAACGGGAAGCCGAGATCATATTGGTCATCTCTTCAATCACATTGACATTGGGCTTGTAGATATAGCCGTCCTTATCTGCCATGGGATGCTCAGGCGCATACTCGACATTGAGCGGCTTATCACTCTCGACAATCCCTAAAACCTTGACGCCAACCGAGTCTTGCTGGCCGGCGGCAGCTTTTTGCATCTCGGCGGCAAAAACTGGATGCCTGGCCCGGTAAGTTTCATCTATGCTACTGCTAACACTATCGGCATTGGCAATATTACTTGCCGTGGTATTGAGGCGCATCGACTGGGCGCTCATGCCACTACCGGTAATGTTAAAGACATTAAACAAGCTCATTATTACTGCCCTCCTGAGATTGCTTTTTTCAACCCCTTAATTTTGCCGTTTAGGAATTGAACACTCGCTTGATACTCTAATGAGTTTTCTAGATACAAGTTTCGTTCCACTTGTACATCGACGGTATTACCATCACCAGTATCGGGTTGATCCGGCACGCGGTAGTCAATGTTATTGTTGAGCTCCATACGAACATCAAAATGTTTTTCATTGGTACGGGTCATATTGGTTTGCTGTTTTTGCGAGGCCTGAGCCAAGGCTTGCTGAAAGTCCATGCCCTTTGCTTTGAATCCTGGCGTGTCTGCATTGGCAATATTGCCGGCGATGACTTCGGCACGTTTTGCCCGCAGCAACATGCCCTGGGCATGTAAGCCAAATGCTTTATCTAAACTAATAGCCATATTCTTGCCTCCAAATCTATGGAGATAATTATTCAATATCTATGCCAAAAAAATTAGTCTAGCGACGCTTGGTTCGAGTAAAAGGCTGTTTTATTAAATGACTTGCTATAAAAAGACGTCCAATTTTGGCTATCTTTCTTACCAAAATTGGACCATTTGAATGACAAAAAGAGGCTATGACTGCTTTTGGTAGATAATGCCAGGATTACACCTGAGCATATTAAAGCTTTGATTTAAACCGGATAAAGACTCGGAAGCGCCCAAAAACAAATAACAGTCCTTATTCAGAGCCCCGTGAATTTGAGAAATAATCTTGGCTTTTATTTCAGGGGCAAAATAAATCAGGACATTGCGGCAAAAAACAATATCGAAGCGGCCCATCAGGCTATAGCTGTTCAGTAGATTCAACTGACGGAAGCTGACCATGCGCTTGATATTGTCTTTTACTTTTGACATGCCGTTATCGCCAGGTTCAAAAAACTGACGCTTTCTTTCCATGGATAAGCCGCGTGACAACGCCAAACCATCATAGTGGGCATATTTGCAATGCTCGAGCATGGTATTGGAAATATCAGTGCCAATAATTTGAACACCGCCCCTAAATGCTCCGGGGTTAGACTGAATATACTCTTGCACTGTCATGGCAATTGAGTAGGGTTCCTGTCCGGAAGAGCTGGCCGCGGACCAGATTTTTATTGGCGTCGAACGACCGGCAAATTCGGGCAACAGGCGTTTTTTTAATAACTCAAACGGGTACTCATCGCGAAACCACAGGGTTTCATTGGTGGTCATGGCATCTATGACGGCGGCACGTAATTGCCGCTCCATGGGGCTTAGTGTTTTGGTTAGCAGCTCATCAAGCGAGGCGATATCAAATTTCGCCATCAGGGGGGCCAAGCGACTTTTCACTAAGTACTGCTTATTTTCCCCTAGTACGATTCCGCATTGTTGTTCCAGAAATGTTCTAAACTGATGATAACTCTTATCATCCAGTGTTCTAGGTGACACTATGCTTCACCCGCCTGCTGTCTTCTAATCATAAGCTCAGCTTTACCTATTACTCTTTCAACCATTTTTTTACTGCTGTTGCTAACTCATCCGGATGAAATTTAGGGATAAAGTCTTCCGCCCCCACTTTTTCAACCATGGCATTATTAAAGACCCCACTCAGTGAAGTATGTAAAATGACCGGCATGGACTTCATGCGATCATCATTTTTAATTTCAGCGGTAAGGGTATAACCATCCATTTCCGGCATTTCAATATCAGATATTAGCAAGGCCAATTTCTCACTAATACCATTTTCACAGGTAGCATCTATTTCTTTTAATTGATCCAGGGCATCCTGACCATTTTTTGCCAGCAACATTTTCAAGCCTAAAGGCTCCAACGCCCTTTTTACCTGATTTCTGGCAACCGTCGAATCATCGGCTATCATGATCATGCGTTCACCCAGAGTTTCACCAACAGAAGCATCGGCAACCTCTTCACTCAGCTCTGTAGAAACAGGGTTAATTTCATTGAGGATTTTCTCAACATCCAAAATAGATACCATTTCGTTATCTATTTCAGTGACCGCGGTCAAATAACTGGATTTACCGGCACCTTCAGGCGGCGGCATAATGTCTTTCCAGCTCAGGGTCACAATACGCTCAACGCCAGAGACCAAAAAGCCCTGTACTGCCCGGTTATACTCGGCAATAATAATAAAGGAATCATCTGTTTGCTGGATCTCGGGTCCGCCGGTCGCCTTGCTAAGATCAATAATTGAAATGGTCTGACCGCGAATATGAGCGACACCCTTGATATATTTATCCTGCTTTGGCAAGGAGGTTAAACGAGGACACTGCAATACTTCTCGAACTTTAAAAACGTTTATACCAAAACGCTGTCTGCCGACGAGTTTAAACAACAATAACTCGAGTCTATTCTGTCCAACCAACTGGGTACGTTGGTTTACCGAATCTAAAATTCCTGCCATACAAACCTCATTAAAATTTACGCAAACAATCGCAAATAAAGGCACACTTTTTGAAGGTACATTATATTAAATGTCCTAAGTGCCCGAAACTTGACACTAAGTGCAAACGTACCCGTCCTAAATTAAGCATAGACGAGTATTTTTATTTCCCTACAAATAGATCACAAAATTTATGAATTATATAAAGTATTTTCTACAAGTTTTATTGATATCAGCAGTGTTTCCATCAATAACTTATGGCACGACCTTAGATCGTGCCTATATTGAAAGCTTTGCAAAATCGTTTGTAGAAGAAAACATCACATTGCCACCCGAAGGAAAAGTAGAAATTACGGTATCGAGTATTGATCCCAGAATCAATATCAAACCCTGCCTTTCTCCCTTACAGGCAAATATACCTGAAAATCGCTCTGGTAGAAACGTAAATGTTAAAATAAGTTGTGAAGATTCAACACCATGGCAACTGTATTTAGCGGTTAAAATTAGAACCCTTTTGCCCGTTCTGGTGGCCAGTACCGGAATAAGTAAAGGCACGGTTTTAGACAACTCAAATCTCACCATAGAATACCGTGATCAACGTAAAATTCGTGGCGAAGTCATGGACCAGATATCTCTTGTTTCAGGCGCAAGAGCTAAGCGAAAAATTTCTAGCGGTGCTCAAATATCACGCCGCAACATTTGCTTGGTTTGCAAAGGGGAAAGCGTTACTATTGTAGCCAAGTCGGATAACTTAACGATTAAAACCGCCGGTATTGCCCTGAGAGATGGCAGTTTAGGCGAGCAAATTAATATAAAGAATAGGCGCTCGGGTAAGACCATAATGGCCAGGGTTGAGTCGCTAAATAAAGTGGTAATTAATTTGTAAATTATACTTAAGGAATCAGAAGTTTTGCCGATAACAGGATAGAGAAGTATTTTCAGTTGTCGCAGGAATAAATTATGGCTATTAACATCAATAACTTGGGTAATAACAACCAGGTTAAAAACAAAGTAGAACAACAGGCACAGGTGAAGCAACAAGCTACTCAAACATCAGTGAATGTTGAACAAGCTAAGACGGTGCGCCAAGATTCAGTTTCTATTACGCCACAAGCAAAACAGTTAAGTGAACTGCAAAAGAAAGCAGGCGACGCGCCAGCAGTTGATCAAAAGAAGATTGAGCAACTGAAAAAAGCCATAACCTCGGGTGAATATAAAATTGATGCCGAGAAACTGGCGGCAAACATTGCCAGTTTTGAGTTTAAAATAGATTAAGAAGGACTGGGCTGTAAATGACAACTCAATCAAGTTCACAGCAGTTGCTCACACAGCAAATCACTAACCTGCTGGCACTGGAGCAGTTGCTGGCAAAAGAGAAAGAGATTTTACAGCACCAGGACCCGAATGCCTTAAGCGAAATCACCGCCCAAAAAAATGACTTGTTGATGGCAATTCAGTCGTTTGACGAGCAAATCCAGCAAAACCAGCAATTCCTTCAGGATAAATCCGCAGGCCTTTGCCAGCGAGAACTAAATGAAATCGAACATATACTGGCTCGCTGCAAAGAACAAAATCAAGTTAACGGTCAGATCATCACTCAGTCTCAAATGGCCGTAGAGCGCATGAAAAATACCCTGCTTGACAACCATAGTAAGTCATCACTTACCTACGACAACAAAGGCAAAAAAAGTGGTGGCGTTAGCAGCCTGGGCATCAAGGCCTAATGCTAAACAATAATCCAAATCTGAAAAAGCCTGCATTTGCAGGCTTTTTACTTGGTCATATGAAAAGTGCTGCAGGTTAATAATATTGAACCTCTTTAATTTCCTTATCTCGCACCGTTGCCAGGTAAATATCATAAACATCCTTAAAATCCAGACTAAGTTCGGTGGTATAGGTATCGCCAACCGGATAGCTTTTTACCACCTTGGCACCACGAATAATGCCCTGCACAGACGCCCTTAATTTTTGGTTTTCAACCACCAGGTTGGCCATTGAAGTTCTGCCATCGATTTGCTGGCCATACACCTGTTCAGCCAATTCAGAATAGGCGGCAAGTTTTGAGGCATTGATTGCCATCAACACCTTTTGAGTTTGATGTTCGGACTTTTGCAAGCTGATAGGCGCCTGACCTATGGCATGTAAAACAGGAAATGATTTAGGTTCAACCGTTTGCCACTGGACATGCTTGTCATAAATTGAGCTGCAACCGACACCTAACAATATGCATGTAGAAAGCCCGATTGCCTTTAACGATAACTTTTTCATAGCAATACCCATTAGTTCTGAATCTCTACGGCACGGGCATCTTCAAGTAGCGCTGTGCTATCACGTATGATCATGCCATCTTTGATCTTGACATTTTCGCTGCGTGACAATTCATCACCCAATACCCAATTAGGGATATAAGATTGCGCGGTAGCCACTACCACATGAGACTGCATGCCTATCATACGAGCATTAACCATAATGCCCTCTTCCTGCTCTATCATGGTACCGGCAACAACATAGTCAATTATCTGACGTTCAGGTAACTCTTTCCAGTCTCGGCTAAATACATAGTCTCCTTCCGGCGTGACCCGAATATGGCCTGTGGTTTTAAAGTCAACGACCACCAAGCCATGGCGCTGCAGCTCATGAATAAAGCTTTCGGCAAGTTGGTTACCCAGCCAATTAGTTGACTCTATATCTTTTAAGTGAACAAATGAGGCGACAGCAACCGGCGTCTTGGGATTAACAAACGAGCTGCTTTCCAGCATCTGATAAGCCAGGCCCTTTACCACATCGTTTATTGCATGCTTGGGCAAGTCAAAACTGTCAATTTCACCTTTATCTCTCTGAGATATCTGGTAAAAACTATCTTTTTCCTGAACTAATGAACAGGACGCTAACGCGGGTATTATTAACGGTATCAGCCACTTTTTCATTGAGCTCCCCTCAACTGCAAATAATTCTATTGGTGTTTCTTAAGCATATTCTACGCCAACATAGTCAGATTAATTAAATAGGCATAAAACCTGCATATGCTCTAGTCGACCAATAGCAGAATGCAGAAACCAAACCAAGTTTGAAGTGGAAAACAATATGCGTATTAGCCTTATTATACTAGTTATCTTCACTACCAGCTTTTCCAGCTTTGGCCAATGGTATGAAGCTCAGGGCCAAGCCGTTATTAAGAACGGGGATACCACTCGAGCAAAAACCCGAGCAATGGAAAATGCGCTAAAAAAGGCACTATTGGTAGCAGGAGCCTCGGTATCAAGCGTCCAGCAAGTCGTTAATGGCCTCATCACCCAGGATGAAATCAGCGTTCGTGCCAGCGGCAGTGTCAATTCTCTGGAGCTGGTCAGCGAAAACTATGCCGACGATATAGTCACCATTACAATCCGGGCCGATATTTTTCCACGGGAGAAGCAATGCTTTTCTTCCGACTATCGAAAAACCCTGCTCTTGACCCGCAGCAATTTATTGAATCGTGAACAGGCCAACATAGGTGGCATTTATGCCATTGACAAGGTGATGATGCAAAAGCTTGCCGCCAAGCTTAACAACGAAGGCCGCTATCTAGACACTAAATTGGTACTGAAAAGCAAAACAGAGTTTTCCCGATTAAATGAAAGCCTAAATGCTGAAGGAATAAAAAGCCTGACCATGAGCCTATCGGATCTCACCGATACCCAATATGTTATGTATTCGGAAATTTCCGACATTTCCTTTGCCCGAGAAGTTAACAACAGCTGGCAGTTCTGGCAGGAAGACATCTTTGATCGCTACTTTAATATCGCCCTTTATATCTACAATGGAACCAATGGCGAGCTGGTATTCAATGAAGAATACCAAAACTCGGCCCCCTGGACCTTTACCAAGCGCGCCCAGGTCGACCTAAACAGTGATACCTTCTGGAACAGTGAGTATGGCCAGGTTATCAACCAGACACTCGATGATATCACCATGGATATCGATGAAAACATGATGTGCCAGCCCACCCGTGGTCGCATAGTGCAAGTAGCAGGAAACTCCATTACCATAAACCTGGGCAGGCGTCATGGCGTGCAGGAGGGCGATGAGTTTTCCCTGCTCCACTCCCATAACTTTATTGACCAGGATGGTAAGAGCTATGCCGGATTTAATATCAGCCCCTATAAGGTCAAGGTGACTCAGGTCTCTCAGCAAAGTGCCAGGGCCACTACCACAGACGAACATATCCTGGGCAATATCCAGTTAGGCGATCTGGCGGTGCGCTATTAAACAACCTAGGCTGTAATAAGAACTATGAATAAAGTACTGAAAACATCTGTATTGCTTAAGTTTTCAGCATTTAACTGCCAATCTTCACTAAATCGCTAATAACGCCTTTACTGTTTGATTATTTTTGATAAGATTTTCGCTCAAGTATTTGGCCCCGTAGCTCAGCTGGATAGAGCAATCCCCTCCTAAGGGATAGGTCGCAGGTTCGACTCCTGCCGGGGTCGCCATACATTCACGTGTTTCCAAAATACTAGTCAGCAGCATATAGATACATATAAACAAAGAACATATTCAAGATAATTTCTTTTTAGTCTGCCTAGCTTTTTACTAAAATGAAACAGCCATGGTTAAAGAACCCTGTTCCCCCAATAGTTAATATTTACTGAGCGCCGATAGAATTTAGCCAGCTCAGTTTTTGCTTTTTGATGACTAAATAAAGGTTTAGCCCACGTTGAAATCCTAAAAGAAAGCTTGGCTAAACCAATTGCACCAATAAAAAAGCCTTACTATTTAGCAAGGCTTTTTAAGTTATTCAACTCTCTCTATTTTGACTTTTAGCTGACCGCCTTTTTCGCGCGGGCCTTATGCAGCTTTTTATAGCTTTCAATGAGCCTTAAATGTTTGTCCAACCCTTCCAGCTTCATGCTGGTTGGCGTTAAGCCGTAAAACTTCACGTCACCTGTTACCGAGCCAGCCACATTTTCCATGTTTTTCTGACCGAACATGCGATTAAAGTTATGGATAAAATCGTCAAGCTCAAGCTCTTCATCTAGCGTGACTTCAAGTACCGCATGCACCGCCTGGTAAAATAATCTACGTTCTACGGTATTATCATTGTACTGTAAGAACTCTCCAACCAGCTCAATCGCTTCATCAAGCTGCTCCAGAGCGAGGTAGATAAGGATTTTCAGCTCAAGTATGGTTAACTGTCCCCACACTGTATTCTCGTCAAACTCTATGCCTATCAGGGTGCGGATATCGATATAGTTATCAAGCTGGCTTTCCTCCAAACGCTCCACCAGGCTACCCAGGGCGTCTTCATCCAGAGAATGAATATTCAGGATATCCTCACGATAGTCCAATGCCTTATTGGTGTTGTCCCAAATAAGATCTTCCACCGGATAGACTTCCGAGTAATCCGGCACCAGGATACGGCAGGCAGCCGCGCCCAGTTCGTTAAACTCGGCAATATAGACTTCCTTGCCCATTCCCTTCAATATCTCCAGCAAACAGGCATCTTCTTCCGGGTTAGTGCCTGAGAAGTCCCATTCGCAGAATTCATAGTCATGCCTGGCACTGAAGAAGCGCCAGGAGATCACACCGGTGGAGTCGATAAAGTGCTCGACAAAATTTTCCGGCTCTGACACCGCCATGCTGTTAAAGGTAGGTGGCGGTACATCGTTAAGTCCTTCAAAGCTGCGGCCCTGTAATAGTTCGGTTAAGCTGCGCTCCAACGCCACCTCAAAGCTAGGGTGGGCCCCAAATGAGGCAAAGACCCCGCCAGTTCTAAGGTTCATCAAGGTGACACACATCACGGGAAATTGACCGCCGAGAGAGGCATCTTTTACGACGACCGGGAACCCCTGATCTTCAAGGGCATTGATGCCTTCCACTATATCAGGATACTTTTGAAGTACCTGTTTCGGCACATCCGGCAGGACGATTTCCTGTTCTATGATCTGCCTTTTCACCGCACGCTCAAAGATCTCAGACAGCGCCTGCACCTGGGCTTCAGGCTGGTTATTACCAGCGCTCATGCCGTTACTTAAAAACAGGTTTTCTATCAGGTTAGAAGGGAAATAAACGGTTTCACCATCGGACTGACGGACATAGGGAATTGCGCAGATACCACGCTCGATATTGCCCGAGTTAGTATCAATCAGGTTGGAACCGCATAGTTCACCATCCGGATTGTAAATATCCAGGCAATAGTCATCCAGAATTCCTTCTGGCAATTCATCATTTGCTCCCGGCTTAAACCACTTTTCATTGGGGTAATGGACAAATTCACTATTGGCAATCTCTTCACCAAAAAACTGATCGTTATAGAAGAAGTTACAGTTAAGCCGTTCGATAAACTCGCCAAGAGCGGAGCAAAGTGCACTCTCTTTTGTCGCCCCCTTACCATTGGTAAAGCACATCGGCGAGGCCGCATCCCTTATATGCAGTGACCAGACATGCGGCACTATATTGCGCCAGGAGGCAATCTCTATCTTCATGCCCAGCTCGGCCAGGATACCCGTCATATTCTGTATGGTTTCTTCTAACGGCAAGTCTTTGCCTAAAATATAGGTGTGGGCATCTGAGTCTGGTTGCCCCATTAGCATGGCCTGGGCATCCTCTTCCAGGCTTTCCACCGCTTCCACCTTAAATTCCGGACCGGTTTGCACCACTTTTTTCACCGTACAACGGTCTATCGACCTCAGGATCCCCTGGCGATCTTTATCCGAAATGCTTTCCGGTAACTCCACCTGGATCTGAAAAATCTGGTTATAGCGGTTTTCGGGATCAACAATGTTATTTTGAGACAAGCGGATATTTTCGGTGGGAATATTGCGTGACAGGCAGTAAACCCGAACAAAGTAGGCCGCACATAGGGCTGATGATGCCAGAAAATAATCAAAAGGGCTTGGCGCCGAGCCGTCCCCCTTGTAGCGAATAGGTTGATCGGCGATAACGGTAAAGTCATCGAACTTGGCCTCAACTTTCAGGTTTTCTAAAAAGTTAACTTTGATTTCCATTGGATAGTGTCCAGCGTATTTTACTGCAACCGGAGCCTGCTAGCTTGCTATCATTGAGGCTAGTGACGGCTTCCAATTGCTGAATTGTTCTCAATGGCAGGATTATCCATTTTTTCGCGGCAATAGTCTTGGGTTAATTATATAAATTCGCCAATTAGCCTGTTTTGGCTTGACACTTGGCTTGATAAAAATACGCTAAATAAAGCTTAGGTAATAAAAAAGCCTTGCTATAAAAGCAAGGCTTTAAAAGGTTTGCACAATTTAATTGTTCGATTCTTCTATTGTCACGTCCATGTCATCCGCTATTGAGGAGTTGCTCAATACCGCTGACACCGCCAATATAAATACCGCAAATATCACCGTTGTCAGTTTAATTCCCCTTGAAGACGACCTGTTCATTCTTTATCCCGCTCGTCAGGTAATTAACATTTTTATTTTTTGTATCCTGAATACAACCCGATTAAGTTAAAGCATTAAAACTCTTAATTCAACGATTTATATCAATTATTTAACATTATTAGCCTATAATTTTAAATATTTATCCACTTGGCTATTTTTCGCCTTAAAAGTGCTGTTTTTATTACCAGCTAATACGAAGCGTCCGGTAAATAAGAGCATGAACTAACCAGAGCGAAAAAACACAAAAAAATATAACAAATAGCCGAATAAAATTTGCAGTCAGGGGCCAGTCTTTGCGAAAATACGCCCAGTTTTTATCCTCTCAAATTAATTTTATCTGGAGCAATTATGCCGTCGCGTCAAGAATTGGCCAATGCAATACGAGTTTTAAGCATGGATGCCGTGCAAAAAGCGAAATCAGGACACCCTGGTGCCCCGTTAGGAATGGCAGACATCGCCGAAGTTTTATGGCGTGATTTTCTAAAACATAACCCTGCCGATCCCAAATGGGTTGACCGTGACCGTTTCGTACTATCAAACGGCCATGGCTCCATGTTGATCTACTCTTTGCTTCATTTAACGGGTTATGACCTGCCAATGGACGAGTTGAAAAACTTCCGTCAGTTGCATTCAAAAACTCCCGGCCATCCGGAATACGGCTACACACCTGGCGTTGAAACCACAACCGGCCCACTGGGCGCGGGGATTTCCAATGCGGTAGGTATGGCGATTGCAGAAAAAACCCTGGCGGCACAATTTAACCGCGCAGGCCACGACATTGTTGATCACTTCACCTACTGCTTCCTGGGTGACGGTTGTTTGATGGAAGGCATTTCACACGAAGCCTGCTCCCTTGCCGGCACCTTAGGCCTTGGCAAGTTAATCGCATTCTGGGACGACAATGGTATTTCCATCGACGGCCATGTTGAGGGCTGGTTTACCGATGACACCCCTGCCCGCTTTGCTTCCTACGGCTGGCACGTCATTGCCGATGTTGACGGGCATGATTCTGCCGCCATCGCTGCCGCCATCAAGGAAGCGCAGTCTGTCACCGACAAGCCAACCATGATTTGCTGCAAAACCGTTATCGGTTACGGTTCACCGAACAAGTCCGGCAGCCACGACTGTCACGGAGCCCCTTTAGGTGATGATGAAATTGCTGCGGCACGAGAATTTTTGAACTGGCCGCATGCCCCATTTGAAGTACCTGCCGATGTTTACGCAGAGTGGGACGGAAAAGAAGCGGGCCAGGCACACCAAAGCAGCTGGCGCGAAAAATTTGCGGCCTATCAGGCTGCACACCCGGAACTGGCTGCCGAATACGAACGCCGCGTCATCAAGGGCGAATTACCGGCCGAGTTTGAAGCCGCGGCCACTGCCCTTATCAAAGACTGCCAAGCCAAAGGGGAAAATATCGCTTCACGTAAGGCGTCACAAAACATCATCGAAGCCTATGGCAAGGTATTGCCTGAATTAATGGGCGGCTCTGCCGATCTGGCAGGTTCTAATCTGACGCTATGGTCCGGCTCTAAAGGTATTGAGACAGATCCGGCCGGTAACTACATTTTCTACGGTGTGCGTGAATTTGGCATGAGCGGCATCATGAACGGTATTTCACTGCACGGCGGCTTTATCAACTATGGCGCCACCTTTATGATGTTTATGGAATATGCCCGCAACGCGGTGCGCATGTCGGCCTTGATGGGTATCCAGAATATCTTTGTTTATACCCATGACTCTATCGGTCAGGGTGAAGATGGCCCGACTCACCAGCCAATCGAGCAGTTAACTAACCTGCGTACCACGCCAAATATGGTGACCTGGCGTCCATGTGATGCGACCGAGTCTGCCGTCGCCTGGAAAAACGCGGTAGAGCGCCAAGATGCACCTACTTCACTGGTATTTAGCCGTCAGGGTCTACCGGCCGTTGGCCGTAACGACGAACAAGTTGAAGCCATCGCCAAGGGTGCCTACGTATTAAAAGACAGTGTCGGCATTCCAGAAGCTATCTTGATTGCAACAGGCTCCGAAGTTTCTCTTGCTCTTGCAGCCGCCGAGCAACTGGGTGACAAGGTACGCGTTGTTTCCATGCCATCGACCAATATCTTCGATGCTCAGGACAACGAATATAAAGAAAGCGTCCTACCTAGCAGTGTTACCAAACGTGTCGCCATTGAAGCGGCTCATACCGACTTCTGGTATAAGTACGTAGGTTTTGGCGGCAAGGTTGTCGGCATGACCACCTTCGGAGAGTCGGCACCTGGCGGAAAACTGATGGAACACTTTGGATTTACCGTTGAAAATGTAGTTAATACGGTCAACAGCTTAAGCTAGTAATATAGACGCTGAAAGTAGCGCGAATGAATGTTGGCGCTGCTTTCATTGTTTTCCCCTCATTATTAAATCAGTGAATTTATGTCGGTAAATATCGCCATCAACGGCTTTGGCCGCATCGGAAGAAGCATAGCGAGAGCACTCTACGAAAATGGACGCAACCATGAGTTTAACCTGGTCGCGATCAATGAATTGGCCGAGCCAGAAGGCATTGCCCATCTGTTGAAATATGACACCACTCACGGTCGCTTTCCTTTTTCGGTTGAACTCAATGGTCAAACACTTAGCATTGCCGGCAAGGATATAAAGCTCACCCATATCAGCCAAATGGAAGAACTGCCCTGGCAGGCTCTTGGTGTCGACATCGTACTGGACTGCACGGGCAAATACGGTAGCCGTCAGCATGGCTTGCTTCATCAAAAGCAAGGGGCGAAAAAAGTCCTGTTTTCTCACCCGGGTGCGCAAGATCTCGATGCCACCATCATCTTTGGTATCAACCATGACAGCCTACTGCCGAGCCATGATATTGTCTCGAATGGCTCATGCACCACTAACTGTGTCGTGCCGGTAATCAAGGTTATCGAGGATGCCTTTGGCATAGAGAGCGGTACCATGACCACCATACATTCTTCCATGCATGACCAGCAAGTAATCGACGCCTATCACCAGGACCTGCGCAGGACCCGGGCGGCGAGTCAGTCCATCATTCCAGTCGATACCCAGTTGGCAAAAGGCATTGAACGTATCCTGCCGCAATTTTCCGGCCGCTTCGAGGCCATTGCGGTGCGTGTACCAACGGTCAATGTAACCGCAATGGACCTGAGCCTGACCCTGAATACAGATGTCAGCATCAATGATATCAACAATGCCATTCAGGAAGCGAGAAACAACGGCCTAAGCGGCATTTTGGGTTATACCGAAGAGCCCCTGGTGTCGATAGATTTTAATCATGACCCGCATTCGTGCATTGTAGACGGTAACCAGACCAGGGTCAGCCATAAGCGCCTGGTGAAAATGTTGATCTGGTGTGACAACGAGTGGGGCTTTGCCAATCGCATGCTGGACACGGCGGGTGCCATGGCAAAAGTCATGTAAGACGAATATCAAAAACTTAGCCCTATATGGGCTATTTTTATTTAACTGTTAACTAGTTTTAAAAGCATTTATTAATTTAAGCACTAATACAAAGGGAGACACCTAATGTCTGTCATTAAAATGACCGATCTGGCACTGGCCGATCAACGGGTACTAATTCGTGAAGACTTAAATGTTCCAGTCAAAGATGGAAAAATCACCTCTGATGCGCGTTTAAAAGCGGCGTTGCCGACCTTGAAACTCGCCCTGGAAGCCGGCGCCAAGGTCATGGTGATGTCACACCTGGGCCGCCCGACCGAAGGTGAGTTTAATAGCGATTTCTCCCTGCAGCCGGTAGTGGATTATCTCGCCGCCGCCTTAAATTATCCGGTACGCCTGGTTAACGATTACCTTGACGGTGTTGAGGTTAATGCCGGCGAGTTAGTTATTTTTGAAAATATTCGCTTTAATGTCGGTGAAAAGAAGAATGACGAAGCACTAGCCAAAAAACTGGCGGCTCTTTGTGATGTATTCGTAATGGATGCCTTTGGCACCGCGCATCGCGCACAAGCCAGCACCCATGGCGTTGCCAAGTATGCTCCAACCGCCTGTGCCGGTCCATTGCTGGCTGGCGAGCTGGATGCTCTTTCCAAGGCACTGGATAACCCTGCCAGACCTTTGGTTGCCATCGTCGGAGGCTCCAAGGTATCAACCAAGTTAACGGTCTTGGACTCACTGGCTAAAGTGGTAGATCAACTTGTAGTTGGTGGTGGCATTGCCAATACTTTTATTGCCGCCAGTGGCCATAATGTCGGTAAATCGCTGTTCGAAGCTGACCTGGTGGATGAAGCCAAGCGCCTCACTGCTGAAGCTCAAGCTAATAATGGTGATATCCCTGTGCCCACAGATGTCGTGGTTGGTCAGGAGTTCTCTGAAACAGCCACAGCAACACTGAAAAACGTCTCAGATGTTAGCGCTGATGATATGATTTTTGATATTGGCCCTGACTCGGCTAACGCACTGGCTAAAATCTTGGAAAGTGCCGGTACTATAGTCTGGAACGGCCCGGTGGGCGTGTTTGAATTTGACCAGTTTGGTAAGGGTACAGAAACCATTGCCAATGCCATTGCCAACAGCTCAGCATTTTCTATTGCTGGTGGTGGTGATACCTTGGCAGCGGTAGATAAATATAATATTGCCGACAAGGTTTCTTATATTTCAACCGGAGGTGGTGCCTTCCTGGAGTTTTTGGAAGGTAAAAAGCTGCCGGCTGTTGCCATTTTGGAAGAAAGAGCGAAATAATAGCAATTAGAATAACAAAAAAACTCACCCTTATGAAATTAGGCAAGCCTGTCACTGACAGGCTTGCCTAGAATAACAAACTGGAGTGTTACTTATGCCTGAAGCAAATGGAAAAACGGTATTAGCTGAGATGCTAAGCAAGGTAGAAACTCAGGACGGTTTTATTGCCGCCCTGGATCAAAGTGGTGGCAGCACGCCAAAAGCACTGAAACTCTATGGCATTGATGAGACCGCCTATGGCAATGATGCCGAAATGTTCGACCTGGTCCATCAGATGCGGACCAGGATCATCACTGATCAGGCATTTAACGGCGACCGGATTTTAGGCGCCATCCTATTTGAAAACACATTGGACAGAAACATAGCCGACAAGTCATCTGCCCGCTATTTATGGCAGGAAAAGCAGGTGGTGCCCTTTCTAAAAGTAGACAAGGGCCTGGCGGAAGAAGCTAATGGCGTGCAACTAATGAAGGCCATGCCAGATCTGGACAGCTTGTTAGACAAGGCCGTCGCTCAGGATGTTTTTGGCACCAAGATGCGTTCAGTAATCAAGCTGGCCAATGCCAAAGGCATAGCTGATGTGGTGAAACAACAATTCGATATCGGCAAGCAAATACTGGCCAAGGGTTTGGTGCCTATTATTGAACCTGAGATTGATATCAACAGCCCGGAAAAAGCGGCTGCAGAAGAGCTCCTGAAAGTCGAACTGCTTAAGCAGCTTGATACCCTACCTTCAGGTCAAAGAGTGATGTTAAAGCTGACCCTGCCAAATGCTGCCAATTATTATCAGGATTGTGTTAAGCATGATAATGTCTTAAAGGTCGTTGCTCTATCAGGAGGTTACTGCCGCGCCGATGCCAATCAAAAGGTTAGCGAAAATAATGGCATGATCGCCAGCTTTTCACGCGCCCTGACCGAAGGCTTATCGGCGAAACAATCGGATGAGGAATTTAGCCAGGCCCTGGACGATGCCATTAACAGTATATTTGAGGCGTCAAAAACCTAAGCACAATTGAAATAACGGCATGGTAATGAAAATCATGTTGTTATTTTCCGTAAAAAGATACAACTAAAACGATAACCCGGCCAAAGCAGCCGGGTTTTATTTGGTAAGTTTCGAACAAAATACGAAAATAGTTTTCTTTTCCGTTAAATATCCTATTTTTAATAATCTTCACTGCCAGAGCGCCCTGCCTTCTGCTATAATCGCGTCGCCCGAGCTGAAAGCTTTCACTCTGGCAACAAATAATACCAATCTGCATAATGATTTAGTCACTTAGGACTACAGGTAGAGCATTAGAGCAAATAAGATTTGTAAAGATATAGTCATTCTATATCAAGCAGATGTTATGCAGCTATCATGTTGTACCTGAGTCCCCAAAGGGCGAATTTTAACGGCTTATATACAGCGTTACTGATTTAGATAAGGGAAAAACCATTACCTTAAATCACTGCCTTGCCTATAAGCCGTTAAACTCTCGCTAAGAGATCAAATCATTATGTAGATTGGTATAACACTAGCTTTATTGAATTAAACACCAGTTTATACTTATTAGGAGTAGCTCCATGGCTTTAGTTTCCATGCGTCAAATGCTTGATCACGCAGCAGAATTTGATTACGGGATCCCCGCTTTTAACGTCAACAACTTAGAACAAGTACGAGCAATTATGCAAGCGGCTGACGACACAGACAGCCCGGTGATTTTGCAGGGCTCTGCCGGAGCTAGAGCCTATGCGGGTGCGCCTTTCCTGCGTCATCTGATCCTGGCTGCCGTGGAAGAATTCCCGCATATTCCTGTTGTTATGCACCAAGACCACGGCACTTCTCCAAGTGTTTGCCAACGTTCGATTCAATTAGGCTTTTCCTCCGTCATGATGGACGGATCGCTACTGGATGATGGCAAAACCCCTTCCAGTTATGAATACAATGTTGATGTTACCCGTCGTACCGTTGAAATGGCTCATGCCTGTGGCGTTTCAGTCGAAGGTGAACTCGGCTGTCTTGGTTCCCTGGAAACGGGTGAAGCAGGTGAAGAAGACGGTATTGGTGCCGAAGGTAAACTGACTGTCGAGCAAATGCTTACAGATCCGGAAGAAGCTGCTGATTTTGTTAAGAAAACTCAAGTCGATGCTTTGGCCATTGCCTGTGGTACTTCTCACGGTGCCTACAAGTTTACCCGTCCTCCAACGGGTGATATCTTGGCCATTGACCGCATCAAGGCCATTCACAACCGTATCCCTAATACTCACCTGGTCATGCATGGTTCTTCCTCGGTACCTCAGGAATGGCTAGCGGTTATCAATGAATTTGGCGGTGAGATCCCGGAGACCTACGGTGTACCGGTTGAGCAAATCCAGGAAGGCATTAAAAACGGTGTCCGCAAGGTCAATATAGATACGGATTTACGTTTGGCCTCAACGGGTGCCGTGCGCCGTTTCCTGGCCCAAAACCCGAGTGAGTTTGATCCGCGAAAATTCCTTAAGGCATCAACGGCCGCCATGTATGAAATTTGCAAGGCGAGATACGAAGCCTTCAATACTGCCGGTCATGCCAGCAAGATTAAGCCGATTTCTCTCGATAATATGTTTATTCGCTACAGCAAGGGCGAGCTGGATGCACTGATCAAATAGCGCATTAAGAAAATACGTTTTCGTAAAATACTAAAAAAGGGCCTTTGGGTCCTTTTTTAGTTTCAAGCCTCTAAAATTCAATTAATTTGTGACATAAATCCTGCCATTGATTATAATTCCCGTTCAAATTTGTACGGAGGTAAAAAAATGGAGACATTGATCAACTGGTTCAATGGTAATCAAGCGCTACTCATTGATTATGCAATCAAGTTTGTCGTTGCCATCCTCATCATTGTTTTGGGTAAATTGGTTGCCAAGCTGATTGCCAAGGCCGTATCAAAAGTAATGGCCCATCGCAAAGTAGACGATGCCGTTATTTCCTTTATTGCCAGCATGGTTTATGGCATTGCATTTTTTGTTGCCATTATTGCCGCCATTTCCCATTTGGGCTTTAATACCTCTTCTTTGGTTGCCATTGTCGGTGCCGCCGGTCTGGCTGTAGGCCTGGCCTTGCAAGGTTCTCTGTCTAATTTTGCCTCGGGCGTTTTGCTAATTGTATTTAAGCCGTTTAAGGCCGGTGATTTTGTCGAAGCTGCCGGTGTTGCCGGCATCGTTGAAGAAATCCTGATATTTTCCACCAAGCTTAGAACCGGTGATAATAAGACAGTGATCATTCCAAACGGCTCTATTACCGGCGGCACTATTACCAACTATTCCACCAAGCCAACCCGCCGCATCGACCTGATTATCGGGGTTGGTTATGATGCGGATCTGGCCAAGACCAAGGCGGTGCTGAACAAGGTCACCAGTGAACACGAGCTGGTATTAAAAGATCCCGAAACCACTATTGGCGTCAGTGAACTGGCCGACAACTCGGTCAACTTTGTTGTTCGCCCCTGGGTAAAATCCGAAAACTACTGGCCGGTTTATTTTGAATTGTTAGAAACCATTAAAGTTGAACTGGATAAGGCCGGTATAGAGATCCCGTTCCCACAATTATCTGTCCATGTAAATAAAGAGGAAAATCATGAATCCTAAGTTAGCCGCCGTTGCTATTTGTACCCTGCCCTTTGCAACCGTTTGTCAAGCCACACAGGCCGAAGAAAAACCGGCTTTTACCGCTTCGGCTGAACTGGGTTTTTTATATAAAACAGGGAATACTAAAAGTGGCGATATTAAAACCGGTTTTAACGTTAAATACGAAAAGGACTTGTGGTTAAGCCTGCTTAAATTCGATTATCTTTACAAGAAAACGGAAGATGATGAAGACGAATTTACCACCAGTGATCAAAAATGGACAATAGACTCAAAAACCAACTATACCCTGGATGCCAATAGCAAAAACTATGTTTATGGTAACGTCTTTTACGAAGACAATCGTTTTGGCGGCTTTGAAAACCAAACCTCGGTTTCCGCCGGTTGGGGTCGTCACTGGTATAAGACAGAAAAAGCCTCATTGTTTGCCGATATAGGTCCGGGTTTTAAGAGCGATGTCACCAGAGCAGCAAAAGATGATAATAATGTTATCACTGAGCCCAGTAGAACAGAAAATGCCTTTATTATTCAGGCACAGGCCCTTTATCTTCGTCAAATCAATGAGCATGTGGAATTTAAACAAACGCTATCGGCCAAGTTTGCCCCCAAAAGTGGAGAGAACAGTAATTTTACCGCCGAATCTTCGATTACCACCAAGCTGATTGAAACCCTGCAGCTAAAATTTGCCTTTAAGGTGGATCACAATACCGAGGTGGCAGAAGGGACAGAAAATACCGATACTCAAACGGCAATGACGCTTGTTTATAGTTTCTAAGCTATTTTAAGCACAGAAATTTAAAGCCGCTTATTAGTGGCTTTTTTATTACTCTTTTTATCACTAACAAAGCGCATTGAAGCAAGACATACTTGCCAAGTAGCGATCTCGGCCCAATTAAGCTAACGCTTCTTTGCCATATGCTGCCCTTAATAAAGCCTCCCCTTCCCTGTTTATTCAGGACGAAAAAAAGCCAGCAGGTTGGGCTACTGGCTTATAAACAATGGGCTAAATATTAGAGGCTGTTTACCTTTCGCGGTTAATTTTTGTTCGAGATAAAAGCGTTTTAGTCGCGGCGAGCAGTATGTAGCCTAGTCATTCTAAGCAAATACTGCTCAACACAAACTCGTCGGGAACGAGTTTGAACAGCTATGCTGGCCTTCATGGTGGAAGGCAGGGTGCCTGGAATCAAGAATAAAACGCTTTTAGCCGAACCTGCTAGGCAGCGTTTGTTGGCTATTTCTACGGCGTTATCGCCTTTTTATGTAGAATAACTAGATTACAAAGGCTCTGCCTTGTACAAATTGCCAACAAACGGCTGCAAAAATAATCTCGAAAGATAAGCAGCCTCTAACCCAAAGGGATTTCACTTAAGAAAATTGATTAGAAGTGTTTTTCTCACCGGCCGCCTTAAGCGCATTCTCACCGGCAAAATATTCCTTGTGATCATCGCCAATGTCAGAGCCTGACATGTTTTGATGTTTAACACAGGCAATGCCTTGGCGGATTTCCTGGCGCTGAACGTTTTTAACATAGCCAAGCATGCCTTGCTCACCGAAATACTCTTTCGCCAAATTGTCTACTGACAAGGCCGTCGTGTGATAAGTCGGCAAGGTGATCAAGTGGTGGAATACATTCGCTTCACGTGAAGTATCTGCCTGGAACGTCTTAACGCGTTCGTCAGCCGCTGCAGACAATTCAGAATCGTCGTATTCCGCAGACATCAGGTTGTCACGGTCGTATGCAGACACTTCTTTACCTTCTTCTTTCCATGCATCGTAAGTTTGCTGACGGAAGTTTAATGTCCAGTTAAAGGATGGAGAATTGTTGTAAACCAGCTTCGCATCAGGGTGCACTTTACGCACTTCGTCCATCATGCCTTTGATTTCGTGTACCGTAGGTACCGCTGTTTCAATCCACAGCAGGTCAGCGCCGGCATTGATGGCTTCGATACAGTCAAATACACAACGCTCGTGACCAGTACCTTGGCGGAATTGGTATAAACCAGAAGGCAGACGCTTGGGACGCACTAATTTACCGTCACGGTTAAAAACTACGTCACCTTGCTTCATGTCAGCTACGTCGATTTCTTCAACGTCTAGGAAAGAATTGTATATGTCGCCTTGATCGCCTGGCTCCTTAACCACTGCAATTTCTTTAGTTAGACCAGCACCTTCTGAGTCGGTACGCGCCACGATTACACCGTTATCAACACCCAGCTCAAGGAAAGCATGGCGCAATGCGCGAATTTTGGCATGAAAATCCGCGTGAGGAACGGTAACCTTACCGTCCTGGTGGCCACATTGCTTTTCATCGGCCACCTGGTTTTCGATTTGAAGGGCACAGGCACCGGCTTCAATCATTTGCTTAGCCATTAGGTAAGTAGCTTCGGCATTACCAAAACCGGCATCAATATCGGCAACAATTGGCACAACGTGAGTGACATGGTTATCTATGGCATCCTGAATTTCTTTCGCTTTTGCCTGATCATCGGCCTCACGTGCTGCATCCAGTTCGCGGAATAAACCACCCAGTTCACGAGCATCGGCCTGGCGTAGGAAGGTATAAAGCTCTTTTACCAAAGCGGCGACAGAGGTTTTTTCATGCATGGATTGGTCAGGCAGAGGACCAAATTCGGAGCGAAGTGCCGCAACCATCCAGCCGGAAAGATATAGGTAACGACGCTCGGTTTGACCACCGAAATGTTTCTTGATAGAAATCATTTTCTGCTGGCCAACAAAACCGTGCCAGCAACCAAGCGACTGGGTATACTTGCTTTTATCAGCATCGAAAGCTTTCATGTCAGCACGCATAATATCAGCAGTATACTTGGCGATATCTAGACCTGTTTGGAATTGATTTTGAGTACGCATACGCGCTACAGATTCAGGATCGATAGCATCCCAAGAGCTACCCGCTTTGGCCTTAATTGCTCGAACGGCTTCGATAGCACTTTGATAATTTGACATATCACTCTCTCCAAAAATTAATGAATATGATGTAACTGGTACTGAAAGCTGTCACACCGAACAAGAATCATGTTAGTTCAGCCAACAAACATTAATGAAATATATATTTATTATTACCAGTATTCACATGATAAATATTCAATTTACAACCTTTGACATAGATACATTTATTTCTTTAATAACAATAACTTTTAAAACGCTTCTGTAAGCTAGTTGCTGAAAAATTAAATTTATTACTGCTGACACTCCTAAAAAGCCACTTGCTTTACTAGCAAAGAACTAGTATCTATTTCGTTTATATTTTTCATGGGGTGTATTAAGTTTATGAATATTTCAAAAATCGATTTGAATCTGCTGATTTATCTTGACGTACTATTAAGGGAAAAAAACGTTACCCGGGCGGCAAGCCAGCTTAATATCACGCAGCCGGCAATGAGTAATGGCCTGAAGCGACTGAGAACACTATTTAACGATCCCATATTGGTGCGTACCTCAGATGGCATGGTGCCCACCGAGCGCGCCCGTGCCCTGGCGCCGGCCATAAGAAAAATCTTGCTTGAGTTGGAAGAAGCGCTGCAGGGGGAAGAGGAGTTTAATGAGCTGAATAGCCAGCGGGTATTTCGTATCATGGCCAGTGATTATGCAGCCTCCACCTTGATTCCCACCTTATTAAAGCGCATTAACCAAATTGCCCCCAATGTCACCATAGACATTATGACGCCAAGTGATGTGAATTTTCACGATGTCGAGGCGGGCAAGATAGATATGGCCATCAACCGTTTTGATGAACTGCCACAGTCTTTTCATCAGAAAACCATCTGGCGTGATTCTTTTTCCTGCTTGCTCAGCGCCGATAATCCCGTGGTATCCAAGTTCAACCTCAACAGCTACCTGGCCGCCAAGCATGTTTGGGTATCAAAAACCGGCTTTGGTGTCGGTGTGGGCATGGATCCCAAGGATGTACAGAAACTGGGCTGGGTCGACGAATCCCTGGCCAGGCTAGGTAAAAAGCGCGATATCAAGGTCTTTACCCGTAACTACCATGTTGCCATGCAGCTGGCCTATGAAGACGGACTGATAGCCACCCTGCCGACCAAGGCGGCCATGTTACATAAAAAAGACAGCAACTATACGATATTAAAACCGCCATTTGAGATCCCGGAAATCGAGCTAAAAATGATCTGGAGCCCGCTGCTGCATCATGATGCCAGCCATATCTGGTTCAGGCAGCTGGTGATAGAAGCGGCCAAAAGCTGCTAGTACCAAGCCTGGCTTAGCACTAATGATAAACGCCTGTTATAGCCTGCTGGCCATCTGCTTATGTCTATTGGCTGGTAAGCTGATGGCAGCTACCTTCGGCGGACTGCCACCCAGCCTTTATGGCATGATGTGTTTCAGCCTGACACTGCACCTAAGACTATTCGATGGCGAAAAAATTCAGCAAAGCATTGGCTGGATCATCAAGCATATGGGAGTTTGTTTTGTGCCTGCCGGTGTCGGTATCATCAATCATTATGACCTGCTTCGTCAGCACGGCTTTACCCTGGTAGCCATTATTTTTGTCACAACCTTTGTCTTGCTTACCCTGACAGGACTTGCCTATCAGCATTTGGTTAGAAAGGAACAGCCGCCCGAATCCGCTACGAATAGGCAAATATCATGACGGAGCTTTCTCTATCAGATATAGCCGCTAGCCTGGTAATGGTACTGTTCACCCTTATCATCTATCAGGCGTTTGCCTGGCTGCAGAAAAAATTTAACCAGGCCTGGCTTAACCCTATGCTATTGGCAATCGCGGTTATTATTCCCTTGATGCTTTACCTGGAAATATCCTTCGAGCACTATTACTCAGCAACCCTGCCCTTAAGCCAGTTGCTAGAACCTGCGGTAGTTGCCCTTGGCTTCCCCCTATATCAGCACTTAAAAACCATTCGGCAACAGGCCAAGTTCATCATTCCCATACTGGCACTGGGCACCATGATAGTGATCCTGCTTAGCTTTGCCATGACAGTCTTTTTGATAGCAATTCCCGAAATTGCCGTATCCTTGTCACTAAAGTCCGTCACCACACCCATTGGCATTGCCTTAACCGAACAGCTAAAGGGTGATACTTCAATTACCGCTTTTGCCATTATTCTGGCAGGCCTGTTTGGCGGCTTACTGGGGCCAAGCTGGTTGCATTTTATCGGGGTAGACTCGCCAAAGGCCCAAAGCCTGGCCATAGGTGCGGCAAGCCATGCATTGGGAACGGCGAGTGTCAGCAAAATTAGCCATCAACACGCCGCCTATAGTTCCCTGGCCCTGATTCTTTCCGCCGTGCTCACGGCCATACTCAGCCCTTCACTTATCATAATGCTGACAAATTTCCTGACAAATATATAAATCACAACCAAATTTAGAACAACACATTCACATCATGAATAACAAGTATCACAATTAGCAATAAAATTCTTCTCAGCAATAAACAGAAACTATAACACTTGGACCAAGTCATTTAAAATCATTAACTTACTTAGTAAATACTCGCCGACTCTAGCTTGATATATTTTCGGAAAGACAGCCATATCAAGCCATTATCAAATTGGCGCTATTGCAAGCCTTAACTAAACTCAATACATTTCGTTTTAATAGCAAATGATACCAAGTGAATTGATCACCAAAGACTGAAAACTTTCAGTTGAGTTTCAACATTGAAGTGAGGGATGTATGAACCAAAGAATTTCCATTGCAGACTTGCAAGTTGCTCCGTGCCTTTATGATTTTATCGAGCAAGATGTTTTACCCGGCACGGGTGTCCCCTCAAACCAGTTTTGGCAAGGGCTGGCCAGTATTGTTAATGATCTAGGTGAAGAAAACAGAAGCTTGCTGGCAAAGCGGGATAGCCTGCAGGCACAGATAGATGCATGGCACAGTGAAAACAAGGGAGATATCTTTGATTTTGCTAAATATAAGGCATTTCTCAAGGACATAAATTATCTGTGTGATCAAGTAGAAGATTTTACCATTACGACGGCAAACGTCGATGCCGAACTGGCAAACATGGCAGGACCACAACTGGTGGTACCGGTAATGAATGCCAGGTTTGCCTTAAACGCGGTTAATGCTCGCTGGGGTAGCCTTTATGATGCGCTTTATGGTTCCGACGCCATTAGCGATGAAAATGGCGCCGAGCAGGCCGGACAGTATAATCCGGTACGCGGTGCCAAGGTCATTGAATTTGCCAGAACACTGCTCGATCAAATCATCCCGCTAACCGAAGGCTCACACAGCGATGCGACAAGTTATCAAGTATCCGATGGGCAGGTTATCGTTGCTTTGGCAGAAAATAAGCAAGCGAGTCTGGCCAAGCCTGAGGCTTTTGTTGGTTATACCGGCAAGAAAAACGAACCTAGCGCCCTCTTGTTTACACACCATGGCCTGCACTTTGAAATTGCCTTTGACAAGGCGAGCCAGATTGCCCAATCAGATAAAGCCGGTATCAGTGATGTCATTGTGGAAGCGGCACTGACCACCATTATGGATTGTGAAGACTCAGTTGCGGCAGTAGACGCTGAAGACAAAGTTATCGCCTACAAAAACTGGCTGGGCCTGAATAAGGGCAATCTCAGCGAAGAAATTTCCAAGGGCGGGCGCCAGTTTACCCGCACCATGAACCCGGACCGCTGCTACAAGGGGCCGGCCGGTGAACAAATCCTGCTAAAAGGACGCAGTTTGATGTTTGTCCGCAATGTTGGCCACCTAATGACAAACAATGCCATTTTGGACAACCAGGGCCGGGAAATTCCCGAGGGCATTATGGATGCCATGGTAACCAGTTTGATCTCACTACATGACATCAAGGGCAATAGTCAGTTCAGCAATACCAAGGAAGCATCCATCTACATAGTAAAACCCAAGATGCACGGCCCGGAAGAAGTCGCCTTTGCCAATAAGTTGTTTGCTCGTGTCGAGCAGGCCTTGGAGCTTCCCACTAACACGATAAAGATGGGCATCATGGATGAAGAACGTCGCACCAGTATCAATCTGAAAAACTGTATATATGAAGCCAGAGAGCGTGTTGTTTTCATTAATACCGGCTTTTTAGACCGAACCGGGGATGAAATCCATACCTCGATGGAAGCGGGCGTAATGGCGCGCAAAAATGATATTAAGAACACCAAATGGATTGCCGCCTATGAAAACAACAATGTGGATATAGGCTTGGCCTGCGGACTTAGCGGTAAGGCCCAGATAGGTAAGGGCATGTGGCCGATACCGGATCAAATGTCCAATATGCTGGCCACCAAGATCAATCATGTTGAAGCGGGCGCCAATACCGCCTGGGTCCCTTCTCCTACGGCGGCGACCTTGCATGCCCTGCACTACCACAGGCTTGATGTGTTTGCACTGCAAACGCAAATCGCCGAAAGAACGCCCGCCAGTGTCGATGATATTCTGACCTTTCCGCTTGCCGAGAATACCGACTGGAGTGAGCAGGAAATCAGCGAAGAGTTAGACAATAACGCCCAAGGCATATTGGGCTACGTGGTGCGCTGGATAGATCAGGGGGTTGGCTGTTCCAAGGTACCGGATATCAATGATGTCGGCCTGATGGAAGACAGGGCAACACTGAGAATATCCAGCCAGCATATGGCTAACTGGTTGTATCATGGCATTTGCACGGAAGAACAGGTGCTTGCCAGCATGAAGAAAATGGCTAAAATTGTTGACCAGCAAAATGCCGGTGATGCCAGTTATCAGCCGATGGCAGCCGATTTTGACAACAGCATTGCCTTCAAGGCCGCTTGCCAACTGGTATTTGCTGGACGAGAACAGCCCAATGGTTATACCGAGCCACTACTCCATAAGTTCAGGCTTGCCAAGAAACAGTCCTAAGCTTTGCCAAGAAGTCTGTGCCTAACAACCGGTTTGGGCACAGCACTTCTCCTAATTGGGCAATAAAATATTTCTTATTGGTTGAAATATATTCACTCCCTTCCCTTTCTTTCTATCAATGAATTAGAGGCTGTTTATCTTTCACGGTTAATTTTTGTTCGAGATAAAAGCGTTTTAGTCGCGGCGAGCAGTGTGTAGCCTAGTCATTCTAAGCAAATACTGCTCAACAAAGGATAAAACGCTTTTAGCCAAACCTGTCAGGCAGCGTTTGTTGGCTATTTCTACGGCGTTATCGCCTTTTTATGTAGAGCAACTAGATTACAAAGGCTCTGCCTTGTATAAATTGCAAACAAACT